>WBZP01002985.1_pt1 | contig 18868 bp, 16 predicted proteins | sample 5204301 | NCBI WGS metagenome assembly WBZP01 (sample SAMN12412401, study PRJNA552823) | activated sludge metagenome | isolation source: activated sludge from nitrification reactor of wastewater treatment plant... | place: USA: Pennsylvania | collected 2017 | reverse complement strand
GAGCTGCAGATCAAGCAGGCCGAGGCCGTGCGGGCACGGGCGAAGGAGGAGCTGGACAAGGCCGCCGCCGTCTGGGACGAGTTTCTCAAGACCCCGCTGGGCGTGTACCTATTCGGCGCGGGCGTCCCGCAACAGGCGAATGATCTCACCCTCGAGGAATTCAACAAGCGCAAGGCCGAGCTGCAGGACCAGCTGGTCAATCAAACCGGCGAGCTGTTCGACGCCCTGTACCAAAAATTCAACGCGAGCCAGCAGGCCGCGATCGAGGAGCAGGCGGCCGCGGAAACCGCGCGCCTGGACGCCGAGGAGGCGCGCCTGCAGGAGAGCTTCGACCGGAAGCGGATCAGCGCCCGCGAGTACGAGCAGCAGCTGGCGAAGCTGCGCCAGCAGCGCGAGCGCGGCGAGGCCGAAACGCAGAAGAAAACCCAGGCGCTGCAGCGGCAGGCAGACATTGTTCAGCGCGCTCGCTCGCTGTTTCAGATCTTTACCAACACCGCTACGGCCGTCACCGCCGCGCTGGCCTCCGGGCCGCTGGGCGTCGGCCTGGTGCCCTTCATCAAGGCCCTGGGGCTGCTGCAGGCCGCGACCGTGCTGGCCACGCCGCTCCCGAAGTACGCGAAGGGCGTGAGCCGCGTGCCGCTCGGCAAAAACCCGCCCGGCGTGGACACCGTGCCGGCGCTGCTCACCGCCGGCGAGCGCGTGGTGACGGAGCGGCAGAACCGCAAGCACTTCGACGTGCTGGAGGCGATCCACCAGGACCGCCTGCGCGAGTGGGAGCAGAAGCACGTCGTGGCCCCGGCCCTGCGTGCCGCCCGCGGCGCCTGGCAGGCCGAGGAGCGCGCCCGCTGGGCCGCGATCCTGCCGGCGCTGACGGCCGCCCCGGCGAGCCGCCCGACGAGTGCGCCGGTCCCGGCCACGGCCGAGCTGGCCGACCTGTGGCGCCGCGGCGTGAAGATCAAAAACCTGGAGGAGCTGGCGGCGCTGCTGCAGCCGCGGTGGACCTCCCCTAACCGCTAACCCCGACCCCGTGCTGCGCTTCGTGCTCGACGACTACGTGGTCCAGGAGGAGCCGGACGGCTGGGCCGACCTGGTGCAGACGCTGCGCCTGGACCTGACCGAGCGCGGCCGCCTGCTGACCGTGGACACCTCCCTTAAATTCTACCGCGACGGCTACCGCTACCTGCGCGACCGCTGGGACGCGGGCGACCTGGCCGGCGAGGTGCGCGTGGTGCTGGAGGAGGAGGTGGCGCCGGGGGCGTACGATGAAATTTATCGGGGAATCATCAAACCGAACGCCCTGCGGTGGACCTACGCCCCGGCGGGCGTGGAGGCAGCGGTGGACGACGACAGCTACTTCGCGCGGATCAAGAACAACCAGGGCCTGGAGGTACGCCTGGACCTGCCGCGCACGAAAAACGACCGGGCGGTGACCCCGCCGCCGTGGTACGACGTGACCTGCGCGGACCCGAGTACCGGGACCAACTTTACCCCGAAGATCGCGAAGGCGGCAGACGTCGCCCGGTTCCTGGTCGAGTGGATGAGCGACGGCGAGGTGGGCTTCCGGTCCGACCTACTGACCACCGGCGCGCTGGCCTACCTGGGCGTGGGCTGCGGCCGCCTGTGGCGCGAGCCGGCGGCGGACTACCGCCCCGCCTGTTCGTGGCGGCAGTTCCTGGCCGAGCTGGCCGCGCTGCGCGACGTGCTCTGGCAGATTGAAGCCGGGGCAGACGGCCGGCCGACGCTACGCCTGGAGCTGGCGACGAACCTGGAAACGGACGCGGCGCCGGCCGTGGTGCTATCCGACGGCCGCGCGGTGACCGAGAGCCTGGACGCCGCCCGCCTGTGGGCGTCCGTCCGCGTGGGTAGCGCCCCGGAGCAGCGCGAGGGTTATCTAAGTTTCCCGGAGGGGATCCGCTACCGCGGCTTTTCCGTAGAGCAGTACCAGCTGCAGGGCCAGGGCAACGTGGACGCCGAGCTGGACCTTTCCGGCGAGTGGATCCGGTCCAGCAACGTGCTCGAGAAGATCTACGTGGATAGCGACGAGGGCTACGACGAGGACCTGCTCTGGCTCGAGGTGGACTGGCTCGGCCCGACGGCCGTGCAGGCCAACTGGCTGACGCAGACGCCGCCGCCGCTGTTTTTCAACCAGCACTTGACCAACGAGTACGCGCTCGGCTCCTACCTGGGTAACCTGCCCGGCTCGATCGCCGCGGAGCTGGGCAACAACGGGAACGGCTTCTACGCCTGGCAGCCCGAGGGGCTCTACACCCTGGAAAATCATTTTATCGCCGCCCCCGGTGACCCCAACCCGCAGACCTTCCAGACCAGCCCGCAGGGCCGCTGGCCGAACGACTACACGGCGCCCGGCTACGACGCTGACGGGATCGCGAATAACTACGGCAACGGTACGGCGCAGGGCACGGCGGTAAGCCGCGCCAACAGCTTCTACACCGCGCCCGCGACCGGCGTGTATAACTTCCGGGTGCAGGCCCGGCTGAACGTGCAGTTCAACCAGGCCGAAACCTTCCCCGGCCAGCTGCCGGCCGCCCCGCTGGGCACCTCCGGCGGCAACGTGCAGACGGCCTGGATCGAGATGCACCTGGACTTCTACGACGCGGCCAACGTGCTGCTGGACAGCGTGAGCACGCCCCGGCGGTACTTTTACGGCAACTGCCTGGGCGACTGCACGACGGTCGGTCCGGGCTGCCGCCCCGTGGCCGAGGACTTCGTGCTGGAGCTGGAGGACCAGAACCGGAACCTGCAGGCCACGGACAAGGCCGTGGTCGTATTCGTGGTGGAAACCCAGACCTTCTGCGGCCAGGTGAGCGGGACCGACTTCATCCTCTCCGACGTGCGCTGGCGGACGCGCCGCGAGTCCTACTTTGGCGGCGCGGGAATCACCGGCGGCGGGATCTTCGCCACGGTGGACAGCCGCAGCTACCGGGCCGTGCGCCTGGACCTCACCCACCCGCTGACCCGCAGCCAGTGGGCGGCCGCGCTGGCGGCGCCGACGGCCCCCTGGGAGGTGCAGGTCGGCGACCTGACCGTGCGCGGCTGGCCGCGGCAGGTCAACTTCCGCCGCTTTCAAAACACGGCCACCGTCCAGCTGGTGACCGCTAAAAACTACCTGTTCCGATGAGCCTGGTCCCGATCCCCTTCCAACCCTACGAGCTGCGCCGCCCGGACGCGGCCGACCCCCTGGTGCCGCCGTGCGCGGACTGCGAGCCGGACCCAGCGCCGTGCCTGCGCGCGGTGCGCGGCGACGAGCTGGTGCTGCAGCTGCGCAACGAGCCGGCCTTCGAGTACGTGCTGGCTTCGGGCTGGGAGCTGCAGTACCCGGCCGCCGAAGGCTCGGGAATGAACGTAGACAACCTAACGAACCTCACCACCGGCAGCGCCTACGTGAAAACCAACCCCGTCCTGGCGGCGTCCTGCCGCCTCAAATTAGCCGCTCTGCTACCCCTGGCCGGGCGCCGCTACCGCGTGCGCGTGGTGATCGACGCGCAGACGGCGGGGGAGTTTTGGCTCTCCCAAAACGGCCAGGAGAGCGAGCGGTGGACCACGCCCGGCACCTTCGAGTGGCGCTTCTACGCCTCCGGCGTGGCGCAGGCGCTCACCCTCAACTGGGACGCGGCGAGCGACGCCCAGGTGGTGCTGGTGGCGGCCTACGACGAGCTGGGCTACTTTTCCGGCGCGGGCGCGTGGTACCACGACACCGACGACTACCTGGACACGCGGCAGCGGTACCGCCACGAGGTCGGCGCGACCTCCGCGCTGATCCCCTTTACGCCGGTGCCGACCGGCGGGTACGGCCTGTTCTTAAACGCCGAGCACCGCTACCGCGTGCAGTACCGGATCTACGGCCGCACGGCCGGGACGGTGACCTTCAGCGGTACGGGCACCGGCGCGCCGACGACGGTGCGGAGCAGTAACGGCGTGTTCTCCGACTTCGTGGTGCCGATCCAGTACGGGCTCCCCTCCTGGGAGGGCTCCATCGACTTCGACGGCGGCGTGGAGGTACTCTCCGTCCGGGAAATTGACCCCGGCGCGATCCTGCAGCTGCGCGACGCCGCCGGCGTGCCGGTGCGCCGCCTGCCCCTGGCGGCGGTGGAGGACTGGCTGACCAGCTACGGCGAGCAGCTGCTGGTGGACGACTCCTTTAACCTGCTCCCCGAGGGCTGCTACCAGGTCGTCGCCTGGTCGCCGGAGCTGTTCCGCTCCCCCAGCCCGGTAATGCCGGTCGTCGATCCCGGCTTCGCCCTGGGCAGCTGGACGGTGACGACCACCACCGGCACGGCCACGCCGGTCACCTCGCTTACCCAGTCCGACCTGGCCCGCCCCTACGGGCTGCGCCTGACCGGCGGCTGGACGGGCCAGGCCACGCTGCCGCTGGTGCTGGAGCCGGCCACGGCCTACACGGTGCGGATCCGCCTGCGCCCGGCGGTGGACGGCACCACGGGCGCCCCGATCTACGGTACCGGCACCGTGGGCGTGTACTACGACGGCACCCTGCTCACGCCGATCGCCGCGGGCTCGGGCGTAATTTCCTTCGACTTCACGACCAGTTCCCCAGTTACGACGCCCACCCTGCGCGTGGCCTCCCTGGCCGCGTGCTCCAATATCGTGGTGGAAACCGTGGAGGTATTTAAGTACCAACCGACGGAGGATCCGGCCCTGGCGCCCACCTTCACGCTGGTGAGCCAGTGTGTGCAGCTGGCCGCGGAGGCGGACTGCGCCGACCTGGTGCTGCGCGCCGAGTGCCGCCCGGCCGCGGACTGGACGCCCAGCTACGCCTTCGGCTTCCGCTGGGATCTAACCTTTTCCCTCAACTTGCGCGCGCGTGGGCAGGTGCTACCCCGGCCGTTCGACGGCGACCAGACCGAGTACTACGGCGCCAGCGGCACCCACCGCCGCACGGCCGCGCGCGTGGAGGAGGTTTGGCAGGTCGCCCTGGCCGCCCTCGGCGCCCCGGCGCTGCGCGCGCTGGCGCTCATGATCCGCTGCGAGCGGCTGCGCGTCACCGGCGCCCCCGGCGTGGAGGTGCTGGAGGGCCTGGGGCGGCAGGACGACCTGGCGCCGGACTGGCCGCGCCTGACCGGACACCAGCGCGCCGACGTGACCTTCGAGCTGGTGCGGCGGGAAAACGCCGTCCGCCAGCTCCTGCGCGTGCTGTGACCGTAATTTTACCGCACTACCGCCCCCGTGCGCGCCGCCTTGTTGGCCGGCGCGCTCCCCGTGCGCCCGGCCGCCCCTGCCGACTCACCCTTCTAACCTTCCTAACCGATGGCAAATACTTGTATCGACTATTGCAACGACGACCCTATGGGTGCCTTCGAGGTGCTCGGCTGCGGCTCCGACCCGCTCGGCGGGTTTTCGGCGGCCGTCCTGTTCGAGTGCCTGCACGACACCGTGGACTACTCCAACGGCGCCCAGGTGCTCGCGGATATTGCCGCGGGCAAGGCGCACCTGATCGAGCGCGCCAGTTTCGAGATCCCGGCAGCCTCGGCCGTGACCCAGGACAGCCTGGTGCCCTGCGAGGGCACGCGCCTGGTCAACTACGACCGGACGGTAAACTACACCAACCCCAACGTGACCCCGGTCAACGTCACCACGCACGACCAGGTGTTCAGCGGCCGCAAGTTCGGCGCGCTGATGCTGTACAACTGCGCGGTGGAGGACGGCGAGCCCGAGTACGTGACGGTGATTAAAAGCCCGGTCACCGCGCAGGGCTCGTTCGTAGGTCCCCGGACCAACACCGAATTCCAGCGCTTCGAGGGTACCTTTGCGTACCGTTCCAAGAAGAACCCGTCCCGCCAACTGGCGCCGGCGGGCGTCTTTAACCAGGGCTAACCCCGACGCTGCCGCCAGGCGGGGCGTCGTTTAACCTACGATCCTATGCCTGACCACGGCGTGCTGCTGGTCGCCTTCGGCGGCCGCGCGTACTACCAGCTCGCGGCCAACCTGGCCGCCAGCCTCAAACACCACGACCCCGGCCTGCCGCTCGCGCTCGCGCACGACGGCGGGCTGGGCTTTTTATTGCCCGACCACCAGGCGCTGTTCGACCAAACGCGCGAGCTGCCCGCCACGCTGCGGCGGCCGGAGGGCGGCTGGGATCCCGCCTGGGTGAAGCTGCACCTGGACGAGCTGGCGCCCTGGCCCACCACCCTGTACCTCGACGTGGACGCGCTGGCGCTGGCCTCGGTCGCCCCGCTGTTCGCCGTGCGGCCGGAGGCGCCGTACCTCTGCCCGTCCGCGGGCTGGCACACGCTGGCCGAGGGCCGCGAGATCCCCGGAATGTTCTGGGCCTACGCCGACGACCTGTGGGCGCACTTCGCGCTGCCGGGCGACGCGCGGCTGCCGGCACTGAACAGCTCGGCGCAGCTACTGCGCCCCGGCGCCGCCGCGCTGTTCGCCGAGGCCCGGAAGGCGTACGCCGCCCCGCTGCCGCTGCACCGCCTCCGCAACAGCTGGGGCGGCACCCAGCCGGACGAGCTCTACCTGAACGTGGCCCTGGCGCGCCTGGGCTGGGATCCCGACCCCGGCGTGCCCTGGCTGCTGGAAACCCACCACCCGCGGCCCGAGAGCCGGACCGAGCTGGCGGCGCGCTACCCGCTGCTCTGCATGTACGGCGGGCGGCTGCGCGTGCGGCCGCAGTTCGCCGAGTGGTACGACGACCTGCTCACCAAACTGATCTACCGGGCGCGAAAGATGAACCACGTCTATAAGTGGCACCAGGTGGCCGCCGGCAAGCACGCCAACGCGGCCACGGCGGGCACCGAGCAGCAGCGCGTGGCCGCCGGCGCGCGCGCCCAGCCGGCCGTGCCCGAGGGCCTGCGCTGGACCCCGCCCCCGCCCGCGGCCCCCGACCGGGAGCTGCTGGTGCTGCTGCCGTGGTACGCCGCCCCGCAGCCCGCGCGCGCGGCGGAGCTGGCCGAGGCGGCGCGCCGCTGGGCCGCCACCCCCGGCGTCCGCCTGGTGCTAGCCAGCGAGGATCCGGTGCCGGCCGAGCTGGTGCCGACGGCCGTGCGCGTGGCGCTGCCGAGCCGCCCGACTATGGGTGCGCTGGTGCGGCTGCTGGAGGAGGCCGCGGAGCTCGACTGCGCGAATCCCGGCCCGCGGCCGGTGCGCGTGCTGGCCAACGCCGATGTGGCGCCGGGGCCGCACCTGGTGGCGCAGCTGCGCGGGCTGGACTACCGGCCGGCGACCGGCCGCCTCCGCGTGGTGGCGCTGACCCGCTGGGACGGCGGGCAGCCGCCGCGGCCGCACATGGAGTACTCCCAGGATCTGTGGGCGTGGGACCGCTGGCCGGAGGAGGTGGACCCGGCCGCGCTGGACTTCTACTGCGGCGTGCCGGGCTGCGATAACCGGCTGGCGGCGGCGCTGGCGCCGCACGTGGATCTGCTGAACCCGGCCCGCGAGCTGCAGCTCGACCACCTGCACGCCTCCTCCGTCCGCACCTACACCCCGGCCGACCGCGTGCACGGGGAGTACCACCACGTGCCGATCACGGACCTGGGTGCCGCGCGCGCCCCGCGCCTGCTGCTGGTGCAGCCGGGCAAGGTGGGCGACGTGGTGCGGTGCCTGGCGATCGCGCACCACTACTGGCGGGCCGGTAACCGCGTGGACTGGCAGCTCCCGCCGCAGTACCACGATCTGCTCGCCGCCGTGCCCTGGGTGCGCGCCGTGAGCGCCCCGATCGGTCCCTACGATCGCGTGCTCGACCTGGCCTTCGGGCTGGGCGGCAGCCCCGAGCGCTGGTGGCAACGCGAGCGCCCGCGCTTCGCGTCCTTCGTGGAGGCGAAGTACGAGCTGGCGCGCGTGCCGCTGGCCGAGGCCGACCGGCTATATTACCCACGCCAGCTGGAGCGGGAGGCGGCGCTGCTGGCGGAGCTCCGCCGCCAGGTCGGCCCCGGTCCCTTCGCCGTGCGCCACTTCGGGAGCGACTACGGCACGCCGGTATCCGAGGCGACCTACCGGCAGGTGCTGGCCGAGCAGGGCCTGCCCGAGATGCCGGCGGTCGACTACGCCCCGCGGCCCGGCTTCACGGCCTGGGACTGGCTGGGCGTCCTCGAGCTGGCCGAGCAGGTGCACGCGATCGACAGCAGCCTGGTGAACCTGGCGCACTACGCCCGGCCGCACGCCTGCACGCCGGCGTGGTTTTACTACCGGACCGACCGGATCCCGGCGGACGCCGACCGCACGCGCCTGGACTGGCGGCGCTGGCGGGTGGTGGACCTGCGGCCGGTTGCCCAACAGGCGCCAACTTTAACCACGACGCCCGCATGACGCTACCCCGCTACTGCTTCACGCTCGCCTACCAGGCGGCGCACCTGTTCGCCTGGCGCGACTGGCTGCACCGGACGGCCACCCTGTTCGACCGCTGGGTGCTGGTGGAGGGCGCCGCGCACCCCGGCGGCTCGACCGCCTGGTGCCGGCCGCACCCCGGCCCCGCGCAGTCCGCCGACGGCACGCGCGAGGCGCTGCTGGCCCTGCAGGCCGCCGCGCCGGACCGCGTGACGGTGATCCTCGGCCCGCCCGGCGGCTGGCCGGGGAAGGACGACATGGTGCGCGCGGCGGTGGACGCGCTGCGCGACGCCGCCCTGCCGGCGTACCTCTGGGAGCTGGACGCGGACGAGCACTGGACGGCGGCGCAGCTCGCCGCCGCCGAGGCAGATCTGACCGCCGCCGGCGCCGACTGCGGGGAGTTCCTGTGCGAGTACTACCTCGGTCCCGGCCTGGTCGCCCGCGGCGAGTGGGGCGAGGGCCGGGCGCTGCCCTACCGCCGCCTGTGGCGGTGGCACGGCCAGCAGTTCGCCCGGCACGAACCGCCCGAGCTGGCCGGGGGCAACGGCCGGACGGTGCTGCTGCCGCAGCGCTTCGAGCACTTCGCCTACTACTTCGAGCGCGACGTGGCCTTCAAGGCCCGGTACTACGGCGGGCACGAGGGCGTGCTGGCCGGCTGGCGGGAGCTGAACGCCGACCGCGCGGCCGGCCGCGGCCCGTGGCCGCGCCCGATCGGATACTTCTTTGGCACCGGTCCCTGGGCGCGGTCGCGGACCACGATCCACGCTGTCCCGCTGGAAACCAGCCCGCCTGCGCCGCCGGCGCCGGGCCGCCTACCTTTGTCGCATGACCCCGACGACCCTACCCGCCGCGAGCCGCGGTAAGAAGTGCGGCTGCGCGATCGATCCGACCGAGCGCGCCCAGGTGCGGCAGCCGCTGCCGCGCGCTGAATACCGCCCCGCCTCCCGCCGCCGCTCGTCGCGCCGTATTTTTGGCGTATGACGACCGAGGAGGCCCTGCGCCGCGTGCGGGAGCTGTGCCTGCTTTCCCGCGATTATTTCCAGCAGTCCCTGCCGGGCAGCCGCCGCGCGCCCGGCCGTGAGGCCCCGCTGCCCGAGTACTTTCCCGGCTACCGCTTCCGGGCCGAGCTGCGCGAGCGGGTGCGCCCGCACGCCGAGCTGGGCCACGTGCCCGCGCGCCTGCTGGAGCGCCGCCACCCGCACATGAGTGCCGAGGAGGGCAACTGGCTTCGCGACAACTGGAAACAGACGACCCTGCCCGTGTTCCAGGACTTCAAGACCACCCTGGCGCGCGTGTTCCATGACGCCAACTGGGACGTGGACTGGAGCCGGACGGACGAGGCCCGCGTGTCCGAGCAGACCCTGGCCGAGTACGTGGCCGCGCTGCCGCTCTGGGGCAGCCTGGAGGGGTTTTGGAAAACGGTGCTCCCCGACCTCAAGCTGACCGACGCCAACGCCCTACTGGTGATCCGGCCGCGCGCGGTGCCCCGCGTGCCGAGCGCGGAGGATCCGACGGTCCTGGTGGCCGACAGCGCCCAGGCCCTGGAGCCGGTCCCCGTCGTGTACGAGTGCACGCGCGTGGTCGGCGAGCAGCCGGGCGAGTGGTACCTGGTGGAGTTGCCCGAGCGGTCCGTGGTGACCTGGGGCGGCAAGAACCAGCCCGTGGGCCGCGTGTTCGAGCTGTACGACCGCGAGCGGATCCTGCGCCTGGTGCAGGTGGGCGCGCTGACCGACTACACCTTCCGCGCCGAGGACTACTTCGTGCATAACTACGGCCAGGTGCCCGCGTGGTACCTGGGCGGCGTGACCGAGCTGCGGGACGGACGCACCCACCAGGTGCCCCGCTTCCGCTACGCGACCGACCTGCTCGACCTGGCGCTGCTCCTGGAGCAGTACCATAACGCGGTGCTGGCCAAGTGCGCGTTCCCGCATAAAATCATGTACGGTACGATCTGCGACCACGCCTGGACGAACGCGGCCGGCGAGGCGCTGACGTGCGCGGGCGGGACGGCCTACGATCCCGGCAAGCAGGGCTACGTTACCTGCCCCGCCTGCGGCGGCTCCGGCCTGCGCGAGCGCCTCTCCCCGCTGGGCGTGCTGCTGGTGCGGCCGCCCTCGACCGAAAAGCAGAACGACGCGGCGCTGCCGCAGCGGCCGCTCGAGTTCGTGGCGCCCGACGTGGAGGTGCCGCGGCTGCTCATGGAGCAGATTAGCCTGTACGAAAGCAAGGCCCGCCGGATCCTGCACCTGCACGAAAGCAGCACGCGCGTCACCGGCGCCGAGCAGCAGCTCGCGACGGGGATGCTGCTGGACGAAAAGGCACGGCTGGACTTCCTGCAGCCGGAGGCCTGGCAACTGTTCTGGCTGCTGGAGCAGATGCTGCGCGCGATCAACTGGCAGCGCCTGGGTGTGCGTGAAAACCAGCGCCAGCCGGTGGTGAGCTACCCTATTGCCTACGACTTCCAGACCGAGGGCGACTACCTGGCCCAGCTGGCCGCGGCCCGGAACGCCGGCGCCCCGCCTGTAGTGTTGGAGCAGACGCTGCGCCGCTACCTGCGGGCCGTGTATGCTTCCGAGGCCGACCAGGCCGCCGCGCTCGACACGCTGCTGGCCGCCGACCGCCTGCTCGCCCTATCCGCCGACGAGGTGGCGCGCCTGCGCGCCGCGCGGGTGGTGACCCCGGCCGAGGAGGTGCTGCACTTCGCGGGCGTGAACCTGCTAACCCAGGTCGCCGCCGCCCACGTGGAAACTGACGAGGAGCCCACCTTCTGGACCGTGCCGCTCGAGGAGCGCGTGGCGACCCTGCGCGCCGCCGCCGAGGCGGCCGTGCCGGCGAGCGCCGCGGCGGACCGCGTGACGGCGATCACCTCCCTGCTGCCCGCCTCGTAAACGATGAGCCTGCCGACCGGACTGGAAAAGCTGCTGCGCGAGCGCAGCGCCCGGCTGGCCGCCGTGCCCGAGGCCCTGCTGCTGCGCGTGCAGCGCACCGAGCGGCAGGTGCTGGACCGGATGCTGGAGCTGGTCGGACAGCTCGAGCAGCGGAACGGCGCGCTGGTATTTTCCAAGACCAACCTGGACCGGGCCGCCGCGATCAACGCGGAATTGAGCAAGCTGCTGGCCGGCGGCGAGTACGCCTCGGCCGTGGCGGCCTTCGCCGCCGAGTTCCCCGCGCAGCGCAAGGTGCAGGACGCGGCCTTCCGCCGCGCCTTCCCGTCCTACACCGCCTCCGACCTGGCCGCCTCCCTGGTGACGGTGAGCCAGCGGCGCGCGGTGGACCTGCTGGCGGGCGCCACCTTAGAAACCAACTTCCTGGAACCGCTCGCCGACGCGATCACCCGCGCGGTGACCACGGGCGCCGACTGGACCGACACGCTGCGCCTGCTGCGCCGCGAGGTGGTGGGCGACGCCGAGTACCAGGGCAAGCTGGCGCGGCACGTGAAACAGGTGGCGTGGGACGCGCTGGCCGTGGCCGACCGCAGCTACGCCGCGGCCGTGGCCCGTGAGCTGGAAACCGAGTGGTGGTACTACTCCGGCGGCGAGCTGCCGACCTCGCGGGAGTTCTGCCTGGAGCGGAAGGACAAGTACTGGCACACCGAGGAGGTCCGCGCGTGGGCGCGCCTGACCTGGGCGGGGAAGATGGAGGGCGTCACCACGCCCGACACGATCTTCGATCTGCTGGGCGGCTGGAATTGCCGGCACACGCTCATGCCGGTAAGCGCCGAGGTGGTGCCGGCCGAGGACCGCGCGCGCGCGGCGGCGGCGGGCTACTGGCGGGAGCCGCGCACGTAGGAGGGCGGCGCGTGCGCGTTTCGTCCTATCTTTGTCACCGATGTTACCCGCGCTGATCGGCCCCGAGGTGCGCTGCGTGAACCGCGAGCGGAACGCCGTCCGGTTTTTCCCCCGCGTGCTGGCGCTCGACCCGCACTGGCAACGGACCACCGGCTTCGTGCCGGAGGAGCCTACCCTGTACCAAACCAACCCCGCGGCCCCGGAGGCCGCCCAAACCTTACCACATGGACACGACCGCCCTGTTGCAGTACCTGGGCCTCAACCCGGACGAGGTGAAAACCCTCGACGACCTGAAAGCGAAGTTTCCCACCCAGTTCGTGAGCCGCGCGGCCCTGCTGGACCAGCGGAGCGCGGAGTTCAAGGAGATCCTGCCGCACGTGGCGGGACGGGTGACGGGCTCGATCACCAGCGCGCTGAACCGGGCGCTGGAGGAGGTGCAGCTGGAGCTCACCCCGCAGGAGCGCGAGGGCAAAAAGGCGGAGGAGCTCGTCGCGTACGCGATTACAAAGCTGAACGGGCGCGCCGGCGAGAAAGACAGCAAGCTGCAGCAGCTGCAGCAGCAGCTCGAGAAAAGTAAGGACGAGGCCACGCGCGAGCTGACCGCCGAGCTGGACAAGGCCCGCCGGCGCCTCCAGGAAACCGAGCAGCTGCTCACCAGTACCAAGACTACCCTGGAGCAGCAGCGCACCGAGTACGAGGGTAAGATCAAGAGCACGCGGCTGGACTACGTGCGGACCGACGCCCACGGGAAGGCGATCAAGTGGCGGACCGGGATCAAGCCGGTAGAGCAGGCCGGCTTCTTCGCCCACCTGGAAAAAAATTATAAGCTGGACCTGGACGACCAGGGCCAGCTGGTGCCGCTCACCGCGACGGGTGAGCGCGTGCCGTCCAAGAAAACCGTCGGCGCCTTTATGACCTACGAGGAGGTGCTGGAGCAGGAGGGCAAGGCCCTCGGCGTCTGGGAGGAAAACCCGCACGCGCGCCACCAGCCGCCCGCCTTCGTGGCCCCCGGTGCCGGCGTCCCGCCGGCCGCCGCCGGTGGCGGTGCCCCGCCCGCGGGAGCGCCGCGCAAGGTGGCGCCGCGCGTGCCCGTGACCCGGCTGCGGTAGTGCCGGGGCTCGGTTTAGTGTTCCGCCGCGAACGACAGCGGCCCCGTGGCCCCGCCGGCCCTTTGGCGGACTTCGAGTTTTACGAACCCTAAACCTAACCAGCCAATGAGCTACCCGACGACTACGCTCGCCGCCTGCCCCGACGTGCAGGCCGAGCTCGACAATTACTTCAATACCTGCAACAGCTCCGCGCTGCGCGAGCCCATTCCCTTCATGGAGTTCCTGTTCAGCCAGGAGAACCGCGAGGGCGTGCAGATGATCCTCTCCCCCGGCGGCGGCAAGGTCCGCACCGGCGTGCTGCGCTACGACCAGCGGATCGACGAGAGCGCCGTCACCGACGCCTCCAGCGCCGAGATGAGCTGCTCGGCCAGCACCAAGCGCGGCGACCTGACCAAGTCCTACACGATCGACCCGGCCGCCGGCTGGGAGGTAAGCGAGCGCATGACCGTGAGCGAGTGGGCCGAGGCGTGCCGCCCCAACAGCGAGATCTTCGCCAAGAAGGTCCAGCTGCTGGTGGACGCCCTGGTCCGCAAGACCGCCACGAAGGTGGTCGGCCAGGCCGCCAGCCTGCTCGGCAAGTGGGACAACACGATCCCCGACACCGACATGGAAATCGACGGCGGCGTGGAGTACCTCAAGATCGCGACCCGCAAGACGGGCAGCGCCGATCCGAACCCGCTGGCCTGGGAGGATATCGACCTGGCGATCACCAAGACCGGCTTCTGCGCCCCTCCGGTGATCTTCGCGGGCACTAATATCTACAAGTACGCCCGCCTCATGCAGGCCGGCTGCTGCTCCGCCTCCGGCCTCGACCTGGCCGCGGTGGCCGCCGCCTTCGGGAAGGCGACCGCGTGGGACCGCCGCGTCGAGAAGCTGATCGGCGCCGACAAGGCCTGGGTGCTCGCCCCCGGCGTGCTGTACCCGGTGACCTACACGGGGAACGACGACGGGATCGACACCGCGCTCACCGGCGCCGGCTACATCAAGCAGGTGATCTTTGACCCGCAGACCGGCCTCCCGATCGACCTCAAGATCGTGGACAACTGCGGCGAGGGGATCGACGTGATCGTGCGCGCCAACGTGAAGCTGGTGAGCCTGCCCGACGACCTGTTCAGCCCCGCCGACGACTGGCTGGGCGTGAAGTGGTTTGCCGGGATCAAGAACGTGAACGCCTAACCCGCGCGCCGTTTCTGACCGAGCCGCCCCGCCTCCCCGCGGGGCGGCTTATTTTTGTCCCTACATGAGCACCCCCGACCCGACCCCGATCCCCGACTGCTTCGACGCGCTGCTGGGCGTGCGCGGCGTCTGCGACGAGCGCCCGCCGGCCGCCGGCCTGTGGGCCGACGACGTGGGCGTGACGCGCCGCCTGCTGGCGGACCTGCTGACCGCCGAGTACCTGACCGAGCGCGAGCTGTGGGACGCCAAGCGGCGCGTGGCGACGGCCGAGCTGGCCGCGCGCCTGACCGCGGCGCTCGCCCCGCGCTACCGCGGCGCCTCCCTGCTGGGCACCCGCCGCCTGGGCTACGGCTTCGGCGAGCCGGTGGCCGTGCCGGCGTGGGCCGGCTGGCGCCTGCGGCTGGAGCCGGGCGCCTCGCACCTGGCGCTGGACGTGCCGGAGGTCACGCTATGCACGCCGACGGCCGGCACCTACGAGGTGCGGCTGCTCGACCTAACCTTCGGCACCCTGCTGGCCACGACCACCCTGGAGGTGCCGGCCGGCGAGGCGGTGGGCCGCGCCTTCCCGCACTGGCGGCTGCCGGCCGCGCAGGAGGTGCGCGAGGTGGCCGTGGTCGCCTTCCTGGACGGCGCCAGCGCGTACCGCACCCAGCCGCGCGCCGACGGCGGCTGCAGCACCTGCGCCGGCTCGGGCTACCGCCTCCACCCGGCGCTGGTGACCGGCGGCCTGCGCGGCACGCCGGGCGCCTGGACGAGCGCGGCGGACGGCGGCGGCCTGACGGTCACCGTGACGCTGGGCTGCGACCACGCGGCCTACCTGTGCGCCTACGCCCGTTCCCTGGCCCTCCCGCTGCTCTACCGCACGGCGGCGGAGCTGTACCACCACGGCCTGGCGGCCGCCGTCCTGGACCGCTTCAACCCCGCCCTGTACGGCGGAGTGGAGGCGCTGACCACGCGCCGCGACGAGCTGGCGGCACAGGCCGACGCGGCCCTGGTGCGCGTGCTCGGCGCGGTCAAGCTGCCCCCGGATCCTACCTGCTTCGACTGTGATCGACCGCTCCGAGTTTTTACGGAGCTACCGTAGCCTCGGCGCCGCCGACGCGGTGCAGCGGGTGCAGCTGCCTGGCCGGGCCGTCGAGCAGCTGCAGTACCTGTTCGCCACCGTGGACGGAATGCGCTACACCCTCACCTGCCCCGTCGTGTTCCTGCTGCACCTTAACTGACCTGCCCAAGTGACCACCTACACCTCCGGCGCCGCCTTCGTGAAAGCTCAAAAGGAGCTGCTGGCCGACCTGCAGCAGGTCCGCCTGCCGTTCGAGCGCGCGGTGCGCTCGGCGCTGGTGGCGCAGCAGCGCCGGATCTTCGAGGAGGGGAAGGCGAGCGACGGCGGCCGGATCGGCAGCTACGATACCACGCGCGAGCTGTACGTGAACCCCAAGCAGTCCCCGCGCGCCTCCGCGTTCGTCGGCAAGGGGATCCGCCTGGAGGGACTGAAGCCCCCGCGCGGGAAACCGTCGCCGCTGTGGCAAACCCCGAGCGACCGGTACCCGCAGGGCGAGGAGATCTTCGCGCCCGACACGGCCTGGCGTGGCGGGAAGGGCACGAAGGCGGGCGATAAGCATAAAACCACCTACGTAAAAAATTACAAGGACTACCGCAACCGGATCGGCCGCCGGGTGGACACGGTGGATCTGATCCTGACCGGCGACCTGCGGAGCGACTTCTCCACGGCTGCGCTGCGGGAAACGGCGAAAACGACGACCCGCGGCCTCGAGCTGTTAGTCACCCTTAAGCGCGCTAAGAACGCGGAAAAGCGGGCGGGCCTGGAGGACAAGTACGGCCCTATCTTTAACACCACCCCCGGCGAGCGGGCCGCGTACTTCGACCTGCTGCGCGGCGAGCTGCGCCGCGCCCGCGAGCGCCGCCGGTAACCTCACTTGACAACCCCACCGCCCCATGCTCGAGCACCTCGCCTCCGCCCTCACCCCGACCCTCACCGCCGCCGGCTGGCCGGCGACCGTCCTGCCCGCTGAACAGGGCGAGCGCGACGGGCAGCCAGTGCCGCTGGTCCGCAGCGCCGGCACGCGCCGGGAGTTCACCTACCCGGCCCGCGACGCTGCCTTCGCCTACCTCCGTGCGGTGCGGCCGCTGGAGCTGCGGCCGGTGCAGGAGGGACCCACCGAGCTCTGGGAGATCCTGCTGCCGCTGCGCCTGGTGGCGCACCGCCCGCGCCCGACGACCGAGGCGCGGCTGGCGGCCGAGCTGGCACTGCAGCTGGCGCTGGCGCTGCCGCCGGCCCTGCGCGCCCTGCGCGCGCCGCTCAAGCTGGCGCGCGTGCACGTGGAGGAGGTGACGCTGGTCACCGCCGCGCAGGATCTGGTCCGACAAGAGCACGGGGCGGCCGTGGCTGGCCCGCCGCCCGGCGACTACCTGGCGCTGGATTTTACGGCGGTCCTCACGGCGGAGGGGCGCTGCCTGCGTACCTTGTGCCCGTGAGCCTGACCCGTCGTCCGCCTGCTGCCTGTAACCCCTGCCGTCCGGCCCTGCCGGTCTGGTGGGACGTGCTGGGCTGGGACGAGGAGGGAGGCGCGCCGCCGGCGCTGCTGCTGGAGGACGGCGAGAACCTGCTGCTGGAGGACGGCGGCGTAATTTATCTGGAAGGATGAGCTCGAAAATTTCCAACCTGCCGGTGGTGACCACGCCGGCGCCGGCCGACCTGCTGCCGCTGGTGCAGGCAGGCAACAACTATAAAATTTCATTGAACCAGCTGCGGAAGATGTTGGGCCTGCCGCTTCGCTTCGGCCAAATCGTAAAACAGAAAGGAACGGACGCTCCTACGGTAATAAGTACCCTCACGAACACTATGGGAACCACTGTATCGGTAGCTTGGTCAAGGACGGAGAATGGAAAATATACCGCGGATTTTTCTGGTATCACTTTTCCTGATCCGGACAAGATACTGGTGGTGGCCCTTGCTCAAAAGTCGCCTACCGGAATTCCTGTAGATGTGCTACCTGTAATTATTCAATACTACATAGAAACCACGAACAAAATTACTCTTATCGTAGTCGACCCACTAATGTATGCCGGCGTGGACGATTCTTTAAGTCACTACATTGAATTTCAGTATTATGACCTATAACTCTGACCGCACCTACGAGAATTGAAATAAAACGGTGCTAAAATAAAAAGAGATCTTATGGACCTTAAAATTTATTACTCGCCTTCTAAGGACATTCACACTATTGAATTTTCGAAGTTCGGAAAAATCGTAGCGATCTCCCAAGACAAGATCCAGTCGGTAGAAACGCACTTCGAAGATTCTGAATTAACGGAATTGGACGCAACGCCATACGCTCGCGTCGAATCATTGATTGGCGGCCAGTTCGACGTGAAAGTGACGCCGGTAGAGTGGCTCTTTGCAGTACTGGACCTTAAGATTCAGTTAGGGTGATGAAATTCAATCTAAACCGCAAGCACGGTGACGTGGTGCTGCTGATCTCTGCCGGCCTCTGCCTGGCGCTCTCCCTGTTATGCGCCGGGCTGGCTCGCGGCCAGGATACCCTGCGCGTCACGCGCGGGCGCACACTGCTCTACCAGACGGTGCTGGTCCCAGAAACGGTGACGGTGACCCGCGTGGATACCGTGCGCGTGCCGGTGCCCTGCCCGCCGGCTACCGACACGATCTTCCGCGCCGCCTACGTGAGCGCGATTGACACCAAGCTGGGCACCGCCGCGGCGACCCAGGAGCTGGACTACCTGCGGCAGGAGGGCTTTAACCACGTGGACCTGTACGGCCTCGGCGGAGTTTTGGGATCCGCGACGAAGGAGGCCCAGCTGGCCGCCTGGATTAAAAGCGCGCACGCGCGCGGCCTGACCGTCGGGGCGACCGGCGGCTCCGGCAGTAGCTGGACGAGCCGGGCGGCGTACAACCGCGCCCGGCGCGATCCGGCCGAGCGCTTCGACGCGCTGAACCTGGAGTACGAGTACTGGAACGCCGACAGCACGCCCGCGGCGCTGCTCTCCGCATGGGCGAAGGATAGCGCCTACCTGGTGCAGCTGGACACGACGGCCCGGAACCTGGGCCTGCGCGGCTGGACGCAGTACGTGGGCTGGTACCCGGCCCCGCTGCAGGCGCGCGCCCCGGCCCTGCTGGCCGCCCGCACCTCGTACCACCTGGTCCACTACTACCGCGTGCGGCCGGAGGCCGCGTACGGTCGCTACCGCCTCGACAGCCTGGAGGGCGTCGGCGCCCGCACCCGCACGCCGCAGCGCGTGCGCGCGCTCTTTAGCGCCGAGCCGGACTTCATGCAGGCGTACTTCCGCACCGCCTCCCCCGACAGCGCCTGGCGTGCCTGGCGCGCGCAGGTCGCCGCCTTCGGCTACCGCTGGCTCATTTTTGACGGGTACCAGATTTTCACGACCGACTACCTCCGCGTGGCCCGCCCGCTGCGGAGCACCACCCCGGCGGCCCGCCTGGCCGTCCCCGCC
>WBZP01000213.1_pt2 | contig 18885 bp, 21 predicted proteins | sample 5204301 | NCBI WGS metagenome assembly WBZP01 (sample SAMN12412401, study PRJNA552823) | activated sludge metagenome | isolation source: activated sludge from nitrification reactor of wastewater treatment plant... | place: USA: Pennsylvania | collected 2017 | reverse complement strand
TCGGCCGCATTAAGGATTGGCGGCGGATTGCGATGCGTTACGACCGCTGCGCCCACACGTTCTTCTCGGCGATCTGTCTCGCCGCAACCGTCATCTTCTATCTCAAAGAATGAGTCCTGAGCCTAGAGCGCAATCTACCACTGGCGCTCAGCCGCGAGGCGCAGCGCGCTGGCTGCAGCGACGGGTTAGGTAGCGGCCTCACGCGCGAGACTCGCCAGGTGCACACCAATGCGCCAGATCATGATGATGTTAAGCGCCGCGAGGCAAATGTTGAGATCCAACCGCGAACCTCGGCGCTTGCGCCAGCCATTGTCCAGGCAACGAACCACATGGAGACGAACATGGCGACGACGAACTTCCAGCCCACCGTCACCGAAAGCGGAAAATAGCGGCGCAGAAACTGCCGTCCTTTCGCGCCGCCGTTTCGAAGGTACAAGTAGATGAGGCCTGCAATAGTGATGATGAAAGTAATCCACGAACTGACCAGGGTCCACGTGCTGACGCTCGCTGCTGACGTCGTAGCAATGTTGGTGAACTGCAGCCAGTCAAACGCCATGATGGTAAGGAAATATCGGAACAGCGCGGCTTCCGAAATGCCGTCCACGCGCAGCCGTTCACGCACGAAGCGGGTGCTCTACAGGTAGTGATGATCAAATGTCACGCTCCGGCTCCGCTTCGGTATTCTTCGCCGCCTAACGTCTTGGACGCTGAGCCCAAAGGCAGATTGAGGCGCTTGTCGGCTCCTGCGTCTTGTTGGGGCATTACCCTACCCGATTCGCAGCGTCTCTTCCGGATGGAAGTACAGGTGCAGGGAGTCAAACCCGTGCGGGCCTGGGTAGGGACGGGTTGGATCCCAACGCACCATGCCTGACGCACATGTTGCATCAACGACAAGTAACAGCTCGACGCGAGCAACAGCCGAACGATAGAGAGCCAGATTAGAGGCTTTGTCTTGAATCACGGGCAGGATATGCTCAGGCCCAATCTGTCCACGCCAGCCGATAGAGTTGTCGACGGCCACCCACCGAGCGTACTCCCCAGCCTGCGGAGGCAAGGCGCACAGATGCAGAGTCGCCCCATGCATCTCAACTCGTGTCCGCTCCCATGGAACGGCCGCACGAGCACTGACGATTCGATCAACCAACCCCGCGCACACGACGGCTGCCGGATCGGTGATCAGGGCTTGGACATGCAGGGGAAACCCACCAGCCGAGTAGTAGTCTGCAGCGAGCCGGCGAAGGAGCTTACTCCGGCACGACTCGATAGCCTTGGCGGTGGAACCGGAGTCACCAACCGAAGCCTGGTCGCGGAACACCTGAGCGACCTCCAGACCAAACTGCTCGCCATTACCCGAGACCAAGAAGTCAGGCGACTCGCGCTCCTCAACAATGGCATGCTGACCACCGAGGCGGGCCAGGAAGGCCTCGACGTAGATGCGCTCTTGAACCTTCGACGCCATCTGGGTCGCCCCAACCATGTTTAGGCCGATCCGCATAAGCGCCGGATCGGTCTGTTCCTGTCCCTACAACACGCCGCTGCTGTTCGTGAACCATACGCCATACCTGCCATCGTTTCAATGAGTTGTGACTGCTGGACCATTGATCACGGGTCTTAGGCGGGACCGCCTAACATTCTGAGGGCCTGCGCCTTCCACACCTGCGCAGCAACCTGTGGGTCTTGAACAGACCCTATTTCCCCTGACGGGCTACGATTCATTCCCCTGATCATAGGATCGCCTTCCACCTTTCGTCCCCTCGTCGACAACAGAACCTGACGATAATCGCTGCCCTGCCAGGTGGTACGGAGTCAGACAACTCCTGCACCGCACAACCCGTAGACATCCGTCGGGATAGTAATCGCATTGGAGCATGGGCATCAGTTCAGATTTGCCGCACGAGGGACAGGGCAGGTGACGGAGTTGGAGGCGAAGTGCCATGATCGGCTCGTCGTAGCGCGACATGCGACATCTCCTTCTTCGATGATCCCTCCATCCTCAATGAAGAGGGCATGATCCCATCAATTCACTCACCCACTCTATGCTGCCGTAAACCCCACGGCTCGATCGGCGAATCCTGAAACCGACTGTAGTGCCTCAGCAGACCGTCTCCTGTTTTCAAGGATCATCGCATCGACGATCTCGCCGCACAGGAGACAGCGATACGCGTCCACGCGGAGATCGTGGTTCATCCCAAGATCGTCAATCCGTTCGTTGATCATCAGCCTATCGCATCGCTCGCGGGTCATGATGCGCCTCCATATCCATGACAGACCTGTGTGTTCATGAGGCGATTCTACCTACTGACGCGCCCCCTACTCTGTAAGGCAGCTCACCAGTTGCCAAAGACAAATAGTTGGGCGGGTTTGTAAGCTAGATCACGGATGGGTTTACTGGAAGTGCACTAGCATGACGGTTCATCCGCCCTCTCACCTGAGACGGAAGCGGTTTCTTCATCACCCACTACCATTTGAAAGGAGTGCATGATGTCCAAAGCAGCAATCGTCGTGCTGGCCGGTACGGAAACGCATGAAGGGCTCGGGCGTGTCGTGAACGCGCTGGAAGCGGTCAAGGAGTTCAAGGACGGCCACGAGGACGTGCAACTGATTTTTGACGGCGCCGGGGCGCAATGGATTCCTGAACTGGAGAAACCTGATCATAAACTCCACGGGCTTTACGCAGCCGTGAAAGATCGAATCGGTGGAGTCTGCGAGTTTTGCGCCGGAGCCTTCGGCGTCAAGGACGCTGTCGCGGCCTGCGGGGTCAAACTGGCGGGGGAGTTCGAAGGCCATCCAAGCTTCAAGAAGCTCGTGGCCCAGGGCTACCAGGTCATCACGTTCTGAGACGAACAACGCATGCTCCTGTGCAGGTGATGCCCTTCCTGCACAGGCCGCGTATCTTTCACAGATATCATGACAACATGAGGAGGTCTCACACGTGCCAGAAACGCTCTGTCCGTTCTCTACTGCTTGGGAGTACAAGACGACAATCGCGGCTGCCAATCCAAGGTAGAATGAATGATGGAACCAACAGGCGGAATGCTTGGATCAGATCCGCTACCCCTCATTGTGGCGGCTTACCTCGTCATGGCGATTGTCATGGCCCTATTGTGGGCTGTGCAGTGCCGAATGAGGAATGCCGCCATCGGGGACGTTGGATGGTGCGCGGGGCTGATTGTCGTCGTGTGGTGGTATGCCACACAAGCGCCCAGTGGTATCGAGCGAAGACTCCTGACCGTGATGTTGGTGACGCTCTATGCGGGACGACTCGGGCTCTACATTCTGTTCAATCGCATAAAGGGGAAACCGGAAGATGTTCGGTATCGCCGACTCCGGGAGGAATGGGGTGAAACAGAGCCGTCAAAGATGTTCGCGTACTTTCAGCTGCAAGCCCTGGCCCTGGTCGCCTTTTCTCTCCCGTTTATGGTGCTACTTTGGAATCCACAGACTCTGACCGCGGGGGTCGAGTTAGTCGGGTTGCTGATTTGGGGCGTGGCCGTGGCTGGCGAAGCGGCGGCCGATCGGCAACTCGCCCGGTTTCGCGCCGATCCGAGCAATCAAGGACGCGTCTGTCGTGAGGGCCTCTGGAATTACTCACGTCATCCCAACTATTTTTTTGAATGGCTGCACTGGTGCTCCTATGTCGTGATGGCATGGGAAACACCAGGCTGGGTGTTGACCTGGATCGGGCCCATCGTAATGGGGGTGGCGCTGCTTAAGGTGACAGGCATTCCGCGAGCAGAAGAGCAGGCACAGTTCAGTCGAGGAGCAGAATATAAAGCCTATCAGGCTACGACCAACGCGTTTTTCCCATGGTTTCCTCGCGCGAGGACGGACACGCTTTCTCATTCCTACCGTAGCCGCATCAAAAACTGAAGCTAAACCCGGTCCCAGTTCTTTCCTTCTCACTTTTCCTGCAAACGTTCACCTGCCGGCAAGACTTCTTAGAAACTCTCCTGATTCAACCGGCAAGATAGCCTTGTAAGCCAGCTTACAGATGGATTGATAGGAGAGGGAGTAGCGTGCACGCGCATGCATACATTCGTTAGACATTCCTTAGGTCCAGTCGTCCAACTTTTCGAGAGACGGCCCCGCGGTCGCGGGTGATGGGAAAAGGAGGCTGCTGATGTTTCTCACGTCCAGATCTCATGTCGTAGCGACGATGGCGTTGGTCCTGTCCCTGTCGAGTTGTGCTGATACCGAGTTTGTCATCCGCCCACCCGCACCAGAGCGGTTTCCACCCGCAGAAATGCCGCCTTCTCAGATCACGGAGTCCATCATTACCGTACCGGTTCGGCATGGATCTTTCAGACTTTCTCCATGCCGTAAACGATCCGAGCGTGATCGCTAAAAAGTTTGATCATTGGAGCAACGTGCTCAAACACCCGAAAGGCAGGGAGTACAAATACTATGCGGAACGGGATGATTTTGTGATTGAGCAGTCAGCGCATCCGGGCAGGAATACGAAGCCGAGTATATCGATCGGAGACTGGTGGAAGGACATCGAACTCTCGGGAGGCACCCTCTTCGTGAGTGCGCCTCTTCGCTATAAGATCGCGGTACGCGCACATTCGCAGGGTCCTGATTCAGCAGCACAATGTGGTGATGGGAACGAATTGCCGAAACAGGGCACACTCAACGGAAACATTGCGATTGGGATGACACAGAATTACGGTGTGTCGGGCTCCCTCCGCAGCGTGACCGTGCATGCTGCAGAGCCATGCCAGTTCCACATGGCGGACGGCGATCTGCAGCAGGTCATCAATACGGCTCTCTCGGATCAGGTCAAGGGAGGTTTCAGCAACGCTGTCTCGCGTCTCAACGCGCTCAGTATCAAACCGCGAGCAGAGGAGGCCTGGATGGCTCTCCGTAATCCCGTCCAGTTAGAGCCCAACACCTGGCTCCTGCTCAACCTCGACAAGGTGCGGCATGCCGGATTTTCGAAAGATGGCTACGTCGTCAAAAACACCCTTCAACTCACCGCGCATCCGGTGATCATTCATGGAGCTGAGCCACCTGCCTCACCCACAGCACTTCCTCAACTCGAGACGCAAGTATCTTCTCCAGATTTTCGTGGCGTCGCTGATATCGAAACAGACTATTCTAGGGGACACCCGGTTGCCGGGCAGTTTCACGTCCTAGCCGATGCCCAGGTCGATTACAGTACACTCTCCGAGGCGTTATCGAAGCGGCTGAGAGGGAGACGCGTTGAAAGTAAGGGGAATGTCATCACGATTACCGGTGCAGGACTGTTCGGTCTAGGCGATAACCAAGTGCTCCTACGCGTGGAGTTCACGGGAGATACGCGGGGCTACGTGTATTTGATCGGGAAGCCTGAAATCAACGTGATGACACAGGCGGTCTATCTCAGTGGCCTTCGGTATGATCTTGGAACCACACGCCTGCTTCAGACAATGGCCCCACACTGGTTCAATGACGCGGCGCTCCGAGAAACTATTGCTCCCGACATCGCGCTTGGGGTGACGCCGACGATCGATCGCATACGCGACTCTCTGAGAACCGGATTGAATCGAACGCTGACTCCGACCGTTTCAATGCAGGGAACGGTCACGTCGATGCAAGGGATTGCCGTGTTCGCCGAGCGGGATACGCTCCATGTTCGCATGATGAGTGAGGGTACGCTCAATGTGATGGTAGGCAACAAGCCCTAACTCGTTTGTCCGGAGACCTCGTGGCTGCTTTTCATCAAAGGTTTGCTGTGCGCAATCGACGCTCATCGAAGCAGCCTATCTCGATGGCGCACTGGCCGAAGTAGAACAGGCCGACATTGGATACGATTTTTGCCGAGGTAGGCGCTGAACTCATTCTCTCCTGGGGGATACCCGTGCAGAATGAGGTGGTGGCTTCATCCAAACTGCTTAGCCCCCAGAGGTTTCTTGCCCCAACGTGATTGCGTGTCTGACAATGACCCCAGCCCCTCGATACGTATTCATCAGAATCACCACCTGATGCCCGGCCTTGACCACTGTCCACGCCACAAGATATAGAGCACGGGAATCACCAACAGCGTTAAGATCGTCGAACTTACCATCCCTCCTATCATAGGCGCCGCAATCCGTTTCATCACGTCAGCGCCGGTTCCCGAGGCCCACATGATCGGCAATAAGCCGCCCATGATCGCAGCCACCGTCATCATCTTGGGCCGCACACGTTGAACCGCTCCCTCCATGACGGCTTCGCGCAGGTCGTGGATCGTTGCCATGCGACCTTCGCGCACACGTCGCTCATAGGCTTCATCCAGATAGACGAGCATCACCACGCCGGTCTCCGCTGCGACTCCGGCCAACGCAATAATCCCGACCCACACGGCCACGCTCAGGTGATAGCCCAGGTAATGGAGGCACCAAATGGCTCCAACCACAGCGAAGGGAACAGACAGGAGCACGATCAGCGATTTGGCGAGCGAGCGGAAGTTGAGATACAGGAGCAGCAGAATCACAGCTAGAGTCACTGGAACCACCAACTTCAACCGTTTTTCAGCCCGCACCAGATGCTCATATTGACCGGTCCAGATCAGCCGGTACCCAGAGGGGAGAGTGACCATCTCACGGACCGCTCGTTGAGCGTCTTGGACATAACCGCGTAAATCACGTCCACTCACCGACACCGAGACCAAGCCAGCCAACGCTCCCGCCTCATCCGCGATCGACGGCGGCCCCTGCGTCATCACAATCTCCGCAAGTTGCCCGAGCGGAATCTGCGCACCGCTCGGCGTGGGAATCAGCACCCGTTTGAGTCGGTCCGGATCATCGCGTAATTCGCGCTTATAGCGGACGCTGACCGGATATCGTTCTCGCCCCTCGATCGTGGTCGTCACCGTTTCTCCCCCGATGGCCGATGTGATCACCGCTTGTACGTCGCCTACCGTCAGGCCGTAGCGGGCCGCCTCGCGCCGGTTCACAACCAGGTCCAGGTAATAGCCCTCGTTGAGTCGTTCGGCAAAGGCGCTCGTCGTGCCGGGCACGGTCACCAAGGCCTGTTCGATCTCGACGCCGATTCGCTCGATCGTCTTGAGATCAGGCCCCAACACCTTGATGCCGACCGGACTCCTGACGCCGGTCGTAATCATCTCCATGCGGGTCTGGATCGGCATCCACCAGATATTCGGGAAACCAGGGATGCGGAGTTTGGCATCCATCTCATCCAGTAACCGATCCCAGGTCATGCCTGGCCGCCATTGCGCTTCCGGTTTCAGGGTCACCGTGATCTCAGCCATTCCCACGAAGGCCGGGTCGGTCGCCGTCGGGGCTTTTCCCATCTTACCGAACACCCGTTCCACTTCCGGAAAGGTCGTGAGCAATTGATCCTGGACTTGCAGGACCTTCGCCGCTTCGGGAATAGAAAGGCCGGGGACCGTCGTCGGCATATAGAGGATCGTGCCCTCATTGAGCGGCGGCATGAATTCCCCTCCAAGCCTGGAGAACACCGGCACCGTAACGACCACTGCCGAGACGGCGACACCCAAGGTCAGCCATCGGGTTCGCAGGGCACCTGAAAGGATAGGCCGATACAGGGCAATGAGCCACCGGCTCAGCGGATTCTTGGTTTCAGGTCGAACCTTCCCACGAATCAACAACACCATCAGCACGGGCGCCAAGGTCACCGAGAGCGCGGTAGCAAAGAGCATCGAAAAGGTCTTGGTGTAGGCCAATGGCGAAAATAGCCGTCCTTCTTGGGATTCCAGCGAAAAGATCGGCAGAAACGACACGCCGATCACCAGGAGAGAGAAGAACAGGGGCCGACCGACTTCTTTGGCCGCGCTGATGATGACCTCGGTCCGAGGAGCCGTTGGATGCTGTTCGAGGCGCTTATGCGCGTTCTCCACCATGACGATGGCTGCATCCACCATCGCACCGATGGCAATGGCAATACCGCCAAGCGACATGATGTTGGACGTAATCTTCACGTAGGCCATCGGGATGAACGCGAGCAGCACGGCAACCGGCAGAATAAGGATGGCCACCAGTGCGCTGCGTACATGAAACAGGAAGACGATGGCGACCAGACTGACGATCACGCTCTCTTCGACCAGCTTTTCTCGGAGCACCGTGATAGCCCGATGGATCAGATCAGACCGATCATAAGTCGTGACGATGTGGACCCCCTTCGGCAGACTCGTATTGATCTCAGCCAGCCGCGCCTTGACCTGCTCGATGACCGTCAGGGCATTTTCCCCTGCCCGCATAATCACGAGGCCGCCGACCGTCTGGCCCTTGCCGTCCAATTCAGCAATGCCCCGCCGCTGATCCGGCCCGAGTTGCACATGCCCGATATCTCGTACGAGGATCGGCGCTCCTCGCCCATCGGTACCGACCGGAATCAGCTCGATTTCCTCAACAGACTGGAGATAGCCTCGTCCTCGGATGATGTACTCCGTGCCGGCCATCTCCAACACCCGGCCACTGACCTCCGCATTGCTGTTGCGGACGGCTTCGATGACTCTCTGAATCGGCAGCCGATAGGCAGCTAAGGTGTTCGGGTCCACTTCGATTTGGTATTGTTTGACGAACCCACCGATCGCCGATACTTCTGCCACGCCAGGCACACTTTCCAGTTGATAACGCAAATACCAGTCCTGAAGGCTTCGGAGCTGGGCCAGATCGTGAGCACCGGACTCATCCACCAACGCATACTGATAGACCCATCCGACGCCGGTTGCGTCTGGCCCCAGAGTCGGCGTGACCCCTATCGGCAACTTGCCTGTGAGCTTCTGTAGATATTCGAGGACACGACTCCTTGCCCAGTAAAGATCGGTTCGGTCTTCAAAGATCACATAGACATAGGAGACACCATATTCCGATACTCCACGGACCCGTTTGACTTTAGGTCCAGCGAGCAGAGAGGTCACGACCGGGTAGGTGATTTGATCTTCAATGAGCGTGGGACTGCGCCCCTGCCACTCGGTGTAGACAATCACCTGAACATCCGAAAGGTCCGGAATGGCATCCAGTGGAACCTGAAACGACGCCCATAGCCCCCAGCCTGTCATGAGTACCACACAGAGAATGACGAGGATCGGATTGCGGGCGCTGGCTTCGATGAGCCGCGCGATCACTTCATCCCCTCCATACCTCGCATGTTGCCCATCTCACCCGCCCGCCCTGGCGGCGCCGAGACGCCGCCTTCTCCCATGGCCATCTTTCCCTCATAGGCCCCGCGCATCTGCCAATCAGCCATGCCGATCCGGCCCATCATGCCTTGCATGCTGGCCGTAGAGGCCAATTTGCTCTCCGCGTCCAACAAGAAATTGGCCGAGGTCACGATCTGGTCGCCTTCTTTAAGCCCTTCCATGACTTCCACAACATCCTGGCTCCGGCGCCCCACTTTGACCGGCATGGGTTCATACCGGCCTTGTCCTCGATCCATAAACACAAGTTGACGCACACCTGTATCCAAGACGGCTTCCTTCGGCACCAGCAAGGTTTTGATCGCCTCCATCTGCAAGGTCACGTTCCCGTACATGCCTGGCTTCAGCTTCAGTCCTAAATTCGGCAGTTCCAGTCGGACTCGCACGGTACGCGCTTCGGAATTCAGTATGGGGTACACATAGGCGACCTTGCCGCTGAACGTCTCTCCCGGATACGCGCCAATGATCACCACTGCCGGCTGGCCGATTCTTGTGGCCGCCACTTCCGATTCATAGATATCGGCATAAATCCAGACCGTGGACAGATCCGCGATTTCGTACAGGGTCGTGCCCGGCTCTACATATTTCCCCGGCAAGGCCTCACGTTTCAGCACAATCCCGGATGAAGGAGCGTAGACAGTGAGTACCGGTTCCGCCTTGCCACGGCGCTCCAGGTCCACAATCTGCGCATCGGTCAGGTCCCAGAATCGAAGCCGCTCGCGCGCGCTCGTGACCAAAGCAGCCGCATTGGCCTTTGCATCTTCGAGGGGACTGGCCGCCACCTGAGCTTGCATCTTGACCGCCAATAGGTATTCGTCCTGAGTGGTCAGCAGATCTGGCGAGTAGAGCGTAAACAGTCGTTCGCCCTTACGCACTGATCGGCCGATCGAATTCACAAAGACCTCTCTCACCCATCCTGAGACCTTCAGCGTGACGTGGCTGAATCCACGCTCATCATAGTCAACCCTCCCGACCGTACGAATCTCTTGCTCCATGACTGCGCGAGTGACAGGAGCACTACGGATGCCGATCAACTGCCTGGTCACAACCGGAACCGTAACGGCCTCTGACGGGGGAGCGGACATGCCCGGCATTGATCCCATGTCGTTCATGGGCCTCAGGTCCTCCATTGACACCCCTTTCATACCCTTCATCAAATCCGCCCGCTCTGCCGATCCGGTCGCGGTAATCTTTTCCACGCCCATCCCCGACATCTCGCCCATCATCCGATGGGCGAGAAAGTACCCGGCAATGATCCCTCCCACCAGGCTCAACACAGCAACACCCACGATGCTTTTCAACTTGTGATCCATGGCGATGGCTCCTGTTTCACTGGTTCTGGGCTATCCCACTCAAATCAGTACCGACTACTTGCTCGAGTTCCGCCAAGCGATACTCTCGCTCAACGAGTGCGCGGTGGTATTCCAGCTGAAATCCTCGCCAGGCCCGATCAGCCTCAATGAGGTCCAAAAAGCCGCTTCTCCCCGCACGGTAGCCGGCCCGTGCCGCTGCCATTGCCTGTTCGGCTTGCGGTAACACCGTAGTCCTGTACAGCACGGCCACTTCCCACTTGGCTCGGACCTTGGCCAACAAATCTCTAATTTGGAAGCGAGTCATATTCTCAAGCGCATGGCGATCGGCTCGCGCCGCCGCGATCCCCGCCGCAGTCTCCTGAACAGCGGCGTCGTACTTTGGCTTGGCCCAGAATGCGAAGGGCAGGTTCATGGCAAAATACGCGCCGAATCCATCATTCGCTTGAACATTTTGAAATCGCTGAAACGTCACATCGAAGTCCGGATAATACTGACGCCTGGCCAATGCGTGAGACTGTTCATTCCGTTGGACTTCCAAATCCGCGGCTTTAAGCTCAGGCCTAGCAGTGGTCGCCATTCCGTAGAGCTCTTCAAGGTCTCGTACGAACCGCCCTTCGCGCGGTGGCTGGGGCGGAGGCAATGGAAACCGTGGATCCCGGTCCAGTAGCTGGTTCAGTTTGGCTTGGGACGTATCACGACGTTGCTCCAGGACCGGGAGTTCCTGGTGAAGGGTGGACAGCTCGACTTGGGCCTTCAGTACATCGACCTGGCTCGCCGTCCCTGCCCGGAACTTTGCGGTCGCGATCGCAACAAACTGTTTGAGCAAGTCGACCTGCTCGTGGTGGATCTGGATAGCTTGGTGGTCTAGGAACAGATCGTAATACGCCTCTTTGACGCGGGCGACCAGGTCCCGTTCCTTGACCCGCAACAGCTGTTCGGTTATCCCGGCCGAACGGCTGGCGACCTCCTCTTTTAGAGCGAGTTTCCCCGGAAAGGGGAACTTTTGGGACAGTCCGATGATGGTGTTATCCGCACGGCCCATGTTGAAGGACTGGGGAAAATTCCACCAATGGACCGACAGCGTCGGATCATCCAGCGCTCGTGCCTGCGCAATGCGTTGCGACGAGGCCTCCCATTGCTGCCGGGCTGCCACCAGTTCCGGATTTTTAGCCAAGACCTCCTTGATCAGGTCCGGCAACACCAACGGCAGCACAGTCGGTTGGTCTTCGGCACAGGCGCCATCGCGCCCACCCGTTCCCAAGACCACGGTCAGAACAGTGATGATGAGCAACAACCTTCGCATGAAGTAAGTTGAATGAGCCATGGAGTGTCCTCCCTCAGTGTCATGTTGCCCACATCTGTTGAGGATCTCCGACTCTCATCCCTCCGCAAACCAGACAGCGGGATGACACGGGACCGACAGTTGGGCAGACAAGGCGGTGACAGAACGGTAGAAGGAAGAACCGGCGAGATCAGATGCGCAGCACAGTGCTCGCGAGCGAGGGATGTGGCGGTGAACTCGATTCGAGAGTCTGGTCTGAGTAGCAGATACATTCGAACTGGTGTAACGCAACCGGAAGCGCGGCCAGTGCATGATCTGCAGGCCAATGGTGGTCCACGAGCAACGACGACGAATGAGAGGGGGATTCGACTCCCAACGTCTTGAAAGCGTCACACAATTGCCGGGAAGGTTGTTCGATAGGAGTCGAACAGCCATTGGCCATTGACGCGTCACTAGTCCCTGACAACGGCAGGACACAGGCGTAGGCATTGAAACTGAACGCCAGGAGGAACACAACGATGGTCGCGGCGAGAACAGATCGTGAGTGATGGAAACGTACGCGCATGGTGTAAGTCTATCCCTCATCCAGCTCAAGCGTCAACGGCACTTCTAATACACAATGACTTGGTCAGCGGACGTGAACATCTCCACCATCTTAGTGAGCGGAACGGGAGTCACTGAAGAGCCAACTCGCACAGGATCGATTTTGTAGAGGAGCATCATGGTTTGATTCCCATAGATCTCTACGCCCAGCCTATTGTTGAGAAAGTCGAAGTACTCACCATAGTTATGTGGCACCTGATCCGGTGGCACCCCCATCTGCTCGGAGAGGCTCTTCCGCTCTCGCTCAGGCAACCCAGCCCGATCCAGTGCTGTCGAATCTGACCCCATGAGCCCTCTGAACCAACCGAAACCCTTTGTCACTGATGTGACGGCACTGGCATCCACCAGGATCGTGACCTTGTGCCCGGCCTTTACAGCCGCCCAGGCGACGTTCGGCACCGCGCAGATCTGCGCATCGTCTTCTGCCAACGAGGTCTTCATATGGATCAGAATGCTGGCTGCGGTAGCCGGTATCACGCCGAGTCCAACGTTCACCATGAGTGTCATGATCATCCCGATGACTAAGAACAGCTTTCGTGGATTCATGACGAACTCTCCTCCCTCGTTTGGCCCAGCGCTTGGTGATCACAACAACCTGACGCGGCCGATGCCGGCCTGCCATCAAGGCATTCCTGGTAGACAGCAAAGGCTTTCAGCGACCACTCCTCTCCCGGACAGCCTTGCATGGTCATGGCGATTTCGAGGAACTCGATCAATTCCTCTTGTGTGATACCTTTGTCGCAGGCCATCTGGACGTAGGCTCGGATACAGGGCTCGCAACGAATCGCGATAGAGATGGCCATGGCCGTGAGCAGTTTGTATGTCGCAGCCACGGCCCCATCGCGATACGCCTCCTGCCGCATGCGCAATAATCCGCCGGTAACTTTCGGAGTTAACTTCCTTAACTCGGTAAATAATTCGCTCTCAACCTTCCTGGTTTGATTCATGATGCGGTCTTCCTCCTTACTGTACCCTCGCTATGCCTTCCTCTCACCTCTCTTGGAGCACTCGCGTCTTGTATGCTGACAGAGGGCTACTTGCTGCTTCCACGGCTTTGACCAACGCCTCCACTCCCGCTTTATCCGGATCGTAGGTTACCAATGCGCGGGCGTCTGCGTAATCGGAGAGGAAGCCCCATTTCTTCCCTACCGTGATCTCGACAGTGCTGACGCCGGGAACCTTGGCCAGAGCGGCCTTCACATCCTTCACACAGGCCCCACAGGTCATGCCTTCTATGTGCAATGTGACCCTCTGAAGTCCCTGGCCCGCAAAACCAGAAGGGACAGCCAAGCCCATGACGCCTATCAGCACAGCCAATCCAAGCTGACGCCACATACTTATTCACCTCCTCTTCGCCTTTACGTATTCTCACAGCCCCAGCCAGTACGGCGCCAAGAGCAGCACAAGCGCGAGGACTGCCATTATCCACAGCACTGTCCGCTTTGCCCCGCTCATCGCTCCCGACGCACATACTTCCCCCGATGCGCACATGGTGGACTTTGGTTCTCGGTAAGCCAGATAAAAGCTGAATCCCAATAACAGTACCGTCAGACCGATGAAGACCGGCCGATAGGGCAAGGTGCCTTTGAGGGCACCAGCCGTATCGACCCAAAGGCCGGTGGCCCCAACGCTGACGCTCAAAGCTGCAAGCACGAATGGCCCGATGCAGCAGAGTGAGGCGAAGAACGCCGCTACGAGCCCACCGATCATTGTCGTGGCTCCACCTTTTGTCATGACGCTCCTGGCCTCCTCTCGCAACTTGCCGTCATTCGTCAATCGTAGCCTTCCCTTCATTGCCTCTGTGCTTCTTCGAAGCTTTTCTTGACCTCCTACCTTCATGTTCCAACCTCGCCAGAATCGGACATTGCTCAGTCGGCTGGCCGACCCGGCAGTCCCGAATTAAACTCCGTAGAGCCCAAGCCAGTGCATGCAGGTCTCGCATCTTCTCCGTCACCTGCTCTAATTTTGCCTGCGCCTTGCGTTGCACGTCGCCGCAGCGAGCCGTGGAACTAACACGGAGATTCAACAGACCTTGGATCTCACGTAGGGAGAACCCCAGCGCTTGCGCGTTCTTGATGAACCGCAGCCTCCGTTCTTCATCGGACCCATAGAATCGGTACCCTGACGGCTTTCGCCCTGCGGGAGCGAGCAAGTGCAGCCGCTCGTAATACCGCACCGTCTGAACGTTGACCCCGACGGCTTCCGCCAACCGACCAATTGTGCGTCCTGCTGCCATCGCATCACCTGTTTGTATGTGAAACCGTACACCCTGTACTACGGTACCGAGTCAAGCAAATCCTAAGCCCTTTGATCGTTACTAGATCCGCCTGTAAGAGTTCGCGTGGACGGACGACCAGTCAACGGTACCGGCGAGAGCAAAATAAATAAATGTGCTCAATGTGAGCCAGCTTACAGAAGCGCACTGGTCAGTCCTGTAGAGTTGCGGAGTTCGTCGTACTGATTCTAAAAGAACCTCATTGACGTCGATCAGGATGATTGATACATAGAACTATCTCGATATGTCACAAAAAGGATAAGGTCGGCCATGCCCATCGAGGATATTACGCAAAAAGTCAGTGCGCGTTATGCGAATGCAGCCAGTACCGGCGAGCAGATGTGTTGCCCCACCAGCTACGACATGGGATACCTCAAGACCTTCATTCCCGAAGAGGTCCTGAAGATCTCCTATGGCTGTGGCACACCGGCTGGACTCAAGACTGTGCGGGCCGGCGAGACGGTCTTAGATATTGGATCGGGTGGCGGCATTGACTGTTTTGAAGCCTCTCGGCTGGTCGGCCCCACCGGGCGCGTGATCGGCATCGACATGACCGATACGATGCTGGAGATCGCCAGAAAGAATGCGGTCGTTGTCGCGACGAATCTCGGCTATCCCTCGTCGAACGTGGAGTTCCGAAAGGGTCTTGCGGATGCGATGCCGGTCGATGACGGGACGATTGATCTCATCATCTCGAATTGCGTGATCAATCTGGCACCGGACAAACGGAAGGTCTTTCGGGAAATGTATCGGGTCGCCAAACCAGGTGGCCGGTTTACGATCTCTGATATCGTCGCGGATCAGACCGTTCCACAATATCTCGTCCATGATACCCAGAAGTGGGGCGATTGTCTTTCCGGTGCCTTGACACTGACCGACTACATGAACGGCATGACTGCCGCCGGATTTTTTGGAATTCATCTGGCGAAATTCTCACCCTGGCGCGTGATCGACGGCATTCACTTTTTCTCTGTCACCTTGACCGGCTACAAGGTCCCTCCGGCAACAACGGCCTCTTCAGTCCGATATGCCACCCTTCGCGGCCCCTTTAGCCGACTTGTGGACGAACGAGGGATGACCTATTACCGTGGAATTCCACAATCCATCACACCGGATGAGTCGCGCTTATTGAGCCTTCCTTCTTTCTCTGAACACTTCCTTCTAACAACCGAACCAATCCCACTAGACAATCACGATCCGCGCTGGCGTGCCGTCCTCCCCGCCGATGCTCCGTGCACATGGCAAGGCCATTATGCGCTGCTGGCCGGTCCCTTCGTTGAAGCCACCGATGACGATCACCATGTGTATCGCCGAGGTGAGCCGTTGGAGGTTTGCTCCAAGACGGTGGCCGTTCTAGGGACCGATGGATACCAGCCCCATTTCGTCCTTCTGAATCGTGCCGGTGAAGGCGCGGGTGGTGAAGCCGTAACTTGCTCCCCTGATGGAGGCTGTTGCTGATGAAATCCGCCCTGGAAACAGATGTCCTCAGCCCACGGGAATGTGCGTCGGTGCTCAAAGCTCTGGCAGATGAAACCAGACTTCGGATTCTGGAGTCGCTACTGGCCGAAGAGAAGTGCGTCTCGGACCTGGTGCGGGAATTGGGTTGCCCGCAACCGCACGTGTCGCACCACCTGCGCATTCTGCGAAATTCCGGTGTCGTAGAAGGCCTACGAGAAGGAAAGCAGGTATGCTACCGCATTGCACCAATCGTCAAGCGGGCATTGGCTAAGCAGGAAGGGAAAGCCCTCAACTTTGGATGCTGTGAACTGCGATTCCCTGAATCCGTCTTGGCCACAGCCAAGTCTCGTGCACTGCATATGGTCCACTCCTGAAAGATGATGCAACCGTAGCCATGCCACTGACTCTGTTGGGACAACACAATCCCCTCGCCTCCCCTTCCGAGCAACTCAAACTATTGGATCAAGCCGGTTCCCACCTTTCCTTTGAGGCTCAGCTTAATCGAGTGGGCTTAGCTCCTCTGTGCGCAACAGGCATTACGGTCTTCCAGATCAATGTGGGGAAATTGTGCAACCAGAGCTGTCGCCATTGCCATGTCGATGCCGGTCCAGATCGTCCCGAGACCATGTCCTTGAAAACAGCAGAGCACTGCATGAATGCTCTGGCCAAAACCGACATTCCTACCGTGGATATCACGGGAGGTGCACCGGAATTGAATCCCCATTTCCGGTGGCTCGTTGAACAGTCCCATAAGCTCGGGCGCCACATCATCGATCGTTGCAATCTGACCGTCTTACTGCTTCCTTCACAAGCCGACTTGGCAGAATTCCTCGCTCATCATCAAGTCGAGATCATCGCGTCGCTGCCGTCGTACCGAGCCAGCCAAACTGATGCACAACGAGGCGAGGGGATCTTTGAGAAATCCTTGGACGGGCTTCGCCTCTTGAATCGACTCGGCTACGGACGACCAGACAGCGGCCTTGCCTTGAATCTGGTCTACAACCCCGTCGGTGCATTCCTGCCTCCGAAGCAGGAATCGATCGAAGCACAATTTAAGAAAGAATTACGGACCAAGCATGGGGTTGAGTTCAACCGGCTCTACACCATTACCAACATGCCCATCAGCCGGTTCCTGGAGTTTCTTATCGAAAGCGGGAACTATGAGCAGTATATGACCCGCCTCGCGAACGCGTTCAATCCGGCAGCCGCTGCCGGCGTCATGTGTCGCTCGACGCTGTCGGTTGGATGGGACGGCAGACTCTACGATTGCGACTTCAACCAGATGCTCGACCTTCCGGTTGACCATGGTGCGCCGTCGCACATCCGGAACTTCGATCCGGCACAGCTCCATCATCGACAGATCGTCACGCGCAACCATTGCTTTGGTTGCACCGCCGGCTCCGGTTCATCCTGTGGTGGATCCGTCACTTGAAGAATGACCTCCGACTAAGATATGGAGATATCTCAATGTATAAACTACTTCGGATATTTTCCCAGAAAACATTGGGTTCGTTCGTCGCGTTCTTGTGCGTCTCCTATTTAGGGATCGGGGGATCCGCGACGGCTCAGGCAAACCAGGATCAACTATCCGGCAAACTGGTGATCACGGGTGCCAGCACTCTTGCTCCATTAATCACCCAGATCGGCAAACGCTTCGAAAGTCTCTACCCCAACGTGCGGGTGGATGTGCAGACCGGCGGCTCCTCCCGCGGGGTGGCCGACGCCCGCCAGGGGCTCGCCGACATTGGGATGGTCTCCCGCGCAATGAAGGATGAGGAGAAGGATCTGTACGCGTTTCCGGTGGCCCGCGACGGTGTGGGAATCATTCTCCATAAAGATAATCCTGTTCAGGCTCTGACCGACGAACAGGTGGTCGCCATCTATACAGGAAAGATTATCAATTGGAAGGACGTCGGCGGGAAGGATGCGCCCATTGCCGTCGTGAACAAAGCCGAAGGCCGGTCTACACTTGAAGTGTTCTTGCACTACTTTAGGCTCAAGAATACGGACGTCAAAGCGCAGGTGGTCATCGGCGACAATGAGCAGGGCGTCAAGACGGTCGCAGGCAATCGGAACGCCATCGGATACGTCTCAATCGGGACGGCGGAATATGACGAATCACAAGGCGTGCCGATTAAACTGCTCCCAACAGGAGGGGTGGCCGCCTCTACCGAAACCGTACGGAACCGCACCTTTCCCATGTCCCGTCCGTTACATGTCGTCACTCGGACTCCACCAGTCGGATTAGCCAAGACCTTTATCGACTACGCCCAGTCAAGAGCCGTGCATGACATCATCACACAGCAATACTTCGTCCCTCTGGCCGACTGACCGCCTCTTGCTCTGGCTCTTGCGGAGTGTCGCGGCCATTGCTTGCACGATCATCCTACTCATCGTCGTCTTTCTGATCCTGGAAGCGTTGCCGGTTCTCCGTCACGTCGGTGTACTCCGATTCTTTACCGACCCGTCTTGGCACCCAGCTGAGGGCTTCTACAACCTCACTCCGATGTTGTGGGGAACGCTGTTTGCCATGGCTGGTTCCGTGCTCATCGCCACCCCCTTGGGCATTCTTTCCGCCGTCTTCTGTCATTACTATGCTCCCCACGCCCTCGCGAGACCCTATCGGCGCTTGATCGAGTTGCTCGCGGGTATTCCTTCCGTGGTTTATGGATTCTGGGGACTCGTCGTGCTGGTCCCGCTGATCGGAGAGATCCACCCGCCCGGTCCCAGTCTCTTAGCGGGTATCCTGGTCCTCACGATCATGATCCTCCCCACCATCGCCTTGATGGCCGATGCCAGTCTTGCCAACGTG
>WBZP01002979.1_pt1 | contig 18894 bp, 9 predicted proteins | sample 5204301 | NCBI WGS metagenome assembly WBZP01 (sample SAMN12412401, study PRJNA552823) | activated sludge metagenome | isolation source: activated sludge from nitrification reactor of wastewater treatment plant... | place: USA: Pennsylvania | collected 2017 | reverse complement strand
CCACCGTCACCACGCAGGGCCCTCCCCGTCGGCTACGACACGACACGAAGGGTGGGGACTTCTACCTGGCCACCAATGGGGACCTCGACCTGGCCACCAGTGGGGACTTTCTCATGGCCACGGACAGCCGCGGCAGTGGCACTCTGGTGCAATGACTGAGCAGTGGGACGTGATCATCGTCGGGGGTGGCGCGGCGGGCCTCTCGGCGGCCCTGACGCTGGGTCGCGCCCGCCGTCGGGTGCTCGTGGTTGACGCGGGAGAGCCACGCAACAGGTTCGCCTCGCAGATGCATGGCGTCCTGGGTCATGAGGGTCTCGATCCGGCTGATCTGTTGAGGCGAGGTCGTGAGGAGGCGAGCGTCTACGGCGTGGCGTTCGTATCGGACCAGGTGGTGGCGGTCGACGAGGGCGACCGGGGGCTGTCCGTCCAACTCGCTGGCGGCGAGACGATCCTCGCCAGGGCGGTGATCGTCGCTAGTGGCATGACCGATGAACTCCCCGACGTCGACGGCCTCGCCGAGCACTGGGGGACCGGCGTGCTGCATTGTCCGTACTGTCACGGGTGGGAGGTACGGGATCAGCGACTCGGCGTACTGGGCACGTCGGAGATCTCCACACACCAAGCGGAGCTGGTGCGCCAGTGGAGCGCGCGACTCACCTTCTTCACCTCGGCGTGCGGCGAACTCGACCCTGAGGTGCGGCGGCGCTTCCAGGCCCGAGGTGTGGAACTGGTCGACATCGCGGTGGAGGCGGTTCTGCACGACGCCGGCCGTTTCGCGGGCGTGCGTCTGGTCGATGGTAGTGAGGTCGCGCTCGATGCTCTCTTCCTCGCACCGACCCCCCGCCCGCACGACGGATTCCTGGCCGGTCTCGGCTTGGATCGCGACGAGAACCCGATGGGTGAGTTCATCGCCACGGATCCGGCTGGCCGGACCAGCCACCCATGGGTCTGGGCGATCGGCAACGTGGTCGACCCCACTGCGAAGGTGCCGATGTCGATCGGGCAGGGTTCCCAGACGGCCGCAGCGGTCAACACGGCTCTGGTGACCGAGGAGTTCGACGAGGCTCTCGCTGCCCGGGCTCACCATGGGACGGCGGCCGATCACTGGGAGAGCATGTATGCCGAACGCAGCCGGTGGTCGGGTCGGGTCAACGCCACGATGGCCGAGGTCGTTCGGAACCTCCCTGTCGGGGATGCGCTCGACCTCGGGTGTGGTGAGGGTGGAGATGCGCTCTGGCTCTCCGAACAGGGCTGGCGGGTCACCGCCGTGGACATCTCGCCCACGGCGATCGCCCGCGCTGCCGATGGGGATCCTGACCACCGGGTGACGTGGGTCGCTGAAGATCTCGCGACGTGGCGCACGGAGGAGACGTTCGACCTGGTGACGGCCTCGTTCTTCCACTCCCGGGTCGATCTGCCGCGCACCGAGATCCTTCGCCGCGCAGCAGACCGGATACGCCCCGGCGGACATCTGCTGCTGGTGTCGCACGTGTTCGAGACCGAGCAGGACATACCGCCCTGGGCGGTCCACAGCCACGCCGAGCACGATGAAGCGGAGCAGCCCGTCCTGCTCACCCCGCAGGAGGAGGTCGCCGAACTCGATCTGGATCCAGCGCAGTGGGAGGTCGTGGTCCAGGAGGTCCGCAGTCGGGAGGCGATCGGACCGGACGGAGAGCAGACGGCGATGGTGAAAGACGGGGTCGTCTTGTGGCGTCGCCGGGACGGCCACGCGTGAGCGAGGCCAAGGCCGCCGATGCGTCGGTCGCACTACAGGCGGTGTTGACCGCGATGGCCGGGCCCGACGCCCTGCCGCGCCCAGGCCAGGTCGATGCGGTCGGCGCGCTGTTGATCGGGGCGCAGCGCGTGCTCGTCGTGCAGGCCACGGGGTGGGGGAAGTCGGCGGTGTACTGGGCGGCGACGCTGGCCCGCCGCGATGCCGGAGCAGGGCCGACGATCGTTGTCTCGCCGTTGCTGGCGTTGATGCGCGACCAGGTCGCGGCGGCCGAGGGCATCGGGATCCAGGCGGCGACTGTCAACTCATCGAACAAGACCGAGTGGGACGCGGTGTTCGAGCGCCTCGACCGCGACGAGATCGACGTGTTGCTCGTCTCCCCGGAGCGCTTGTCCCATCCGCAGTTCCAGGAACGCGCGATGCCCGTGCTGAAGTCCAGCGGTCTGCTGGTCATCGACGAGGCGCACTGCATCTCGGACTGGGGGTTCGACTTCCGGCCGGACTACCAGCGGATCGCGCGGTTGCTGCTGGAGTTGGAGTCGGGGACGCCGGTGCTGGCGACGACCGCGACCGCTACCTCGCGGGTCGTCGATGACCTCGCCGAGCAGTTGGGGTCGTCGACAACGGTCATTCGCGGCCCGTTGGCCCGCAAGTCGCTGCAGTTGGCGGTGGTCCCGCACTTGAACTACGGCCAGCGGATCGCCTGGGTGGACGAGTTCCTGCAGACAGCCGAGGGGTCGGGGATCATCTACGGGCTGACGGTCGCCGTCGTGGAGCAGCTCGCGGCCTTCCTGCGCGAACGGGGTCATGACGTCGAGCCGTACACCGGCCAGACCCCGCCCGACGTCCGCGAGGAGATCGAGGCGCGACTACGGGCGAATTCGCTCAAGGCGGTGGTTGCCACTTCGGCCTTGGGCATGGGCTACGACAAGCCGGACCTGGCGTTCTGCATCCACGTGGGTTCGCCGGACTCGCCGGTGTCGTACTACCAGCAGGTGGGCCGGGCGGGCCGTGCCCTCGACAGCGCGGTGGGGGTGCTGCTGCCTGCCGGTGAGTCGGACCAGGAGGTGTGGGACTGGTTCGCCACTGCGACGCTGCCGGACCCGGAGATGGCGCAGCGGCTGTTGGGGTTGCTTGCTCAGCAGCCCATGAAGACCGCCGAACTCGTCGAGGCGCTGGCCCGATCCAAAGGCAAGGTCGAAGTGCTGCTGAAGCAACTGCGGGTCGATGGTGTAGTGGACCTCAGCGGCGGGCGCTGGGTCGCCACCGGCCGGCCCTGGCGGTTCGACGCCGACAAGTACGACCGCATCGTCGACATGCGCCGGCGCGAGGCAGGGATCATGTCGTCCTACGCCCTGGGGCAGCGATGCCTGATGCAACTGCTGACCGAGTCGTTGGACGATCCCGCCTCCGCGCCATGTGGACGGTGCTCGGTCTGCACGGGGGAGTTGCCGCATCCGGGGCGCGCGCCCGATCGAGCGGTTGTAGATCTGGTGTACCAGTCACTGCGGCGGCGTCCGGTGCGTATCACGCCTCGGAAGCTCTGGCCGTCCGGCAGCGGACGAAAGGGGAAGATCGCCGGGATCGAGATCGGCCGCGCGATCACCGGGATCGACGGTGGGGTCTACCCAGGGCTTGTGGAAGAGGCCTTCGGCCCTGATGCGTCGCTGTCGCCGGAGTTGCGCGAGGCCTTCGCGGAACTGCTGGCCAGGTGGCGGCGCGAGGACATGCCGATCGTGACAGCGGTGGTTCCGGTGCCCAGTGCCGGCCACCCGGTGCGGGTGCGCGAGCTGGCCGAACTGGCGGCGGCGCAGCTCGGCTTACCAGTCGTGGAGGTGTTCGCGCAGCCCGCCGCCGCTGAGGAACCGGTGCAGGGCTCGGCGCGGTTGGGCCAAGTCACCCAGCGGCTCCAGGTGCAGCGGTCGTCGGGGCCGGCCGGCACGGTGCTGTTGGTCGACGAGTTCACACGCAGCAAGTGGACGGTGACCCAGGCGGCGTGCCTGCTGCAGGAGATCGGCGCCGATGAGGTCGTGCCGGTGGTTGCGGTCGGCGGTGCGTAGGCTTCCCGCATGACTCTGGTTCGGCTGGACAATGTGGCCATCGTGGTAGCGGACCTCGATGCTGCGATCGCCTTCTTCGCCGAGCTCGGGATGGAGTTCGAGGCGCGGCAGTGGATCGAAGGCTCGTGGGCGGACCAGACCGTGGGACTAGAGGGGGTTCGGAGCGAGATCGCGATGATGCGCATGCCGGACGGGCTGGGCAGGGTCGAACTGACGCAGTACCACGCGCCGGATGTGGTCCGTACCGATCCAGCCCCCGCGAACACCCTCGGCCTACACCGCATCATGTTCGCCGTCGACGACATCGACGACACCATCGAGCGATTTGCGGGGCCACGGCGCGACGGTGGTGGGGGAGGTCGCACAGTACGAGGACATGTTCCGGTTGTGCTACCTGCGCGGGCCGGCGGGGATCATGGTGGCGCTGGCGGAGCAGATCGGGTGAGGACGAGCTGCGTGAGTGGCTGGAGCACCGGATTCCCGGTCGAGACCTTGCCGGGCAGGATGTGCGAGCCAAGGCCCATGCGTCGGTTGGTCGGGGTGCGATGCGCCACCCGGAAGTTGTTGCGAAAAGGGTCACGGAAGCCGAAATCGACGCGATAAGGCTGCTTCGTCGGATTGTCGAAAAGCGTCCACGCCATTCGCCACAAGGTGGCCGTACGCTGCGAAGGCGTCGTCGTAGTTGGTTTCGTCAGGCGACTGCAGCCGCGAACAGGGCGAAGAGGTCGCCGGGAAGCGGGTATTCCAGACGCCATGTGATCGCCATTGGCCGTTCCACGGCGTGCTCGACGTAGTGGGCTGGCCCGAGGAACCAGAATGCCCGCGTGGTCGTGTCCAAGCGAGCGAAGAACAGTTGCGTCGTGGGCGGTCCGAGGCCTCGGTACCGTCGGCCAGTCGGTCCGTCCTCAGGGGTGGTCGACTGACTCTCCCAATGAAATAGGTGCCGATTGATCGCGTAGTCGCGATAGCGGGTGGTGGGAGAGAAATGGCCAACATTCTTGTTCAGCGTGATTACGTGGATATCTGCAGCCCGCTCGGGAAGGTGGATGGTGCCCTCCCGCCATGGGCGCGTTCGCGCGGCGCTTCCAGACGCAAACGCCGCAAGGATCTCGAGCCGGGTGTAGCGCGCGTGTAAGCGCAACGGCACGTCGGGGTGGGTATGCAGGGCAGGCTGTACGTGATCCACCTCAAGAACTTCGAACAGGGAGTTAAGGTCGTCCACGATCCGAGGGTGCTGTCGGATGAGTGCCATAGCCTCCGCAACGGTCGTGTTCTTGTTCGTGATCTTTTCGGTCATTGCAGCGACGAGCATCCGCTCCAATTGGGTTCCTGCTTGCTCTCCGCGTAGTGCTGAGGGGTACCCCTCGAGGCGAAGCGCGTCATCCACGTGAAGCAATCGGTTCACGGCCGACCGTAGAGCCTTCTCGTGCGGTCCCTCCGGACTTGCCTCCAAGCCGGCATCCGCCACAAGGGAAGACCATGTGTGTGTCCCGTCGTACACATCCGCGAGGTCCAGGCCACTGTGTTCAAGGTAGGTGGTCAACTCCGCCTTGTGTCCAGCACTGACCATGCTGCGCAGTTCCTCGACTTTCGCGGGCCAGCGGCTAGGTACTGCTTCCCGGATGCTGCGCAGGACCTGTTCGCGGGCGACTCGGTCAAGTTGCATGTGGCAGCCGGCAGGTAGAAAGGGGAATCCGGCTTGCACGGCTTGGTCAAGTTCCTTGCGGGTTCCTCCAAGGAGAGCCCGGTAGCGGCGGTCGAAGCGGAACTCCTGGCGATGGTGACCAATGAAGTCGAGAACAAGACAGTCGGTCTTGCCGACTGCCTTCCGCAAACCACGACCGAGCTGCTGCAGGAACAACACGGGGCTCTCAGTTGGCCGCATGAGCAGCAGGGTGTCTACAACAGGAACATCAATTCCCTCATTGAACAGGTCGACGCTGAAGACAACTTGCACGCGTCCGTCGCGGAGATCAGCCAACGCCTGCTCGCGAAGCGCACGGGGAGTGCGCCCCGAGACATGAACTGCAGGAATCCCCAATCGGGTGAACTCTGTGGCCATGAACTCCGCGTGAGCGATATCCACGCAGAAGCCCAGGGCCCGGAACTCCGGGTCAGTTCGCTGCCTGACTTCTTGCACAACATGTCGGACCCAGCGATGGTCGCCCGTGTATACCTTCGAGAGCTCGGCGATGTCGTAGCCAGATCCTCGGATCCAGCGCACTCGGCTCAGGTCAGTTCCGTCACTGATACCGAAGTATGTGAATGGGCTCAGGCGGTGCTGATCGATGGCATCCCACAGCCTTAGTTCGGCCGCGATCTTGTTCCCAAACCAGTGCAGGATTGGCTGACCGTCTGAGCGTTCGGGCGTGGCCGTCATGCCGAGTAGTTCGAGGGGGCGTAGGTGTTCGAGGATCCGCTGGTATGTGTCTGCGGCAGCGTGGTGGAACTCGTCGATGATGACCACGTCGAAGTGAGTTGGATCCAGAAAGCTGAGGGTGTGCAGACTCTGCACTGAGGCGAAGACATGCTCGAACTCGGTCGGGCGTTGCCCGTCAACCCACAGTTCTCCGAACGCTCCGTCGCGCAGGTGATGCCGGATGGTCGCCCTTGCTTGTATCAGAAGCTCCTTGCGATGGGCGATGAACAACAGCCTTGCGCGAGGCAATTGCGCACGCATACGGCCGTACCAGACCGCTGCCATGACTGTCTTGCCGGTGCCTGTAGCTGACACCAAGAGGTTTCGGTGCTGGCCGCGATCCCGGGACACCTCGATTTGTTCCAGCAATCGCTCCTGGAATGGCTCCAATCTGATCTCCACCGGACTGAGGTCTGTGCTCAGCCGGAGCTGCTGTGTGCGCTCGGCGAACTCGACGGCATCGAATGCCAGGAAGTCGTCTCCTTCCCAATACGCATCGAATACAGCGCGGACCTTGTCGAGCACGTCTCCGTTGCGCTGCTCGGACACACGAAGGTTCCATTCAAGCCCCGTGTGCTGGGCTTGATGCGTGAAGATTCGACGAGCCAATGAAGGCGGTCGAGTATCCGGAACGACGAGCAAAGAGCCAGGCCTTGGCATGCAGCCTCGTGTCGGAAGTGTCGTACGAGACGCGCACCTCAGCGCCAAGTCGCGTCAGGTCTCGCAACGCCTCCAACTGAGTGCTTCCGGTGTAGGTGGTTGTTAGGACTCGCAGTCTGCGACCTTGCGCGCAGTGTCGCGCCAGTGCCGCGCGAACTGGGTTAAGTCCGCTGCGACGGATGAAAGCCATCACAAGGTCGATTGAGTCGGCCGAAGCGATCTCGGAGTCAATTTGACTCATCAGCCGGGGCTCACCAGGTGAATTGGTGAGCAATGTGGTGTCAACCAGAGGGGTCAATGGTCGCGGGTATTGTCGTATGCTCCCATCCGGCTGGACAGCGCCGATGCCGTGGAGCACCTCCAACTCCTCAGTGGGCATATCCGGGGACATGTCGGCGGGCACTAGCGCCTGAAGGTCCTCGGCAAGCCGCGCCGCAACTTGGGAGGCGACGGCAAGACGGTCTGCCAGCGGTATCGACTCGACAGCGCGTCGAATCATTGCCCCGATGTGCAGGGCCAATCGATCACCGGCCTCGTGCTTGTTGAGGCTTTGCAGAGCCGCCGTGCCTTGGCGGTCGTGCAGCGAACGCGCCAAGGCCTGCGTCAGCAGTTGCTCGTAGACCCCCGGTGGCAGTTCCCCGTCCATGAGTCCGGAGTATGACAGCTGCAGTCGCACGGTCTCGAGGCGAAGCGGGTCAGATGCCTGGTAGTCGGTGGCGGGGGCGGGAGCCGTCGGGTCGCAAGGACCCTCCTCCCAAACCCCGCCCATGCGCATGACAAACGGAAGAGGCCCGGTCCCAAGGGGCCGGGCCTCTTCCGTTTAGTGGCGGGGGCAGTGCGCCCGCTCGCCGATACTCCGGGAGCGAATAGGGGAGGTGTGCAGGGCCTGGTGGCCTGTGATGGTTCGCATGATCGACCTCCTACTGAGACAGTAACTCGAGGGTGCGACGAAGGGAAGTCTCTGCGTCGGGTTGGGCCAGATGGATTCTGTCGCTAATGCTTTCGTCGCAGGCCATGAGTTCGGCGTCGATGTGAGGTCGCCTCGGATAGAGCGAAGGCGACCGGGAGGGACCGACAATTCGCCGAGGACTGACCTGCACTTAGTGAAGCCCAGACCGACGGCTGTCAGTTCTGGTGGTGGGTGAGGTTGGCTACTAAGGTCTACCGTTGACGTAAACGGTGCGCTTCCGGTACTCCCGGTAGTCCCCAATGGCGGGCGCACTCTGGTCTACAACGATCTTCACGCCCTTCAGGCCCTTGGCGCGTACCAGGACCGCACCGCTGCCTTTACGGATGACCTTTACCCCGGGGACACGTTTCGCCTTCGTTGAACGTACCTTCACGCGGGTGAGTACGACTTGCTCTGCGTTGGTTAGGGCATTGGGGCCGGCGATGACAGTGGTCCCGAAGGCTCGGATGCGCCTGGGTGGCACGGCAGCGGCATTGCCAGGCCTCTGGTGAATCTGGACGGACGTAGGGGGCGCGCTCGGAGGGTCAATCGGGGACGTTGCGATTGTCGTTCCGGTGCCGTGGAGGTTGGTGGTGACGGGGGAGCCGGTGGCGTCGTAGGTGAAGGTCAGCCCGGCGTTCTTGGTGCCGGTGGTGGTGGGGTTGAAGGCGGCGGTGACGGTGCAGGTGGCGGCCGGTGCGATGGGGGTGCTGGTGCATGTCTGGGAGGTGATTGTGTACTGGCTGGGGTCGGCCCCGGTGATCTGGACTGTGTTCACGGTCAGTGCCGCGGTGCCGGTGTTCGACACGGTGAAGGTTTTGGGTGGGCTGTTCTGGCCGGTGCGCACGTCCCCGAAATCCCACGCCGCCGGGGCCACCTCAAGGCACGGCGCAGAGCCGCCGTCGGTGATCCGCCAAGAGTGCTCGTCGATGAGTCTCTGTCGCGATGACTCTGCGGGGCAGGAGTACTGGATGCGCCATGCGCTCAGGTCCACGTTTGAGAGTAGTGTCCCTTGGCTCGCCCACCCCGAAAGCGTCGCTCCATACATCTTGGGGGACATCCCCGAATCGTTGAAGAGGCGATTCATGGTTGATATGTGACCGACGTACCAGCCACCCAGATCCTGATCGAATGCTGATGCGTTGTCGAACATACCCTCTATTTCCGACAACGTAGTGGTGTCCCAGTCGCCGATATCTTGATTGAACGACCACGCCTCTCGGAACATCTCGCTCATCCGCCCGACGATGCTGGTGTTCCATCGGCCGATGTCCTGGTCGAAACTCGATGCAAAGCCGAACATGCGCTCCATCTCTGTGACGCGGCCTGTGTCCCAGTTGCCGATGTCCTGGTTGAACGACGAGGCACCCCAGAACATGGAGTCGTGGCAGGGTCCCGCTGACTACTGATCGATGATTCAGCCTCCACGGCTGGGGCCCGCCAAATGCTTGGGCATGGACTTAGGTGGCCCCCAGTTCGGCCACAGGGAGAGATCGGCGATGAGAGGAATGGCCGCACATAGTTCAGAGGGCTGGTATCGGGGAGTGGAAGGAATCCACCTGGGATGCGGCCTCTACCCTCTCAGCTTCCGGGCCTCGACTTCATGGTGGAGATTGTCCAGGGCTTCGTCGATCAAGGAGAGGGCGTGCTCAGGGGGCGGGGCGTGGCGAATCTGGGTAACCAGTGCCGGACTGTTCGCCATCAACAGTCCGAGGCGGGCGTAGTCCTGAGCCGCCCGGAGTTCGCCGATGAGGGAGCGCATTTCGCTGGTCGTCTGCATCGTGTCGGCTGTGTGCTGTGCGGCCTTCTTGAGAGCTTCCTCTCGTAGAACCTGGTCCGCCCCTGGCCACAGCCACCAGCGAAGTGACTTTCGGTCTTCCTGCTGCTGTTCGTAGAGTCGCCACACAACTCGACGTGTCCTCTGGTCTCGGTTTTCGAGGAGGCGGTCAAGTTGGCAAAGAGCGTCGTCATTGGCAACCAAGCGACCGTAGAACGCAAGGGCCTCCTCGAGGCATTCCTGTGCTGACCGGATGTGACGGTTCTTCCACCAATTCACCGCGATCCCACCCACAGTGGACCCGCCCACCGCGCCCGCGATCGTGCACACCATTGTGGGAACGCCCATCAGTGTCCCCCCTGTGATGCCATCGATCGCGACGCCCACCTTGGCGCCGGCCGCCCCACCCACTGCGATACCAACTCCTTTGAACGCGATCTCAAGCCCTCCGTCGGCAAGGGCGTGTTCCCAGTGCTTGCCCTGTCGAACGAGTTTGACCTGCCGATAGACGGTGAAGGCCACCAATGTGATGGGAATAGGACCGTCCAACGCATCAGACAAGAAGTCCCCGCTGAGCAGCGAGTCGTAGGCCTCAGCGGCGTCGCGGCTCGCTTGATTGGCTGCCTCCGCGGCCGAGAAGGAATCGGAGAGTGTCTGATCGGCGTCCGCGTGCGTCAACCCTGACAACGGAACCACGTTATCCGCTCCGATCGTGCCGGTCGCGTCCGTCGGGACGTAGTAAGTGACGTCCGGCTTGAGCAGTGCTTCTTGGTTCGCTGTATAGACCGAGGCGTGTGTCTTGATGTTGACGGCCTGGCCATCGACCAAGGCATCCCAAACCGACTGGTTGGCGGTGGATGCGGGGATCACGACATGGCCTTGAACCGCGAGCGCATCGAAGGCTTCCTGCTCTCCCACATATCCCACCAGCCGGTTGTATATCGCAGGATTCTGAATCGCGGAGGTGTTGTCCGAGAACCACGACATGAAGCCTGCATAGTCCGCGGTGACACTCGGATCAACTGTTCCTGGCACACGAGCGCTAGCGGATGAGATGGCACTCATCACTGAGGGGTCGATTGCGCCTGCTGCCGCGACCTCCGCCTCGCTGAATGCAACGAAGTCCATGTACTGATGGAGTGCTTCAGCTGCAGAGCCCGCGGCCACAACCCCTGAGCCTTGCAGAACCTCCCTCTTGACTGTGGCACCGGTCTGGAAGTCCCGCGGGACTAGCGCCTGGCGACGGAGTGACGACACCCGGGCAAGGCGCGCACCTGTCAGCGCGGCGATGAAGGATGCCAGGATGACGACGCTGGCTGCAATCACCTGCATGAGTTGTGCATCGGAGGAAATGGCCTGCGGTCTTAGGGCCGGTTCGAAGGATCCCCAATGGGGTGAGTGTGTATGGCACGTGAAGCACGGAATGGCCCGTCATCGCCTCGTGACAGTCCCGATTCCCCTGAGACGCGCAGATCGCAGTCATACTAAGTTCTCCCTGCAACAAGTCATATCCCGTCGCTATCTTGGGGTCGTCAGTCGATCTTGACGTGCCATGAATGAACGGGGACGGTCATGCAGATGCCGGACGAGAGTCGGTATCCGCAGCCCTCAGAACCACATGGGATTCCCAAACAGGCCTCCGACCTTTTTCGTTACCTCCACGCTTTGCAGAAACTCCAACAAGTCACGGTCCGGGATTCCGCCCGCTATCGCGCGCGTGGCGGGCGAGTGGACTACCTCGACTCGCTGAATGGCGGTCGAGCGGTTTCGCGCACCAATCCAACCTCTGACACGGCTATCGACGCGCCCATTCTCACTGTGCTGCGACTGCAGCCCACGGATCATCCGGAGGTACCAGACGTCCTTGCCGGATACCTCAACGGCGACCCTGCCAACCCAGTGGACGAACCCTCTCTTGCGTTCCCAGACCCGCTCAACCTGCCAGAGGACGCCCCGGCCGCTGAGAGTGCGTATCGGAGCTGGGTCACTCAATGGCGCGACTGGGCCGCTCGTGAGCGCGAGGATGCCCGTGGCAGGGAGCTTTACGCCGACCTCTTCTCGATCCGCGATCAGCTGGCCGTGGCCCCTCAGGACTGGGAGTTTCTGCTGGGCATAGGGAGGCTTCAAATCCCCGTGCCCAACGATCGCGTCGATCGCCACCTGATCGTCGTGCCCCTGCGCATGGATCTTGACCCCGACTCTGGTTCGATCTCGCTGCGCTTGGCTGATGGGGCAGAGGCGAAGGCTGAGTTCGACATGCTCAGTAGCGATGAACTGCTTGATGCTTCCGCTGCGTCTGACCTGGAGCGTGCCGTCGGCGAACTACCCGTTTCCCATCCGCTGGAACCCGAGCAGTGGCGGGTTCCGTTGCAGCATTTCATTCATCGAGGAATGTCCGCCGGCGAGTTTCTTGATGAGCCTTGGTCGGCTTCCTCCGTGCCGCAGTTGTCCCTCTCTCCGGCCATCATCCTCCGTCGGCGAAGTCTCAGCGGGATGCTGAGAGCGCTCGATGTCATCGCCAATGAGCTGGCGTCGCTCGAAGACATCCCCTCGGGAATCCGCGCCCTCGTCGATCCCGATGCAGTCGATGTCGATCCGGCTTCCGACACGCCTCACCAGGGTGGTGCAGCATTCACGTGTGACGGCGAGTACTACCTCCCCCTGCCTGTCAATTCAGAGCAGCTGCAGGTGTTGGGGCGGGCCGACTCACGTCCGCTGACTGTTGTTCAGGGCCCGCCTGGAACGGGCAAGACACACACCACCGCCGTGCTGATCAGCCACTTCCTCACGCAGGGTAAGCGCGTGCTTGTCACAGCGCAGACGCAACAGGCGCTGAGGGAGGTTCGAGACAAGCTCCCCGACGAGATCAAGGAACTCGCGGTTTCTGTGCTGGGTAACGACCGTCAGGAGATGGCTAACCTCAGGGCCTCGATCAACGCCATTTCACAGCGAGCGCAAACCTTCTCCAGCGCAGAGAACGATGCAGCGATCCGGGTGGCAGAACAAGAGATCGACGGGCTGTCCAGGCGTCGTGCGGAACTGCGCAATCAGTTGATCGAAGAGGCGAGCGAGGAATGTGCGCCGAGAGACACCCCATTCGGACAAGGTCGCCTCGCAGAGGTCGCGCGGCGAATACTCGCCGAGGAACAGGACATCCCGTGGGCTACTGAAGTGTTGCCGGAGGCAACCCTCGACAAGCAGGCTCCGGACCCGGCCGCCGTCATGGAGTTTGCACAACGAACCGCCCGCTGGGACCAGAGCCAGTTGGTCGAGGAGGCCGCTGCTCTCCCGCCAGGCGGTGTTGACCTACCCGACGTCACCGAGGTTCTTGACTTGCTCGACCGAGTCACGCGGGGACGTCAGGTACGCGAGAAAGATGCTGGTCGTGCGGTCGACCCTCGATTCACGCGGATGCTGCACGACACCTCGACTGTCGAGGAAGTCCGCACCGCCGTCGGTGACCTCCTTGCTGCTCGGGCATCCCTGGGTACCAGGCCTGAGGCCTGGGTCGCAGGGGCGATCGCCGACATCCGGGTCGGTAAGTCGCAGCAATGGATCTCGAGATACAACAACGTCCAGGGCAAACTGAACCAGGCGCAGCAGCTACAGCCGGCCGCCACGAGCCAGGGCGTCATCACGATCGCCGCATCGACTGTGGAACTGAGACCGCTCGTAGGACCGCTTCTCGAATTCACCGCCAACGGCGAGATCAAACTGGACAACCAAGGGCTACCCAAGACCGGTCTGATGGCAGCGCGGCAGGTCCGAGCAGGCAGGCCGCTGTTTGAAGCAGTCCGGATCGCGGGCCGGCCCCCGAGCACGCACGCGGACTTCCAAGCGCTCGATGCCCACCTCAGGCTCAGCGACCTACTCCACGAACTCGACCAGTCGTGGCCAGCCGGTACCGACGTGTCGGTCGAGGACTCGGCAGCAGAGCGTTTGGCCTGGCACAGCGACGAACTTGCTGTTCTCGGACAAGTACTGGGACTCCTCAACAGCGCTCAGAGAGTGCACGATGTTTACCATCGACATGGCCTAGGCCCCGCGGACACCGGTGACGACCAAGCGCTCGCGGCTATCGGTTCACAGTTGGACGTGCTGGCACATCGACTGGACGTCGCCGCCACTGAGCGGGAAATGAACGACCTCGCCTCCTCGCTGTTGACGTCCGGTCGGAACGCACCGAGCATCGCGAGGGTTGCCCAGAGCGTCCGGGAATGCGACCAACAGAGCTTCCTGCAGGCGCATCGCCACGCAGTCGCCGTCGTTGAAGAGCAGAGGAGCAACGACCGCCGCTTGGAGCTGCGGGCCGCACTGATTCAGGACCATCCGCGACTTGTCGCCGAGGTCGAGGCCGACCCATCTGACGAGAAGTGGGCCGCCCGAATGCGCGAGCTGGTGGCCGCTTGGAAACTCAGCGCCGCGAGGAACTGGGTGGATGCCCGAGACAGGTTCGATCCGAATGCCGCACAAGCAGAGATCGCACAGATCGATATGCACATTCGAATGGCCGTCTCGGAACTGGTGGGCAGGCGCTCGTGGGCCCAAGCAGTCGGCCGTCTGACACCCAGTCGAAAAGCCGATCTGCAGTACTACGCGCAACTGGTAAAGAGCTATGGCAAGGGCACAGGAAAGCGCGCCGGAAGGCTTCAGCCAGAAATCAGGAAGGCGCTCGCTAACAGTCGAGATGCTGTTCCGGTATGGATCATGCCACTGCACCAGGTTGCTGATTCGCAGGAGATCGCGATGAACACCTTCGATGTGGTGGTGGTCGATGAGGCGTCTCAGGCGGGCCTAGAGTCATTGTTCCTGCAGTTCTTGGCGCCCAAGATGGTGGTCGTCGGTGACGACAAGCAGGTATCGCCGTCCGCTGTGGGTGTCCAGGTTGACGAAGTAGAGGCCCTCGCGAATCGCTATCTGTCCGGCAACCGGTACAAGGCGGCGTTCGCTGATCCTGGCCGTAGCCTGTTCGATGAGGCCAAGATGAGGTACCCCGACGTCATCACCTTGAGAGAACACAGGCGGTGTGTCCCCGACATCATTGGGTTCAGCAATGAGGTGGCCTATGCGCCAGACGGGGTTCCTTTGATCCCCGTCCGCGAGCCCGGCGCCTCGGCACTCGAACCCGTACTCACCCGATTCTGCAGTGATGGCTATCTCGAAGGGGCCGGGACCGCTGCGCCGCGCAACCCCGTGGAGGCCAAGGCGATTGTCGAGACCATCCTGGAGATGCTTGGCGATCCGCGATACGAGGGGAAGACGATCGGGGTCATCAGCCTGTTGGGTCCTCAGCAGGCGAAGCTCATCGAACGCCAACTGCTCGCCAGTGTCTCGCCCGAAGAAATGGTCGCGCGCGAAATCCGGTGTGGTGACTCGGCGTCCTTCCAGGGCGCAGAACGTGACGTGATGTTGTTGTCGCTTGTCGCTGCGCCGACAGACGGCCGGCGCCTGACAGCGCTCACCAAGGATACGTTCGTGCAGCGCTACAACGTGGCAGCCTCACGTGCCAAGGACCAGATGATCCTGTTCTACTCCACACCCGTAGAGCTACTGCGCAACGAGGAGGACATGCGGTTCCGGCTGGTCGAATACTGCGAACGGGTGGCTGCCAACCAAGGCGCGGGCATCCCTGGGGCATTCGTTCACCCAGTCGCGGAGGACCGACTCCAACCGCCATTCGAGTCTCTCTTCGAGCAGCGAATCTGCAACGCGCTGGCCGCCCGAGGGTTCATCGTGGTTCCGCAGTACGAATCCCTGGGCTACCGGATAGACCTCGTTGTCGTAGGCGCCAACGGCAAACTGGCTGTGGAGTGTGACGGCGATCATTGGCACGGACCAGAACGGTTCGGCGCCGATCTCGCCCGCCAACGGGATCTGGAACGCTGTGGCTGGACCTTCTACCGCGTCCTGGAAAGTGACTTCATCTTGGATCCTGCAGCAGCGCTCGATCCCCTCTTCGCGCTTCTGTCGGCGCGTGGAATCCTGCCGGGTGCTCGAGTGCCGGAGCCGGCCCTCGATCCGCACTCTCCACCGGAACCTGCCCGCCTGGTAGCGGACGACGACGAGGTGGCCGAGCCGGATCAGCAGGAAAGCGGACCTGACCCTCTGGGCTCCGTCGACGAAGCGCCAGATCAGGCCAGCACTCTGTTTGGTGATGAATCGAACGACATCCCGCCAAGATCGGAATCTCGAGACGGCGACCCCAAGGACACAAGCCGCGTTATCCGTGAATCGCCCGAGCCGCAGGGAGTCCGGTGGCGTTCTGGCGGGTCCTTCGGCGGCCTCCGACTGATGCTCGAAGAGTACGAAGAAGCCGAACTTTCGCCGCTTCCCAAGGACTTCATCGAGCACCGGCAGATGCGGTCGGCACTGCGCGAGGTGGTGGCGGTCGAAGGGCCACTCATCGGAAGCCGATTGATACGAGTCGTCCACCGCGCACGTGGACATCAACGTTTGAAGAAGCCTTCCGACCAGCCTTACCTTGCCGTCGTACAGGAGATGGTTGATGACGGAGACCTCCTGTGCGCTGGCGATGACACTGAGACCGCGACCTATTGGCTACCAGGGCAACTCGAGATCAGACTGCGAACCCTGGGTCCCCGCAGAATCGAGGAGATACCGCCGCATGAGTTGGCGTCCGTCGTGGCGAAGTGCAGAGCTCGGTACCCGCACCCGGACGGAGAAGACGGATATGTCAGGGCCACCTTGCGTACCTACGGCCTGGTGCGAATGACGGACAAGGTCTTCAGGTACATCACGGAGATCGAGCGTGACTACCGCGACCCAAGGGCTCACATGGAATTGACGTGACTGAACACCCGTCCGGAGAGATCGCGCTTGCGGCGCATTAGGGGGAGTGATGCAGATCATCACCGCGAGATATGGGCGGCCGGCGTACGAGGAACTCACGGTTCAGGTGCGGAAGGCCAAGGAGGGTGACCCGCTGCGAGAGGTCCTCCTGATCGTTCCCACGGAGCTGGTCAAAGTCAGTGCCCGACGCTGGCTTGCTGCACAAGGACCGGCTGGTGGCCCCGGTGTCGCTGGACTGTCGATCGTCAGCCTCTATCGCTTGGCCGAGAGCATCGCTGGTCCCGCTGCCGCAGGTCAGGGTCGCAAACCGATCACCACTCCCGTCATGTTGGCTGCCATGCGATCACTCGCCGCGTGTGAGGGTGGCTTGTTCACAGACGTTGCAGACCATCCACAGACTGCTCGTGCGCTCGTGGAGGCGAGCAGATCGTTGCGAGACGTCGATCCGGACCTTCTCCCCGCCCTCGCTGCCTCTGATCCCCTCACCGGGGAAGTGGTGAGACTGCATGAAGCCGCGCTCGCCAAGCTGGCGGGTCAGTACTACGACGAAGCGGGGCTTCTCGCAGAAGCATCCGCGACTGTGAATTCCCTTCCTGCGGTGGTCATGTTCTTGCCCGTGAATCTGTCCGCGGCGCAGACACGCTTCCTGACGGCCATCGACAGCGTCACGCCTGTGACCGCGATCATTGGGCTCAGTGGTACCCACGCCGATGGGAGCGTGTTGGAGTCGGTCGGCGCTCCGCCCGCCGTCGAGTCTGAAACCCCACTGCGGATCGCCGACCGGGTCATCTGCGCGACTGACGCAGACGACGAAGTGCGTGCCGCGATCGCGGTAGTTGCAGACAAGCTGAAGGGTGGCCTGCCGGGGCACAGAATAGGGATCGTCTACCCAAGTGCGGTCCCGTATGCCCGGATCCTCCACGAACAGCTGGGTGATGCCGGCATCGAGGCGTTCGGCCGCGGCGTACGACCGGCCGCAGAACTCATGTACGGCCGTGCCGTTCGGACCCTGCTCAGTCTTCCGGCTCGCGATTTCCGGCGCGCTGAGGTCATCGCTTTCCTATCCGATGCGCCTGTGGCGGGCGTCAGCGCGACGAGGTCTGATCGCGTTTCCCGCAAGGCCGGAGTGCTGGCAGGAGACGATTGGAGCACTCGTCTGGCGGCCCTGTCCCAGACGCTCCGTCAGCAAGCAGAGGACTCCGACGATGACAGCCGTTCGCAGCGTTATGCCTCCGAGGCGGACGATGCTGAGCACCTTCGGCTATGGGTCGAGGACCTGCGGAATGAACTCTCGGCAATGGAGGGCGCGGACTCCTGGGCTGTGCTTGTCGATCGCTTCTTGGCCGCATGGTTCGAGCTCTTCCCGGAACCACTCGGGGATCCCAATGAGGCCAGAGTGCACGCTGATATCGCCCGGATAGCTGAGGGTCTGCGAGGACTGGACGACATCGCCGGGAGTCCTAGCTTGAGTGCTTTGAGGGAGATTCTTGACCTCGAGCTTCGATTCACCACCAACCGAGTCGGCAAGATTGGCACCGGCGTCATGACTGGTACCGTCGCGGATGCAGCGGGCCAGCAGTTCGATCTGCTGTGCATCCTGGGCCTTGCGGAAGGTGCGTTCCCCCCACCCTGGAAAGACGATCCGCTCCTCCCAGAGCGAGTTCGAGAGAAGTCGTCCGGCGGCCTGCCCGGGTGGCGAGAGCGCCAGGACCGCATGTATCGCGATCTGCAGGCGGCCATGGCCGGGGCCACTGAGTGTGTTCTTCTGTTCCCACGAGGAGACTTGCGGTCGGCCACCACGAGAGTTCCTTCGCGCTGGCTGCTGCCGTCGTTGCAACACCACCTCCACGCTGACGTACAGGCGACAACGTGGCGTGAGTGGAACAGCCCCGCAGTCGAAGTCCGCGGTTCCTACGCAGAGAGTCTCATGCGTTCGGACCCCGTCAACGCGCCACAGCTGCGGCAGGTGCTCGCGCTCGCGAATCCGGAAATCATCGACGCAACTGCACGGGAGGTCATCGCAGCCCGCGAGGAACTCGTGTTCAACCGTTTCAATGGGTTGGTCGGCAGCGAACCACCCTTACCGCCGATCGCCAACAGCCCAACGGCACTCGAGAGCTGGTTCACCTGCCCCAGGCACCACTTTCAGAAGCACGTCCTGGGCATGCGAGAACTCGACGATCCCGACGACACCATCGAGATGAGCGGCAGGTTTCGGTGAGCCATGGCCGGACGAGCTTGTAGCTCGACTGGATGAGCTCATTGATGAGGAATTCGCGCGGGCTGAAGCAACGGCGGTCGTCGGTCTCAAGCATTCATGGAATCGCCAGAAGATCCGTATGCGATCCGATCTCCGACACTGGATATTGCGCGACAACAAGTTGCGCGCAGACGGGTGGAAGCCTCTTCGTGCGGAACTGCGGTTCCGAGATCTGGAGCTGAGGCTGCCCAGTGGGGAGGTCTTCCATGTCAACGGATCGATTGACC
>WBZP01000954.1_pt1 | contig 18901 bp, 13 predicted proteins | sample 5204301 | NCBI WGS metagenome assembly WBZP01 (sample SAMN12412401, study PRJNA552823) | activated sludge metagenome | isolation source: activated sludge from nitrification reactor of wastewater treatment plant... | place: USA: Pennsylvania | collected 2017 | reverse complement strand
GGCGGTCAGCCACGATGCGCTCCCGTTCCGCGTTCCGCAGATCGGTAATGTCGGTCAGCGTACCAATCAGGATGGGTTCGCCGTCAGGATCTCTTGCCAGTGCCTTACGGGCGATTACCGTACGTTCGCCGCGGCGCAGACGAAGTGCTAGCTCTTCGATCTGCTCGCCGGCTCCCGCAAAGACACGATCGTCCATCTCCCGAATGCGCTGGGCAAGCACGGTCTCCATCGGGGTCTTGCCAAGCTCGTCACGTCCGAGGATCTCCCCTTCCTCGCGGTCGACGAGGTGACAGAAGGCTGCGTTCACCGCGATGTACTCCCGCTTCTGGTTCTTGACGAACACCGGGTGCGGGATGAACTTCAGTACAGTAAGAAGAAAATCGCGGAGATGCGCGATCTTCGCCTCCGAAGCCTTTTGTTCGCTGATGTCCGTAATTGATCCCACCAGGCGGGTCGCCTGGCCTTGATCGTTCCAGACGCCCTGTCCGCGCGAACGGAACCAGGCCCATTCGTCGTTACCCTTGCGGAAGCGGTATTCGACGCTGTATGGCTGGCGATCCTCCAGATGTTTCCTGAGCGATGCATCCAGCGCGGGCCTGTCGGCAGGATGTATTCGCGACAGAAAGAAGTCGACGTTGGCCGTATCCGTCTCAGGTGAAAATCCAAGCAACTGCTTCATGCGTTCCGAATGCCAGACAGTGCCCCGTTCCAGATCGCGGTCCCAGATGCCGTCATTCGTTCCTTCCGCTGCGAGCTTGAAGCGCTCCTCCGAGCGCCGCAGTTCCACCGTCATTTCTCGTGCCATGCTTTCGGCACGGGCTCGATATGAACTCTGGACCCGTGTTGCAGCCGTCAGCAGGAGGCTCACCAGGAGGCCGGAGGCAAGCATCCACCACGCGGTACTGTTGGTTCCTGCGCCATGCACGGCGGAAAAGCGCAGGTGCCAGTTGCGCTGGCCGAATTCCATTTCACGCGTTTCCAGGGTTTGCTGCCCCTCCCCGGCACCGCCGTCATAGAGCAGACTCAGCGTCTGCTCGTCGCGCCCGGTATTGAAGGTGTCTTCGTCGAAGATGCGGAGCGCCAGATTGCCGCTGTTCGCGTAATTGAGCGAGCGCATGAAATCGTTGATGCGATAGCCCGCGATCACGACGCCAGTGAATGCCCGTCGCCGTTCTTCCACCGTGCCCGTCGGCGCATCCTCGCGGTAGACCGGCAGCACCATCAGCAGACCAGGCTGGCGCCCGCCAAACTGGTCCTCGATGATCAGCTCGATGCGGCGACTGAGGACGACATCGTCTCTATCCCGTGCCTGTTCGATCGCCTCGCTCCGTCGCGCTTCCGACAGAAGATTGAAACCGATCGCCTTGCGGTTCGGAGGCGTTTCCGGGGCGATGAGAATCAGGGGGAGAACCTCCCCGCGAGTTCTTACCGGGGGGGAAACGGAAAACGGTGGCGCCCCCTCCAGGGATGGGGCAATGCGCCGCCGCTCGCTTATGAAGGGCGCCAGATCGTTGCCATCGACGACTGCTGCAAAGCCGTAGATCTGGATGCCGGGAATGTTGCGCACGATCTGCAGCTGTTGGCTGAAGCGTGACCACTCAGCCGGTGTTACGGTCTCACTGGCGGTGAAGAAGGCGCGGACCGAGCGCAGGAACTGCGCATGCGTCCGCAACCGGTCACGGACTTCGGCCGTGATGAGCGCTGCATCACGTGACACTTCACTGCGCCATGCAACCTCCGACTGATGCAGGATGTAGCCATAGACGCCAAATGTCATTGCACAGCTGAGCGCGAATACCGTCGCCGGCAAGTACCAGGAACTTGCCAGTCGCCCGGTCCGTGACGGCTTTCTGCGAGGCGTTTCCTCGGTCTGCTGCATCCCCTTCCCTCCTTGTCGGGGCGGTCTGCTGCCAGTATATCGGCTTTGTCGAGCGTCTAACGGGCCGGTAATGGCTGCGCGTTCTCTTCTTGTTGCTGCAGCAGCCACATTTGTGCATAGGCGCCCTCCCGGGCCAGCAACGCACCGTGTGTGCCGCGTTCGATGATGCGGCCTGCTGCCATGACGAGAATTTCATCGGCATCCATGATTGTCGACAGTCGGTGGGCGACGACCAGTGTCGTCCTGCCGCGTGCTGCCGCCTCGATGCTGCCCTGAATAGCCTTTTCCGTCTGCGAATCAAGCGCAGAGGTGGCCTCGTCGAAGATCAGTACCGGCGGATTCTTCAGCAGGGCGCGGGCGATCGCGACGCGCTGCTTTTCGCCGCCGGAGAGCTTGAGTCCGCGCTCGCCGACGCGGCTGTCGTAGCCGGCCGGCAGTTGTGCAACGAAATCGTGAAGTTGGGCCGCCCGGGCAGCAGCCTCGACTTCGGCATCACTGGCATCGGGGCGGCCGTAGCGGATGTTGTAGCGAATCGTGTCGTTGAACAGCACCGTATCCTGCGGCACGATGCCGATCGCCTGACGCAGGCTGGCTTGACGCAGCTGACGGATTTCCGTTCCACCAATCGTGATGCTGCCGCTGTCGATGTCGTAGAAGCGATAGAGCAGGCGGGCGAGCGTCGATTTGCCGGCCCCCGAGTGGCCGACGACAGCAACGCGCCGGCCTGCTGGAATCGTGAACGACAGGTCGTGGAGGATCGGTCGTTCGCGATCGTAGGAGAATGACACCCGGTCGAAGGTCACTGTCAGGGGGCCGTTCGTGACCGGCATGGCGTCCGGCGCGTCGGCAACCTCCCGGTTGACTGCCAGCAGGCTGAACATGCGCTCGATATCGGTCAGTGCCTGCCGGATCTCGCGATAGACGATGCCGAGGAAGTTGAGCGGTACGTATAGCTGGATCAGGAAGGCGTTGACGAGCACCAGGTCGCCAATCGTCATCGTGCCGTCGACGACACCGCTCGCCGCAAACCACATCATCGCAGTGACGCCGACCGCGATGATTGCCTGTTGCCCGAGGTTGAGCCATGACAGGGAGGTCTGGCTGGCCGTTGCGGCGTCCTCCCATTTGCGCATCTGCTCGTCATAGCGCCGCGCCTCGTACTCCTCGTTGTTGAAGTATTTCACCGTCTCGTAGTTGAGCAGGCTGTCGATGGCGCGCGTGTTCGCGGCCGAATCGGTCTCGTTCATCGTGCGGCGGATACCGATCCGCCAGTTGCTGACCATTACGGTGAACACGATGTAGGCCGCAAGGGATGTCGCGGTGATCAGCGCGAAGATCGCATCGTACCGGGCGATCAGGACGCCGAGGACAAGGCCGACCTCGACCAGTGTCGGCAGGATCGAGTAGAGGGTGTAACTGATCAGTGACGAAATCGAGCGGGTGCCGCGCTCGATGTCGCGGGAGACGCCGCCGGTCTGTCGTTCGAGGTGAAAGCGCAGCGACAGGGCGTGCAGGTGGCGGAACACTTCGAGCGCGATGCGACGCACCGCCTGCTGCGTGACACGTGCGAAGAAGATTTCGCGTAGTTCGGTGAACAGCGAGGTCGAAAAGCGCAGCACCCCGTAAAGCAGCAGCAGTCCGACCGGTAGCGCCAACAGCTGCTCGCCGGGCGTCATGCGGTCGATCATCTCCTTGAACACCAGTGGCACGCCGACGTTGGCGAGTTTGGCGCCGACCAGGCAGGACAGCGCCAACATCATGCGTACCCGGTATTGCCAGAGATAGGGAAAGAGGGTTTGCAGCGTCTTCCAGGCGTGCGTCTGGGCCAGTGTGTCGCCGGCGGGGGGCTTGGGGGAGGCGTTACGGCGCATGTCGGACAGGCGTCTCTTGGATTATCAATCCGGAAGTATGCCCGCCCGGTCGCGCTGAAAGAAGCCTCCTGGCCGTGTTGCGAAATCTTTCGGTATGGATTTGAAGCGGCGTTCTAAAAATTCCGGAAAAAATGCTTGCCTTTCGACAGGTACCCACATAAGATTGAAACGAACGTTTGAATCATTTCAGGGTTCCGATCGAACACATGAGCGAAGCAAAGACACAGCCCGATACCCGCGAACGCATCCTCGATGCCGCCGAGCGCCTTTTCATGGAGAGCGGCTACGAGGGCACGTCGATGCGCATGATCACCGGTGAAGCCGGAGTCAACCTGGCTGCGGTGAACTACCACTTCGGCTCAAAGGAGGCGCTGCTGCGCGAAGTCTTCCGGCGCCGTCTGAACTGGCTGAACACGGAGCGGCTGCGCGCGCTCGACCTGCTCGAACAGCAGGCACAGGGCGCGCCGCTGAAGCCGTCGTCGATCCTCGAAGCTTTCTTCGGCACGCTGCTGCGCATGGGGACCGACGAATCCCTGGGCGGCATGACCTTCCTTCGCCTGCTCGGCCGCACGTTGACCGAGCCCGCCGATTTCATTCGCACCTTCTTCGCCGGCGAATACGCCGAGGTCATCGAGCGCTACAAGAAGGCGCTCTTCCGGGCGCTGCCTGAAGTGCCGCCGGAGGAAATCATCTGGCGCTTCCATCTGATGCTCGGTGCGATGTCCTACGCAATCGCCGGTACCGACGCGCTGCAGGTGGTGACCGGCTGCGAAGTCGATATGAACAACGATGGCCCCGACGCCGCGGCGCAGCTTGCTGCACGCGTCATGCCCTTCCTGCTGGGCGGGTTGCGCGCGCCGCTGCCCCAGTTCCAGCCATCACCCGAGCAGCAAAACAGACCAGAGCCGACTTCAAGTAAAGCGGCCTAAGACCATCAAGGAGAACAGAACATGATCAACTGGATCATCCCTCTGCTGACCGTGGTAGCGGTAGCAGTTGCCGTGCTGATCGGTGTCCGGCCAATCCGGCGGGCACTGATCAGCCGGCCTATTTTTTCAACCTACAAGAAGATCCTGCCGCAGATGTCCGACACCGAGCGCGATGCGCTCGAGGCCGGCACGGTCTGGTGGGATGGCGAGCTGTTCCGCGGCAAGCCCGATTGGAACAAGCTGCATGCCTATCCGGTGCCGAAGCTGACCGCGGAAGAGCAGTCCTTCCTCGACAACGAGGTCGAGGAAGCCTGCCGTCTGGTCGACGACTGGCAGGTCTCGCACGTCGATCAGGACATGTCGCCGGAAGCCTGGAAGTACATCAAGGACAAGGGCTTCCTCGGCATGATCATCCCGAAGAAGTACGGTGGCCTGCAGTTCTCGGCCTACGCCCACTCGCAGGTGGTGACCAAGCTGTCGACGCGCTCTTCGGCGCTGTCGGTATCGGTGATGGTGCCGAACTCGCTCGGCCCGGCCGAACTGCTGCTGCACTACGGGACCGACGAGCAGAAGAACCACTATCTGCCGCGCCTCGCCAAGGGCCAGGAAATCCCCGCCTTCGCGCTGACCAGCCCGTGGGCCGGTTCGGATGCTGCCTCGATTCCCGATGTCGGTATCGTCTGCAAGGGTATGTGGCAGGGCAAGGAAGTCATCGGCATGCGCGTCACCTGGGACAAGCGCTACATCACGCTCGGCCCGGTGTGCACCATCCTCGGTCTCGCCTTCCATATGTACGACCCGGACGGCCTGCTCGGCAACAAGAAGCACATCGGTATCACCTGTGCGCTGGTGCCGTGGGATCACCCCGGCGTGGAAACCCGTCGCCGCCTGTTCCCGCTGAACGCCATGTTCATGAACGGCCCGACGCGCGGCAAGGATGTCTTCATGCCGCTCGACTTCATCATCGGGGGCCAGAAAATGGCCGGCCAGGGTTGGCGCATGCTGATGGAGTGTCTCGCTGCCGGTCGATCGATCTCGCTGCCGTCGTCGAACACCGGCATGGCGCAGCTCACGGCGCGTGCCGTCGGTGCCTACGCCCGCGTGCGCAGCCAGTTCAAGATGTCTGTCGGCAAGTTCGAGGGTGTCGAGGAAGCCCTGACGCGCATCGGCGCCTACACCTACATGATGGATGCCGTGCGCAAGATGACGGCAGGCGCTGTCGACCTTGGCGAAAAACCGTCGGTCGTCTCCGCGATTGCCAAGTACCACGTCACCGAACGTGCCCGCCAGGTCGTGAATGACGGTATGGACGTGATCGGTGGCAAGGGCATCTGCCTTGGCCCGTCGAACTTCCTCGGCCGCGCCTACCAGCAGATCCCGATCGGCATCACTGTAGAAGGTGCCAATATCCTGACGCGCAGCCTGATCCTCTTCGGTCAGGGAGCGATCCGTTGTCACCCGTATGTGCTGAAGGAAATGCAGGCCGCGCATGACCCGGATGCCGCCAAGGGTCTGGTGGACTTCGACAAGGCGCTGTTCGGCCACATCGCCTTCACCATCCGTCATGCCTTCCGTGCCTTCCTCACCGGCATCACCGGTTCGCATTTCGTGTCTACGCCGGACAACGTAGCACCGGAAACGAAGCGCTACTACCAGCAGCTGACCCGCTTCTCGTCCAGCTTCGCCTTCCTCTCCGACATTTCGATGCTGGTGCTCGGCGGCGAATTGAAGCGCCGCGAGAAGCTGTCGGCCCGCCTCGGCGACATCCTGTCGATGATGTACCTTTGCTCGGCGACGCTGAAGCGCTACGAGTCTGAAGGCCGTCAGGCTGCCGATGCGCCGATGATGCACTGGGCGATCTGGGATGCCATGTACAAGGCGCAGCAGGCCTTCGATGGCGTCATCGATAACTTCCCGAACAAGTTCATCGGACGCATGCTCTACCGCATCATCTTCCCGCTCGGCAAGCCGTATGACGTGCCGTCGGACAAGATCGGCCACCAGGTCGCCAAGCTGCTGATCGAACCGAATGCCTCGCGTGACCGCCTGACCGCGGAAACCTACGTGCCGAAGACCGAAACGGAAGCCGTCGGCGCCGTCGAGATGGCGCTTAGGGCGACGCTGGAGGCCGAACCGATCGACGCCAAGATTCGTGAAGCCGAGAAGAAGGGGCTGCTCGACGATAACCCCGATGCGAACGTCCGCGACATCGCGCATGCCGCCTTCGCTGCCGGCATCGTGACGCCGGCCGAGTACGCGGTGCTCAAGCGTCGCAACGAGCTGCGCGACATCGTGATCCGTGTCGACGACTTCGCGATGGACTTCGGCCTGTCGCAGCGACAGACCGTTCCGCACAAAGCAGCCGCCTAAGAACTGCTCGCCCGCAAGGCGATGACCGACAGCAATGCTTCGGTCATCGCCTTCAGCGTTTTAAACAAACATTGGATTGACCAAAGGAGAACACAGTGGCTTTTCAACCTGTGTATGTGGTGGATGGGGTGCGCACGCCCTTCCTCAAGGCGAAGGGTGCCCCGGGGCCGTTCGCCGCGAGCGACCTGGCGGTACAAGCCGGGCGCTCGCTGCTGACGCGGCAGCCCTTCGCGCCGAGTGATCTTGACGAAGTGATCCTCGGCTGTGCAGCGCCGTCGCCGGATGAAACCAACATCGGCCGCATGGTCGCGCTACGCCTCGGCTGTGGTCTGGACGTGCCGGGCTGGACGGTGATGCGCAACTGTGCGAGCGGCATGCAGGCGCTCGATTCGGCGATGGCCAACATCCAGTCCGGCCGTTCGCAGCTGGTGCTGGCCGGTGGTGTCGATGCGCTTTCGCGTGCGCCGTTGCTCTATTCCGACACGATGGTGCTGTGGTTCGCTCAGATGATGGCGGCGCGCACCATGGGTGCAAAGCTGAAGCAGTTCGCCAAGCTGCGTCCGGGCGTGCTGCTGTCGCCGGTGATCGGCCTGATGAAAGGGCTGACCGATCCGGTCAACGGCATGCTGATGGGGCAGACCGCCGAAAACATCGCTTGGAAATTCGGCATCAATCGCCAGCAGATGGATGCGTTCTCGGTCCGCAGCCACCAGCGTGCCATGGCCGGCCGTGAAGCGGGCCATCTCGGCGAGATCGTGCCGCTGATCGACGACAAGGGCAACGTCTATCCTGATGATGACGGCGTCCGCGGCGATGCCAGCCCTGCTGGCATGGCAAAGCCGAAACCTTTCTTCGACAAGAAGTACGGCAATATCACCGCCGCCAACAGTTCGCAGATTACCGACGGTGCGGCCTGGTTGATCCTGGCATCGGAAGAGGCTGTGCAGAAATGGAACCTGAAGCCCCTTGGCCGCATCACCGACAGCCAGTGGTCCGGCCTCGATCCGGCGCAGATGGGCCTGGGCCCGGTGCATGCCGCGACGCCGATCCTGCAGCGTCATGGTCTCGGCCTCAACGATCTCGATGCCTGGGAGATCAACGAGGCGTTTGCGGCACAGGTGCTGGCCTGTCTTGAGGCTTGGAAATCTGAGTCCTACTGCAAGGAGCAGCTCGGCCTTCCCAGCGCACTGGGCGCGCTTGACGAGAACAAGCTGAACGTCGATGGCGGTGCCGTGGCGATCGGTCACCCGGTCGGTGCGTCCGGCGCCCGCATCGTGCTGCATCTGCTGCACGTGCTGCGCGAAAGGAAAGCGAAGCGCGGCATCGCGACGATCTGCATTGGTGGCGGCCTCGGCGGCGCGATGCTGGTCGAAGCGATGGAGGGCTGATCATGCGCATCGGTATTGCTGTTGACTCCTGCTGCGATCTGCCCAAGGACTTCATCGACGAGCACAACATCGTCGTCATGCCGATTACGCTGCGCATCGGCGACCTGCTCGTCGAGGACCGTCGCGACCCGATCGAAACGCAGGCGTTCTATACGAAGCACCTCGACAAGAAGAGCGAGGACTTTGCCGAGTCGATTCCGTATTCCGTCCAGCAGATCGAGAAGCTGTTTCTGGAGAAGCTGGTCCTCGACTACGACTACGTCTTCTGCCTGACCATCACCAGTGGTCGCAGTGCCATCTATGACCACGCGATGCAGGCCTCTCGCACCATCCTGACGAAATATCGCGACGTTCGCCGCGATGCCGGTGTGCCGGAGCGTTTTGGCCTGGCGGTACTGTCCTCGCGCAACATGTTCGCCGGCCAGGGCGTGCAGGCGGCCGAGGCTGTCCGACTCATCCGCCAGGGCGGCACACCGAGCGAGATCGGTTCGCGCCTGCGCCATCTGGTTGAAATGACGCACACCTACATGGTGCCGGCCGATCTGTTTCACATCTACAAGCGCGCCTCGAAAAAGGGCGACAAGAGCATCGGCTGGGGGTCGTACACCCTGGGCTCGATGCTCGACGTGAAGCCGATCCTGCATTGCCATCAGGATCAGACCGGACCGGTGGACAAGGTGCGCGGATTCGAGACTGGCGTCGAGCGGTTGTTTACGAAAGCGGCCGATCGCATCCGCCGCGGACTCGAAGTGCCGCATATCTGCATCAGCTATGGCGGACCGCTGAGCGACGTCGCCAGGCTGCCGGGCTATGCCGAGCTGGAAAAAGCGGCAAGCGAGTCGAATGTCGCCATCCTGCTGTCGCCGATGAGCAAGACGGCTGCCGTCAACGTCGGCCCTGGCGCCGTGACGCTGGCCTTTGCCGCGCCCGGGCAGCCCCTGCACTGAAGAGAACGAGAACATGACGAATCCGAATCTGCAACACTGGCGCGTTGACACTGATGCCGAAGGCATTGCCTGGGCAACGCTCGACAAGGCGGGGGAATCGGCCAACTCGCTCTCCCGTGCGGTGATGAGCGAGCTCGCGCAGGTACTCGACGCCTTCGATCGCAGTCCGCCCAAGGCGGCGATCTTCCGCTCAGGCAAGGAGGCCGGGTTCATCGCTGGCGCTGACATCCAGGAATTCACGCAACTCGATACCGCCGAAAAAGGGCGTGAGTTGGTCGAGCGCGGCTGGAACCTGTTCAACCGTCTCGCCGCCGTGCGCTATCCAACACTGGCGCTGGTGCGCGGTCACTGCCTTGGTGGAGGCCTCGAACTGGCGCTGGCCTGCCGTTACCTGCTGGCTGTTGACGAGTCCGGAACGAAGATGGGACTGCCGGAAGTGATGCTCGGCATCTTCCCCGGCTGGGGGGGCATGTTGCGCCTGCCCGAACGCGTTGGCCCGGCAGCGGCGATGGATATGATGCTTGCCGGCAAGACCATCGATGCCAAACGTGCCAAGCGCATGGGGCTCGCTGACGATTGCGTGCCTCCGCGCGTGATGGAGAACGCAGCCCGCATGCTGGTGCTGTCAAACCAGCCGCGCCGTCCACTGCCCTTCATGCAGAAGCTGCTGAATGGGCCGCTGAAGCGCGTTGTCGCCAACGGTGCGCGGAAACAGGTCGCCAAGCGTGCCCGCCAGGAACACTACCCGGCGCCATACGCGATCATTGATATCTGGGCAAAGCACAACGGCAACGCGCTGGAGGCCCCCGAACTGGTTGATGGCATCGTGCGTTCACCAACGGCGCGCAATCTGGTGCGCGTGTTTTTCCTACAGGAGCGCCTGAAGAGCTTCGGCAAGAGCGATGACAAGAGCGGTGACTTCAAGGCGAAGCGCGTGCATGTGGTCGGTGCCGGTGTCATGGGCGGCGACATTGCCGCCTGGTGTGCGCTGCGTGGACTCACGGTCACGCTGCAGGATCAGAGCATGGAGCGTATTGCCCCTGCCATCAAGCGTGCGCGGGCGAGCTTCGCAAAGCGTATCAAGGACTCCTTGCAGCTTCGTTCCGTGATGGATCGCCTGATCCCCGATCCCGAAGGGCTGGGGGCGGCGCATGCCGATGTGGTGATTGAAGCCATCTTCGAGAACGTTGAAGCAAAGCATGCCTTGTTCCGCAAGCTTGACGCGATCATGCGGCCAGATGCCGTGCTGGCGACGAATACCTCCAGCCTGCGTCTCGAAGATTTGCGCACCGTGTTGCAGAATCCGGCGCGTCTGGTCGGCATCCATTTCTTCAATCCGGTGGCAAAAATGCCCTTGGTCGAGGTGGTGTCGGCCGAAGGCGGCGATCCGGAAATGGCGAAGAAGGCTGCTGCGTTTGTCAGGCAGATCGACCGCCTGCCGCTTCCCGTTCAGAGCGCGCCGGGTTTCCTGGTGAATGCCGTGCTCGGGCCATACATGCTCGAAGCGCTGAAGGCCGTGGATGAGGGCAATACGCCGGAAACCGTTGACGAAGCGATGCTTGCCTTCGGCATGCCGATGGGCCCGATCGAACTGGTCGACATGGTCGGCCTCGACGTTGCCATGGCGGCCGGCAAGGCGCTGGCCGGTTCCGGTGCCGAGCCGCCGAAATGCCTGGTCGAGCGCTTCAATGCCGGCAACCTCGGCAAGAAGACCGGCAAGGGGTTCTACGATCACAGCAGTGGCAAGCCTGCCAAGGGTGCTCCGGGCACGGTTCCGGCCGGCCTTGCGGAGCGGTTGGTGCAGCCACTGCTCGACAAGACGCAGAAACTGGTGGATGACGGTATCGTCGCCGATGCGGATCTGGCCGACGCCGGGGTAATATTCGGCACCGGCTTCGCTCCCTTTACCGGTGGCCCCCTCAACTACATGAAGATCAGGAATGGCTGAAGAACCCGTCCAGCTGCCGAAAGGCCAGCCCGCGCTGCGCGTCATGCCGATGCCGGCTGACGTCAATCAGAACGGCGACGTCTTCGGCGGCTGGATCATGGCCCAGGTCGACGTCGCCGGCGCCATTCCGGCGATGCGGCGCGCGCGAGGGCGCGTTGCCACGGTGTCGGTCAACTCGTTCCTGTTCAAACAGCCCGTGTCCGTCGGCGATGTTGTCAGTTTTTATGCCGAAGTCGTCGAAACCGGCAGAACCTCGATAAAAGTCAACGTCGAGGTCTATGCCGAACGCAATCCGACCGACCCGGTAACGGTGAAGGTGACTGAGGCGACGCTCACCTATGTTGCTATTACGCAACAAGGGGTGAAGCGCGAACTGCCACCTTCCGATAAATCATAGATTTCAAACGCTGTTTTTTTGTTTAATCCTGTCAGTAGCCATCCTGTCGGAAGAATTTTTTTCTAACGATAACTTTAAGACCAAGGAGACCATAGTATGACCAAAGGTTTGACCATGCGCCTGATCCCGGCGCTCATGATGCTGGGCTTTGCAGGAGCCGCAGGCGCATCGGGTTTCGCGCTGCAGAACCAGAGCGGTTCAGCCAACGGCAATGCCTTTGCCGGTGCGGCGGCGGCTGCCGAAGACGGCAGCACAATCTTCTTTAACCCGGCTGGCATGACCTACCTGCCCAAGGGGCACACGATTTCCTTGTCGGGCACGATTCTCGATCGTTCGATCAAGTTCAAGAACGCCGGCACGAATCTGACGGCGCTCAATGGCGCCGGAAATACTGCCAATGGCGGCGATGCCGGCGGAACGGCGTTCCTGCCACATGGCTACTGGTCTTGGTCGGTTGCTCCTGATGTCTGGTTTGGCGTCGGCGTCGGCCCGACGTTCGGTAACAAGACGGAGTACGACAAGAACTTCATCGGCCGCAATGCAGGCTACTTTGCTGAAATCGAGCATATCAACATCAACCCGTCGTTTGCCATCAAGGTTAATGACATGTTGTCCCTCGGCCTTGGTGTGAATTTCACCCGCGCCCATGTTGCATTCAAGCAAGGCTTCCCGAATGGCACGGGTAATTATCTGGATGTCGAGAGCGATCCGGTATGGGGCTTCGGCGCCAACGTCGGTGCGATGTTCCAGATCTCGCCGAGCACGCGTCTGGGCGTCTCCTACCGTTCCGGGATTGACTTCGATGTCGAAGGCAAGCAGAAGATGGGTGCTGCAGTGGCTTTGCCGGCCGGCGCGCTGTTCCGCAACCAGGATGTGACTGCGGACGGCTACGAAACCCCGGCCACTTTGTCTTTTGCTGTTTCACAAAAACTCAGCGACCGTTGGGAACTGCTCGGGGATCTGACCTGGACGGAGTGGAGCGTGTTTGAGAAGCTCACACTGAAAACCAAGAACGCCGGCCTCGTGCCCGCTGGCACCACGATCACCAGTCTTTCCTACAACTTCGAGGACACCTGGCGTATCGGCCTTGGGGCAAATTACCAGTACAACAACGCTTGGAAGTTCCGCTTTGGCGTTGCTTACGATCAGTCCCCGGTTGGCAAGACCGCTGATCGCACCATGACCCTGCCCGATTCGGACCGTACATGGCTGTCGTTCGGCGGCAAATACAGTTTGTCCAAGCAGGCGTCGGTGGACTTTGGCTATAGCCACATCTTCTTCGATGATGCGAAGGCTGCCCGTGCGGTGACCGGCACGCCGCAGGTTGTGCGCGGTAACTGGAACAACAATCGCGCGGATATTCTCTCGGTTCAGTACAACCAGACGTTCTGATCGTTCAGACTGGAACAATGGACGGCGCCCGAATGGGCGCCGTTTTTTTTTGCACTCCCTCGGCGCATTTTTAGAAATCCACCTCCAATTTTCTGGAAAGTGGGCCTTTCCCGTTGACCTTGATATCCAACAGCATATAATTCAAACGTTCGTTTAATTCGGCGGGGCGTTCAGCAGATCGCCGAGGCGGAACAACCATCCCATAAAAGGAGAACAGCTTGAGCAACTTCATCGTCAAGAAAGTCGCGGTGCTCGGGGCGGGGGTGATGGGCGCGCAGATTGCCGCGCACCTTGCCAATGCCGAAGTGCCGGTGGTGCTCTTCGACCTTCCTGCCAAGGAAGGCGACCCGAACGGCATCGTCAAGAAGGCCATCGACGGCCTCAAGAAACTGCAGCCGTCGCCGCTGGCGACCAAGGATCGTGTCGCCTATATCGATGCTGCCAACTACGAGCAGCATCTGGAGCAGCTGAAGGGTTGCGACCTGATCATCGAGGCGATTGCCGAGAAGCTCGAGTGGAAGGACGACCTTTATCGCAAGATCTCGCCGTTTATCGCGTCGGACGCGATCATCGCCTCGAATACCTCAGGCCTGTCGATCAACCGCCTGGCCGAAGGCCTGCCGGCGAACCTGCGCCCGAACTTCTGCGGCATCCACTTCTTCAATCCGCCGCGCTATATGCACCTGGTTGAGTTGATCGCAACCCGTGAAACCGATGCCGGCATGCTGAACAACCTCGAATCGTGGGTCGTGTCGCGGCTGGGCAAGGGCGTTGTGCGCGCGCTCGATACGCCGAACTTCGTCGCCAACCGCGTCGGCGTTTTCTCGATCCTCGCGGTCATGCACCACACGCAGCAATTCGGTCTCGGCTTCGACGAGGTGGACGGCCTCACTGGCCCGTTGATCGGTCGCCCGAAGAGCGCCACCTACCGCACCGCCGACGTCGTTGGCCTGGATACGATGGCGCACGTCATCAAGACGATGCAGGACACCTTGGGTGGTGACACTCCCGATCCGTGGCACAAGTACTATGCCGCGCCGGCCTGGTTGCAGGCGCTGATCGCCAAGGGTGCGCTGGGCCAGAAGACCAAGGCCGGCATCTTCAAGAAGGACGGCAAGGCGATCAAGGTGCTCGACCTTCAGGCACAGGACTACCGCGATTCCGCCGGCGAAGTCGACGCCGAGGTGCTGGCCATCCTCAAGAGCAAGAACCCGGCCGAGAAGTTCGCGCAACTGCGCGCCTCCAGCCACCCCCAGGCGCAGTTCCTGTGGGCCATCTTCCGCGACATCTTCCATTACGTTGCCGTGCACCTCGAAGGCATCGCGCACAATGCACGTGACGTCGACTTCGCCATGCGCTGGGGCTTCGGCTGGTCGCAGGGCCCGTTCGAGACGTGGCAGGCGGCAGGCTGGAAGGCCATCGCCGAAGCCGTGCGCGACGACATCGCCGCCGGCAAGGCGATGAGCGATGTGCCGCTGCCGGCCTGGGTGTTCGCGCGAGTTGACCAAGGGGGCGTGCATGCCGCCGAAGGGTCGTACTCGGCGTCCGCCAACACGCTGCAGGCACGCTCGACGCTGCCGGTCTACCAGCGCCAGATTTTCCCCGAGCGCGTGCTCGGCGAAAAACCGGTGCAGGGCGAGACGATCTGGGAAAACGCCGGTGTCCGCCTGTGGAAGCTGCCACAACTCGATAACGAGATCGGCATCCTGTCGATCACCAGCAAGAATCACACGCTTGGTCGCGACGTCATTCTTGGCATCAAGGAAGCGATCCCCCTCGCCGAGAAACAGCTCAAAGGCCTCGTTGTCTGGCACGAAGCGCCGTTCGCCTTCGGCGCCAACCTGAAGGAAGTCGCCGAAGGGCTGCAGGCGAAGCAGTTTGACCTGCTCGAAACCTACGTTGCCGAGTTCCAGAACGCTTCGATGGCGTTCAAGTACGCCAAGGTGCCCGTCGTTGCCGCCGTGCAGGGCATGGCGCTGGGTGGCGGTTGCGAGTTCCTGATGCATGCCGCCAAGCGCGTCATCGCGCTGGAAAGCTACGTCGGCCTCGTCGAGGCCGGTGTCGGCCTGATCCCGGCCGGCGGCGGCTGCAAGGAATTCGCCATCCGTGCCGCGCAAGGGGCAGCGAAGACCGGTGGTGGCGATGTATTCGAGTTCATCCAGCCGGTGTTCATGACCATTGCCATGGCCAACGTTTCGAAGAGCGGTGCCGAGGCCGTCGAGCTCGGCTTTGCGCGTGAGACCGACAGGATCGTCTTCAACGCCCACGAACTGCTCTACATCGCCGTCAAGGAAGCGCGTGGTATGGCCGAAGCCGGTTACTACCCGAAGCTTTCGCCGCGTGGCATCAAGGTTGCCGGACGCACCGGCATCGCCAACTGCGAAATGATGCTCGCCAACATGAAGGAAGGCGGCATGATTTCCGGACACGACTACCAGGTGGCGAAGGCCGCAGCTACCGCGCTGTGCGGCGGTGATGTCGAGGGCGGTTCGCTGGTCGACGAGAAGTGGCTGCTGACGGTCGAGCGCAAGCTCTTCGTCGAGCTGCTGAAGACCGAGAAGACCCAGCAACGTATCCAGCACATGCTGGAAACCGGCAAGCCGCTGCGCAACTAAGTCGAGACGAGAGCGCGGCCGCCGACTTCGTTGCTCCTCACATTCGATGCTCACATACAAAACGTATGCTCCGCTCGAATGTTCCGGGGCGCCTCGCCGGTGACCGCTACTACGTCTCTATGAACAGAATGGAGAACTGACAAAATGAGCAAACAGATTCAGGACGCCTACATCGTTGCCGCCACGCGTCTGCCGGTGGCCAAGCGCAAGGGCATGTTCGGCCACGTCCGTCCGGACGACATGCTGGCGCATGCGATCAAGTCGGTCATGGCACAGGCGCCGGGACTCGACCCGGCGCTCGTCGAGGACGTGATCGTCGGCTGCGCGATGCCGGAAGCCGAGCAGGGCATGAACGTCGCCCGCATCGGCGTGCTGCTCGCCGGACTGCCGAACACGGTGCCCGGCATCACCATCAACCGCTTCTGCTCTTCGGGCGTGCAGGCTGTCGCTGATGCCGCTGCGCGCATCCGCCTCGGCGAAGCCGACGTGATGATCGCCGCCGGTACCGAGACCATGTCGCTCTTGAACCAGATCATGGGCAACAAGATCGCCATCAACCCGGCAGTGTTCGAGAAGGACGAGAACTACGCGATTGCCTTCGGCATGGGCCTCACCGCCGAGAAGGTCGCCGAGAAGTGGAAGGTCTCGCGCGATGACCAGGACGCCTTCGCCGTCGCTTCGCACCAGAAGGCATGCGCGGCCATCCAGGCCGGTCACTTCAAGGCCGAGATCTCGCCATATCCGATCAAGGCGCACGTTCCGGATCTGAAGACCGGTGAGGTGAAGATCAGGGAATTCCTTGCCGATACCGATGAAGGCCCGCGTCCCGACAGCTCACTGGAGCGTCTCGCCAAGCTGAAGCCGGTATTCGCCGCGCGCGGTTCGGTCACGGCCGGCAACAGCTCGCAGATGTCGGACGGTGCCGGTGCCGTGCTGGTCGTTTCCGAGAAAATCCTCAAGCAGTTCAACCTCAAGCCGCTGGCGCGCTTCGCCGGTTACTCGGTGGCCGGCGTGCCGCCGGAAATCATGGGCATCGGCCCGATCGAGGCCATTCCGAAGGTCCTGAAGCAGGCCGGCATCACGCAGAACGATGTCGACTGGTTCGAGCTGAACGAAGCCTTTGCCGCGCAGTCGCTGGCGGTGATGCGTCACCTCGATCTCGATCCGGCAAAGGTGAATCCGCTCGGTGGCGCCATCGCCCTCGGCCACCCGCTCGGTGCGACTGGTGCGATCCGTACCGCGACCTTGGTGCATGGCCTGCAGCGCACGAAGCAGCGCTACGGCATGGTGACGATGTGCATCGGCACCGGCATGGGCGCCGCCGGGCTGTTCGAAGCGCTCTTCTAAGCAACAAGCTTCCCTCCGCGGGCCGTTCCGGAACCGTCTCCTCCCGGAGCGGCTCGCAATCTCTCCCCAACATGCTTCCCGGCTATTTCTGGTCCCGCATTCCGGAGCGCTGGCGTCCGGCCGCACTGCGACTTGGGCTCAACTGGTTTCCTGCCTATCGCGCCACTGGTGCGCGGCTGATCCACGTGTCGGCCGACCTGAAACGAGTCGTTGTCCGCCTGCCGCTCAAGCGTGTCACGAAGAATGGCGCCGGAACGATGTTTGGCGGCAGCCTCTATTCGGCAACCGACCCCATCTACGCGCTGCTGCTGGCGGCCAACCTAGGCCCGGACTACATCGTGTGGGACAAGTCGGCGGCCATCCGCTACCGCAAACCCGGGCGAGAGGCGCTGAGTGCCGAGTTCGTCATCACCGATGACGACATTGCCGGAATCCGGAGCGAAATCGAACGCAACGGCTCGTGTGACCGTAGCTTCACCGTTGCCTTTCACGATAGCGCCGGGGTTGTCCACGTCGAGGTCGACAAGACCATCTACGTAGCCTGCAAGAAGCACTACAAGGCGAAGTTCGCTTCTCCGCCCTGATTATTTCTCGTTGCTGTCTGCCGACGGTGTTCGCGCAGAACTCAGCGCCTTCGAATAGAGTTCCTGCAAGGATGCGGCTGTCGGATTTCCTGCGAAGCTTGCCCCGATGCGCTTCAGCTCTTCCTCGACGCGGGCGTACTGCCGCAGATCGAAGAGGCCGGCGAGCAGGAATACTTCCGGCAGGATGTCGTCGCCGGTAGTCTGGCTGCGCATCTGCCTGTAGTCGTTTTCGAGGCGCGCGACGGCATCGTGCGGCGGGACGCCGCGCATTCGCATCATCCCGACCCGGCCGTCGGGCGACGCCGTCGGCGTGCGATTCATCTGCCGGGTAACCTCCGGCGGCAGGCTGCGAACCTGGCTCTGCGGCTTGCCGCTGGCCGCCCTGCTTTCGTTTTCGCCGACGACGATGGTGCCGGTCCCCTGCCAGCTCTCCAGCCGTGCCTTGCCGACATAGACCAGACTCAATTGTGAGCCGGCTGCGAGCGACAGCTTGTCACCCTCACGCAGCCGGACGAAGGGTTCGAGCGGCGTCTTGTTCGTGGCGCCAGCGATCTCGAGCGAGACCGCCCCCTGCAGGGCCGTGACCAATACCGTGTCGGCCGATACGGCGAGCGGGGCGAGTGCCAGCGAGCTTGCGAGAAGAATGCTGCGTGCGGATTTGCGCATTTGCGAGTCCTGTTCGTGTTCGTTGCGGTGGCTGCTTCTGTCTCTCTGCAAGCGGGCTCAATGGTCCTTGATGCCGAGCACCGCCAGTACCTCGACCGGCGCCTCCCGGCCTTTCACTGCGATCGTCTGGCTGGCGCCGGTGATGATCCCGGAGCCTGCTTCGTCGATTGCAGCACGACTGGCCGCAATGGCGCAGTTCAGCGTCCGCGTCGCACCTTCGAGACGGGAGGCAAGGTTGACCGTGTCACCGATCGCCGTGTACTCCATGCGCTCCGGTGCCCCGATGTTACCGACGACCGCCCGGCCGCTGTGAATCCCCACGCCGATCCCGAAATCGGGCAGATCACGGTCGGCAAACCGTTCCTTCATCCAGGTCGCCATTTCGACGGCGGCGTCACGCAGCGCGATCGCGGCGCGCAGTGCCCGCCGCGCGTGGTCGTCACAGTGCAGCGGCGCGCCGAACTCGGCCATGATCGCATCGCCGATGAACTTGTCAACCGAGCCGCCCTCCTTCTGGACGGCCGTGCAGGCCGCAGCCAGCCAGCGGTTCAGCATCTCCACCACTTCC
>WBZP01002978.1_pt1 | contig 18904 bp, 19 predicted proteins | sample 5204301 | NCBI WGS metagenome assembly WBZP01 (sample SAMN12412401, study PRJNA552823) | activated sludge metagenome | isolation source: activated sludge from nitrification reactor of wastewater treatment plant... | place: USA: Pennsylvania | collected 2017 | reverse complement strand
GTCCGTCGGGCTGGGGAACGGCTCGGTGTGGGTGTGCGAGTGCATCACGCCCACGATCGCCAGGCCGTCGGCCTCGGCGGCCACCTCGGCGCGCAGCAACTCACGCGCCGGGATGCTGTACACCCGGGCGGACGCGGCCTCGTTGGCGCACGGCACGAAGCGCTCGATCCGCGCCTCACTGCCCACCAGCAACCCGCAGGCCTCCAGCGGGTACGCCGTGTAGGCGTGGGCGATCATCGCCTCCAGCGCCGCAGCGTCGACCACCACGGCGTCACCCTGCCTGCCCTGGCGCACCCTCATCGAGACGAAGGGTACCGGTACCCTGGTCGGGCCATGTCTGCCAAGCCGGCCATTCACGACTCCCGGGTCTCCCGGGACTCCCGGGGTGCCGGGCGCGATGGGCGCAAGCTCGTCGTCGCCTCCAACCGGCGCGCCCGCCATGACTATGCGATCCTCGACACCGTCGAGGCCGGCATCGTTCTCCAGGGCAGCGAGGTCAAGGCCATCCGCGATGGACAGGTCAAGCTGGCCGACGCCTACGCCCGGATCGTCAACGGGGCGGTGTGGCTGGACGGGGTGCACATCCCCCCGTACCAGTTCGCCCACGGCATCGGCGCGCATGACCCGGACCGGGCTCGCAAGCTGCTGCTCCATCAGCGTGAGATCGACAAGCTGCGTGCCCGCATCCAGACCGAACGGCTCGCCCTGGTGCCCCTGGCGTTCTACTTCCTCGGCGGCAAGGTGAAAGTGGAGCTGGGCCTCGGCCAGGGCCGCAAGAAGGGCGACAAGCGCCAGGCGCTGGCCGAGCGCGACTCCCAGCGCGAGATCCAGCGGGCCATGGGCCGCCAGGCCAAGGGCATCAGCGACACCCGCTCCCGCTGAGCGCCCTGAGAGCCAGCCCGAGCGCTAGCCCGAGGAGTACCCAGAGTCCGCGTAGATCCCGGTGGCGTCCAGTGTCCGCACCGGGATGCCCTCCCGTTCGAGCAGGTCGAGGCTGACCTCGATCCGGCCAGTGTGCTCGACGGGGCAGCAGCACAGCGCGATCGTGGCTTCGACCATCGCCTCGAGCGGCTCGATCTGCTCGGCGGTGAGCATCGTCCCCATCACCGCGTCGGCCCCCTCGCTCAGCACCGCGGCGCGCGGTTCGATGGTGTTGACCCGGATGCCGGTGCCGTACAACTCGGCAGCCATGGCCCCGGTGATCCGGTTCAGCGCCGCCTTGCTGGCGCCGTAGACGCCGAACACGAGGGCTACACCGTCGGTCTTGAACGGTGGCCCCCCGGGCTGGCGAGCCGACCCGCTGGACACGTTGATGATCCAGCCCTCGCCCGCCGCCACCATCGCCGGGATCACCGCCTGGGCCAGGTCGACGGGGGCGTTGACGTTGATCTCGAACATCATCCGCCGGCGCTTCAGCGGGTACTCGCGCAGCGGGGCGTAGACCGCCGCGGCGGCGTTGTTCACCAGGATGTCGATGGGGCCACCGAGCGCCTTCGCCGCTGCGGGCACGATGGCGGCGCGGGCCTCGGCGTCGGCCAGGTCGGCGGCGATGGCGGCGACCGTGGTCCCGTAGCCGCGCAGCCGGGCCAGGGTCTCGTTCAGGCTGCCGGGCAGGCGGTCGTGGTGGTCGACCGTGCGCGCCGAGATGGCCACGTGGGCGCCCTCGGCCGCGAGGCGCTCGGCGATGCCCACCCCGATCCCCCGGCTGGCGCCGGTGACCAACGCCCGGCGGCCGGCGAAGCGGCGCGATCCTCGGTCAGCCGGCGACATCGGCGGCCATCCTGACATCGGGGCCGGGCGCCTGGCCGGGCGCCGGCCCACGGGCCCGGCGGTCGCTGGCAAGGTACGGCGTCGACGTGGTGTCGTCGACGAAGCGCTGCAATTGGGCGGCGAACTGGGCCAGTTCGGCGTTCGACCACTGCCGCAGGGCCCGCTGGAGCTGGGCCATGCGCACGGACTGCAGGTCGTCGACCACCTCCCGGCCGCGGCCGGTGGCGGCGAGCACGACGGTGTTGCCCGGCCCGCTGCGACGGGTGACCAGCCCGGCGCGCTCCAACGCCGGGATCTGGCGGCTGACGGCACCGGCGTCCATGCGCGCCCGCCGTGCCACTTCGCCCAGCGCCGCGGCGCCCTCCACAGCCACGCGCAGCACCTGCATCTCCTGCTGGGACAGCTCGATGTCGGCCACCGTCGCGGCCAAGACGTACGTGCGCCGGTTGCTCATCAGCCGGGTCAGCCGGCCGATGCCGCCGAGCACCTGCTCCAGGCCGTCGCCGCGTGCGGTCATCGGGGGCTGCCGGCGGCGGACACGTGCTGGCGCATGAAGTCGTCGAGCGTGTCGCCGATGTAGGCGCAACCGTCGTCGTCGATGGCGTGGTTGCACGGCAGGATCAGGCCGGTCTCCATGATCCGGTCGGCGTTGCCCAGACCGCCGGGCGCGACGCGGTGCGGGGCGTCCCGAAACGCCGGTTGGCGGGTGGCGTTGCCGGTCCACACCATCCGGGTGTCGATGCCGCGCTGCTCCATGAACGTCTGGAAGCCGGCGCGGCGCACCCCGCCGTCGGGATCGATCAGTATCGGGAACATGTGCCAGGCGCTGTCGACGCCGGGGGTCAGCCGCGGCAGGGTGAACACCTCGGGATAGCGGCCGAACCGCTCGCTGAGCAGCTCAAAGTTGCGCTTGCGCCTGGCCAGGTTGTCGGGCAGCTTGCGCATCTGCACGCAGCCGAACGCAGCCGACAGCTCCGAGGGTTCGAAGTTCCAGCCGCACTCGTCGAAGATGAACAGGTCGTCGTACTCCAGCCCGTCGATCTCGCTGAAGAACCGCTTCTCACCCTTCTGGCTGCCGAACAGCTTGACCTCGCTGCGCCGGCCCCAACGCCGCAGCAGCAGGGCACGGTCGATGAGCTCGGTGTCGTCGAGGCAGATCATCCCTCCGGTGCCGGCGGCGGTGATGATGTGGCTCAGGGCGAAGCTGGTCAGCGACATGTCCGCCCTGGTCCCGGTCGGCGTGCCGCGCAGCGTGGCCCCGAGGCAGTCGCAGCTGTCCTCGATGACCACCAGACCGTGGCGGTCGGCGATGTCACGGATGACGTCCCAGTCGGGGCAGTTGCCGATCAGGTTCGGCGCCAGGATCGCCCTCGTGCGCGGTCCGATGGCGGCTTCGATCTGCTCGGTGTCGATCTGGTACGTATCGGCAACGACGTCGACGTAGACCGGCGTGACCCCGGCGCGGACCATCGGGGCGATGTCGGTGCTGAAGGTCACCGAGGCGGTGACGATCTCGTCACCGGGCTGCGGGCGGAGCAGTTCGACGGCGAGGTACAGGGCGGACGATCCGGAGTTGACCATGACGCCGCGCTTCTTGGCGAAGGCCGCGGCGACCAGTCGCTCCATCTCCTTGACGTGCTTGCCGATGCGCATGGCGGTTGGTCCGCCGTTCATGACGGAGACGACGGCGTCGATCTCCTCCTGGTCATGGACGCTTCCGGCGTAGTCGATGCGGTTCATGAGCGGCGACTATCGCATGAAGGCCGGGCTGGTGGCGCCGGCCGGCGGATCCTGGCGGGTCGCCACCTCGGCCACGGTGGGGCCGAACTGCTGGCCGAGCGGGTCGAGAGCGGCGAGATCGAAGCCGTAGACCTTGGCGATGTTCTCGCTGAGGATCATCCGCAGCTCGGCGGGAGTGAAGTCGTAGAAGGCGTAGCTCAGGGACTCCTTGGAGTACGGCGAGGTCGCCTCGTGGTGCGGGTAGTCGCTGCCCCACATGATCCGGTCGATGCCCACCTCACGCATGGCCAGCGCCTCCTCCCGACCGGGGAAGCTGGCGCCGATGTAGCAGTTGCGCCGGAAGTAGTCGCTGGGCTTCATCGTCAGCGGGGTGTCGGAGGCGGCGCCCAACTCACCGACGCGGCCCTTGCCCATCTGGGCGCCGATGTGGTCCATCCGCTCCAACACGTCGAGCACCCATCTGGTGCCCTGCTCGGTCATCACGTAGGTGATCTTCGGGAAGCGCTCGAACACGCCGGACATCACCAGGTGCCACAGCGAGCGGTTGGCGAAGAACCCGGCCTCCATCACGTACATCACCGTCGAGATCCGGTACTGGCCGAAGTTCGGCACCCCGGTGGCCCCGCTGTGGCTGGTGAGGACCAGCCCGGTCTCCTCCACCGCCCGCCAGATCGGGTCGTAGTTCGGCGAGTACAGCGGCTCGATCCACGGCGTGTCGGGCGACACGCCAGGAAGCAGGATGCCCTTCATCCCGTGCTCCGCCGCCCAGTAGACGCCCTCGACGGCCTGGTCGATGTCGTTCAGGAAGATCTGCCCGAGGCCGGCGCGGCCCACGGGATCGACGGCGACGAAGTCGACCAGCCAGCGGTTGTGGGCCATCACCCCAGCCAGCCGCCGCTCGTAGTCCTCCGGCTTGGGCGCCGGGGCGATCGTGGACCCGGTGGGGAAGAACGGCGGGACGGTGTTCGGGAACACCACCTCCCCCACGGTGCCGTCCTCGTGCAGCTCGCGAATGCGCCGCTCGTTGTCCCAGTTGCGCGTGCGGCCGTCGTCCTGCAGGTCACGGAACGGGTTCTTGTACCGGTTGCGCCAGGCGTCGAACTCGTCGTGCCACTCCTTGGCGAGGTACTCGCGGTAGGTGGCGTGATTCGCTCCGGCGTGGCAGTCGGAGGAGATCATCGTGTAGCGGGCGGTGCTCGGATCGAGGGTGTCGGGTGTGTCGGTTGCGGTCACGTGGGCAAGTCTAGACATCTTCTTGACTGAATCAAGTACTGAGCAAACAGTTCCGGACTGGACGGGCACCCAGGTCCCGTATCAGCGCCCGGTCGGCCGCGTCTGTGACACGTGGCGGACGCAACGGCGGGCGGCGGGACACCCGGGACACCCGGGACACCCCGGACACCCGGGACGAGGGTTGCGCCGTGTCGCCGATCGTGATCGCCCTGGGGTCCGCCGCCGTCTACGGGGTGGCCGACTACTTCGGCGGGCGCGCCGCCCGGCAGCTACCAGCCGTTCGTGTGGCGGCCGTCGGTGAGTCGATCAGCCTCGTCGTCGTCATCATCATCGTGCTGTTGGCGGGCACCCCCTCCCCCGACACAGGTACCTGGGTGCGCGGCGCGACGGGCGGTATCGCCAACGCCGCCGGGCAGACGCTGCTGTACTGGTCCCTGGCCCGCGGGGCGATGTCGGTCGTGGCGCCGATCACTGCCGCCGTCGGCGCCACGGTTCCCGTGCTCATCGGCCTGGCGTCAGGCGACCATCCGGCGCCGGCCGGGTACCTCGGCATCGCCGTCGGCTGCATCGCCGTCGCTCTGGTGAGTCGGGCGATCCACGAACACACCGGTCGCCAGACGCCCACACCCGTGCTGTGCACCGCAGCGCTGGCGGGCGTGGGCTTCGGGGTCATGTTCACGCTGTACCACGACCTGCCGCCCGGCGCCGGGCTGTGGCCCGTCGTCAGCGCCCGCCTCGCCGCTGTACCCCTGCTGTGGATGGTCACCGTTGCCGGCCGACGGGCCATCTCCGGCCGATGCCCGGCATCCTCGCCGCGGCGCGACCGGCGCCCGCTGATCCATGCCGCATCGGCCGGCCAACTGGACATGGCCGGCACCGTGCTCTACCTGGTGGCAACGCGCGACACGATGCTGTCGGTCGTCGCCGTCGTCGCGTCGCTCTATCCCGTCGCCACCGTCGGGCTGGCGTGTACCGTCGACCGGGAGCGGATCTCATCGGTGCAACGTGTCGGTGTCGGGCTGGCGGGTCTCGCCCTCGTGCTGGTCACGCTGGGCGGTCGGCCACCGTGACGACGATGCCGATGTCGCCGTAGGGCTTGCGGCCCTTGCGCAGCCCGCCGATGACGTTCAAGAACTTGGTGAGCTTGGTCATGAAGCCGTACTTGGCGCGAACCTTGCTCCGGATCTCCTCCAGTTCGGCTGCCGTGGCGACCGCGGCGCTGCCCGACTTCGGGACCGTTCCGGCCGTGACCCGGCCACGGACGTCGCACGGTTGCACTGTCACCTGCGGGTTGCGGTTGATGCGCTTGGCCTTGCCCGACTGTGAACTCGTCCAGAACCCGAAACGATCGCCTCCGCCCACGCCCGCCCCCATCGGCACCGCCCAGACCGGCGTGGCCACCGCCTCCCCGCTCTGGCGATAGGTCGTGAGGGCGACGTACTTGTGGTCGCCGAGGTGTCCTGGCTGCCCGGTCATGACCCGAAACTATCGCTCGCCGGGCCATCGGCGGGCCTTCGGCCTGCTCACCCGAATCAGACGAGCGCCCTGGCAGCCGGTCAGCCACAATGGCGTGATGCACGGAACGCACGACGCAGGAGGCGACACGCCCCGAACCTTCACGGTCACGAGCATCGGCGTGATCCGCAATGAGCGAACCGAACCGATCGACGACAACTGGGACCTTGTCAACAGCACGATCGTGCTCGATCTCCGCGTGGTGGGGGCCGACGCCACCCGTGGCCTCGGCGAGTTCTCCCACGTCGAGGTGGTGTTCCTGGCCGATCGGGTCGATCCGGCGACCGTGGCGAACAGCCCTTCCACCCGCCACCCTCGCGGTCATCTCGGCTGGCCCGAGGTGGGTGTCCTCCCCAACGGCACCGGGAGCGGATCAACCGGCTGGGCGTCACCGTGTGCGAGCTGATGGCCGTTCGTCCCGGAGGTGTGATCGAGGTCCGCGGCCTGGACGCCATCGACGGCACTCCGGTGCTCGACCTCAAGCCCCACTACGCCGAGTACGCACCGCGCGGCGACGTCCTCCAGCCCGACTGGAGCCACGAACTGATGCGCCATTACTGGGTGACGAGCGACGCGTCTCCCAGCACCTCCCGTAGCCCGTCGAGCGACACCCACGATGGGCCGGCCCCGGTCTCGGTCTCGGTCTCGGCCCCGGCCCCGGCCCCCATCGCCGCGGAGCCGGCGGTGCCATGCGACCACCCCAGGCTGGACCCCGACGCCTGGCTGGCCGAGGTGCTCGACTCCCCCGCCGACCGCGGCACGCTCCAGCTCATTGTCCGCCGCCCCTCCACCGACGACCGCGAGACCCTCGACCAGGCGGAGCTGGCTCTCGACGTGGGTTTGGTGGGCGACAACTGGTTGGCCCGAGGCAGCCGCTCGCGTCCGGACGGAACCGCCGACCCCGACGCCCAACTGAACATCATGAACTGGCGATGCGCTTCCTTGGTGGCTGGCTCCCCCGATCGCGTCCCGCTGGCCGGTGACCAGCTGTTTGTCGACTTGGACCTGTCGGACGGCAACCTCCCACCCGGCACTCGCTTGGCGATCGGCACCGCGGTGATCGAAGTGACCGCCAAGCCGCACACCGGATGCGCCAAGTTCACCCGTCGATTCGGTCTGGCCGCCCACCGCTGGGTGAACGGGCGCGCCGGCAAGCAACACCGCCTGCGCGGCATCTGCGCCAAGGTCGTCGTCCCCGGCACGATCCATCGCGGTGACACGGTCACCAAGGTCCTGCCTGACGGCCAGTAGCACCTCCTCACCACCAGCAACCCCTGGCCGACTCCGGCGACCGAACCCGGTCAGACTGCAACGAAGCGCCCCGGTCATGGTCCGCCTCGTTGTGTGGGGCCGGCTCGTGCATCACGTGAGCGCATGCCCCGTCCCGCGGTGGGCTTGGCGGGCGGGATCGGGCTCGCCGGGCTGGCGGATTGGCTGGTGCGCTCGATCCGGTTCGGCAGGCCGATCGCATCGTGACGGCCGGGCCGGCGCACGACGAGGCGGCGATCAGCATCGAGCGACGCCGTCCACCCGCGATCGTGTAGATCGTGGTGGTGCTGCGCGCAGACCGGCACGAGGTTGTCCAGATCGGTCGGTCCGTCGTGTGGTGCACGCCACCACACGACGTGGTGGGCCGTGCAGTCGTCGAAGCGGACCTGACATCCCGGAATGGCACATGTGGCGTACAGGGCGCGCAGTGCCCGACGCTGATCCTGGCTGGCCAGCCGACGCGACCTGCCGAGGCGCATCCGCCCCGGTGCCTCGATGATTCGTGGTCCGTCGACGACCACCCGGCGGACCACCGCCCGCCGGGCCAGTTCAGCGGTGTGCGCGGCGGGCAGGTCGATCGGCAGCCCGAAGTCCACCACCGGTGGTGATCCTGGAGGGACGCGCCGGTCTTCGACGATCACGTACTCGGGTCGGCCGAGACGCAGACCGTCACCGTTGAGCATGCCGATCAGGGCGTGGGCGCGCAGGAACGCTTGACGCTCGCGCGGGTCCGACGGGGCGAACGGTGGCAGAACACCGGCCCGTCCCCGGAACAGCGCGTCCGTCGCCGCGCGAAGCCGGTTGTCCAGACCGATCGCGGTCCTCGGGTCGACCGTGAGGTGCCAGTGGTGCATCCCGTCTTCCCGGTCGGTCCACGTCTTCAACCGCACGTTGCGCTGTTGCCGCTCGAACAGAGCCTGGCCGTCGTCGGCGCGCAGAGCGCGCTCGACCCGTCGAAGGTGACGGTCGAACTCGTCGGAGTCACACCGTCGAGCAACATCGACCAGCCCTGGGAGACCGTCAAGGAGGCGGGACTGCTGCTGTGGATCGAGCCGGCGTAGCGCGCCGCCGAGACGGTCAACGTGGGCGCCGACCACCTCGCCCGAGCTCAGCGCCTCACCCAGACTGGGGGCGCGCTCGATCACCTCGACCCGCTCGATGGCCCCGGCGGCGTCACGACGCCCAGCACGCGACCCCGCAGCAAGATCAACCAGCGGGTCGGTGGAGCAGGCCGCGAGAGCGCTGGCGCACACCAACCGCTGCGCCTCGACCGCCCCGCTGATGCTGGCCAGGGCATGCAACGCGGCGTTCAACGCGCCGAGATCGTCACACGAACCATCGATCCCGAAGCCGAGCTCCACCCACCCGTCGAACTGCGTTCGGTCCATGACACCTCCCCGCGGGCGAGAACAAACCTGATCCAGGGCGCCGGTAGCGCCGATTCGCTCGGGGAAGCTGGATCGAACACTAGTACGATCCAGCTCGGTTGTCAACCCCCCACCGAAAAATCTCCGAAGACCAGCCCGGCGCCACAGGTACACTGAGGATCTCGTTCCAACAACGGGGCTGACAGGTTTCGACATCAGTCTTGCTGTTCGTTCGTGCGACCCGAGTTGCTCAGACTCGTGAAACGGGGCACCAACAAGAATTGCCAACGAGCAGTTCGCTCTCGCCGCCTAATCCTTAGGTAGTCAGAGAGTCATCGTGACCAGCAATGGCGCACGGGGCCGATCCACCGCAGCCCGGCAACAGAAGCGGGGGATGACGGCGTGAAAGACCGCTGACGGCGTGAAAGACCGCTGACCGCTCAGAAAGCTGAGCCGAGGGCCTCCGGGCCAGCCGACCCGCCGGCAGGACAGCGTCAGTCCTGAAGTCGGGGATGGTCGTATCGCGGTCGTTCAGGGCCTGATGGACGGGGGTTCGATTCCCCCCAGCTCCACGACTTGTGAGGCGCATATGCCCAGCTCAGGGCATGTGCGCCTCGGTGGTTTCCGGCGGCGACGGCGTGAAAAGGCCGTGCGACGCCGAGGACACGCCGGGGATACACCCGGGGACACGCCGGTGGACGCCCCCACCGGACAGGCGTCCGATGCTGACTGTGCAGGGCCGCTGCCCAGTCCTCGACACGACCGTCTCGGGCCGAAGACCGGCCGCCACGACGACCTGCTGACTGCCGAGGAATCGGACAAAGGCGAGCGAAGTCCCCATTGAGCGCAGTCTCGCGACGCCGTAGGGCGCGCAGACTCAGCGAACTCAAGGGATGCACGATTCCCTGCGCCGACCTTGACAACCGGGTCATCCACCTGACCGACATCGTGGTCTCCTGCCCGGCGCCTCGCGGGGACGGATCCACGGGGACGAGTGGTACCGCCAGCCGCACAGCTCGACAGCATCACGGCGACCAGAAGCAACGTGGACTTGAAGCTCGTCATCGGTCCTCCTCCCACATCCCCGGACATGTGATGCCACGCCCCACGGATTACGTGTCCGAACCGAGCGACTCATTTCGAGCGACGCGCCACTCAGCGGAGACCTCTCGAAGCTCGTCGCTGACAATCCGAGTCTGCTGAGCGCCCTTCTGACGGCCGCACAGGCTGCGTCGAAGTAGGTCGACAACGCGCACTAAATAGTGATTTTCGCTATGATGGGCACGTGACCACCCGCACCCTGGCGTTGCGGCCGCGAGAGTTGCCCGACCGGCTTCTCTCTCGCGGGCGGCTTTGGGTCACCACCGCTGAGGTGGCGGAACTCCTCGAGGTGCCGCCGAACGAAGTGCCGCCGATCGTTGCCCGCTGGCGCGCCAAGGGGCTGGCCTTCGCTCCGACTCGGGGTGCCTACGTGCTGATTCCGCCCGAGTTCCGCTCGTGGGGTGCGGTGCCGGCGAGTCACTTCATCGACCCGATGATGCGGTTCCTCGGGCACGACTACTACGTGGGCTACCTCTCGGCGGCCGAAGTGCACGGCCCAGCGCACCAACGCCCGCAGGTGTTCCAGGTCGTCACCAGCGGTCGGCTTCGAGATCGTTCCTTCGGCCGCGTCCAGATCGAGTTCACCACCTCGTCCGACATGGGCCACCGGCCGACGGTGGAGAGAAACACCCCGACCGGAACGATGCTCGTCAGCACTCCGGAAGTGACCGTGCTCGACCTCGTCGCGGCACCCGACCGCGGTGGTGGCATCTCGAACGTGGCGACCGTGATCGGTGAACTTCTCGAGAGCGACACCGTCGACGTGTCAGCGCTCGCGCGGGTGAGCGCTGACTATCCGCTCGCCGTCCGTCAACGGACCGGCTGGATGTTGGAATTCGTCGCGCAGTTGCTCGACCGGGTGATCGATCTGTCCTCGCTCAGTGCATCCATCGCCGGAACTGAACGCACTCCGTTGCTCCCGTCGGCCGGGCGCTCGGGGCGCGCCGATCCTCGCTGGAACGTCATCGTCAACACCGACGTCGAGCTCGACCTGTGATCCCTGCCGCGTACGTCACCGACTGGGGGCGCCGGGCACCATGGCCGACTCGCGAGCAGATCGAGCAAGACCTCCTCTTGTCCCGATTGATCCTCGAGATCGCCAACGACGAACATCTCCGCGCCGAGCTCGTGTTCCGCGGCGGCACGTGCCTGCACAAGCTCTACCTTCCGACGGCGCTGCGGTACAGCGAAGACCTCGACTACGTACGAACCACCGCCGGCGGAATCGGCCCGATCATCGACGCCGTCCGGCGAATCGGCGAATCACTCGGCATGCTGGTCGACACCCGGGTCACCACGCACCCCAAGATCCGGCTGCGAGCGCCGTTCGAGACCGGCGCCGGAACGATGCGCATCAAGATCGAGATCAACACCTTCGAACGATCACCGGCCCGACCCCTCCACCGCGTGCCGTTCTCGATCGACAGCCCATGGTTCACCGGCACCGCCGAGGTGCTCACATTCGACGTCGCCGAACTCGTCGCCACCAAGATCCGCGCGCTCTACCAGCGATCGAAAGGGCGGGACCTGTTCGACCTGTGGCTGGCGCTCGTCCAGCTCGGTGTCCCGCCCGGCGACATCGTCGACGCGTTCGCTCCGTACCGGCCGCACGGATACACATCGACACTCGGCGAGCAGAACCTTCGACGCAAGGTCGGCAGCATCGCCTTCCGGTCCGACCTCGACCAGCTCGTCAACCGCTGGCCGGATGACTACGAGATCGCGACCGCTGCAGAATTCGTCATCGAACAGCTCATCGCCCGCATCGAGTGACGCTCACCATGCGTGGCGACGGCAGACCGACAGAAGCACCGACGTCAGGACGCGAAAGCTCCACGACGTCACCTCCCGCGCATCTACCAGGTGCTTCGCGAACTCGTCAGGCGCACATGTGAGGCGCACGACCTGGCCACCATCCGCTGACCAGGAGTTTCGCGGGCGGGGTGGATGGGGCACGAATCCCCCGTCCATCCCGACGGCACATCGTCTTGGTCATCGGGCCAGACACTGCGGGCAACTTCTCGGGGTGATCGTCCCTTCTGCTTGCTGACGACCGGGCGATCGCCATTCACGCCATGAAGCTCCGACGTCGCCTCTACCCACTACTTCCCAACGAGGCGAGGCTCTGATGACCAAGACGACGCACCACACCAAGACCGGCAAGAAGTTGACCGACCGCGACCTCGCCGCCATCGCCGCCGAGGTCACCGCCACCGAGTACGACATCGTGGCACTGAAGTCTCGGCGGCGGGGCCGCCCGCTCCTGGGCATCGCGCCAGCAGAGGTTGTCCCCCGTCCGCCTCGATCCGGAGCTGCGCGCCGCGATCGAAACCCGCGCCGAAGCAGACGACACCCGGCTAGCACTCCGCGCCTACCTCGCTGAGGTCTGATCCGCGACACGACGAACTGATCAGCGACGGGTATCGCCTTGCCATCGACAACGCCAACTGCCACCACCTCGTCGACCAGCACGCCTGTGCAGCGATTGCCGAAGAGCAGATCACCAAGCTCCGGATGATGTGCTCGGGGTTCCGCCCATCGGGTTGGAGGGCCATCCGCTGGCACCCGACGAGCGGCGCGCCGGACGGATCCTCCGCAGGACCGCTGCGGGCACAGACCGCTGGTGCCGTCGGTGCCGTACCGCGGTGATCGGTCAGTTCCGAGTCGCTGGTTTCGTCAACAGTGCGAGCACACCGAGCACGGTGTAGATCAACGCCTGCACGACTCGGCCAGCGGACAATGGTGCCGAGGATCGTGTCGAGCGACGCAAACGGTCGGCGATCGCCGAAGCGGCGAGAGCGTAGACGAGGTTCGACGCCAGCCCCATCACCACCAGCACCCCACCGAGCACCACGATCTGCCCCCACACCGGGCCGCGGCGTGGCTCCAGGAACTGGGGGACGAACGCTACGAAGAACAAGATCACCTTCGGGTTGAAGAGGTTGACGACCGCGGCACTGGCCATCTCGCCCGAGATCCGCCGATCACCAGTGGCCTCGACGACTGCGCCCGACGAGTGGGCGTGTAGCACTCGCCAAGCCAGAAAGAACAGGTAAGCGGCCCCGAGGACTCGAACCGCAGCGAAGGCCGATGCCGATGCGGCCAGGACCGTGCTCAATCCAACCGCCGCAAGGAGCACATGAACCGCCGTGCCGATCTCGACGCCGACCGCCGCGGCGATCCCCCGGGCTCGACCGGAGGCCGCCGACCGCGACGCGATGTAGAGGTGATTCGGCCCCGGAATGGCGATGAGCACGGACGCGGCCAGGACAAAGGTGATCAGGTGATGCCCGCTGGGAAGCGTCATTCGCCCAGTATGGCCTCCGCCAGCTCGCCCCCAGCTCGTGGGCGGCTACGCGGCAAGAGCTCACGGTCCCAACCGCCCGACAACGGACATCGACTGCGTGCCGCGCACCTCGTCCGAGAACCTGGAGCGATCGGCCGCAGCGCTCCGCGATCTCCGAGCCCATCTGCGCGTCGGAGGAATGGCCGATGAAGAGGCGGCCCGGAACCGATCGTGCTCGACGCTGCCACGTTCGCCGCGTTCGGTTTGTCGACATGGGTGACCGATGCTGGCGCACTCGATCTGCTCGTGGACCTGCGCGACCGCGCCGGCGGCCGGCATGACTACGAAGATCACATCGACAGGTCGGCTCCACAGCGGGTTGGCGACATCGTCGTGAACCTCGCATCGCTCGAGGACATCATCGAGTCGAAGCGATACGCCAACAGCGCGAAGGACCGCGAAGCCCTTCCGGAAATCGACTCATTGCGAAGGCATGTCTCAGACCCGCACGATCGTGACCCGATCCGTGCGGTCACGAGCCGATCATCGAGTAGGAGTGCCCTCTGTAGACACCGACGACCGGTACCGCCGATGGGCCCCTCGCAGGACGGAAAGGGACGGACGGAACGGACAAGGGATGGCACACACCGGTGCCGCGAATGCGAGTTGTCATGGAGAACGTGCGGTCTCTATCCAGTCGGACTGCGCCATGCCCAGCGAGGCCCCCCGAAGTCGGCCGCGCACCCAGGTCCGGCACGGCGAACACGGCTTGGCCGAAGCCGAGGTGCTCGGTGAGGAAGCCGCTGGGGACGAGGGCCGCACGGCCGGGGCGATCCGGTCGGGGCGGTGATGAATGAACCGGTCGGTGTTGCGGCGTAGCTGCCCAGAGTTCGACACCCACGACTTCGTCCGTTCGCCGAGCCAGCGCATCCCGAGCGACACCGGCTTCGTCGCAGCCCTTGCCATTGAGGTTCAGTGCTTGCGTCGCTTGGCAGCAACGACGTCATCGAGACCGCCACAGTGTCCGGCCTGACCAACGGCACGGCCGACGTGTTCAGAGTGGCCGCCAAGACCTCGTACGGCGTCGGCTCGTACGCCACTGTCGGACCCTTGACACCTACTCCCTGACCGCTCCGTCACTATCGCTTGCAGCCGAGGCTGGCGCCGGCGAGATCACGAGTCGGGGCCACCAGTCCCACGCCGGTTGCGATTCCCGGACCACCATTCACCGCATCGGCCCACGCCCAGACCTCATCGCTGAAGAACCCGGCGGCTCGGATCTCGGCGAGCATCGGCCAGTGGCGGGAGGTGGCCAGCGCATCGGCAGCGAATTTGGCAGCGCGTCGGTCCCCAGCCTCGGTCGCCTCGAACCACCGATCGAGCCAGGCGCACGCCACTGCACCGGCAACCCGGGTGACCAGTTGGTAGCGGTCGGTGACCAGCGCCGCGTCTGCCAGGCCAGCCACGTCCATGCCGTCAGGGATGGGCACACCGTCGAGCAGCGCGGCGATGACCGCTGGTTGGCCGGCTGCGGCGATCACGCTGGCGGGCATGGCCGACAGCCAGTCGTCCACGTCGACCTGCTTCAGCGCGGCGAGCAGGTCGGTGAACTCGACGAGCGTGGAGACGTCGGCGGTGAATTGGACCGACGCCGACTCGACCGTCCAGGTGCCGGCGAAGCGGATCGGCAGAACCCGCCGCGTCGACCCTGCCACGCCCGACCGTGGCAGGGTCGAGGCCGTGACGGCAGCCGACGCCGGCGCATCGACCGGGATCTCGATCACCGATGCCAGACCGCTGGGCGTCGGTGCGGCGCCGCGGTTCACCCCGGTACTGAACCGGTCGTTGAGGTCAACCGCCGAGCTGGCCGGCTGCCAGACCAGATCGGCAGTGTTGGTCCCGTTGGCGAAGGTCATCTCGCCCAGATCACCCTTCTCGTCGGCACGGGTGACCGACCACCCGGCCTTGTCCAGCACCAGCAATGGTGACCGCTGCGCGAACTGGACCAGCGGCGCGGCCCATGCCCTCTGCGAGCCGCCCCCGACCGGCAGGACGAGCGCCGCCAGCCCTGCTGCCACCGCTCCCAGGCCGACGACCACGCGGTACCGGCGGGTGAGTGGCCGAGGCGCCCGAGCCGGTGCCGGCAACGCCGACGGCGAACGGTCAGCGCCGGCCAGCGCGGTCAGGGCCAGGCGGGCGTCCACCGTGATCAGCGCCGCCACGTCGGCATCGCTCACCGGGGCGAGTGTGGTGATCGCCCGGTCGAGGGCGATGTCCGTGTCGAGTCCTCGATCCGCGTGGTGACGGTTCATGACGATTCTCCTTGCTCCGGCGACCACACGAGCGGGCCACACGCATCGACATGTCCACGGGTGGGCGAACTGTTCGGTATGTCTCCAACCACGGCATCCAGCGCGAGCGCGTCCCGCAGCCGTGCGCGAGCGTCGTGGAGGCGCCGCCTAACCGTGCCTGCGGGCACACCCATGACGACCCCGATCGCGCTGGAGGACAGACCCTCCCACGCGGTGAGCCGCAACAACTCCCGATCGTCCGGCGACAGGCGGTTCATCGCCACGGCGACGTCGTCGAACCGATCGGCGCGGCCAGCGACCATCTCGTCGGCGGGGCGGAGCTCGCCGCGGAGCCTGTCGGTGAGCCGGTCTCGACGGACGGCCGCGCGTCGATGGTTGCGCAACATCCAGCGGGCGACGCCGTACAGCCACAACCGGGCCTCGTCGCCGTCGGGGACGTCAGCGAGGCGACGCCACGCCGTCACGAACACCTCGGCCACCACGTCGGCGGCATCGGATGGTCGATCAACGCGACGCGCGACGTAGCCCACCAGGGCGACCAGCTCCGCCTCGTACAGGCGCTCGAATCGATCCTCGGCCGCCGTCACGGGTTCACGAGTCCTGAACACAGCACCGCTGCCATCCGAGCACACCCATCTCATGTCCGGACGTCGGTCGTGTGTTCGGGCCCGGTGCGCCACGTTCGACGACCCAGCGATCGTGCGCACTTCCGGTCAGGTGGTCGGTGATGTCAGACTCGGGCGCATGACTTCGATCGGTGACATGCGCGAAACCTTCTGGACCCTTCACGGATCGGGGACCTGGGTCCTTCCGAATCCGTGGGACATCGGGTCCGCCAAACTGCTGGCCAGCGCCGGCTTTCCGGCTCTCGCCACCACCTCGTCCGGCCTCGCCGCCTCACTCGGCGTCCACGATCAGAACGTGGGTCTTGAGCAGTTGGCCCGCCACGTGGCGGCGCTCACCGGCGCCGTCGCAGTGCCCGTCAACGTGGACGCCGAACGGTGCTTCGCGCCCACTGCAGCAGGCATCCCCCAGACCATCCACCTGCTGGCCGACGCCGGGGCGTCAGGCATCTCGATCGAGGACTACGACCCGGCAACGGGAGTGCTCGATCCGCTCGAGCGTGCCGTCGAGCGCGTCGCCGTGGCCGCCGAGGCCGCCCATCGTCACTCGGTGGTCCTCACCGCCCGCGCCGAGAATGCCCTGTACGAGCCGGTGACCGACGCCGTCCTGAAGGACATCATCGACCGCCTCATCGCGTACCGCGACGCCGGCGCCGATTGCCTGTACGCACCCGGGCTGGTCGATCCCGCCCACATTGCCAAGGTCGTGGCGATCGGCTCACCGGTGAACGTACTCGCCCTCGCCGGCGGACCCACCGTGGCGGAACTCACCGCACTCGGTGTGCGGCGGATCTCCACCGGCGGCAGCCTGGCCTTCGCCGCCTACGGGGCGATGATGCGCGCCGCCCGCGAACTCTCCGGTCCGGGTACTGCCACGTATCAGCACACCACGCTCACCGCAGCCGAGCGCGCCGCCTTCGACTGATTCCCACCGATCCCTCGCCGCTCCGCACCCGTTTGTTCACCCACACTCCGGTGGCGCCGGATATCACGTGAACAAACGGGTCGGTCAGGGTCAGCGGTCGACGAAGACCGACAGCGAGCCCGAGCGGTTGGCCACCCACACCTGGCGCGTGGCCGGGTCATAGGTGACGCCGATGGGGTTCTTGCCCGTCGGGATCTGCTGAAGCACCTTCATGTCCTTGGTGGACACCTTGGTCAACAGGTCGTCCTCGTAGTTCACCACATACAGCACGGTGCCATCCGGGCTGAGTGCGATGGTGCGCGGCTCTTTGCCCGTGACCACCCGGCCCACCTCCTTGCGGGTCGAGGTGTTGAAGGCGCGAACCACGTAGTCACGGTTGTTGCTCACGTACAGGATCGAGCCGTCGCCGGACAGCGCCAGATGGCGTGGCGTCACGCCGCCGGCGAAGCGATCGGTCTCCTTCATCGTGGTCAGGTCAACCACGGCGATCTGGTGCGCCCCCATCACTGCGACGTATGCCGTGCGCGAGTCGGCGGTGATCGCCAGACCGCGCGGGTGCCGGCCGATGGGGACCCGCGAGAGTTCCTTGCCGGTGGCGATGTCGACGATCGACAGGTCGAAACCGCACCAGTTCGACGTGATCAGCCGCTTGCCGTCGGGGGTGACGGCGATGAACTCGGGGACCGAACCCACGGGGATCACCTGGTCGATCTGCAGCGTCGCCACGTCGATGCGGTAGACGAAGCTGTCGTCCCATTGCCCTTCGTTGCAGTCGTCGGTTGCGGCAGGGTCGTAGCCGGGGCCGGTCATCTGGTAGTTGGTCACGTACAGGTGTGTGCCATCCCGGCTGAAGGCAGCCTCGGTTGGTGCGCCCTCGACCACACCGCCGTTGATGGCGAAGCGGGACAGGTCGACCCGGTCGGAGACCTGCCCCACCTGGGCGCCGGTGCGGTCGTACACGGTGACGTCGTGACCGACATCTTCGTTCTGCACGAAGAACAGGCCCTTCCCGTCGGTGACCACGCTCTTGGGCGACAGCGAGTCGTCACCCTTGATCACGAAGGCCTCCGACAGCGTGCGCTGGGCGCTGGTCTTCCCGTCGTCGGCCAGGGCGGGGACGTCCTTGGGGGCGGGGAAAGTCTCCGGCGGCGCCGTGCCATCCGGTCCCGTGCCATCCGGTCCCGTGCCGTCGGGGAAGGTGCCAGCGGTACCCGTCCCGGCGGTGGCGTCGGTGCCCGACGGGGCGCCGGTCTGGCCGGTGGAGGTCCGAGGGGCGGGGACCGTGACGCCAGACGCCGGTACCACCGGGATGGTGAGCGACGTCACGCCCGTGGCGGTCTGCGCCGTGTCGCCCACTGATGCCCCGGACCCCGCCGACGTGACCGCGACCGGAGCCGTCGGGCCGGGCACGGTCTGGTCTGTCTGCCGGGGACCCGGCGGGGTGCCGACGGAAGTAGCCGGGGTGGCCGCCGAGGCTGGCACCACCACCTGCGAGCCGCCCGTAGCCGAGCCCGATGAACCGCCGGCCGCGCCGGTCGTGTCGCCAGATGTCCTGCCAGTGCTGGCACCGCTGGTCGCACCGGTCAGCGATGTCCCCGACGGGGACACCGCAGCCTTCTTCGGCGAGGGGTCGGTGCCCGCCACAACTGCCCACACCACCAGTCCGGCGGCCGCGAGGACCCCGGCGCCGATCAGCGTGGCCGCCCGCCGTCTGGCATAGCGGCGTGTCACCATGAGTGTCGAACCTCCGTCATCATCGGTAC
>WBZP01002977.1_pt1 | contig 18905 bp, 20 predicted proteins | sample 5204301 | NCBI WGS metagenome assembly WBZP01 (sample SAMN12412401, study PRJNA552823) | activated sludge metagenome | isolation source: activated sludge from nitrification reactor of wastewater treatment plant... | place: USA: Pennsylvania | collected 2017 | reverse complement strand
CGGCACCGCCGCCCCGATGAGCGAGCCGACCGCGATCGTCGCCAACGCCCCGACGAGAGCGCTCTTGCGATGTCGACCGTCGGCCACCCGCGAGACGATCGGGGTGACCAGCCCGCCGACGAGCAATGTCATCGTGAGGGTCCACTGGGCCGCCTCCAACGAGACCGAGAGGCGGTCGGCCACCTCGACGAGGATGGGGTTGCCCAGGCCGGCCACGACCGAGCCGGACACGGCGGCGAAGACGAGACAGGCCACCAGCCGCCGCGGCGGCGCCTGGGTCATCGTCACTCGCTCTCCTTCGACGCTCGGCCTGTCGGCCCCTCACCGTCGCCCTGTTTGCCCCGGCCGGCCCTCTCCCCGCGCGGGGTCCGGCGCCGCGGCATACCGGAGCGTGGAACCGCAGGGAGGGGCCGGACGTGGCGTCGGAGGGTGCTGGCAGGATCGGTGAGGACCGTATCGCGAGAGGACCCCCATGGATGCCGCCGCAGCCCCGATCAGCACCGCGGAACGTAATGGTGTGCTCATCATCACCATCGACCGACCCGACTCGCGCAATGCGATCAACCGGGCCGTCGCCGAGGGCATGGCTGCCGCGCTGGACCGGCTCGACACCGACGACGCCCTGGCCTGCGGGGTGATCACCGGAGCCGGCGGCACCTTCTGCGCCGGGATGGATCTCAAGGCGTTCCTGGCCGGCGAGGTGCCGATCATTGAAGGGCGCGGCTTCGCCGGCATCGTCGAGCGGCCGTCGGTCAAGCCGCTCGTCGCGGCGGTCGAGGGTTTCGCGTTGGCCGGCGGTTTCGAGGTGGCCCTGGCCTGCGATCTCGTCGTGGCCTCGCGGGCGGCTCGTTTCGGATTGCCGGAGGTGACCCGAGGGTTGGTTGCGGCTGGCGGCGGGCTGGTGCGCCTGGCCGCGCGGATCCCCCTGCCGATCGCCATGGAGTGGGGTCTCACCGGCGAGTTCGTGAGCGCCGAGCGTGCCTACGAGGTCGGTCTGGTCAATCGGCTCACCGAGCCGGGTGCGGCGCTGGACACGGCGGTCGAGCTGGCCGGCCGGATCGCCGGCAACGGGCCGCTCGCGGTGCGGGCGTCCAAGCGGATCATGCTGGAGAGTGCCGACTGGAGCGCCGCCGAGACCTTCCCGCGGATGGCCGAGATCAACGCCCCGGTGCGCGGGTCGCAGGATGCCCGCGAAGGCGCCCTCGCGTTCAAGGAGAAACGGCCACCGGTCTGGCAGGGGCGCTGAGCCGCGGGGGCCCATCGAGATGAGCACCGAATGAGCACCGAATGAGCACCGAATGAGCACCGAGATGGGCACCGGGTGGGGACCTGTGTCGGGCGGCGGCGCGATCCCGGCGCAACCCCCGCCCTGGGGAACCAAGCTGCCGTGGGCGTGGGACACCGACTCCGGCCCGGAGTATGCCGTGCTCATGCAGCGGCTGCGTGCCTTCCTGGACCACCTCGCGGCCGCGCACCCCACGCCGGCCCAGTCCGAGCAACTCGCCGGGATCCTGCACGATTGGGGCGAGAAGCTCAGTGCAGCAAGGATTCCCGAGCACCGACAGGTCTTCGGCCGCCGACCTGACCTGCCCAGTCGTGGCCAGACGATGCTGCCGGAGTACGTCGTGCACGAACTCACCGACGACACTGTGGCGGCCCGCGTGGTCTTCGGGCGCTACTACCTCGGCGGCGGCGAGGCCGTGCATGGCGGGGCGATCCCCCTCGTCTTCGACGAACTGCTCGGCGCCCTCGCCAACCACGGCGATCGGATGCCGGCGCGCACGGCATACCTCACCGTGAACTTCCGGGCGGTGACCCCGTTGGAGAAGCAGCTCACGGTGACCGGCCGGGTCGAGCGGGTGGACGGGCGTAAGGCCTATCTCGTCGGCGAACTGCGCGACGGCGAGGTGCTGTGCGCCGACGCCGACGCACTCTTCGTTGCGGTCCGCCGGCCTAGCGATCCGTCGACGAGCCGGCTGGGGCCGTCATCGGCGCCACATTGACGCACGCCGCACCGGCGTCGGAAGCTGGACTCGGGACGGGCCGCAATGCCGTCGGTCCCGTCCCACCTGCAGGAGGTGGGCAACATGACGATGACTCTCGAGATCCACGCCGGCGAGATCCCGACAACCGAACTGGTCGGCCACGAGGTCCGGGTGGACGGCCACCGAATCGGCACGCTGGGCTCCGAGGAATACACCACATTCGCGATCCCGGGCGGCTTCCACATCGTGGAGCTGCGCCTCGGCGTGAAGTCGTGCACCCCGATCCGGGTCCAAGGGCGGGTCGGGCAGACCGTGCACCTCGTCGTCCATCAGGAGCATCCCGGCGCCGCGGGACTGATCGCGGGCGGCTGGTATTCGCTGGCCGTCCGCTGAACTGCCGTGCGGCAGCGAGCCGCCCGCGTGATTCCGGTCAGGGCCGGCGCGGGAACCGCTCGAACTCGGGGCGACGCTTGCCCTTGAACGCCTCACGCCCCTCTTTGGCCTCCTCGGAGGCGTAGAAGAGCAGGTTCGCGTCGTGCGCGAGCTGTTGGATGCCGGCGAAGCCGTCTTCCGCGGCGTGGAACGACGCCTTCATGAGCCGTAGCGCGAAGGGCGACATCCGCAGCATCTCGCGGCACCACGCCACGGTCTCGGTCTCCAAGTCGGCCAATGGCACGACGGTGTTCACCAGACCCATCTCGCGGGCCTGCTCGGCGGTGTATTGCCGACACAGGAACCAGATCTCCTTGGCCTTCTTCGGGCCCACGAGCTCGGCCAGCAGGTTGGCTCCGAAACCGCCGTCGAAGGAGCCCACCTTGGGCCCGACCTGCCCGAACCTCGCGTTGTCGGCGGCGATCGTCAGGTCGCAGACGAGGTGCAACACGTGACCGCCGCCGATCGCGTAGCCGGCGACCATGGCGACGATCGGTTTGGGCAACCGACGCATCTGCACGTGCAGGTCGGTAACATGGAACCGGCCGACCGCTCCGGCCCGTCCCGGCTCGGTGAGGTAGCCGGTGTCGCCGCGCACCCGTTGGTCACCGCCCGAGCAGAAGGCGTCCGGGCCTTCGCCGGTGAGGATGATGACGCCGACCTCGGTGTCCTCGCGGGCCAACGTGAGCGCCTCGGAGATCTCGACGATGGTCTGCGGGCGGAAGGCGTTGCGCACCTGGGGCCGGCAGATGGTGATTTTGGCGATCCCCTCGGGGCTGGTCTCGTAGCGGATGTCGGTGAAATCGCCGGCCGGGGCCCAGGCCACCGGGGCGCGCAGGTCGTCGACGGGGTCGAAGGGGGCCATGTCTCTGAGACTATCCGCAGACCCGTGCGACGGTATGCCGCGAACCGGACACTACGGGTCATGCAGGCGCTGACCGGTCACGACGTCGAGCCGTCGCTCGTCGACCGAGTCGGTGCCGGGGACCAGGCGGCCTTCGCCGCACTCTTCGACCTGCACGTGCAACGCGTCTACGGCCACTGCGCCCGACAGGTGGAGTCGCTCGACGACGCGGAGGACCTCACGGCGGTCGTCTTCCTGGAGGCGTGGCGCAGGCGCCGCGACATCCGCGTCGTCCAGGGCTCGGCCATCGCGTGGTTGCTCATGACCGCCACCAACGTGTGCCGTAACCACCGTCGCGCCAAACGGCGCTATCGGGCCGCGCTCGCGCGGCTGACCCCCCAAGAGGCGACACCCGACCCAGCCGATGCGGTCGTGGAGGATCTCGCCTTCGCCGACCGCGGCCGCGCTGCGGCCGCCGCGCTCGCGCGACTGGGCAGCACCGATCGGCAGGTGCTGTCCCTCTGTCTCATTGCCGGTCTCAGCTACGCGGAGGTCGGCGAGCTGCTCGGCATCAGTCACGCGGCGGTCCGTTCCCGACTCATGCGCGCGCGCCGTCAAGTGCGCGCGGAGCTCGAGCAGGCCGGGATCACGACCGCGCAGGACCCGGACGGGTTAGGAGAGACCCAGTGAGTTCCATCATGCTGCCCGAGCCCCGCGTGGCGTTGCTGCGCGAGGTCATCCTGGATGAGATCGGCAAGGGCGGGGGGCGTCGGCGCCCCACCTCTGCCGTGGCGCTCGCCGCCGTCGGCGTCGTGGGGGTGGCCGGCACCGCCGCCGCCTGGGTCAGCCGGGCCCGACCGGACGACCCCTACCAGGGGTACTGCTCCGCGTCGGTCAGCCGCGACGAGGCCACCTGGCGGCAGCACGGCTTCGGTGTTGCCGAGAACGCCTCGGGTCGGCGCGACGTCCCCGACGCCTTGTCGGTATGCCGCGAGTTGTGGCGGCTCGGGGTCGTCGGTGCCGCCGCGGTGCCGCCGGAGTTGACGGCCTGCGTCGTCGACGGAGCCCTCGTGATCTACCCCGGCGGGGCCGACGTGTGCGACCGGCTGCAGGTGCCGTCAGCCGAATTGCCCACCCCTGGCCCATCGGGTGGCACGACGTCCGGTGGCAGCACCGCGGGGCGCTCGGGGGGCTCGCCACCGTAAGGCTTCGTCGTGGGGCGGCACCAGGGGGCCGCTCCGCGGCGAGATCCGCGCCGGGGCACATCTGCCAAGGGACCAGGCCACGGCGCGGACTCCCGCGTCGTGGGGCGGCTTCAGGTGGCCGCCCCACGACGCGGCTTGCTCAGGGGCCGATCAGGGTCGATCAGGGTCGATCAGGGGTCGATCAACGTCGTCGGCGCTCAGGACCGCTCGCCGCCGAGCGGGCGTCAATCCACCGGAATCTCCCTCACACCCACTGGATGGACGAGGTGCGATCGTTCATCGAGCCGACGTAGCTGACGTTGCCGGACGGGCCGAGCGAGGCGCCGCTGAAAGTGTTCTCCCAGATGATGGTCTGGCATAGGCCGTAGGAGCGGAACGAGCTGACCCGGTCGTTCCATCCGGTCGGCATCACCGAGACCTGCCAGTCGACGTCAGCGAGCGTGTCGCAGTCCCCGGCCGCGGTGAAGGTGTAGCTGGACCCGAGGTAGTCGGCATCGGCATACACCGTGCCCAGGGCGACGCTGGCGAGGGTCTCGGCCCGGGCGGCACCGGACAACCCGGTCCGCCCGGTCGACCCAGCGCCGATGGCGGCGAAGACCTCGGCCTCGGAGGCGAAACACGCCGACCGGCCACTGCTGAGGTCGACCCAGCAGTGCGTTGGCGGGAGTGGTGCCGCAGCAGCTGCCGGGGCGGGGGCGAAGAGCACGGCGGTCGCACCCGCGAGCAGACCGGCGCCGACGGCGACAAGACGATGACTGCGCATGACGATTCCTCTCTGCGGCCGAAGACGGTCGGCCGGCACTGGGGAATGTCCGCGCGGACCGCTGGCGTCGCGTCGGGGTGGTTACCGAGCGGGGGCGAGCCCCGGATAGCGTGGCGGGAGTGCGCGGCATACGGGAGATCGCGCGGGGAGGGACACGCCATGCTGACCACACGGTTCACCGAAGCCTTCGGGGTGCGCCACCCGATCGTGCAGGGCGGGATGCAATGGGTCGGCACTGCCGACCTCGTCGCACCAGTGGCGCAAGCGGGGGCGTTGGGCTTCCTCACCGCCCTCACCCAACCGACCCCGGAGGCGCTCACCGCCGAGATCGCGCGCTGCCGTGAGCTGACCGACCAGCCCTTCGGCGTCAACCTCACGATCCTGCCGACGATCACGCCGCCGCCGTATGACGAATACCGACGGGCGATCGCCGAGGCCGGCATCGGCATCGTGGAGACCGCCGGCTCCTCACCCGAGCCGCATCTGCCGTTCTTTCGGGAGCGCGGCATCAAGGTGATCCACAAGTGCACGAGCGTGCGGCACGCCGTGAAGGCGCAGCAGGTGGGCGTCGACGCGGTGAGCATCGACGGTTTCGAGTGCGCCGGTCACCCTGGCGAGGACGACGTGCCGGGGTTGGTGCTCATCCCCGCCGCGGCACAGCGGCTGAGCATCCCGATGATCGCCAGTGGCGGCTTCGCCGACGGCCGCGGGCTCGTCGCGGCGCTGGCCCTGGGCGCCGACGGGGTGAACATGGGCACCCGCTTCATGTGCACCCAGGAGGCGCCGGTGCACCCGGCGATCAAGCAGCGCATCGTGGCGGCCACCGAGCGCGAGACCGAGCTGATTTTCCGCACCCTGCACAACACCGCGCGGGTGGCCAGCAACGACGTGAGCCGAGAGGTGGTGCAGATCCTTTCTCGCGGAGGCACTTTCGAGGACATCCGCGATTTCGTCGCGGGCTCTCGGGGGCGCACCGTCTACACGTCGGGGAATATCGAGGCCGGCATCTGGAGCGTCGGGATGGTGCAGGGCATCATCGATGACGTGCCCACGGTGGCACAGCTCGTCGAGCGGATCGTCGCCGAGGCCGAGCAGCTCATCACCACCCGGCTCGCTGCGCTCGTGCGGTGAGCCGAGCCAGGTGAGTCAGTGCGGAGTCACCAACGCGTGGTCACCACCAGGGTGGCGGCGGCGCCGGCGCCGTGAAGCGTGCGGGGCGCTTGCCGAGGAAGGCGGCTTGACCCTCGGCGAAGTCGGGACCGGCGAAGACCGCCAGCTGGGTGCGGGTCTCGGCCTCCAGGAGCGCATCGAGATCGTCGTCGGCCTGGGCGAAGAGGGCCTTCGTCGCGGCGATCGTGGGCAGCGAGCCCGCACCGAGCTGCGCGGCGCGCTCGATCGCAACGGTGCGCAGCTGCCCCACCGGCACGATCTCGTCGATCAGACCCAGGCCGAGGGCCTCGCTCGCCTCGACGACCCGGGCGCTGAGCACGAGGCTCTTTGCTCTCGTGCGACCGATCCGTTGCGGCAGGGTCCAACTCATCCCGGTGTCCGGGGCCAGCCCGATCTTGCCGAAGGAGCAGACGTATTTCGAACCGTCGTCACCGACGACGTGGTCGCAGGCCGCGGCCAACGACAGACCCAACCCGAAAGCGCCGCCCTGCACCGCGGCGACGACCGGCTTGGGCCCGCGGATGAGCAACCGCGCCAGGTGGGCGACGAGGCCCAGGCGGATCGTCGCGGCCTGCGGGTCGGGGGTCATCGAGGAGATGTCGCCGCCGGAACAGAAGATCGGGCCCTCCCCCGTGAGGACGACCGCGCGGCATACCTCGTCGGTGTATGCCGCCTCCACCGCGGCGATGAGCCCGCGCCGATCGGCCAGGTCGAGCGAGTTGCGTCGCTGCGGCCGGTTGATCGACAGCACCCGCACGGCGCCCTCCCGCTCGGCGCTCACCAGCACAGCAGAGTCGGCCGGGTCGCTCGGGTCGGGTGCCGGCTCTGGCGACGAGCCAGTTGTCGCGTCGAGGCTCATGCCGAGCTCCTTCCGGAGAGAAGCTGTTTGGCGATGATCGTCTTCTGGATCTCGCTGGTGCCCTCGTAGAGGCGGAACAGTCGGGCGTCGCGATAGAAGCGCTCCACGACGACACCGTGGATGTAGCCGGAACCGCCGTGGATCTGCACCGCCCGGTCGGCCACCTTGTCGACCATCTCGGTGCAGAAGAGCTTGGCGCAGGACGGGCCCAGCCATCTATCGGTGCCGTCGTCGTAGGCACGGGCCGCCGCGACGACCATGGCGCGCGCGGCATACAGCTCGGTCTGCGACTCGGCGAGCATGGCCTGCACGAGTTGGAAACGGGCGATCGGCTCGCCGCCCTGACGGGTGTCCTGGGCGGCGCGCACGCTCTCCTCCAGCAGCCGCCCGCCCATGCCGACGCAGACCGCGGCGATGTGCAACCGGCCCTTGGCCAGCGAGCGCATCGCCGCCGCGAAACCCTCGCCCTCGACCCCACCGATGAGGCAGTCGGCGCCGACCCGCACGTCGTCGAGGAATACCTCGGCGGTGTGCGCGCCACGCTGACCCATCTTGTGGTCCGGCGGCCCGATGGTCAGGCCGGGCAGTCCGGTGTCGACCGCGAAGACCGAGATGCCTTGCGTGCCAACGGTGTCGGCCGTGGTGCGGGCGAAGACCATGAGCACGTCGGCCTCGGGGGCGTTCGTGATGAACCGCTTCTGACCGGTGAGCCGATAGCCGTCGCCGTCGCGGACGGCGCGGGTGCGGATACCGCTCGGATCCGAACCGGCCTCCGGCTCGGTCAGCGCGAAGGAGGCCACGAGCTCGCCGGCCGCGATGCCGGGCAGGTAACGCTGCTGCTGCTGCGGGGTGCCGAAGTTGACGAGCACCTGGCCGGCGATGCCGTTGTTCGTGCCGACCATCGAGCGGAAGGCCGGGCTGGCGTAGCCCATCTCCATGGCCAGCGCCACCTCCTCGCTCATGGTGACGCCGAGCCCGCCGAACTCGACCGGCAGTGCGTAACCGAACAGGCCCATCTCAGCGGCCTGCTGGCGGATCCGCTGGGGGATCGCGTCGGTCTGCTCGATCTCCGCCTCGGCCGGCACGACCTGCTCGCGCACGAAGGCACGCACCGCGCGCCGGATCTGGTCGAAGTCTTCGGGATCCATCTCGGGCCTCTCCTCGTCGTGGGCCGCCGAGCGCTGCGCGTCGCTCCCGCCGCTCCCTCCGTCGCCGCCGGCGGGTGGCCGCACGGGTCGGTCGGCCCGGTCAATAGGTTAGGACGCGGGCACACCCGGGCTGGGACCGGGCGGCCCACAGCCGGAGGCGAGGGACAGATGAGGCTCGAGGGGATCGGCGTCGCAGTGACCGGCGGCGCATCGGGGCTGGGCCTGGCGACGGCGCAGCGACTGGCCGGGGCCGGTGCGCGGGTGACGATCCTGGACCTGCCCGGCACGGCGGGCCCGCAGGCCGCCGCCGAGCTGGGCCCGGCAGTCTGTTTCGCGGACGCCGACGTCACCGACCGGGAGGCCTTCGCGGCCGCCCTCGACGTGGCCGACGAGCACGGGCGCTCCGGCGGGCTGGGCGGGCTGCGGGCGGTCGTGCACTGTGCCGGTGCCGGGCGACGGATGCGGGTGCTGGACAAGGACGGCGCCGCCGGCTCGACCGAGGACTTCGAATGGGTGATCCGGCTCAACCTCATCGGCTCGTTCCACGCCGTGAGCCTCGGCGCCGAGCGGATCGCCCGCCAGGACGAGCTCGACGGGGAGCGTGGCGTCGTCGTGATGACCGCGTCGGTCGCGGCATACGAGGGCCAGATCGGGCAGATCAACTATTCGGCCTCCAAGGCCGGCATCGTCGGGATGACGCTCGTGGCCGCCCGTGACCTGGCAAGCCGCAAGATCCGGGTCTGCTCCATCGCCCCCGGTGTCGTCGACACGCCGCTGTTGTCGCGGGTGCGCGACGACGTGCGGGCCGGGTTGGAGGCCTCGGTGCCGCACCCGGCACGGCTGGCCAGCCCGCAGGAGTTCGCGCACCTGGCCGGCGCGATCATCGAGAACGGCTATCTCAACGGCGAGACGATCCGGCTCGATGGGGCGATCCGGATGGCGCCGCGCTAGCAGCAAGCCGACCGAACCGCCTCTGGCGACGGCGAACCGGCCCGCGCACCTTCTACCTCAGCGAGGCGGGGGAGGCGCGTCGGCACCCGACCTGCGACAGCTGAGACTCTGCACGCACTCCGCGTGCAGAGTCTCAGTTTCGCCACACACCCTTCGGGCCTCTCGATGGGATTCGGTCGGCACGATGTCAGCAGTTCCTGGGCGCCGCGCCGGCCAGCCGGGCAAGCGCTTCCCGGCGCTCGGCGGCGTGCTCGACGATCGGTGCCGGGTAGCCGGGAGCGCCGCCGTGTCGCCACGGCTCGTGTGCCGCAGCGCCCGGCAGCGCGGCCAGCTCCGGCACCCACCGACGCACGTAGTCACCGGCCGGATCCCACCGTTTGCCCTGCTCGACCGGGTTGAAGATGCGGAAGTAGGGGGCGGCGTCGGTGCCGGTGCCGGCCACCCATTGCCAGCCGTGGTTGTTGGAGGCGAGGTCGCCGTCGGCGAGCAGCTCGAGGAAATGCCGGGCCCCGTGCGGCCACCAGATGTGCAGATCCTTCGTGAGGAAGCTCGCCGTCACCATCCGCACCCGGTTGTGCATCCAGGCCTGCGCCCGCAGCTGACGCATCCCGGCGTCGACGAACGGATAGCCGGTGCGGCCGGCCCGCCAGGCCTCGACGCGTTGTGCGACAACGGGGTCGGTCGTCGGGTCGTCGTAGCGCAACCCGCGCAGTCGGTCCCGATGGTCCCGCCAAGCCGACCCCGGGTGACGCCACAAGAGGTCTGCATAGAACTCCCGCCAGGCCAGCTCCGCGACGAAGCGCTCCTTGTCCGGCGCCGGCGCGTCGGCGGCGGCGAGGTCGGCGAGCAACCGGCGCGGGTGGATCTCACCCCACTTGAGCGGGATCGACAGTCGGCTCGTGGAGTCCAGGTCCGGCCGGTCCCGGTCGGCGGCATACCCGACGAGACGCTCGTGCAGGAAGCCGTGCCACCGCGCGAGCGCGGCCGGCTCGCCGGCGTCGTCAGCCGGCGCGCCGTAGGCAGGCTCGTGCGGGGACGACGCCGGCAGGGCTTCTGAAGGCAGCGCCTCTGAGGGCAAGGCCTCCCAGGGCAAAACCTCCGAAGGCAGAGACCGCCACCGTATGCCGCGTGCGGCCCCCGCCGGCGCCGGCCAGCCGTGCGCGAGCCAGGCCCGCAGGAAGGGCGTGAACACCTGATACCCGCCACCGCTGCCGGTCACCACCCGGCCGGGCCCCACGGCATACGGAGTGCCGGTCTCGATCAGCCCGACACCCTTGTCACGCAAGGCGTCTCGCACCCGCTGGTCGCGACGCCTGCCGTAGGGGGTGCTCTCCCGGGCGATGTGCACACTCGCGGCACGGGCCTGCGCGACCACCTCCGGGAGCACCTCGTGCGGGGCGCCGGAACGCACGACGAGCCGGCCGTCGAGGCGGGCCTGCAGGGCCGTCAACGACCGGTGCAGTCGGGCGGTGCGGATCGCGCTGCTGCCCAGCAGGGCCGGGTCGAGGACGACCAGCGGCACCACTCCCGAGCCGCCGCCCTCGGCCGCAGCCGCGAGCAGCGCAGGGTTGTCGTCCATGCGCAGGTCCCGCCGGAACCACATCACGCTGGTCGCCATCGCACTCCGCTCACCCGGTAGCCCGCCCTGGGGGCCTCGTGTTACCTACGCCACCGTAACCAGAGCGGCGGAAGTGTCACAATCGAGACAGCGGGTGACCCGGCCGCGAGGCCCATCCCGAAGGAGACCCCCGTGAGCGCGATGTTGTCTGGTCTACGAGTCGTCGAAGGGTCGGCCTTCGTGGCCATGCCGCTCGGGGGCATGACGCTGGCGCAGCTGGGGGCCGACGTCATCCGGTTCGACCCGATCGGCGGGGGGTTGGACTACACGCGCTGGCCGGTCACCCTCGACGGGCAGCACAGCCTCTTCTGGGCCGGCTTCAACAAGGGCAAACGCTCGATCGCCGTCGACTTCCGCGCGCCCGCCGGGCAGGAGCTGCTGACCCGGCTGATCACCGCTCCCGGCGAAGGGGCCGGCATCTTCATGACGAACTTCCCGCCGCGTGGCTGGCTGGACTACGAGCGTCTCCGGGCGTACCGGGAGGATCTCGTGATGATCTCCCTCGTCGGGCGCCGCGACGGTGGCTCGGAGGTGGACTACACGGTCAACCCGCAGACCGGCCTACCCTTCGTCACCGGGCCGACCGATTTCCACCGGCCGGTCAATCACCTTCTGCCGGCATGGGATTGCATTGCCGGGCAGATGTGTCTCGTCGGTCTGCTCGCGGCCGAGCGGCACCGTCGGTTGACCGGTGAGGGCCGGCTGGTGCGGCTGGCCCTCAAGGACGTCGCGCTGGCCATGCTCGGGCACCTGGGCAAGATCGCCGAGGTGACCGTGAACGACGCCGACCGCCCCAAGGACGGCAACTATCTCTACGGTGCCTTCGGGCGCGACTTCGGCACCCTCGACGGCAAACGACTCATGGTCGTGGCGCTCACCGCCGGTCAGTGGAGCAGTCTCGTCACAGTGACGGGAATGGCGGACGAGCTGGGCGCGCTGGCCGGTCGGCTGCGACTGGACTTCGCCAAGGAGGGTGACCGCTTCCGGGCTCGCCGGGAGATCGCCCGGGTCTTCGAGCCGTGGTTCGCGACCCGGATGCTGACCGAGGTGCGTCGGCTCTTCGACTCCGGAGGGGTCACCTGGGCGCCCTACCGCAGTGTCCGCGACACCGTCGAGCACGACCCGGATTGCTCGGTCGCCAACCCGATGTTCACCCTCGCCGAACAACCCGGCATCGGCAGCTATCTCATGCCCGGGCTGCCTCTCGTCTTCGGCGCCGAACCGCAACAGCCGGCCCGTCGCGCCCCGATGCTCGGGGAGCACACCGACGAGATCCTCCTGGACGTGCTCGGTCTGGGCAGCGCCGAGGTGGGCCGGCTGCACGACGCCGGCGTCGTCGCCGGGCCGGAGCGATCGGCATACAGCAGGGCGGTGGACTGATGGCCCGCCGGGGTGAGCCGAGCGCCGAGACGGCTCTCGGGAGCGCGGTGACCTGGCTCTTCGTGCCCGGGGACCGCCCTGAACGCTTCGCCAAAGCGGCAGCGGCCGGGGCCGACGCGGTGATTCTGGACCTCGAGGACGCAGTGCCGCCGGCGCACAAGGACGCCGCCCGCTCGCACGTGCTCGGGTGGCTCGGCGCTGGCAACCGGGGGTGGGTGCGGATCAACGGCGTCGGTTCGAGCTGGTATGCCGCGGACCTCGTCGCCCTCGCCGGAGCACCCGGCCTGGCCGGCTTCGTCGTGCCCAAGGCCGAGGATCCCGATGCCCTCGACGAGCTGAAGTCGCAGTTGGGCCACGGCGCCGCCCCCGCAGCCGGGGTCGTCGCACTCGTGGAGTCGGCGCTGGGCGTGCACCGGGCCCTCGACCTGGCCACCTGCGACGCGGTCGACCGGTTGGCCTTCGGGTCCATCGACTTCGCCGTGGACATCGGGGCCGACGGGTCGTGGGGGTCGTTGCTCGCGGCTCGCAACGCCCTCGTGCTCGCCTCTCGGGTGGCCGGCATCGCCGCACCGGTCGACGGGGTGACGACGGCGCTGCATGACCCCGACCAGCTGCAGGCGGATGTCGCCACGGCCCGCAGTCTCGGGTTCACCGGCAAACTCTGCATCCACCCCTCTCAATTGCTCACGGTGCGTGCTGGTTTCGCCCCGTCGGAGCAGGAGGTGGAGTGGGCGCGGCGGGTGCTGGCCGCGGTTGGTCACCTGGCCGACGAGGCCGGTGCGGTCGCCGTGGATGGCGCAATGGTCGACGCTCCCGTGCTCGCCCGAGCTCGACGGATCCTCGACTCAGCCGCCCGGTTCCACCCCGTCGAGGCGGGCTGACCCCAGGAGTGCGCGTGACCGACCGGATCGAACGCCATGAGGTGCTCACCGCGGGGCCGGCGCAGGCCCTGGCCGGGCTTCTCGGGGTGCCGTTGCCCAAGCTCGCCATCGCCGGGTTGCCGGCGCTGTGGCATTGGGTGTACCTGCTCGATCGCCCCCCACAGGCCGATCTCGGCGCCGACGGGCACCCGGTGCGCGGGGTCGTGCCGGTGCCGCCGCAGCAGCCGGGCTTGCGTCGGATGTGGGCCGGCGGGCAGGTGCGCACCCTCGGGCCGCTGCGCGTCGGGTCGGAAGCGACCCGGGTCAGTACGGTGACGAACACCGAGACGAAGACGGGGCGCTCCGGGCGGATGACCTTCGTGACGGTCCACCACGAGGTGCGCCAGTCCGGGCAGGTGTGCGTGCAGGAGCTGCAGCACATCGTCTACCGTGACCCTCCTGCCCCGGATCATGTTGCCCCCGTGGGTGATCCGGTTGCCGGATCGGTTGGCGAAGCGCCCGCTGGGCAACCCGGCGATTGGGAGCTGGACACCTCCTCGACACTGCTGGCCCGCTACTCGGCGCTCACCTACAACGGCCATCGCATCCACTACGACCGCGACTTCGCGCGCGATGTCGAGGGTTACCCGGGCCTGCTCGTGCACGGCCCCCTCCAAGCGGTCGCGATGGCCGAGGCGGCCCGCCGGCTCGACGGCGGCCGGGTCCGAGCGGTGACCTTCGACTACCGTCTCGTGGCGCCGCTCTTCGACCACCAGGGCATGATCGTCCGCGCGGATGGCGACGAGGCGACCGACGGCATCTCCACCTCGGTGCGTGATCGCAGCGGCCGACCGACCGCGACCGGCCGCTATCACTGACCCGGTCAGGTGTCGGGCAGGTGCCGGCGGAGCAGCTCGGCGACCTGCTCCGGCGTGTGGTCGACGACGGCCTCGGCATGCAACCGCTCGAAGTAGGTGACCTCGCTGCGGTAGTAAGGAGTCGGGGTGGATCGACTCACCAGGCGCAGCAGCACGGCATACCGGGGCGTGGGGGTCGGGCCGCCCCGTGGAGCGCCCAGGTGAACGACGCGAGACCGATCTGCTGGTATGCCGCGAGCGCCCCGCTCAGACAGGCGCCGAGGTCGGCGCAGTTGGCGTCGGTGAGCTCGACGAGGTCACCTGCGCCGTGGACCACCGCCCACATCTCGTGCGGGCCCAGCGGTGCCCACGGAGTGAGGACCGACACCCGTCCCTGTCGCCCGACCCAGCGCGGCCCGCCGGCCTCGGCGGCGACCAGCTCGTCCCAGAAGGTCGGCTCTCCTGCCCAGCGGCGGCTCGCCTCCACCAGTTCGCGCTGTGCCGTCGTGCCGATGTCGTCGTGCGCCGACTGGGCGTGCGGGTGGACGACTGAACTGCCAGCTGGCGGAAGGTAGTTGGCGATGATCGAGTGCCACATCGGGCGGTGGCGATGGACCCCCCGAGCGTATGCCGTGAGCCCCCGCAGTAGGTCGGCCAGCAGCCGCGGGTGAGGCCGTCGAGGTCGACGAAGTGCCGGGTGACGTCGATGATGCCAACCGAGGAGAACTGCGAATAGGCCAGGGTGTTCGGCACGACGGCGCTCGCCCCGCGACGGATTCGCGGCTCGGCGCTCACCGATGCCTCGAACGTGCCGGTCACGTGCTCCAAACGGTCGGCGCAGAAGGGACAGAACGACGGCGGCTCGGCAAAGGGGCTGAGGTCTGCGCGCTGGGTGGGTGGGTGGGTGGGTGGGTGGGTTGGCCATGGACCGGGGCGCCGGGGCGCCGGGGCGCCGGGGCGCTGCAGGATGCGTGTGGTGCGCCCGGTCAGCGGATCGACCCGAACCCGAAGCGGTGTCTCGACGAGGCTCGCCGCATCGCGCAGCTCGGGGACTCGGGCGGTGAGCGCATGCTCGACGAGGTGCAACGCGACCATGCCGAGCATGGTAGGTGCCACCGGTCTGGACCGACGATGACCGGCATCAACGGCACTGGAAGAAAAACCCGAGTCGGGTGCATCCGGAGTGGCTCCGAGGACGGAATCCATCCATGTCCGGGCCTGACCGACCGACCACGACGCGGCCGACAGGCCTTACGACAACCCCTGACATCGCACGGGGTGGCCCGTTACCGAGCTTCCCGAGAGGAACTACACCATGACGCACTCACCCACTCCGTCCCACCCAGGCGCCCGACTTCTCACCCGGGCAAGGATCCGTCAGGTTGCCCTGCCGATGCTTCTTGCCGCCGGTCTGGCTGCCTGCAGCAGCACCGCGACCCCTACGACGACCCCCAGCGCGACCCTTGCGACGTCAGCCGCGGCAGCCCCGACTCCGACAGCGACGGCGACGACAGCGGCATCGACCAGTGCCGCGGCGAAGGACATCGTCGACACCGCGGTGGCCGCCGGGGACTTCAAGACCCTCGCCACCGCGTTGACCGCGGCCGGGCTCGTCGAGACGCTCAAGGGCCCGGGCCCATTCACGGTCTTCGCACCCACCGACGCGGCCTTCGCCAAGCTCCCGGCCGGCACGCTACAGACCCTGTTGGCCGACCCCAAGGGCAAGCTGACGCAGATCCTCACCTACCACGTCGTCAAGGGCAAGGTGCTCGCCGCCGATGTGGTCGGCCTGGACGGCAAGTCGGTGACCACCGTGCAGGGCGGCACCCTCAAGGTGCAGGTCGCCGGAGGCAAGGTCAGCCTCGTCGACGCGACCGGAGCTACCGTCGGAGTGGTCAAGACCGACATCATGGCCAGCAACGGTGTGATCCACGTGCTCGACGGGGTGTTGCTGCCCGGATCCTGATGAACTGATCCCACGGAGTGTGTACGGCCTTGGCAGACCTCGGAGGACCCCGCGTGGACGACGACACCGCACGGCCCGGCGCACCGCCCAGCGCCGGTGCCGGTGCCGGTGCCGGTGCGACCCGAACCGGGCTCACCGCACACCCGGCGGGATCGGACCTGAGCACCGATGAGCGGCAGACCATCGGGTGGACGGGGACCGAGCTCGCGGCTGCGTTGGCCGGCGGTGACCAGGTCGCCCTGGCCGAGATGTACCGGCGCTGGTCCCCGCTGGTGTTCGGCATCTGCCTGCGGGCCCTGGGCGAACGGGCCGACGCCGAGGACGTGACCCAACAGGTCTTCGTCTCCGCGTGGTCCGGCCGGCACTCGCTGGACCCGAGTCGCGCCGCCCTGCCCGGCTGGCTCGTCGGCATCACCCGGCACCGGGTGGCCGACGAGCTGGCCCGACGCTACCGGCGGCGCGATCTCGGGCTCGCACTGGCCGCGGAAGCCGACAGCGGGTCACCGCGCAGCGCCGCGCACCTGGACCACATCGTCGACGGCGTGGTCCTCGCCGACGAGGTCGCCCGCCTCGGCGAGCCGCGCCGCACCATCCTGCGACTGGCCTATGTCGAGGACCAGACCCACGAGCAGATCGCCGCCCGACTTGACCTGCCGCTCGGCACCGTCAAGAGTCACATTCGGCGCAGCCTCGTCGCCCTGCGCGCGCAGCTGAGGGAGGCCGCTCACGATGCACCCTGCTGACGAGACACTCGCCGCTATGGTGATCGGCGATGAGCCGGACGCGGCGACGGCCGAGCATCTGAGCCGTTGCGAGCGCTGCCAAGGCGTCGTCGCCGAGTTGGCCGAGGTCGAGATGCTGCTCGGCGAGCCCGAGGTCCATCAGTTGCCCAGCCCACCGAACCAGATCTGGGCCGACATCAGCGCCCGGCTCGGGCCGGACCGGCCCTCGGCCCGCGCCGAGGCACCCGCGCGGCGCAGCTCGTGGTCGCGATGGCTCACCGCCGCCGCTGCCGTGATGCTGCTGCTTGGTGGGTATGCCGCAGGGCGGCTCGCGGGGCGAGACGCACCCGGCCCCGTGCCGGTCGTGGCGACCGCCACACTCACATCAATGGACGGCGCCCGCCGGCTCGGCGAGGCGCACGTCGTCTCGGGCCCGGCCGGGCAGGCCCTGCGGGTGCACGTCGACACCACAGTGCCGCCACCGCCGTCGGGGTATGTCGAGGTGTGGCTCATCAACACCGACCTCACCCGGATGGTGTCGATCGGTGCCCTCGCACGGGGCCAGGACACCGAACTCGTGGTGCCGGCCGCCGCGATCGCGCAGGGCTATCGGATCGTCGACCTGTCCAACGAACACTTCGACGACAAGCCCGCACACTCCGGCGACTCGATCATGCGAGGCACCCTGACGTCCTGACCAAGGCCAGCAGGTGCAAGGCCAGCAGGTGCGCTCCCCGGGCGCGGGGCTGACAGCCGTTTCCGACACCTCGTGTCTCGGTGACCGCCCTCCCGTCACGAGAACCGCTCGGTCCTGCGCCAGCATCACGCGCGGAACAGAACCTGGCGCGTCTCCGTCATCGCCTCTAGCCCCCTCGCCCCGCCTCTCGCCCGTCCTCCTCCACCACGGCGGTTGCGCAGGAACCCACCACTGGTAGCATTGGGTAACCCGAAAGAACAATTCAGAGGGCGGTCAACGAGACCTCTTCTCTCGCCTCGTGGATGTGCCGTGGGCAGCCCAGCAACCCGGTGGCAATCGTGATGGGCCGCATGACAAGGCTCACGACAGCATGACGTCGAACACGGCAACCGATTCATCCAGTCGATCATCCCAACAACTGCCCAAGCACCGCTTGAGAAAGCTATCGACTGTAATGGAGTCAGCAGAATGACAGGCGAAAGAGAAGATCTCTTGGAGGAGATCCTCGACCGAGAATGGGATATGTTCCAGAAGGTCAGGAGCGCTTCGCCGGCCTCCTGCCAGTCGTCTCCGGCCGCCTTCCGAAAGATTCGCGGAAGCATCTTCCAATTGTGGCCCACCCAATTGATGGCAGCCTATATCATCGAGCTGTGTGAATCCCAGTTGGAGGGGCGGAATCTCCTCACCGAAAAGTATGCCCGCATGGACAATCTCATTCCTGCAATCAATACGAACCCCGTAATAGACGAGATCGTTGCCATCGAGGAGAAGTGGCAGGAGGAGATCCGCCAGAAGTATCCTGGGCTGTATGCGCGATCCTGTCGCAGTACGGACCCGACAGGCGATGGACGCAATTTCTCCGTCTATTTGCGCTGCGAATTGGAGACCTACGGCGATATAGCGCTCGAACTCTACTATGACTGGGTGGATCAGGCTCGGCGAGCTGAGATGAATTGCTCGCTGACCATGTTGAGCCATATGGTCCTCGACAGCGGGTTCAAGAGCCTTGACGAGGCCGAGGCGTTTTGGGCCAAGGAATCGGGAGTGGATCCGGAGGAGTAGACCATGTCGATCGGAATGCCGCCGCCCGATATCACGTGGATCCGCGGCAGAGTCGCTGCTGGGGACTATCAGATATCCGAGCACGTCATGAGGTTCCTGACCGCCGGTCTACTGACCGTTCCGGATATTGAGACTGCCATTCACACCGGCCGTGTGATAGAGATTCGGACGAATCCAAGACGCAACGGAAGTGCGCTGGTTTACGGGACCTCTGGGCATAGAGAACTCCTCGTACTCTGTTCTCAGGGAGATGATGGAGTCGTCATTTCCCTGGCATATCTGGCCACGTATCCACTATGGGCGGACCTTGATTGTGCTCGACTCGAAGGGGAGGAATCCGTGACGAACCCGTTCAGCCAATGCTTCTTTTTGCGGCGGGCAGGTTG
>WBZP01002976.1_pt1 | contig 18905 bp, 17 predicted proteins | sample 5204301 | NCBI WGS metagenome assembly WBZP01 (sample SAMN12412401, study PRJNA552823) | activated sludge metagenome | isolation source: activated sludge from nitrification reactor of wastewater treatment plant... | place: USA: Pennsylvania | collected 2017 | reverse complement strand
CATGATCGGTATCCCCGGTTTCTCCAAACGCTTATTCGAATCTCTCAGCAATGAAAAGATCAATGTCATCCTGATCACCCAAAGCTCTTCGGAGCATTCCATCAGCGTAGCCATCGACGGCAACGCATCCTCCAGGGCCAAACAAGCTGTGGATGCGGCTTTTGCCAACGAGATCGCCCTGCAAAAAGTGGATTCGCTGAAAGTGGAGACAGACCTGGCCATCGTGGCACTCGTGGGAGAGAATATGCGTAATCACACAGGGGTAAGCGGGCATATGTTCAGCGCCATGGGACGAAATGGGATCAATATCCGGGCCATTGCACAGGGGTCGTCAGAAAAGAATATCTCCGCCGTAATCTCCGCCAGGGATGTAAGGAAAACGATCAACGTACTGCACGAAGAATTTTTTGAAACCACATTTAAACAGGTCAATGTCTTTTTAGCCGGTGCGGGTAATGTGGGCCGCAAACTGATCGGCCAGCTTCACCAGCAGTCAGGCTTCCTGTTGGAACAATTGCGCCTGCAGGTGAGGGTAGTGGGCATTTGCACCAGTAAGAAAATGGTGGTCAGGGAAGAAGGGATACTGCTGGGAGATTGGGAAGACCTCCTGCACCATGGACAGGAAGCGGACATATCCGCTTTTGCTGCGGATATGCTGCACCGTAACCTGCGCAACTCCGTTTTTGTTGATATTACCGCCAGTGAATCCGTGGCCTCGGTATATGACCGCCTGCTGGAAAAAAGCATTGCCGTAGTGGCATGCAATAAAGTGGCCGCATCTTCCGGTTACCGGCATTACTGCAGGCTGAAAGACCTTGCCAGGGAATACAATGCGCCATTCCTGTTTGAAACAAATGTCGGCGCCGGTTTACCGGTCATTGGAACATTGAACGACCTCAGGCGCAGTGGCGACAGGATCCATCGAATGGAAGCCGTACTGAGCGGAACACTGAACTTCGTTTTTAATCATTACGATGGCAGCAGGCCGTTTGCCCAGGTGGTCAGGCAGGCGCAGGATGAAGGATACACGGAGCCCGATCCAAGATTGGACCTCGGCGGAACCGATGTGATGAGGAAGATCATGATTCTTGCCAGGGAAGCCGGTTACGAAATTGATATGGATCAAATCGCTAACGACAGTTTCATGCCCGCTTCCTGCATGCAGGGTTCCGTAGACGATTTTTACAGGGATATGGAAAAAAATGAAGGACATTTCAGGGCTTTGCTTGATAAGGCCATAGCAGCCGGTGCAAAACTGAAATTCGTAGCTTCCTTCCAGGATGGAAAGGCATCGGTCGGGCTGCAGCACATTGACCCTGCACACGACTTTTTTCATTTATATGGGAAAGACAACATCGTTCTATTTTATACCGACAGGTACCGCGATCAGCCACTCGTGATCAAAGGCGCCGGTGCCGGTGCGGAAGTGACAGCCAGTGGGGTGTTTGCCGATATCATTCGTGCCATTAGATAATCAGACAATGAGTTAATCAGACAATGAGAAAATGTAAAAACTATAATTCATATTTTTTTTCCGTTTACTCATTTTCATATGTTCACATTGCCACATTTTCACAGTAATTAAAAGCATTCGTTCATGGAATCACGATCAGTTACCGTTTCATCACCCTCCACCATTGCCAACCTCGTATGTGGCTTTGACATTCTCGGCCTGGCATTACAGGAACCTTATGACCTGATGACCGTAAAACTGATCAGTGAACCGGTGATCCGGATCACCAATACCGACTCGTTCGGGTTACCAACAGATCCTGCACAAAATGTAGCCGGTGCCGTACTAAAGGCTGTGATGGAATCCTGTAAAAGGGATATTGGTTTTGAAGTGAGCATGGAGAAACGGATAAAACCCGGTAGCGGGATTGGCTCCAGTGCGGCCAGTGCGGCTGCGGCGGCAGTGGCCGCTAATCAACTGCTGGACGGTATCTTCTCCACACAGGAACTGATAAGCCTGGCCATGGAAGGGGAGAAACTGGCTTCCGGTTCGCGTCATGCCGATAATGTGGCCCCCTGTATCTTGGGCGGGATCACCCTGGTCAGGTCCACAGACCCCCTTGATGTCGTGCCGATAGCATATCCGGAGTTATGCGTCACCGTTATACATCCCCAGATCGAGGTCAGAACTTCCGATGCCCGTCAAGTGCTGAAACCCGAGGTTAGCCTGAAACAGGCCATACAGCAATGGGGCAATGTAGCCGGATTGGTGGCGGGTTTATTCAGAAAAGACTATGACCTGATCGGTCGATCCCTGGAGGATGTGATCATTGAACCACAACGAAGCATCCTGATCCCCGGGCTTCCCGAAGTGAAAAAAGCCTGTAAGGCAACCCGGGCGCTGGGTGGCGGTATCTCCGGCTCCGGCCCATCTTTGTTTATGTTGAGCCGCGATGTTGCCGCGGCCAGGGAAGTGGAATCGGCCATGAAAGCCGTTTACGATCAATTGAACATCGGCTACAACAGCTACGTGACCGGCATCAGCAGCCAGGGAGTTTCTGTTGTTACAGGCTGATCGAACGATGGGGGGTATTTTACATATTTTAAATAATTATCTGTTTAATGCTACAAATCATCGGTTTGTAAAATCCTCTCCGGTTAAAAAACTTACTCATCAGAACCCGTCATTGGGCGGTATTCATTACCTTTGCGCCTCATTTAAAAATTATTCAACAATGAAATCAATTACAATCGAAGGACAACTGAGGACCGAAAGCGGAAAAAAAGCCACCCGCCAACTTCGCTCTCAGGACATGGTGCCAGGTGTAATTTATGGTGGTAAAAAAGAAATCAATTTTGCTGCTCCCGCCCCTGCATTCAAAGGTATCGTGTACACGCCCGAATTCATGGTGGCCAATGTACTGGTAGAAGGTCAGTCTTACCGCTGCATCCTGAAAGACCTGCAATTTGACAAAGTGACCGATCAATTGACTCACGTGGATTTCCTGGAGCTGGTGGAAGACAAAAAAGTGATCGCAACCCTGCCGCTTCATTATATCGGAACCCCAGCGGGTGTGAAAGCCGGTGGTAAACTGGTTACCAAGATGAAAGCGATCAAGGTTAAAACCTTGCCTAAATACCTGAAAGAACATATTGACGTTGACCTCAGCGAACTTGAACTGAATGGTAACCTCCGCGTGGAGAACATCGTGGCTGAAAACATGGAAATCCTGAACTCACCCAGGATCCCCATCGCTTCTGTAACCATGACGCGCCAGCTGAAGCAGGAAGAAGCTGCTGCTGCAACGGCTCCAAAAGCTGCTGCATCTGCTCCGAAAGCTGCTGCTCCCGCCGCCGCACCGAAGAAATAAACCGGTCAACAGATAATACTGATAATAAAGGGTTGTCGCTGTTCACACAGTACGACCCTTTTTCATTTCTGTCAGCCTGCTTCCGGTAAACTTATTTACATTTGCAATCCTCTTAAATATATCAATATGGGAATGGACAGAAATACCGTGATCGGATTTATCCTGATTGGGATTTTACTGATCGGTATGTTTTATATGAATAGCAGGAGCCGCCTGGCTTATGAAGCGGAACAAAAAAGGCTCGCGGATTCCATTGCGGCAACCCAGCCTAAAAAAGATACCCTCGCGGCCCGTATCGATTCCCTGAAAGTGGATTCCGTGAAAACGGTCACCCAAACAGGTTCATTTGCCACATCCAACACGCAGGAAGAACTGGTAACGGTAGAAAATAACGTTATGCGTGTCACATTCTCCAGCAAAGGCGCCCAACCGAGGCAGGTGATGCTGAAGCAATTCAAAAAAGCCGACGGCACACCGGTCATTCTGCAGGCAGGGAGTTTTAACCGCATATCCTATACCGTTAATACCGGAACCAATTTGACGGCAGAAACAGCGGATATCCTGTTTTCTAATAATGGTGTCAAAGAGAACCCCGATAAAAGCAAGTCCATCCGCTTCAGCGCAACCGACTCAACCGGTAAACTCATCGCACATGAATACACGATCAGGCCTGATGATTATATGATTGATGTGAGTATTGTTCTCAAAGGCGCCGACAGGCTGGTGTCTAACCGCAAACTGAATCTTCTCTGGCAATCAGAAGCCACGCAGGTTGAGCATAACAACGAATATGAACTCACCCAAAGCCATATCTGCTATGTGAAAGGGGGAGATTACGATTTTGAATACGTTGGAAAGGGAGATGAAAAGAGTTTCAGCAAATCGGTAGACTGGATCAGTGTCAAACAACAATTCTTTGCTTCAACGTTGATCGCCAAAAATAAAATGCAGGATGCATCGACCAAATGGAGTATCCCGTCGGACAGTAACCAGCATTTCCTGCTGCGTGCCGTTACAACGGCCAGGCTGGATGTGCCCGGTAATGACGTTACAATACCACTGCAATTGTATTATGGCCCCAGCGATTATAATATCCTGAAGAAATACCATAACCAAATGGAGAATATTGTGCCTTATGGAAGCGGTATTTTTGCCTTTGTCAAATATATCAACCGGCATTTCCTATTACCGGTTTTCGATTACCTGCGCCAGCATATTGCCAGCATGGGTATCGTGATCCTGTTGCTGACGCTGCTAATCAGGCTTATCACATCGCCCATTTTATACAAGAGTTACCTGAGCGGTGCCAAGATGAAGGTACTCAAGCCGGAAGTGGATGCGCTCAAGGAAAAGTACAAAGACGATCAGCAGGCCTTTGGCATGGAGCAGATGAAATTATGGCGCAGCGCCGGCGTAAACCCATTGGGTGGCTGTTTGCCCGCCTTGCTGCAGATACCTATCTTCATGTCACTGTATTATTTTTTCCAGTCAAATATCGACCTGCGTGACAAATCTTTCCTATGGGCCAGCGATTTGTCGGCTTACGACGTTATTGCCCGCCTGCCTTTTAAAGTGCCGTTCTATGGAGATCACGTCAGCCTGTTCACACTAACGGCAGTGGTTACCAGCTTATTGATCTCCCTGTACAGCATGAATAATATGCAGGATAACAGTAACCCGCTGATGAAGTATATGCCGTACATCTTCCCGGTGGTGCTCCTGGGCGTGTTCAATAACCTTCCGTCCGCCCTTACCTGGTATTACACTGTTTCCAATTTCATCACGCTGGTGCTTCAATTTGTCATACAGAATTATATTATCGACCATGATAAGATCCTCGCTAAAATGGAAGAAAATAAAAAGCGCCCGGTGAAGAAATCAAAAATGCAGGAACGCATTGAAGCGATGCAGGAAACCCAGAAGAAAATGCAGGAATTAAAAAACAAGGGGACAAAAAAATGATCCCGTTAAGGATATGCTAAAAAGCCCGCCCACTACCATGGCGGGTTTTTTATTGGCTTGTGTAATCGATGAATTGGCATGCCTTTATCCTATCTTTATTCCAGCAAATGCAATTCTATGGCATCCGTAATAAGAACATACGCACTGGTTTCAATGCTCTTTATCCTTTCAATGACAGTTTATGGTCAGGTCAGGTTGAATGAGGCCACCCTGTCGTACCAGATCGCCATACAAAATCCGGATGGTGGAGCGATGGGCTCGGCCACGCTTACCGTGTACGTCAAGGGTAACCTGAGCCGTACCGATATGGTCAGCAGCCTGGGAAAAGAATCGGCCATATTCGATCAGAAACTGGGAAAAGGGGTCATTTTGAAAGAATACAGCGGCCAGAAGCTGATGATCACCATGACCCAGGAGAACTGGAACAAAAAGAACCAGGTTTTTCATGACCTGATGTTTACTTCCTCCGCCAAACCCGAGCAGGCAATAGCAGGATTCCAGTGCCGCAGCGCGGAAGCCAGGACTAAAGACGGGAAACTGGTAACGGTTTGTTTCCTGCCCGACAAACAACTGAACAATACCCAATACAATAATGCATTCTCTCACCTGGGCGGTATCCCGGTGCAATACGAACTGGAATCAGGAAAGCTCACGTTCAGGTATACATTGAATACGTTGTCCGACGAACCGGTGCCGGCCGCATTATTTGAGTTTCCGAAAAGCGGTTACCGTGTAATGAATTTTGAAGAAAGCCAGCAACTTAAAAAGATCGGTAATTGAACGAAAAGCAAAAAAAACCGCTGATGAAGCGGTTTTTTTAATGAGGTTTGATGATCAGTTTCATGCCTGTATAGCCCTGTTTGACCTCGGGCACCAGCATTTTCTGCTTATATGGAAGGATGTAGATCGTGTTTCCTTTCTGGTAGGTAACAAGTGAAGAGGCTACCAGGGATTGGTTATCTTTTCTTTCACCCAGCAATAAACTTCCTTTGTACTTCAGGCCATTTTCGGCATTGAAGAGCAGGTTGCTTTTGAAAGGATTCGTGGGAATGTTCAGCATCACGCGCGCTTTGGATTTCTTGCGGATGCCCCTGTCGGCAAATGACACAAGCATGCCTCCGGCCAGAAAACCGAAAATCAATATGCTTTTTTTGAACTGGTTCATTTTTGTGGTCATTTACCTGGAACAAATATAATAAAAATTTTCAGGGAATTTTCATGTTAAGAGATGTGAAATCCGAAAAAAATTTGATGAGCGGTATTTTTCCGGAAAGATGGCAAAAAAATGGACTATTTATCCTTTTTTGTTTAAATTACATAAACCTATCGAAAATGAGTAAAAATCCATACCGACAAGACCGCGAAGAACTCAAGGAGCTCCTCAGGCAGTTTGCCAACCTGGTTGCCGGTCGCCATCATGGTTTCATCGAAGAAGACGGTTTTGAGCGCATCATCGACCATTTTGATGAAAAGGAGGATTATGCCCAGGCCCTCGAAGCGGCCAATGCCGGCGTTGACCAGTTTCCCTATTCGTCGGCTTTGCTCATCAGGAAGGCAGATATACTGATCACCACCCGCAAATACCAGGAAGCCCTGCAGATACTGGAACAGGCTGAATTACTGGATAGTACCGACTCTGACCTCTATATCCTGAAAACAGACGCTTACCTGGCGCTCGATAAACAGGAAATGGCAGCCAGCCTCCTGGAGGCCGCCATAGAAAATTTTGAAGGGGAAGAGAAAATCGACCTGCTTTTTGAGTTGGCCGATGTGTATGATGATTACGAGAATTTTGAAAAAGTTTTTGACTGTCTCAAAGTTATCCTGGAACAGGACCCCACCAACGAAGAGGCGTTGTACAAGATCTGTTTCTGGACAGATTTTACCGGCAGGAACGAAGAGAGCATTAAGCTGCATCAGCAGATCATTGAAGAACAGCCATTCAGCGAACTGGCCTGGTTTAACCTGGGTGCCGCCTACCAGGGGCTTAAACTATACGAGAAATCCATCGATGCTTACCAATATGCCGTAGCCATCGATGAAAAATTCGATTACGCATACCGGAATATGGGGGATGCCTATATACGGTTAAGGAAATACCGTGATGCGATCGAGGTGTTGGAGAAAGTCCTGGAACTGTCGCGCCCCGAAGCCGTCATCTACGAAGCGATCGGTCATTGTTATGATAAACTGGGCCAGTTTGCCCAGGCCCGTTTCAATTATAAGAAAGCCAGTCACCTGAACCCGGAAGACAGCCAGATGTATTACAAAGTGGCCTGTACCTACATGAATGAAGGTTCCTGGAACCATGCCATCAAATCGCTGGAATCGGCCCTTCGCATTCACCTCATGCAACCGGAATATAACCTGGCGATCGGGCGCTGTTACATGGCACTCGATAAACTGGATGAAGCCATCACATACCTGGGTAACGTGATACGCGTACGCCCCCGTCATACCAATGGCTGGATCGAATTCCTGCACTGCCTTCACCTGGCGGGCATGTTTGAAGAAGGGGTGGAATATGCCGCGCTGGCTTTTCAGCAGACCGATTCCAAACCTGTCTTTCTTTATTTCAGCAGTCTCTTCCTTTTTGAAACAGGAAAGACCAAGGAAGCGATGCTGCAATTGGAAAAAGCGATGAACATAAATCCCAAATTCATCAAGCAGATCATCGAGATCAAACCGGAACTCTTGCAAAACCAACAGGTGGTGGAGATCATAGCCCGGCATAAAAAGAAAAAGTCTCGTTGATATGACATGCCTCAGTATTGTCTGATCTTTCGTCTGCATTGAATATATTTGCAGCCGTAAATTATCAGTCAATGAATTTCAATCTCACACAGATACCGGAACGTTCGGTGAAACCACGCAGGCATGGCATCACCATGGTCATGGACAAAGGCCTCAGCATAGAAGAGGTTAAGAATTTCATGAGTATTGCCCAGCCCCATGTAGACGTGGTCAAATTGGGTTTTGGCACTTCTTTCGTTACGCCCAACCTGCGTGAGAAGCTGGACGTTTACCGTTCTTATGACATGCCCGTGTATTTTGGCGGAACTCTTTTTGAGGCATTCCTGATCCGGAACCAGTTTGACGATTATATCAGTGTTTGTAAAGACTATGGCGTAAGTTATATGGAAGTGAGTGATGGTTCCATCACCATACCACACGCGGAAAAATGCGGGTACATTGAAAAGCTGACAAAATACGGCGTGGTATTGAGCGAAGTGGGCAGCAAAGATGCGGCACACATCATCCCACCATACAAATGGATCGAACTCATGAAGGCTGAACTCAGTGCTGGCTCCACCTATGTGATCGCCGAGGCCAGGGAAGCGGGTAATGTGGGTATCTACCGGGGCACAGGAGAGGTCAGGGAAGGCCTGGTTCAGGAAATACTTACACAGATTCCGGAGGAAAAAATCCTGTGGGAAGCGCCGCAAAAGGCCCAGCAATTGTACTTCCTGGAACTCATCGGGTGCAATGTCAACCTGGGTAATATCGCGCCTGCGGAAGTGCTTCCACTGGAGGCCATGCGCATCGGGCTTCGTGGCGACACGTTCAATCTTTACCTGAACAAATAAATGGAAACGGGGGAGGTCATATTCGGTTTGATTGGATATCCTCTCGGGCATTCATTCTCTAAGCAATATTTTACCCAAAAAATTGAACAGGAAGGGTTACGGGGTTACTCTTTTGAACTCTTCCCGCTTCAGAATATCCGGGAATTTCCTTCCCTGCTCAGGAATCACCCATCCATCCGGGGCCTGGCGGTAACCATTCCTTACAAAGAACAGGTGATCCCTTATCTTGACAGGCTTGATGCGGTTGCCGCAGAAGCCGGGGCCGTCAACTGTATCCGTGTGAGCGGCAATGATCTGACCGGTTTCAACACAGATATCATCGGGTTCCGGCGTTCACTGGAGCCTTTGTTACAGCCCTGGCACAGTCAGGCGCTGGTATTGGGCACAGGCGGGGCTTCCAAAGCCGTACAATATGTACTCCGTCAACTGCATATTCCGTTCCTGGTGGTCAGCCGTTACCCAACTAACGAGAAAGGATATACGACCTACGGGGCGCTTGATGAAGAAGTGCTCGCTTCCCACAAACTGATCGTCAATTGCACACCGCTGGGCATGATGCCGGACGTCGATACCTGTCCGGATATTCCATATTCTATGCTAACGCCCGAACACCTGTTATACGACCTGGTATATAAACCACCGAAGACCCTGTTCCTCCAAAAAGGAGAGGCGATGGGCGCAGTGGTCACCAATGGGTATGAAATGCTCATCATACAGGCGGAAGCCAATTGGGCGATATGGATGGAAGGCCTTTAGGCGCCCAGTAATGAGCGGAGCGCATCAGGTACGGGCATTACTTTTCTCAGCGCATAATCATAACACAGCAGGCCCGTTTTGGCCCTGGCAATGGTGATCGTTTGCCCCTCCCTGTTAGTTTCAACAAGATAATATAGATCGAACGAAACACGGCTGATGCCTGAAGCTGAAATGCTGATGTGGAGAACATCTCCGTAAAATGATTCCTTAACGTATTCTACTGCGAGGTCGCCCTGTATCAGGCTGGCGCCGGCCACGTCCAGCTCTGTAAAACCGTGTTGTCTGAGCCAGGCCACGCGGGCCTCGTGCAGTAAACTGACCAGCGAGTCGTTGCCCAGGTGGTTGCCGTAATTGATATCCGTGATCCTAACGGGAACGGTTATCACAGCAATCGCGGGGGCCGGTATGTCTATTTTAATCCTTGCCATAATATTGTTTCAAAAAATCTGCCAGCAGGGCGGTGGCTTTTTTACGGTGGCTGAATTTGTTTTTCTCTTCGAGGCTCATCTCAGCAAAAGTACGGTCGCTGCCATCCGGGATGAAAACCGGGTCGTATCCAAAGCCGCTGTTTCCGGAAGCTTCCAGCGTGATCTCCCCCTCGCAGGTTCCTTCAAACTGGTATTCCCGGCCATCGAGTAAAAGTGAAATGACGGTTCGAAACCGGGCCCGCCGGTCGGTTTTATCCTGCATATTGGTCAGCAACAGGCCGACATTTTTCGCGAAGTCCTGTTCAGGTCCCGCATAACGGGCACTTTTGACACCCGGAGCACCATGAAGGGCCCAGACTTCAAGCCCAGTATCCTCGCTGAAGCAATTACGCCCCGTAAGTTGGTTGATGACCATCGATTTCTCGCGGGCGTTTTCTTCCAGGGTATGGTGAGGTTCCGGGATATCAATATCGATACCGGCTTCGCGCAGGCTGATAATATCATACCGGTTATTCAAAATGGCCCTGATCTCCTGAACCTTATGGGCATTATTCGTGGCAAATATGAGTGTTTGCATGATGGGTTGATTAAAGTGAAAACATTTTCCGGAGCGCATTCCAAAGTGACCTTTTCTCTTCCTGGTTCCCTGCCAGCACGGCAAATGAGGGCGACATCAGGTATTGCTGGTTATTGAACGACTGAAGCTGGTAATGGGGGAAATGGATGGGTAAACCGATATCGGTGGGCATGATTCCAAAACCGATGATCTGTACGGGGCTAAAATGCTGGGTCAGGATCTTATAATCCAGGGGTTCTTTACCTGCCAGATTCACCAGCGCAATGTCTTGCATGCCCAGTTGGCAGGCTTTCAATATGCCCAATAAAAAACCCAGGTTTTCATCATGAATATGGGCTGTTCCCTCCTCCCTGGTGAGTACCAGGATCTGACGCTCATTCTTTCCCAGGCTCGAAATAGTAGCCGTGTTTAATGATTGTTGGATAATTTGTTCATTATCTAAGTCTACAAGGGTATTCTTATACAATTCCTGCATGAGGATGGGGCTCAGTTGAAAATTCTCAAAACTCATAAAACGGGGTTTTGCTGGCTTCTTTTTTTCGTTTCTTTGTGCTAAATTTAGTTATTATGATTGCAGCCGCCGATTTTAATATAACCAGGGTTGAAACCAGCAAGTTACAAGATATTAACCTGGAGAATATCCCTTTTGGCCGGTATTTCACCGATCATATGTTAGAGGTTGATTATGAGGATGGTGAATGGAAGACTCCCGAGATCAAACCTTATCAGCCACTGTTGCTGGCCCCTTCCACTGCGGCCCTGCATTATGGCCAGGCCATTTTTGAAGGCATCAAGGCATATAAAAATCCGAATAATGAAGCTTATATCTTCAGGCCGATAGACAATTTCCGTCGTTTCAATGTTTCGGCTGAAAGGATGCAAATGCCCCAGGTTCCGGAAGAGATCTTCATGGAGGGCATGCGCCTGTTGATCGAATTGGATAAAAGCTGGATCCCCAATAAGCCCGATCATTCGTTGTATATACGCCCCTTTATGTTCAGCAGTGATGAATTGATCGGTGTGCGCCCAAGTGAGAAGTATAAATTCATGATCATCCTGAGCCCGACTGGCCCTTATTACAACACACCGATGAGGATCTATGTGGAAGAACAATATGTTCGCGCCGTTCCCGGTGGAGTGGGGTATGCAAAAGCGGCCGGAAACTATGGCGCTGCCATGTATGCCACTGCGGAAGCCAAAAAGAAGGGATATGACCAGGTACTCTGGACGGACGCTTTTGAACACAAATATGTGCAGGAATGCGGTACGATGAACGTATTTTTCATCATCGGTGATACGGCCATCACACCCGACCTGGAGGCAGGTACCATACTCGCTGGTGTAACGCGCGACAGCGTGATCACCGTATTGAAAGAATTGGGCTTTAAAGTGGAGGAAAGGCCGCTCAGCATCAATGATGTCATTGATGCCTACAAAGCAGGGTTACTGTATGAAGTATTCGGAACCGGCACCGCCGCTACCATTTCATATATTAAAGAATTGAGGTACAAGGACTTTGAAATGAAATTCAATGTCGATAACTGGCAAACCGCTCCGGAGATCCGGAAAAGGCTTGATCATATTCGATATGGGTTGAGCCCGGATAAGTACGGATGGATGTACAAGATCTGAACCGGAAGCAGTGAAAAATAAATGAAAAAACCGCCTCCTTTGGCGGTTTTTTGTTACACCCTGTCAGGGTTTATAACCCTGACAGGGTGTAACTTGAAAAAAAAACGAAATTTTGGTATTTAATTTTTCGTTTTTAATTGAATATGGCTACCTTTGCCGTCCAAAATTAAAAAAGGTTCAAGAATGCCTACGATCCAACAATTAGTCAGAAAAGGGAGAGAAGTTATCAAATCTAAGAGCAAATCCAGGGCCCTGGACAGTTGTCCGCAGCGCCGTGGTGTTTGTACCAGGGTGTATACCACTACGCCTAAAAAACCAAACTCCGCCCTGCGTAAAGTAGCCAAGGTCCGCCTGACAAACAAGATCGAGGTGATCGCCTACATCCCGGGTGAAGGTCATAACCTGCAAGAGCACTCCATCGTGCTGATCCGTGGCGGAAGGGTTAAAGATCTGCCGGGTGTTCGTTACCATATCGTTCGCGGAAGCCTCGATACTGCCGGTGTGAAAGACCGTAAACAAAGCCGCAGTAAATACGGTACGAAGAAAGAAAAGGCCAAAAAATAATTCAACCAAGCACTACATTTAATTTCAATAAGCGATGCGTAAATCACAACCTAAAAAGATTCCCTTAGCGCCGGATCCAAAGTTCAACGATAAACTGGTGACCCGTTTTGTGAATAACCTGATGTGGGAAGGTAAGAAAAGCGGTGCCTATACCATTTTCTACACTGCCCTCGAGAAAGTAGCCAAACAAACCGGAGAAGACGGATATGAAGTTTGGAAAAAAGCCCTGTCGAACATCACGCCGGGTGTTGAAGTACGTAGCCGCCGTATCGGTGGTGCCACTTTCCAGATCCCGACGGAAGTTCGTCCCGACAGGAAGGTTTCTCTCAGCATCAAGTGGATGGTACGCTACAGCCGCGAAAGGAACGGACGTTCCATGGCCGATAAACTGGCTAATGAAATCGTAGCTGCGAGCAAAGGTGAAGGGGCCGCTTTCAAGAAAAAAGAAGATACCCATCGTATGGCTGAAGCGAACAAAGCTTTTGCTCACTTCAGGGTATAACCTATATTATTGCATTCTGTATAAAGCCCCGGAATACCGGGGCTTTTATTTTACCGGGCTATCCCCAGGGCAGTCAAAACAGTTTGGAATGATGAAAAAAAGGTGTACCTTTGCGGCGCTAAAAGCTTCGGCAAAATTTGTTGGCGCCGGACTATTTAGCATAATATGAGAGCATAATCATCATACCGATCCCCGAATAGTGCATCAAATGGCTGTTCATCTGCGGGGAAGTCGTGCTCAACATCAACCTATTTATTGATTTCTTTACATGACTGATCAGCCGGGCCGAAGCCTGGAAAATTAATAAACACAACATTCATCATTCAACATCTATAATTCAACAAAATGGCAGATTTACGTTATCAACGCAACTTTGGTATTGCCGCCCACATTGATGCCGGTAAAACCACCACAACTGAGCGTATCCTGTATTACACCGGTGTAAACCATAAGATCGGTGAAGTACACGAAGGCGCCGCCACCATGGACTGGATGGCCCAGGAGCAGGAGAGGGGTATCACCATCACTTCTGCTGCCACTACGTGTTTCTGGAACTTTCCTACCAACCAGGGTCAGAAAGTTGCCGAAACCAAACAATTTAAATTCAACATCATCGATACTCCGGGTCACGTGGACTTTACCGTAGAGGTGGAACGTTCACTGCGTGTACTCGATGGTCTGCTGGCTCTGTTTTGCGCCGTATCAGGCGTGGAGCCACAGTCTGAAACCGTATGGCGCCAGGCTAACCGCTATCGCGTACCGCGTATCGGTTTCGTTAATAAAATGGACCGTAGCGGTGCCGACTTCCTGAATGTTGTTAAGCAGGTTAAGGAAATGCTGGGTGCCAAAGCCGTTCCCCTGCAGTTGCCGATCGGTGCTGAAGATAATTTCAAGGGTGTGGTTGACCTCATCACCATGAAAGGTATCATCTGGGATGATGCCACACAAGGTATGACATACCAGGAAGTGCCCATCCCGGCCGATATGGTCGATGAAGTGAATGAATGGAGGCAGCATCTGGTGGAAGCCGTTGCTGAATATGATGACAAACTGCTGGAAAAATTCTTCGATGATCCCAACAGCATCACAGAACAGGAAATGCATGAAGCCATCCGTAAAGCGGTGATCGATATTTCCATCATCCCGATGATGTGCGGTTCTTCATTTAAAAACAAAGGTGTGCAAACAGCACTGGATGCCATCTGCCGTTACCTGCCCGGTCCGCTGGATATCGAAGCGGTAACCGGTACCAACCCGGATAATGGCGAAGAGATCACTCGTTCTGCCGATCCGAAACAACCATTTGCAGCCCTGGCGTTTAAGATCATGACGGATCCTTTCGTGGGTCGCCTCGCATTCTTCCGCGCCTATTCAGGTCACCTGGATGCAGGTTCATATGTACTGAATACCCGTACCGGTAAAAAAGAACGTATCAGCCGTATCATGCAGATGCACGCCAACAAACAAAACCCGATCGATTTCATCGAAGCGGGTGATATCGGTGCAGGTGTAGGTTTCAAGGATATTAAAACCGGTGATACGCTTTGTTCGGAAGATCATCCGATCGTGCTGGAAGCCATGACATTCCCTGAACCCGTTATCTCTATCGCCGTTGAGCCAAAAACACAGGCCGACGTTGATAAAATGGGTATGGCCATCGCTAAATTGGTGGAAGAAGATCCCACCCTGCGTGTGAAAACCGATGAAGAAACCGGCCAAACCATCCTGAGTGGTATGGGTGAGCTTCACCTGGAGATCATCGTAGACCGTATGAAGCGCGAATTCAAAGTTGAAATTAACCAGGGCGCTCCGCAGGTTGCCTATAAAGAAGCATTCCAGAACACGATCGAACACCGCGAAACGCTGAAAAAGCAAACCGGTGGTCGTGGTAAGTTTGCCGATATCATTTTCGAGATCGGGCCTGCTGATGAGGATTTCCTGAAAGAAAACGATGGTAAGACCACTTACCAGTTCGTCAACTCACTGTTCGGCGGATCCATTCCTAAGGAATTTGTTCCGGCGATCCAAAAAGGTTTCGAAAGTGCCATGCATACAGGCGTACTCGCCGGTTACCCAATGGATAACCTGAAAGTAAATGTAAAAGACGGTAGTTTCCACGCGGTTGACTCTGATGCCATGTCGTTCGAACTTTGCGCCAAGCAAGGATTCCGCGAAGCAGGCCGTAAAGCGAAGCCTGTACTGCTCGAACCGATCATGAAGGTGGAAGTGCTGACGCCAGACCAATACATGGGTGACGTAACAGGTGACCTTAACCGTCGTCGTGGTATGCTCGAAGGTATGGATAGCAAGCATGGCGTTCAGGTGATCAAGGCCAAAGTGCCCCTGAGCGAAATGTTCGGATACGTGACACAGTTACGTTCTCTGTCCAGCGGCCGCGCCACTTCAACCATGGAGTTCAGCCATTATTCTCCGGCTCCGAACAACATCGCTGAAGAAGTGATCGCCAAGTCGAAAGGTAAAGTGAAAGTGGATGATTAATCTTTATCCGAACCGATAAACAAAAGCCCCGCTCGAATGAACGGGGCTTTTTGTTATATATGGCTTTCAGATCAGGCTACCGGCCTCACCTCATCCTGTATACTCAACTGCAAGCCCGTCTTCCTGATATCGAGTGCCACTTTGTACATGAAATCCAGTTGCTCGGTGATGGAGTGATCCGGTTGTATGGCCAACAGGTTGTCATCATTCCGGGTAATCGGTTCAGTCGGCCATTCCTTTTTTTCCAGTTGCATCCATACTTCCGACATGGCCGATCGGATCCTTTTCAACCTGGACAGCATGATGCGGTTGCCCGATCTTCCCCAGTGTTCCGTTCCAGGCGCCAGGCTGGTGATATTGGAAGCCATCAGTTGGTTCAATGCCATGAATTCATACAGTGACCTGATATGGGTTTGTTTGCTTTTGGGTTCCGACAACATCCGGTGAAAGGCGGCGGATAGGTTTGAATTGCTTACGAAAAGCTCTTTCCTGGCGAGGCGGTAATCCATGGTGGATGGCGGCTGGCCGGAGTAAATGGCCAGGAGTTTATCGATATACGAAAGTGTGCCGCTGGTTACGGCGGATAAGAGCTGTTGCAGTTGCCTTGATTCCCAGTTCGGGAAGAGGTAATAGTTGGCGGCAAATCCGAGCATGAATGCAATGGCGGTATCCAGCATTCTTTCACCGACCAGTTCGGTAAAACCCATGTCGAGCAGGTGCAGCATGATGATCAGGTACGGGGTGATAAATATCACCATCAGCATATAATTCAACCTTTGGTAGGTATACGTGGCGATCATGCATAATACAACCAGTCCGAATAAAACATACGTGTTCCTGATATAATACAATATGAAGAATGCGATGATGCCCCCGGCCGCTGTACCAATGATCCTTTCACGGTTCCTTTGCCTGGTCAGGCTGAATCCTGGTTTTAGTATAATGATCACCGTTAGGATGATCCAGTAACTGTGCGGGCCCGAATGGAATATGAGTGAAATGATATAAGCCGCGACGCAGGTGATCATCATGCGGAGGGCATGACGGAAGGACGATGATTTCAGCGTCAGGTTATTTCGGAGGATCACAGGGTCAATATCCTGGTGCGATACGAAACGGAACAGGTCTTTTTCAGCGGGCGTATGCAGGTGATGGCCCGGTTTGGATGAGAAATAAGCCAGAAGCCCATCGGTCATTTCGCCGATCTGGCGGAGGTTGACCAGGATTTTTTTTAAAACCAGGTGACTGCCGCTATCTTCTAATGCGTCAACCTTCGCTTTCAGTATGTCCAGATCGCTCAGCCAGTCATAATTCTTGTGGTAGTCTTTATTCGACTGGATGGCAAGACCAATATGATCGATTTCGGCGGCCATTTTTTTGATGATAACGGACACGTCATCCAGCAGGCCGGTTTTCCCAAACCTTTCCCGGAGCTGTTTGTAATCGTACCAGGTGGCGCCGACCCTTTCAAAAAGATCTACCGATTGTATAAAGGTGATCAGCAATAACCGGCCTGTACGGCTGGGCTCTTTTGTGGCTTCGCGGTTTTTAAAGATCAGTTCCCGGGCAATTTCCTGTTTTTCGTTTATGGATACCTGTTGGGTCAGCAGTTGTTTGTATATGTCTTCCTGGTTGCTGTTGGTTTCATACATCGCCGATTTGAGGGAGAGGTAAGTGGCCGTTTCATGCAGGCATTCGCCCAGTGCCCGTTGGGCTGGTCTAAACGGGGCGAGTTGATTGAATAGCATCGCAATGGCCATGTACCAGGCGCCTCCGAGCATGACCAAAAGGCTGTCCGTCAGGTCTGCAGTCCAGGGAACGGTATCTTTCATCCGGATGATCATGATCAGCAATGCGGCCGTTCCTGCCGAAGAAGCCCTGTTTCCAAATACCCCGATCATCGAAAAGAAAAAACTGGCCGCCATGATCAGCAAGCCCATGCCAATGATTTGTTCATTGACAAGACCTGTCAGGAAAGACATGATGCCAACAAAGCCGATACTGTACAACATCCCGTTCCTTTTATCTTTCACCGGTCCGGGGATATCGCATATGCTGATGCAAAAGGCTCCGGAGGCGATGGTGATGCCAATGTCGAGCCTGCCGAGGTAGAGAAACAGGATGACGGGTAAGATGATCTCCAGGGTCATGCGTATCCCGTCAGCCAGGTATTGACTGAACAGGAAGTAACGTATCTGCCTGTCATTGATGATCATGTTCGATTATACAAATTACCGGTATTTATTTTTGACCTTCCCATTCATGATAAAATTGCTGAAGGAAAGATTCCATAAAGCGGTGGCGTTCTTCTGCCAGTGACTTGCCTGTGGGGGTATTCATCCTGTCTTTCAGGAGTAACAGTTTTTCGTAAAAATGGTTGATGGTCGGGCCGGTGTTTTTTCTATACGCTTCGGTATCCATGTGCAGCACAGGTGGTTTGCCCGGGTTGTATATCTCCCGGTTTTTGAACCCTCCAAAGTGGAAGGCACGTGCAATGCCAATGGCGCCCAGGGCATCAAGCCTGTCTGCATCCTGCACAACAGACAGTTCCGCAGAATGGAATGATTTCACTGAATGCCCGCCTTTGAAGGAGATATGCCTGACGATATTCACCACATGATCAATCACCTCTTCACCGATGTTATGCGATTCGAGGAATGCCCTGGTTTTGGCCGGACCAATATCCTCATTGCCGTCATGGAATTTGGCATCGGCAATGTCATGAAGCAGGGCGCCCAGTTGAACGATGAAAGGATCTGCGGGTTCTGATTGTAACAGGTTCCTGGCATTCTTCCATACACGTTGTATGTGAAACCAGTCGTGCCCCGCTTCCGCGCCTTGTAATTCAAGTTGAACAAAAGTTGCCGTTTCTTCTATGATTCGTTGCTGTGATTCTGTCATTTGCCTATGAATGATTTGTTGAATAAATTAGTGATCAGTCTGGGTTGTTTTTTTTGCAAATGGCTGGGTTGTGTCTTTGCCCTGTACATACCGATGAATGCGGTGCGTGAGATATGCGGATAAAACGATGGAGCCGATGACAACATAACCCAGTGTCTGGTAATGCCTTATATA
>WBZP01002974.1_pt1 | contig 18908 bp, 17 predicted proteins | sample 5204301 | NCBI WGS metagenome assembly WBZP01 (sample SAMN12412401, study PRJNA552823) | activated sludge metagenome | isolation source: activated sludge from nitrification reactor of wastewater treatment plant... | place: USA: Pennsylvania | collected 2017 | reverse complement strand
TGTCTGCCTGTTTTCATTTCTGCTGATTCAAAATCCTGATCTGGCGAACGCGATGAACCATCGCGCCCAGCAGTGCGTCCATCGTGCAACAGACGCGGGAATGCCGTTTTGGAAATCACACCACACGCTCCGTCAATGGGCGGCAACGGCGTTCGGTGTCAAAAAAAGCGAACTATGCGCAATCATGGTGGAAAACTCAAGCGCTCCGGCCAACTTAAGTTGGCGCCGGGTAGCCGCAGCTGCGGGAAATCGGTAGGGGCATCAAGGGCACTAGCCCTGCGCGGCGTGCGGATTGAACAGTAGATCGATCATTTTGACGAATCGCCGCAATACAGCGCGTTTCTCAAGGCTTGTCGTAGGCAACATCGGCAACGCTCAGCATGGTGGGAAAATACGAGTTGAAAGCGAACCTGGCCGGGGATCGATCATGCTTCCTGATGCGGATTCCATGCGTGCCTCCAGCATCGGTTCCAGTCGTGTGAACGATATGTTGCCGAGGAAAGCTTGTATAGTTCGAATCAATGGGGTTGAACCGAAGTCGAGTCGTTTATCCGGGAGCTTTTTATGGGAGACACAATGAAAATAGATATCGAACGCCTTGGGCTGAAGAATGTCGCTATCGATCCGGAAACATTGTTCAGCTTTCCCGAAGGAATCGCCGGCTTTGAACATTGCCGGCGGTTCAAGCTTTTTCACGAAGAAGGCAAGAGCACGGTTTTCTGGCTGCAATCCGTCGATGATACGGATGTCATGTTCCCGATTGTGGCTCCCGAGGCGCTCGATATTGAGTACCAGATCGAGCTCTCCGACGCCGATTGCCAGCTGATCGCTTTACAGGACAGCCAGGACGTAGTGGTCGCGGTCATCGTTTATCGCAATGAGGCCGAAGGCGGAAATATCAGGGCCAACACGCGTTCGCCGGTGATTCTCAACCTGAAGAATCGCATGGGAATGCAAAAGGTGCTGCAGGACGTTCATCCGACCCTGCTTTATCGGGCATGCTGAGCAGCGGATAGCCTGCGCGGCAGCGCCGATCTGTTACAGATTTTGTCAGGAGGTCGATATGGGCATCGACAATTCGTTTTTTGGCCGGATTCAATTACAGCATCTTTCGGTAAACAAGCTTATCCAATGGGGGGATCACCTTTCGGTTGACCATCCCGGAATCGATGCCCAACACAAGGCCATCTTCGATCTGGGGAGCCGGGTTTACGAAGATTGGCGAAGTGGCGGGAACAATGAGGTGCTACGCAAAGCCGTAGACAAACTGGCGATTCTGCTCAAGGCTCACTTTTCCTATGAAGAACGAATGCTTGCCGAGATAGGCTACGACGGCCTGCAGGAACATGTGGCGGAGCACCACATCATGATCAATGAAATCAATGCCCTGCAAGAGCGTTTCCATTCCATGAAGGATGGCCAGAGGTCGCAAGGGGGGTCGTTACTGGCCCCAGGGTGGTCGGTCATGCAGTTCATCCTTGGGTTTTCCATAGGTCATGTCATGAGCAGCGATATGGCCTATTGCCAGACCCTTGCCGAAAGTCGCAACTGTGTTCAGGGCACCGCCTGATTTCTCCTGCCTGGCTGTTTTCCGAATAGGGCCGGGTGACTGGACGACCCCCGAGCTTTTCGGTAGTGAGGCATCCTGCCAGGCGCCCACGAGCGATCCATCGCAGTTTACAGGATCAAGGTTTGCAACTCCCTGAAAACTTGTGTCAACCGCTTTCGTGAAGGCGCGTTACTCGGCTCATGGTGGCCATTCACCGAAACCAACGGAGTTTGAACATGGGCAGTCTGAGTACCGAATCCTTTGACGAGTTTCTTGATTCCTTGAAGCAGGCTGGCGTGGCGATCAGCAATGAACGCGAACTTCGCGAACGTCTTGCCGAAGCTCAGCGCTGGCGTTTTGCCTTCGCCACCCTGGCGTCCAACGGTCGCACGCTGGGTATCCGCTTCCAGGATCATAGCGCGGGCCAGAACGAAGCCAAGATCCATCGCGCATTTACCCAGTTTCAGTTTCCGGAAAGCATGGAAGCCGCCTTTGCCGCCAGCCTCCGCTCGGAACACTGATTTCCTGCAAGGCGCGCCCGATGCGCACGCCACCTGAAGGCCCGCCAGACTGCGGGCCTTTTTCATGGGTCGCGAAGCCTGCTTATCGAGTGACGGGCTTGTAGCGAATCCGCTTCGGTTTTGCGCCTTCTTCACCCAGTCGGCGCACTTTGTCCTCTTCGTACTCATGGTAGTTTCCGCTGAAGAAACTCCATTGCGATTCACCCTCGCAGGCCAGGATGTGCGTGCAGATGCGGTCCAGGAACCAGCGGTCATGGGAAATGACCATGACGCTGCCGCCAAATTCAAGCAGTGCGTCTTCCAGAGCGCGCAAAGTTTCGACGTCCAGATCGTTGGACGGTTCGTCGAGCAGCAGTACGTTGCCGCCGGCGATTAGCGTCTTGGCCATATGCAGCCGGCCGCGTTCGCCCCCCGAGAGCTGGCTGACGAATTTCTGCTGATCCGAACCTTTGAAATTGAACCGGCCGATATAGGCGCGTGACGGTGTTTCATACTTGCCGACGGTGAGAGTGTCCGATCCGCCGGAGATTTCATCGTATACGGTCTTGGTTCCGTCAAGACAGTCACGGCTTTGGTCGACGTAGGCAAGTTTGACGGTCGTGCCAATTTCCACTTCACCCGAATCCGGCTTTTCCTGGCCGGTCAGCATGCGGAACAGCGTCGATTTGCCGGCACCGTTCGGGCCAATGATGCCGACGATGGCGCCGGGTGGGACGTTGAACGAAAGCTTGTCGATCAAGAGACGGTCGCCAAAGGCCTTGCTGACGTTGCGGAACTCGATGACCTTGCTGCCCAGACGTTCGCCGACCGGGATGAAAATTTCCTGCGTTTCGTTGCGCTTCTGATAGTCAACGCTGGACAATTCCTCAAAGCGGGACAGACGCGCCTTGCTCTTGGCTTGCCGTGCCTTGGGGTTCTGCCGCACCCATTCCAATTCCTGCTTCATGGTCTTGATGCGCCCCGATTCCTGCTTGGATTCGGTTGCCAGACGGGCTTCTTTCTGTTCCAGCCAGCTTGAATAGTTGCCTTTCCAGGGGATGCCTTCGCCGCGGTCGAGTTCAAGAATCCACTCGGCCGCGTTGTCGAGAAAGTAGCGGTCGTGGGTAACCGCGACGACCGTACCGGGGAAGCGCACCAGGAACTGCTCCAGCCACTCGACCGATTCGGCGTCGAGGTGATTGGTCGGCTCGTCAAGCAACAGCATATCGGGCCTGGAAAGCAGTAGCTTGCAAAGCGCGACGCGGCGCTTCTCGCCGCCCGAGAGGTTCGCCACCACGGCATCCCAGGGGGGCAGGCGCAAGGCGTCAGCCGCCAGTTCGAGCTGGCTGGCCAGGTCGGAGCCGGCGGCGGCGAGAACCGCTTCAAGCCGGGCCTGCTCTTCGGCCAGTTTATCGAAGTCGGCATCCTCTTCCGCATAGGCGGCATAGACGGCTTCGAGCTTTTCTTGCGCCTGCATCACTTCGCCCATGCCCGACTCGACCTCCTGGCGCACGGTTTTTTCCGGGTCGAGCTGGGGTTCCTGCGGCAGGAAGCCGATATGCAGGCCGGGCATCGGCGTTGCTTCGCCGATGATGTCCTTGTCGACGCCGGCCATGATGCGCAGCACGGTCGATTTTCCCGAACCGTTCAGGCCGAGCAGGCCGATCTTGGCGCCGGGGAAAAAGGAGAGCGAGATGTCCTTGATGATCTGGCGCTTGGGCGGAACGATCTTGCCCACGCGGTTCATCGTGAATACGTATTGAGCCATGGTGCGATTCTTTGTGAGAATTTAGGAAACCGGCGAAAAGACCGCCCGCGGTCAGTTTTTCAACGCGCGGGGATGGCTTCGTCGAGGGTGATATCGACCATCAGGTCATTCGAGATATCTTCCAGATCGCGGGTCAATGCGCCGACATCCAGCGTTGTCGAGCCGGTCAGCTCGGCCGTGGCATGAAAAAGAATGGCGGCTGACATCGGCGCACTGGCGGTATGGGTGCTGAGCATTTCGACGTTGACGGCGTGACGGGCGAAGACCTGCGACACTTCGCGGACGATACCGATGCGATCATGGCCGACCAGAGAAAACGTCAGTCGACGATCAGGCGAAGCGGTTTCAGTGGCAGCGGACGACTGCGGGAGCGCGTCGGCGGCGCACTCTTCAGAAGTGACGCGCAGGCCCGGCAGCCCGGCAAGTGACGATTTGAGCGAATCGAGTTGGCCAGCGGGAACGCTGACACGAACGATGCCGGCAAATTTGCCCGACAGGTGCGACATCGACGACTCCAGCCAGTTACCCTGGTGCTGGCTGATGGCGGTGGCAAGCTGTTCGACCAGACCCGGACGATCATCGCCGATGGCGGTCAAGACGAGAGAGACATTGCTGCTGCTCATGGTGTACTCCGGACGCAGTAATGCCGTCATTGTACGCCGGGGTGGCTCCTTCAGTTCATGCTTGACTCGTTGCGCCGGGTAAGTGCCCTATTTCTCGACGAAGGCGCGCTCGATGACATAGTCACCCGTGGCGCCAATGTGCGGCGACATTTTGAACCCGCGCTCGTTGAGCAGCGTGCAGCTATCCTTGATCATGGCCGGGCTGCCGCAGATCATGACCCGGTCGTATTCCGGATCAAGAGGCGTCAGGCCAATGTCGGCAAACAATTTGCCGCTTTCGATCAGATGGGTGATCCGACCCTGATTCTGAAAGGGTTCGCGAGTGACCGTGGGGTAATAGATCAGTTTGTCACGGACAAGATCGGCGAAGAATTCGTGCTTCGGCAGTGCTTCGGTGATGAAGTCGCGATAGGCGAGCTCGCTCACCGTTCGAACGCCATGGACCAGCACAACCTTTTCGAAGCGCTCATAGCTTTCCGGGTCCTGAATCAGGCTGAGAAAGGGCGCCAGGCCGGTGCCGGTAGCCAGCAGGTAGAGATTCTTTCCCGGCTTCAGGTCGCGCAGGACCAGCGTTCCTGTGGGTTTGCGGCTGACGACGACGGCATCGCCTACCGATAAATGCTGCAGCTTCGAGGTCAGCGGACCATGGGCGACCTTGATGCTGAAGAATTCCAGATACTCATCGTGGTTGGCGCTGGCGATGCTGTAGGCACGCGTCAGCGGGCGTCCTTCCTGCTCAAGGCCCAGCATCACAAACTGCCCATTGATGAAGCGCAGACCGGAATCGCGCGTGGTGCGAAAGCTGAACAGACTGTCATTCCAGTGGTGGACGGACAGGACGCGCTCGGAGGAAAGGTTGCTCATGACTTGGATTCTCGACGGTTGGTATGAGCTGAATGGTAGTTCACGATAAGATATCTGTAAAACAGGTTATTTGGATAACAAGTATCTAAGGAATAGATATGAGATTTTCATTGCGCCAGATCGCGGTCTTCGTTGCGGTTGCACGTCAGGAAAGCGTCTCGCTGGCCGCTAAAGAGTTATCGCTATCGCAGTCGGCCACCAGCACATCGCTCGGCGAGCTTGAGCGACTCTACGAAACACAGCTTTTTGACCGGGTCGGCAAAGCTTTGCGTCTCAACGAACTCGGGCAATCCCTCTTGCCTCAGGCCGTCGAGTTCATCGAGCGTGCTACGGCGATCGAGGCCGTGTTGGAAGGGCGGTCCGGCTACGGCAAACTTCGGATCGGCGCCACACTGACCATCGGCAACTATCTGGCGACGCTGATTGTTGCCGACTATCTCAAACGCCACCCCGAGAGCGCCGCGCAGTTGCAGGTGCACAATACGGCGACGATCATCGATCAGGTCGCGCGTTACGAACTGGACCTCGGCCTGATCGAAGGCAACTGCCGGCATCCTGAACTGGTGGTCGTTCCCTGGGTAGAAGACGAACTGGTGGTATTTTGCGCGCCGACACATCGACTGGCGAGACAGGGCAAGGCATCGCTGGCCGAACTGGCCGAGGAGCACTGGATCGTCCGGGAACCGGGTTCGGGAACGCGCGAAACGCTGGATCAGGCACTACGCCATCATCATTCCGAGCTGAAAGTACGTCTGGAACTGGAGCACACCGAAGCGATCAAGCGCGCCGTGGAGTTTGGCCTCGGCATTGGCTGCATCTCAAGGCTGGCCCTGCGCGAGGCGTTCCGACGCGGCAGCCTGGTGGCCATTGAAACGCCCGAACTCGATCTGTTGCGCTATTTTCAATTTCTCTGGCATAAGCGGAAATTTCAAACGGCCGGCATGCAGGAGTTCATCGCCCTGTGTCGTGGCATGACTGCCGGCATCAGGCGTAGCGACGAAATCGATTGGCCGGTGATTCCGTAATCAAGACAATCGATCTGAACAGTGTTCCTCGTACATCTCTTCAAATCAGGCATCGAAGGGTCTATGCATGAAGGCCAACCCTTTCCGAGGCCTTGGTGATAGCCCTCGGAAAGTATCCATCGGCGACAACGAAGCGCTAACTGTTCCGTAAGGATTTATCGATCCGTGATGAGAGTTTCAGGCCATCGTGGGTGCAAATCATTTATCCAGACCGCCCATGCAAAGATATTTGATCACCAGATAATCGTCCATCCCGTATTTCGAGCCTTCCCGCCCAAGCCCGGATTGCTTGACACCACCAAAGGGTGCGACCTCATTCGAAATCAGGCCGGTATTGATGCCGACCATCCCGCTCTCCAGACCTTCCGCGACTCGCCAAATACGGCCGATGTCGCGTGAATAGAAATAACTGGCCAGACCGAATTCAGTGTCGTTGGCCAATTCGATCACTTCGGCGTCGGTCTTGAAGCGGAACAGCGGAGCCAGAGGCCCAAAGGTTTCTTCACGTGCCACCAGCATATCGGTGTTGGCGTCGGCAATCACCGTCGGTTCGAAGAAGCTGTACCCGAGCGCGTGGCGCTTGCCACCCGTCAAAAGCCGCCCACCTTTGGCGATAGCGTCGGCGACGTGCTGTTCCACTTTCTGGATTGCCGCGCCGTCAATCAACGGCCCTTGGGTCACGCCGGGCTCGATGCCATTGCCAACCTTGAGTTTTTCGACGGCGGCCACCAGCTTTTTTGCAAAGAGATCGTATACGCCATCCTGAACGTATAAACGATTGGCGCAAACGCAAGTCTGGCCTGCGTTGCGGTATTTCGAAATAATTGCTCCCTCAACCGCTGCGTCGAGGTCGGCATCATCAAACACGATGAACGGCGCATTGCCGCCAAGTTCAAGCGAAAGCTTCTTGATCGTCGAGGCGCATTGCTGCATCAGCGTACGTCCCACCTCGGTCGAGCCGGTGAACGTGAGCTTGCGCACCGTGGGGTTGGCGGTCATCTCGCCACCAATGGCACTCGACGATCCGGTCAACACGCTGAATATTCCGGCCGGTACGCCGGCACGCTCGGCCAGAACCGCCAGCGCCAGCCCGGAGTAGGGCGTCGCTAACGCCGGCTTGAATACCATGGGGCAACCAGCAGCCAGTGCCGGACCCACCTTGCGGGTAATCATCGCTGCCGGGAAATTCCACGGTGTTATGGCCGCGCATACGCCGATGGGCTGTTTGATGACAACGATACGGCGGTCCGCCCATGGCGATTGCAAGGTGTCGCCATTGACACGCTTGGCCTCTTCGGCAAACCACTCGATAAACGAGGCGGCGTAGGCAATTTCACCCTTGGCTTCGGCCAGCGGTTTGCCTTGTTCAACCGTCATGATCATCGCCAGATCATCGGCATTGGCCAGCATCAAATCGTTCCATTTGCGCAGTATTGCGCTACGCTCCTTGCCGGTTTTTGCGCGCCATTCGGGCCAGGCGCTATCGGCCGCCGCAATGGCGCGACGGGTCTCTTCTGCGCCCATTTTCGGCACGGTGCCAATTGTTTCACCGGTGGCCGGATTGGTGACGCTACAGGTCTCACCGTTGTCCGCGTTGCACCACTGACCGTTCAGATAGGCCTGCTGCCTCAGCAGTGAGGGGTCTTTCAGTTGCATCATGAGATTACTCCTGGTGAAAGTTGATATCGTGCAGGCCATTTCTCGGCCGCTTTGACTTCCTCGAATCATCAGCGCGCTGTCGACTCGAGTCTTGTTTGCTATCCTATAATCATAGGGATGAAAACGCTTCGTGCAAAAACCGCGATGCTCAGTAGGCCGCTTGGTATATCGCCAAGGCGTCTTCGTAGGTGACATCGCGCGGGTTGTTAACCAGCAGACGCTGGACGTTCATGGCGTCGCGTGCCAGCATCGGCAGGTCGTCCTGCTTGACGTTGCAGTCGCGCAGGGTCTGGGCGTACGGCATGACGGCCACGCGCTCACGAATAGCGGCGACAAAGGCACTCGCTGCCGCTTTGTTGCCGGCGCCAGCCAGTTCCGGCAGGACGGCGCGACCCAGTTCGGCATAGAGCGCCTCGGTCTGTGGAAGATTAAACTCCAGCACCGGCACGAGGACCAGAGAGTTGGTCAGACCATGGGGCAGGTGATAGTGGCCGCCAAGGGGGTAGGCTAAGGCGTGGACTGCGCCAACAGGCGCATTGGCAAAGGCCATGCCGGCAAAGAGCGAACCCAATAGCATATTCTCGCGGACGGTCGCGTTCTGCCCGTTGGATACTGCTTCAAAAATGTTGGCATAGAGCAGTTGCAGGGCCTTGATCGCCAGCGCATCGGAGAGAGGGTTCTTCTTCAGCCGGGTGGTATAGGCTTCAATGGCATGGACCATGGCATCTACCCCGGTCATCGCGGTGATGCTCGGCGGTAGTCCCAGTGTGAGGCGACTGTCGAGCAGCGCTACGTCCGGGTAAAGCAGCGGTGAGACAACCCCCTTTTTTTCGTGGCTGGGCGTCGTGAGTATTGAAATGGGTGTGACTTCGGAACCGGTGCCGGCCGTGGTCGGCACCTGAATCAGTGGCAGGCGTGGGCCGCGGGCCAGGCCGATGCCGTAGATTTCCGGAAGCGCCTGGGGCGTTCGCACGAGAAGGGACACCAGTTTGGCGGTGTCGAGCGAACTGCCGCCGCCGAAGCCGACGACGCCGTCAACGCCGGCCGCGCGTGCGTTGTCGACTGCGGCTTGAACGCTGAGCTCGGGCGGGTCGGCGAGCACGTCGGAAAAAACCGTTACACGAACACCGGCCGCGGACAGCGAAGCGAGGGTTCCGTCGAGGAGATTGGCTTTGATCAAGCCCTGGTCGGTCACGAGAAAGACGTGTGAAATGCCAATGCCTTTGGCGATTTCGCCCAGGCGGTCGGCGCCGCCTTGTTCGCAAATGATCTTGGGAGATGTTTCGAAGCTGAATTGCGACATGAGTATTCCTTTCAGGAGGGTATAGGGGTTCAGCCAGCGGCGACGACGCCGCGCTCGATGCGGTAAACCAGGTCAACCAGATGGGCACTGTGGGTATCGTCGGATTCGGAGAGAACGACCGACAGGCCGTCCTGCCGGAGACTACCGATTACCTCGGCCAGTCGGTGCGACAACACCGGCGCCACACCTTCGAAGGGCTCGTCGAGCAGCAGCAGCTTGATTCCCGGCATGAGCGCGCGAGCCAGCGCGACCAGCTTCTGCTGCCCGCCCGAGAGTTGCATCGCACGTCGATCGCGAAATTCGTATACTTCAGGCATCCGTTCGTAGATCCATTGCAGTCGCTTGGCGGCACGGCGGATGCCGTTGGCCCAGGCAGGCAGAAGAATGTTTTCCTCGACCGTCAGGGCCGGAATCAGGCGACGATCTTCCGGCATGTAGCTCACGCCGCGCTTGGCCAGCCCATAGGGCGGCAGGAGCAGAAGGTCTTCGCCGTCAGCGGCGAGACGGGTAGCGTGGCGTGGCATCAACCCCATGATGGCGCGCATCAGCGTTGTCTTCCCGGCGCCGTTGCGGCCGATCAAGCCGACCATCTTGCCGGTCGGCACACACAGCGAGACATCACGCAGAATGGGGATGTGATCGATGGCGACATTGAGCCCGACGACTTCCAGGGCGGCGTTCATGCGGCCACTCCAAGGGCATTGATATCGAGGTGATGACCGATCACCAGCTCTTGCACTCTGGCATCGCCAAGCACGCTTTTCGGCGGCCCGTCAGCGATGATCTCGCCGCTGTAAAACGCCATCAGGCGGGTCACGTAGCGCGCCACGATCTCCATGTCGTGCTCGACGAAGAGGATGGTGACACCGTGCCGGCGAACCACCGCCATCACCGTATCCATCAGCGCGAACTTTTCCTCGATGCTGACGCCGCTGGTCGGCTCGTCAAGGAGCAACATGCGCGGTTGGCTGACCAGTGCCATGGCAATATCAACGAGCTTGCGTGCGCCTTGCGGCACCGCACTGACCAGGACATCACGATAGCGGCTGACGCCGAACTCGGCGAAAATCGCATCCGCCTTGGCGCGGCGTTGCGGCGTGTCGAGCGGGCACAGGAAGGAAGGCCGCGGACCTTCGGCGGCCACCAGTGAAACGAGCGCGTTTTCGAGGACGGTGAGCTTGGGAAACAACTGCGCCACCTGGAACGAACGCGCCATACCCAGGCGCGTAATGGCGCGGGGCTGACGACCTAAGACCGAGTGGCCATCGAAAAGGATTTCGCCGCTGCTCGGTGGCAAATAGCCGGTGACCATGTTGATGAAGGTGGTCTTTCCGGCGCCGTTGGAGCCGATGACCCCGACGATCTCGCCCTGGTCAATGCGGACATTCAGATTCATGGCAGCGACCACGGCTCCGAAGGTCCGTGTCAGGCCGCGCGTTTCGAGAATGGCGCTCATGTCGCCACCTCCGCCGGCTTGTCGCGTGCAATCAGACTCCACAGCCCCTTGGGCAGGAACAGGATCAGGGCAAGAAGAACCACGCCCAGGGTCATCTGCCAGAAATGCGGTGCTTCCTGAATGGCGAAAGTGCGGATCACCGAGAAAACGATGGCGCCGATAAACGGAGCGAACACGTGGCCGGTTCCTCCGAGGATGGCGATGAATACAAATTCACCGGACGTCGTCCAGACGGCCATGTCCGGATCGATATGGCCGCTGGCCAGGGCCGTCAGCCCGCCTCCAAGAGCGGAAATACCGGCCGCGACCACGTAATTGGAGAAGAGTACCGCCCGAGGAGAAAGACCCAGATACTCAACCCGAAGCTCGTTTTCGCGAACTGCCTCGATCACCCGGCCCAGGCTCGAAACCATGAAGCGGTGGATGCCGATCGCGACCGCGGCCGCGACAGCGACGGACAGCAGATACAACGCTTGCTTCTGGGCATCGCCTTGCGGCGTCCAGCCAAGAAAGCTGGGGGCGGCGACGTTGAAACCGTCAGTGGAACCCAGTGCCGAGGACTTCACCAGCGCTCCGTAAAGAATCATCGACAAGGCCAGCGTCAACATGGCAAAGAATATTTCGCGGTAGCGGGTCAGCAGCCAGCCGCAGGCCAGCGCCATCAGGATGCCGGCGCCGGTAGCCAGGGCGAGCAAGGCAAAGGCGTCACTAATACCCAGAGACTGCGAAGCAAGGCCGACGATGTAGCCGCCGATGCAATAGAACAAGGCTTGCCCGAACGACACCAGCCCGGCGCGCATCTGGATGACGACGCCCAGAACCACCAATCCCTTCGCAAATGCGAGGGTAAGCAAGAATGCGAGCCACGGCGGCAGCACCCAGGTGCCAGCAGCAAAGACAAGTGCCGCAATCGCCACGGCCGATCCGGTCGAGGACGCCAGATGTTTTGGAAAAGACATTCAGATTCTCCGGGCGAGAGTTTGGCCAAACAGTCCTTGAGGACGGACGGCGAGTACCAGAAACATCACGCCGTAGATTACGAAAAGCTCGATCTCGGGCGCAATGTGGACGGCGAAGGAGCGGGACAGACCAACGAGGACGGCGCCGGCGGCGGCACCACCGATACTGCCAAGACCACCAACCACCACTACGGCGAAAGCCAGCACGATGACTTCCACGCCGATCCCCGGGGTAACCGAAATCGCTGGCGCGGTAAGCGCTCCGGCGAGGGCTCCGAGGACCGCGCCGATGACGAAAGTCGCGGCGAACATGGCGTTGACGTTGACCCCCATGGCAATCGCGATTTCTCGATCGTGAATGACCGCGCGCAGCAGTCGGCCCTTGTTTGTGCGATTCAGCACGAACCAGGCCGCTAGGCCGATGAAAACGGCAACGGCGATCAGGGCCAGGTCGTAATTGGCGAAACGCAAGATATCGCCAATATCGGATATGCCGAGCAGCCGATAGGGCTGATAGGCGAAGTAAGGATCGACACCCCAGATCAACTTCGTGGCGTCCTCAAGAATAAGCAGCAGCGCATAGGTCACGATGACCATAAGGATTTCGTCGCGCCCCATCAGGAAGCGCAGCAGCCCCTGCTCAATGACGACACCCAGGATGACGCCGGCAAGCAGCGCGCAACCGACAAGAAGGAGGTAACTCAAGTAGGGATTGCCATGCTCGCCGGAGAAGAACCAGCCAACGGTTGCGGCTGCGGCGTAGGCGCCAATCGCGTAAAAGCTGCCGTGCGCCATGTTGAGAACACGCATGACGCCGTAACTGATGGTCAGGCCGGCTGCCACCAGGAACAACCAGGAGGCATAGATGGCCCCGTCGAGCAAGATCGCGATAAGTGTGGTCATGTGATTCCTTTGAGGGCGAGGTCTACGCACTCGCCCTCGTATGCAGGTTGTCCGCGGTTAGTCTTACTTACATTTGGCACCTGGGAAACCAGCCTTGATCCAGTCCGCCGGGGTGCTTCCATCGGGCGGCATCACGCAATCGGCGGCATAAGTCTTGACGTTTGCTACAGATCCCTTGCCGGTCTTCGGGTCGAACCGATATTCGCCAAAGGAAACGTCCTGCACCGCCTGATGGCCATTGGTTCGCGCCATCTTGACCGTGCCGCTCGGCGCTTCGAAGGAGAGCCCGGCCAAACCCTTGACGACCTGGTCGGAAGTCGGCATGACACCGGGCTTGGCGGTCTTTTCGGCGGCCGCTTTGAGAGCCAGAATCGCTTGCACCATCTTATACGCGGGGTAGGTCGGATCCGCCTTGAACTCGGCGGTGAAGGCCGGGCGGAACCAGTCATTGAGTGCATTCTTCGGAGCAAAGGCGCCGTAAGGGCCACGGCCGCCGATCACCGTGCCATTGGGCACATTGGACTTGAATGTTTCGACACCGGTCTCACCAGCAGTCAGGACGGCAACACTCTTGTCAAAAAGGCCACGGGCGCCACCCTGCAGCATCAGTGCTTCCATGTCACCGCCCCAGAAACTGGAGTGAATGATGTCCGGACGGCTGACGGAAAGCGCTGAAATTTCAGCGCCATACTGACCTTGCAAAAGTTTCGGCCACTGTTCTGAAACCACGGAGACATTGGGCAGGAGCTGCTTGAGCGACAGGCTGAAGTCGGCCCAGGAATCCTGTCCCCAGGCATAATTTTGTTGAATGCTGGCCACGGTCTTGATATTCGGGCGGGTTTCTGCAACGTAGCGTGCCGCAGCAACGTTATCCACGACCGCGTCGAGACCGGTGCGGAACAGGTACTTCGGGTTTTTTACTGTCTCGAATACCTTGGATGTGCCACAGTCAAAAAACAGGGTCGGTACGCCCAGTTCTTCAGCCGCCGGGGCGATCGCAAGGCAGTCACCGGACGAGATATAGCCGATCACCGCGTCCACCTTCTGGCGTTGGACGAGGTTGCGGAATTCCTCCGCCTGCTTGGTGGCCCCGCCCGCTTCATCGAGAAGAACTGTTTCGATCTCCAGGCCGTTAATGCCTATCTTCGTGTAGGGCGCCAGCATCTTGCCGCTGTTCAATGTGTCGATCGTGAGCTTGGCCGCGTTTGACGCCGGCACGCCGAAAGGCCCGGCCGCAGCACCGGAAAGAAAGGTGACGATGCCAATGCGGTATTTTCCGTTATCGGCAGCAACAGCAGAGGCCGACATTCCGGTGATCAAGGTGATCGCTGCGGCGCTCGCTGCGAGGCGGAAGGTTTGGCTCGGAAAATGTGGTATGGATTTCATGGACGTCTCCTAGTCTGTTGTGGTTGATGTGGGTATTGCCTTGGTATTGCCAATATCGCCGCGTGCCTTGGCGCGGCGAATACGAACAAGATCGATGTTTGGCTGTAAATCCTCAGCACGATAGACAACCCAGTGACCGAGCATGACCTTGGCCGGTGGAAACGCGCTATTTCGGACGACCTCGCCAATGGCTTGTGCCTGGACGATCTGGTGGGTTTCAGGGTCGATATGTGAAACGTAACCGTCGGGGTCTTCAGGCAGCGCCATGTGCAGGCCTTCAAGCGTACGGATCAGTTGCTCGGTGCTGGCTTGCCGACCGGCGAGCAGCATGGCTCGGCCGATAGCCATGATTCCAGCATAAGCGCCTTCGGCGGCGTAGGTCGGAAAACGACCCTCCAGTCGGTAGAAATCGTCGACGAACTTGTGATTTCGCGGGGTGTCAGGCCAATTGTTGTGGTGCCGCGCCGAGAGGATCAGGCTGCCCGGCACCTGCTCCTCCAAGGAAACGAGGACATCGTAATTTCCACCGGTATCGAAATTGGCCAGCTTGGCTTTTTCCATCAACCCCGATGACAGCGCTTGCTTGAGGAAGGCGATGAAATCGCCGCCCCAAAGCGCCGTCACCACCACATCCGGTTTTGCCGCCATCAGTTCGCCGATGTATGCGGTGTAGTCGGGTTCGTAAAGACGCGGCCAGAAGTGTCCAACCATCTCGTAGCGAACGCCAAGGGTGACCAAGACACTTTCGAGGTCGCGCCAGGCAATGTGACCGTAGTCGTAGTCCGGCCCGATAAATGCCAGTCGCCGCCAACCGTTCTTTTTTTGCAACTCGGCGAGATAGCGTGCTCCGGCAGCCATCGAAGTGTAGGTGTCGTTGGAAACCCGAAAATAGTATCGGTGGAAGTCTTCGATGGTCAGCCGGGACGAGGCGTGATCGGTACCGACCATGATGACTTGGTGCTTTAGCGCCACGCGGCTGACAGCTTGGGCAACCCCCGAACTGACGATGCCGCAGAGAAAGCGTGTCTTGTCGCGGCTGATGAAGTTGGTTGCGATACGAGTCGCTACGGAGGCCTTTGAGCGATCATCTTCGACCAGGATACGCAGGCGTGGCGCTGTTCCCGGTGGTACTGCTGCCTTCAGGTCGGCCAGGGCCAACTTCATTCCAGCAATACTGTCGCGACCGTAGATCGCCGCCCGTCCCGCGAGAGGGAACATGCAGCCGATTGTGGCATCGGCCGTCTTTGATGACGCACCAAACTCGATGCGGGCGTGGCTGGTCAGCGGCCAGGCAACGGCCACAACGCCAGCTACCAGCCAACAGCGCCAAACCACACGTCGCAAAGAACAGGGCAGAAAATCGACAAGTCGAGCAATAGCGCTAGACAGTTTGAACATGTTCGCCTCCTGAGGTGAGCCAAGACAGCACCGGGTGTCCTGCGTACGGTGTTGTTCATCGGCTACCAGCGAGATACGTCGCAAGCAACGTGCCATGTCTGGAAAACACTTCGGCAAGCCTTGCCGTCAGTGAATGGCCAGTGAATTCGCAACAAACGCCGGTTGCCAAACGTTATGTGGAGCGCATGGATGAGCGAAATCCGCTCAAGAAAATGGATTCTTGCTTGGAAACCGCTCAATCGATGGCGAGCCGTTGCAGTCGTCGCTTGAAGGCATGACGTGAGAGACCCAGACGGTCCGCGGTACGGCCTTTGTGGCCCCCGCATTCTCGCAGAGCACAGAGGATCAGTTCTCGCTCGGTGCTGGCCAGTGTGTTGCTGATGGAAGACACGCTGGGCCCCTTTTCGGGTACGACATTGGTTTCTTCTTGGCCGGCTTGTCCAGCAAGCGCTATTTCGGGAGGAAGTTCGGACAGGCTGATGGTCTGCCCAGGGAAGAGGATGGTCAACCGTTCGATCAGGTTCTTAAGCTCGCGCACATTGCCCGGCCAGTGATAGGCCGCGAGTACTTGGCGCACAGGGGTGTCAACCAGGATGGGGAGGACCCCTTCCTCGTGGGCATATTGCAGCGCAAAATGCTCAGCCAGACCGATGACATCTTCGCCGCGGTTGCGCAACGCAGGAATCTTCAGGCAAATAACGTTGATTCGGTAGTAGAGGTCCTCGCGGAAGCGTCCGGCGGCGACTTCCGCAGCGAGATCGCGGTTGGTCGCGGCGACGATGCGGACATCGGCCTGCAACGAGCGCGTCGAGCCGATTGCCCGGTACTGTCCATTTTCCAGGAAGTGCAGAAGTTTGGCCTGTAGCGAGAGCGGCAATTCGCCGATTTCGTCGAGGAAGAGCGTGCCTTTGTCGGCCAGCGTTACCAGGCCGACGCGGCGCTGATGAGCACCGGTGTATGCCCCTTTCTCAGCGCCGAAAAGCTCGGCCTCGATCAGTTGTTCGGGCAAAGAGGCGCAGTTGATTTCAATGAAAGGGCCTCCGGCACGTGGGCTGCCAGCGTGCATCGCCTTGGCGACCAGTGCCTTGCCGGTGCCGGATTCGCCGAGCACCAGAATGCGGCTGGCGCCGCTCGCCGCGATACGGTCGATCGTTGCCATCAGATCCTGCATGGCAGGGCTCTCCCCGACCAGCCCGCTGTGGCGCAGTGCGGCACGACGATGGAAGGCAATTTCGCTGGCCATCCGGCCTCGTTCCAGTGCTGTATGTATGGTATGCAACAGGTCGTCGAGATCGAACGGTTTGGTCAAGTAGTCGGCCGCCCCCATTTTTACTGCCTTGACGGCTGCCCGTGTGTCGCCATGAGCGGAGATCATGATTACCTGCGGTTCGCCGTTTTCGCGTGGCATTGCCTCAAGAACCTCCAAGCCGCTCCGGTCGGGAAGGCGCAGGTCGAGCAGCACCAGGTCCGGATGCAAGTCAGCCACCGCTTGTAATCCCGACTCGCCAGTTGCCGCACCACGAACCCTATAGCCTTCCGCTTCGAGGGCGAAGGTCAGGGAACTGACGAGACTGGCCTCGTCATCGATGATCAGAATGGTCTGCATGGTGGCTCTCAGCAATCGGAAGTAGAACAGTCACCACGGTACCTTGTCCGGTTGCACTGTCAATATGCATCCGGCCGCCATTGAGTTCGCACAGTTGGCGCGAAATGGTGAGACCAAGGCCGACACCTTTGGTCTTCGTCGTGAAGAAGGGGGTGCTGACACGTTCTCGAAGCTCCTCAGGAATGCCGCAACCGGTGTCGCTCACTTCGATGGCGATCTGCTCGCCGGTTGAGGTGGCGCGTAGATTCACGGTTCCCCCGGACGGGGTCGCCTGCACAGCATTGAGCGCCAGGTTGATGACGATTTGCTCCAGATGGTCCGAGTCCGCCCATAAGCTGAGATCGCTATCGGTTTGGCAACTGAAACGCAGATTGCGCTCGCGGGCTGCGGGCTCGATGATTCCGGAAACGCGGCGGAACAACTCACTCACAGGCAGCGCACCGGGCAGCGGAGGGCGGGGATGTCCCAAATCAACCAGGTCACTGATGACTCGCGCCAATCGATCAATCTCACCCTCCATCTCTGCCAGAAGTCGGATGCGTTTTGAGTCTTGCTCGCGTCGGCTCAGTGCCTGGACACTGGTTTTCATGGCAGCCAATGGGTTCCGGATTTCGTGCGCGATGCCGGTCGCGAACTCCCCGAGTGCCGCCAGTTTTTCCATGCATACGGCGCGATCGAGGTATTCCTTGAGTTTGCTCGACATGGCATTGAAGGCGTACGACACGGTCGCAATTTCATCGCTGCCATGTTCAACGATCCGATGGTCGAGCTGCCCAGACGAGATCGCTTCGGCACCGTCTAGGAGGAGGGTAACTCGCTTACGTAGCAACTGTGACAGACGGTAGAACAGAAACACAATGAGCGCCGCGCTGACCAGGACGGCGCCCAGCAGGGCACGCCTTTCGAGCGCGAAGGCTTTGAGCAAGCCGGTTGATTCGACTTCAAGCGACGGGCTCCAGCCTGGCAAGATTTCCGGCCCGGTGATGATCTTTCTCCCCGCATTGTTCGCTTGGCCGACAGCATTGAAATACCCCGCCGGAGTTCGCAACAAAGGCTGTAGCGCTCCGGCTCCAGCGTTTGTGCCGAGTTGTTCGGTGAGTGAGGCCAGGCGAACATGAAGGGCAATGTAACCGGTGATCTTGTCGGTTTGCCTGGCGTGTAGAGGATGGCGCACCAGCAGCCAGCCGGAATCGCCATCGGTAGCTGGCATGGGACCGATGATTTGAGTGTCGCTGAGTGCCGTGATTGGCAGCCCTGCCGTTTCAAAGGGACGGTCGTTCCAATAGGGTGGACCCGATGCGGCTTGCCCCGGAACGACACGTTGCAGCCGACCCTGCGCATCAAAAAAAAGAATGCCGTATAGGTCCGGCAGATCGGATTCGATTTGCAGCAACGCGGCGATCTCGCCCGTTGATGCACCTTTGGCTACCGTTGCAAACCCTGCGATCCCAGGGTAGTTGGCCAACGTTTCAACTTGATAGCGACGCGCTTCGATATAAGCACCCAGACGGTTTGCCGTGGCTTTGAGATGTGTCGTAATCTTCTCGCCAAGCAACTGTTCGAGTGCATTGCCCGCGAAGTGGTCGTAGAGAAGACCGATCGAAAGCACTGGCAGTGTGGAGGCCAACACCGACAGGAGCAGATAGCGTCGAACTATGCTCTTCTCGATAGCCATGGTTCATTGAGCAAAGATAGGATTGGAAGTACGGATACCAAAGCAAACTCTTTGCCCGTCGAAACAACAAGAGTCGATTTTGAGTACGGGTGGTGACGACGAATCAAGTGGCCGGAAGAGATTTCAAGGTTAAAGCAGCGCTTCGATGTCCTGCGCGATGGCTTCCGGGGTTGTGGCCGGCGCATAACGCTTGATCACGGTCCCTTCGCGGTTGACCAGGAATTTGGTGAAATT
>WBZP01002970.1_pt1 | contig 18926 bp, 14 predicted proteins | sample 5204301 | NCBI WGS metagenome assembly WBZP01 (sample SAMN12412401, study PRJNA552823) | activated sludge metagenome | isolation source: activated sludge from nitrification reactor of wastewater treatment plant... | place: USA: Pennsylvania | collected 2017 | reverse complement strand
TGCCGACGACGACCGCGGCGGGACTGCTCGCGGTGGTCGGGATCTTCGACATCGCGGGCACGCTGGCCTCGGGCTGGCTGACCGACCGGGTCGACCCGCGGCTGTTGCTGGCGGCCTACTACGGCGGACGCGGGCTGTCGCTGGTGTTCCTGCAGCAGCTGCTGGCGCCGTCGGTGGAGCCGAAACTGTGGATGTTCATCGTCTTCTACGGCCTCGACTGGGTGGCGACCGTGCCGCCGACGGTGGCGCTGTGCCGCACCCACTTCGGCCTCGCCCGGTCGGGGGTGGTGTTCGGCTGGGTGTTCGCCGCGCACATGGTCGGCGCCGGGGTCGGCGCGAGCGTCGCCGGGTGGCTGCGGACGGCGTCCGGGAGCTACCAGGGGGCGTGGCTGACCGCCGCCGCGCTGTGCTTCGTGGCCGCGGGGCTGGCGTTGTCGATCCGGCGCACGCCGCGCTGAGGCGCGTCCCGGCCTCACCGCCCCTGGCCCCGGCCCGCCTCACCACCCCGGCCCGCCTCACCACCCCGGCCCGCTCACCACCCCGGCCATCGAGAGTCGGCAAACCCGGGGTATCGAGGCCACTTTCCACTGATATGCCGACTCTCGACGGTGACTGAAGGGGTGGGCGGCCGGTGGGGGAGGTGGGTGCGGGGTCACCGGCTCCCCCGGGCGATCGTCGGGTGGCCCAGCGCCCGGGTCACGGACTCGATCAGGGCGGCGGGGTGGCGCAGGTCATCGGCGGTCACCACGATCACGGTCCAGCCGATCTCGGCGAGGTGCCGGCGGCTGCGCACGTCGCGCTGCCACTGCCGCCGATCGGTCCGGTGCTGGTCACCGTCGAACTCGAGTGCCACCCGCTGATCGGGCCAGCAGAGATCGAGCCGGGCGACCCACCCCGTCTCGTCGAGGATGTCGAGATTGAGCAGAGGTTCGGGCAGGCCGGCGCGGTGCAGCACCAGCCTCACCATGGTCTCCATCGGCGACGCCGACCCGACCCGCATCAGCTCCAGCGCAGCCCGCAGGCGCCGCACCCCACGGGCACCGCGTCCTCGGCGTTCGATCTCGGCGTGCAGCAGGTCCGGCGAGAAGGCGGCGCGGGCCAGAACGGCGTCGCCGAGCACGACCAGCCCGTCCACCGAGAGCATCCCGGCCAGATCAGCCCAGGTGACGACCGGATCGGTGCACCGCACGCCGTGGACGACGAGCTCCGCACCGCTCCCCCGGTGGCCGATCACGCCCGCCCGCACGATCCGGGGGCTGCCCGGCGGAGTGCGGACGTGGATGCCCGGTGGTACCGGATGCAGCAACGGGAGCCTGAGCAACTGGGCGGCGGTGGCGTGGGAGTAGACGGTCGTCGGCGGTAGCACCGCGGTCAGCGACCTCAGCTGCTCGACCAGGGTGGCGGGCGCAGCCCGGGTCCGCACCCCGTGCGCCGGACGGTGGAGGTCGGGGCGAATCAACCGGTCGGCCCCGACGCCGAACTCCAGCGCCCGGGACACGGTGAACACCGCCCCGAGCTGCTCCGGCAACGGCATGGGACGGCGGCCCATGGCTCCCCTCCCCTCGGCTGCCGGCGGCTCGGATCGGCTGGACCGGCTCGCACCCGCCCGCGCCAGCTCAGACCGGCTCAGACCAGCTCAGACCAGCTCAGACCAGCTCAGACCAGCTCGGAGCCGACTGTGCCCATCGACAGATGCACCCGCCAGCCGCACCCCCAGATCTGTGGACAACCCGCGCCCTGCCCGCCCCTGTGGACGAGGCCGGCACCGGTCACCGTCCACACCGACGCCCCGATGAGCCCGCCGCCAACCGCCGAGAGTCGGCAAATCAGTGGAAAACGGCTCTGATACCGCGGGTTTGCCGACTCTCGGCGATGGGTCGGAGCCGGGGCTGGGGTCAAGGCTGGCGCGGGACCGGGGCCAGGGTCAGGGCGCCGTGTAGAGGGCGCGGGCGGGGCAGAGCCGGACGGCGGTCGCGGCGTCCGGGGCGTCGTCCGGGGCGAGGTGGGGGTCATCGACGATCGGGTACCCCCACTCGTCGAGCCGCACCCGGCGGGGCAGCAGCTGGGCGCAGATGCCGTGGCCGGTGCAGGCGACCCGGTCGACCCGCAGCTGGGCGGTAGCGGTCCTCATGGTGATCGGTGCTCCTTCCGGCAGCGGCCGGCGGTGTGGTCGGTCAGGTGCTGGTCGAAGACCTGCAGGGCGCTGCGCACCAGGCCGGCGACCCCGTCGGGGAAGCGACAGGCCCCACGCCCCGGCAGCAGGCCGGCCCGCTCCCGGACGGCGGTCACGCTCGCCCGCGATGGGGCGGCGGCCATCGCCGACCAGGCGCTCGCCAGCGCGGGGAGCCCGAACATGCACGGGCCGCACTGTCCGGCGCTCTCCCCCGCGGCGTACCGCAGCAGCTCGTCGACAACGACCAGCGGGCAGCGGCCGGGGTCGAGCACGCGCACCACACCGGGCCCGAGCGAGCCACCGTGACGGGCGAGATCCGCTGTGCACCAACGGATCTGCCGCGCCTCCCGGGCACTCAGGAAGACCCCGCCGAGACCGCCGACCAGCACGGGCGCCACGGCCGCACCGGCTGCGTCGAGCAGCTCGGCCAGCGGGACCCCGGCCATCGTCTCGCGGGTGTGCGGGTGGGCGACGGCCCCGGCGAGGGTGACCAGCCGCGGCCCGGGTTCGAGGTCGAGCCCGGAGGAACGGAACCACGCCGGGCCGTACTCGGCGATCTGCGCTGCGCGCCAGACGGTTTCGGCGTTCAGCACGAGCGTCGGCGGGATCCGGCGCCCCTCGCTGTCGCGGCCCCCACGGACGAACGGCGCCCGCTTGGTCATCGGCCGGGCCAGACCACTGTTGGCCAGCGAGATCAGCGAGGTCTCCTCGGAGGAGACGTACCGCCCCGGCGCCTCGAGCACGTCCAGCCCCGCGGCACGCAGCCGGACGGCGGTCGGCGAGCCGCGATGGGCCGCGAACCGGACGGCGCCACCCCCACCACCCGCAGCACCCGCACCAGGCCGCGCCAGCAGTTCGGCACCCCGCACCAGCTCGGGCAGGTGGTGCTCGACCACCCAGGCGTCCTTCGCGGCGTCCAGTTCGCCGTCACAGACATTGACGATCAACGAGGCCCCGTGCTCCGCCGCGGCGCGCAGCTTCACCGCGGACGGGAAGGCGGCGCCGCCGCGGCCGGTCAACCCGGCAGCCTCGAGCACGTCGGCGAGTGCAGGGGCCGCCGCGGGGGCCAGCAGGGGGGTCATGACCACTCCTGGGCGAGGACGGCGCGGCGGCGCGCCAGATCGGGGGTGGTCGCCAGGACCCGCCAGGCCAGCGCGGCGAACCCGATCATGGCGCAGGCGAGGGTCGCGGCGCGCAGCAGCGGCTCGGCGGCGGTGCCCAGGGCCACGCCGTGCACGAGGGCGACCGGCCAGAGCAGGTAGGCGAACCAGTGGACGGCGCGCCACGCCCGCTCGGGCAGCCGGTGCCGCAGCAGGGAGGTCACCATGACCGCGATCAGGATGTCGACGGCGAGCGTGCCGAGGCCGACCCACAGCGCCGCGTAGCCGCTGGTGAACGGTACGAGCGCGGAGACCCAGCCGATGTCGACGTAGGTCTCGGCGATGGCGGTGACGACGTGCACGAGCAGGAAGACCGACATCCCGAGCGACAGCCAGCGGTGCATCGCCATCACCACGGTGGCCGACCCGCCCCGGGGGCGACGCCGGCCGGCGGTCACGGCACCGAGCACGACCACCGCGGTGAGCAGGGCGATCGAGGCGACACCCGTCGCCCGGGAGGCGTACCAGAGGGCCTCGTTCATGGCGGAACTCCTTACCGGTCAATGGGTTTCACGACGTGACGAAGCAGGTCAGGAGCCGTTCGTGGTGGTCTGCGGCGCGGTGCCACCGGTGACGCCGGTGGTGGTGCCGAAGCCCGAGGACGACGAGCTGCTGGTGGTGCCCTCGTCGTCCTCGTCGTCCGAGACCGTGGCCCCGGAGTCGTCGCCGGTGCTGGTGCTCACCGCCACCGTGGTGGGTGACTGGGGCGCGGCGAGGTGGTACACGACCCCACCGGTGACGGCCGAGGCGGCGAGCAGCGCGGCGGCGGTCAGGCTCTTGGCCAGGGCGAGCGGGGCGCGGTTCATGGTGAGCTCCTGTGGTGAGTGTCCGTGCTGTCACCACTCACTCTTGGGTCCGACCCTGTGCACCTGCTGTACCGACCACGTCCGGAACCTGTGAGTCCCGTGTGCCATCGGTTCCGGTTCCATCAGCTCCGGGTACCGAGGGTGGCCTCAGGCCGGGTCGGGCCAGCCGAGCGTCGTCCGGACCGTGCCGTCGAGCGCGTCGAGCCGCGCCGGTAACCCGTTGCGCGCCAACCACTCCGGCGCCCGTTCCGCGAGCACGACGGCGGCCGTCGAGGCCGCGTTGGCCTCGAGCGCGCTGGCCGCGACACAGGTGACCTGCGCCCACGGGGTGTCGGCGGTGTCGCCGGTGCGCGGGTCGATGATGTGGTGGCGCAGCACCGGTGCGGCGTGCCGTCCCGAGGCCACCCGCCAGGTGCGCAGCACCGTCGAGGAGGTGCACACGGCCTGCCCGGTCGACCGGACGACCTGCAGCACCGACCCGTCGGCGGCCTGCACCCCGATCTGCCAGCCATCGGCCGGCAACGCCCCCGAGACGGCGATGTCGCCCCCGAGGTTCACCAGGAAGCCACCCGGCAGACGATCGCTGAGCAGGCGCGAAATGCGGTCGGCCGCATGGGCTTTCGCGGTCGCGCCGAGATCGATCAGCACCCCGCGCGGGGTGGTGATCCGCCGGGCGGTGCGGACGAACTCGACGGCCTGCCACCCCTTGCCCGGCCGGGGCGCCGGCGGGTGGGGGGCGGCGTCCCGGGCCTGGACGACGTCCAGATCGGCGTCGTACCCGGTCGCCACCAACGCCGAGCCCACCGTCGGGTCGACCAGCCCGCCGGTGATCCGCGCGGCATGCCAGGCGGCGTCCAGGTAGTCGGCCAGCAACGGGGAGACGACCGCCGTGGCGCCGCGCTCGCGGGCCGCCTCGGCGAGCCGGCTCAGCTCGGAGTCGGCCCGGAAACGACTTGCCGCGGCGTCCAGCTCGGCCAGGTGCGCCTGCGCGATCGCGACCGCCTCGGGCAGCGCCGCGGCCTCGGTGCACAGGATGCGGTGCGTGGTGCCGATTGCGCGGAAGGACTGCTCAGCGATCTGGGGCTGGCCGATCAGGGGCTCGGCGATCTGGGGCGGGCCGATCTCGGGCATACCGACGACCGTAGCCGCCGACACTGTGCCCCCGCTGTGCGGGTCAGCGCGTCCACAGCCGGTGGGCCAGCACCCCCCACGTCGCCTCGACCGCCGCGGCCGCCTCCAGCGCGACGTCCTCGCGGTAGCGCGAGGCCACCAGCTGCGCCCCGGTCGGCATCCCGGCGAGGTGCCCCTCCTCGACCAGACCGGTCGGTGCCAGCGCCACCGGCAGCCCGAGCAGGTTCATCGCGATGCTGGGGCGCAACGAGTCCCAGACCGCGATCGAGTCGGCGTCGCTGCGGATGTCCTGGTCGACCTCGAGCAACCCGTCGAGCAGTTCGGGCATCACCACCACCGGATACCGCTCGAGGAACAGCATCCAGGCGCGCAGCAGCGTGCTGCGCCGGGCCAGATCGTCGATGTGCTCGCCGATCCGGCGGTACGGCGGGGTGCTGTCGGCGATGGCCCGCCAGTACCGGAGCATCTCCGGGCTCCCGACCCGGGCCAGCAGCGGCCCGAGCTGGTGGTCCAGGTCGGCCATCAGCAACCGGAACGCCAGTGCCGCAACGTCTTTCAGGCCGGGAGTGTCCGCCTCGGCGACCTCGACCACCTCGTAGCCGGCCGCAGCGAGCGCGGCGGCGGCCCGCTCGACGCCGAGCGCGGCGTCCGGGGCGGTCGGCACGCCGTCCAGACCGCGTAGCACCGCGGCACGGCGGGGCACCGGGGGGCCCTCCAGCGGGGCGGGCACCCACCACGGGTCCCGGACGTCGCGGCGCGCCATCGCGGCCAACCCCACCCGGACGTCGGCCACCGTGCGCGCGAGCACGCCCTGCACCGACATCAGCGCCGCGATCGTGCTCCGCTCGACCGTCGCCGAGGGCAGGTAGGCGGGCACCCGGCCCAGGGTCGGTTTGATCCCGGGCACCCCGCAGTGCAGCGCCGGGATGCGCACCGACCCGCCGATGTCGTTGCCGTGCCCGAGCGCGCCCATCCCCGAGGCCACCGAGGCACCCGCCCCGCCCGAGGATCCCCCGCAGGAGATGTCGTCGCGCCACGGGTTGCGGGTCAGCCCGTAGAGGGGGTTGTTGGTGGTCGGCCGCATCGACACCTCGGGGGTGTTCGTCCGTCCGACGATCACCACCCCGGCGGCGAGCAGGTTCGCCGTCACCGGCGAGTCCTCGGGCGCGATCACGCCGGCGAGCGCGGCCAGCCCGTTCGGCGTGCGCTGCCCCGCGACGTCCACATTGTCCTTGATCGTCACCGGAACCCCGTGCAGCGGACCGGTTTCCGCGCCGGCGGCGCGCGCGGCGTCCAGTTCGGCGGCCCGGGCGAGGGCGGCGTCGGCGAGGTCGAGCGTGATCGCGTTCAGGTGGGGGTTGACCGCATCGACCCGGTCGAGGACGGCGCGCGTCACCTCGGTGACGCTGACCTGACCCGACCGGGTGGCGGCGGCGATCTCGGTGGCGTCCCACTGCCACAACGGGCGGGACGGGATGGGGCTGGCGACGGGCATGCTTCAGTCTGCCCCACCCGGGAGCCGTCAGGGCATGACGGCGATGTTGCTCCAGGCGACGTAGGTGGCGCCCCCCGCCGTGCAGCGGCGGTCGATGCGGTAGCTGTACCCGCTGGTCAACCGGTACGGCGGCGACGTGAACCCCGTGACCGACTGGGCCGATGGGCCGTAGGCGCGCCCGGTGTCGAGCTCGTACAGGGTGCCGCTGCAGGTCATCGGCAGACCGGTGGTGACGGCGTCGGTCGCCACGATGTACAGCAGCCCGCCGCCGGGCACCAGCGAGATGGTGCCCGCGGTCGGGGTCTGCTGCTGGGTGGGCACGTGGGTGACCGGGGCGCTGTCGGCACACGGACCGGCCGCGCTGCACACCCGCGCCACGAAGACGTAGCTCTGCCCGGCGGCCAACCCGGCGATCGTGCCCTGGTACCCGGACGCCGCGCCCACCGGCAGGGAGAGCGCCACCGGGCCGCCGTAGACGGTGACCGAGGCGATGCCGGCGCCGTTCGCCACCACGTTGCCCACCGAGACGACAACCGACCCGGGCGCCTGGCCGATCACGGCGAGCTGCGGGGTCAGCGGGGCCTGCGGCGCAGTGGGCGACGGCGGGGCGGGTGCGACGGTGGGGCCGATCGGGGACGGCGTGGGCGGGGGCGCGTCCGACGCGGCGGCGGACGCGCTCGCCGTCCCGGACGCCGTGCCGCTCGTTGCGGACGGCGAGGTGGTGCGGGTGGCCGGGGCCGGCGAGACCGGTAACGGCGCGAGCCCCTGCCCGGACCCGGTGACCCGCGCGGTCGGCGCCGCGGACATCGGGAGCGGTGACGTCGAGGGGCGTGGGCTGGGGTCGACCAGTTTGCCGAGCACCTCGGTCGGCGATGCCCCGAGCAGGGTCAGCACGGCGAGCACGGCCGACAGCACCACGGCCACGCCGACGAGCGCGACGATGGTGGTGTTCGTCGAGCGGCCGGGGACGACCGGCCCCGCGGCGTCCCGCACCGGCAGGTCGAGGTCGAGGCCGAGGCGGCCGGGGTCGTGGTCGACCGCGGCGTCGTCCGGCACGGGGGCACCCGGGGTGAACAGGGGGGCCTCGACCCTCGGCAACCGGGGGGAGGGGCGCGGGCCGTCGAGGGGGAGACCGAGGATCAAGGTGTCGTGCACGCCGGGTGACGCCGGGCTCGGGGGCAGCGGACCTGTCGGATCCTCCACGTGATCAGAAGTACCGTCCGAGCCCTGGATCATGTCGCCGCCGCTACCCACAGTCGCTCAGGGTATCCGCCGTGCCGGGCGCGGCGGGTGGCGATCGTCCAGGCCGCGACGTGACCCGATCAGGAGTGCGGGCCACGAACATCACCCGGTTGCCGTAGCGCCCCCACGACTTTGGTCCCTGAAGTCACCCCACGGTGACCGCGGCCACAGCGGCCCGGTGGGCCGAGCGAGGGGCGCGGGCGGCGCACCGTCACCGGCCCCCCGCCGCAAATGCTCGTGAACCGGACGCCGCGTTGCTCCGTTCCGTTACCAAACCTCACTCAGGGGGGTCGCGGGACCGGGCCCGGGAATCCTGGTTCGCCAAGGACGCCCGACCGACGTCCACCCACCCGACGCGTCAGGGCGTCACCGGTGGGACGAGCCGAGGAGATCACCGCATGAGACTTCTCCCCTCCATCCGACGCCAGACAGCCCACGTCCGACCGCCGGCCCGACCGTCAGCACTGCGCGCCGGCGCTGCGACCCTGGTCGCCGCCGCGGTGACGGTCGCGGCGTCCGGGGTGGCCGCCGCCGACAACGTGGTGGTCGGTGGCGACGTCCTGGTCGTCGCGGGGACGCCGACGATGGCGATGGGGAACATCTGCGCCGGCGGGTCGGCGGGCAAGTCGCTCGATCTGTGGATCTCACGCCAGGGCAACAGCTCGACGCAGGTCTTCGCCAACAACACCCTGGTGACGTTCAGCGCCGTCACCCCGCTCCCGGCCGGGGTCTCGGTGGCCGGGCTCGGCTCGGTCGCCACCGGGGGCGGCTGGTCGGGGGCCGGCAACGGCACCACCGCCGGCCAGGGCACCCCCGACGGCACGCTCACGGTGACCCCGACGACGGCGCCGGGCGTGGCCTCGTCGGCGAACGTCACCTTCAGCGCCACCGGCGGGACCGTGACCCGGTCGGCGACCCTCGCCGTCACCTGGACCGTCGTGGCGTGTGACACGACGGCGCCGGTGGTGACGCCGTCGGTCACCGGCACCCTGGGCAGCAACGGCTGGTACACCTCCGACGCGGTGGTGTCCTGGTCGGTCAGCGACCCCGACTCCCCGATCTCCGCCAGCACCGGGTGCACCACCAGCACCGTCAGCAGCGACACCTCCGGGGTGACGTTCACCTGCAGCGCCACCAGCGCGGGCGGCACGACGACGAAGTCGGTGACCGTCAAGCGTGACGCCACCAAGCCGGTGATCTCCGCGGCCCTCAGCCCGGCCCGCCCGCTCGGTGGGTGGTGGAACATCTCCTCCGGCGCGCCCACGGTGGCCTTCACCTGCTCCGACGCCACCTCGGGCGTGACCGGCTGCCCCGGCTCGCACCTGTTCGGCGAAGGCGCCGACCAGACCTGGCCCGGCACGGTCACCGACAACGCCGGCAACACCGCCACCGCTGCGGCCACCGACGTGGACGTCGACCTGACCGCCCCCGTCGTGACCGGCACCCCCAGCGGCACCGAGGGCGACAACGGGTGGTACATCGGCGACATCACCGTCTCCTGGGCGGTCGACGGTGGCACCTCGGGCCTCGGCACCGCCTGCGCCGACGACGTGATCAACACCGATGACGCCGCCGCCCAGAGCGCCACCTGCACCGAGGCCACCGACGGCGCCGGCAACCACGGCACCGGCATCCTGAACGGCCTCTACCGCGACGCCACCCCGCCGACCATCCAGGCACTCATCCCCGCCCCGAACGGCGCCAACGGCTGGTACACGACCGCCCCCACCGTGACCTTCCCCTGCAGCGACGACGCCTCCGGCATCGACGGCACCTGCCCGGACGACGTGACCTTCGTCGACGGTGTGGGCCAGTCGGCGTCCGGGTCGGTCACGGACCTGGCGGGTAACACCAGCGCCGCCGGTGTCGTCGGCATCGACGTCGACACGGTGGCACCCGCGGTGTCGTACACCCTCACCGGCACCACGTCCGGCGGCTGGTACACCAGCGACATCACCGTCGACTGGACCGTCACCGACGGCGGGTCCGGGATCAGCGGCACCCCGTGCCCCTCGCAGACCCGCACCACCGACGGGCTCGTGATCACCTTCAGCTGCACCGCCACCGACGAGGCCGGCAACGCGACCACGGTGACCACCACGGCCGTCAAGCGCGACACGACGGCGCCGTCGGTGACCGTCGTGGTCTCCCCCGACCGCCCGGCGTCCGGGTGGTGGAACCTCGCCAGCGGCGCGCCCACGGTGACCTTCACCTGTTCGGACGGCGGCGCGGGCCTGGCCGTCGCGTGCCCCGACCCGGTCACCGCAGCGGAGGGCGAGGACGGCGAGGTCGAGGTCACCGTCGCCGACCTGGCCGGCAACGAGACCACCACGGGCGCAACGAATCTCGACGTCGACCTGACCGCCCCGGACCTGACCTACGCGGTCATCGGCCCGCAGCACAACGACTGGTACACGGGCGCGTCCACCACGATCCAGTGGTCGGCGAGCGACCTGCTCTCGGGCGTCGACGCGTCGCCCTGCCCGGACGACGTCTGGACCGTGGACGGCACCGGCCTCACCGCCGACTGCATCGCCACCGACGCCGCGGGCAACGCGACGACCGTCACCACGGCGCCGATCCGGCGCGACGCGACCCCGCCGACGATCACGGCGGCGGTCTCGCCGGCCGCCCCCGACGGCAGCAACGGGTGGTACCGCACCGCGCCCGTGGTGACCTTCACCTGTTCGGACTCCGGCTCCGGACTCGACGGCGACTGCCCCGACCCGGTCACCGTGCCGGACGGCGAGAACGGTTCTGCCAGTGGCAGTGTCACGGACCAGGCCGGCAACGAGGCCACCGTCTCGGTCACCGATCTGGACGTCGACACCGCCGCCCCGGCCATCACCTACACGCTCAGCCCGGCCACGCCGGTGAGCGGTTGGTACACCGGGGACGTCACCGTGCACTGGTCCGTCGTGGACGATGGGTCGGGCGTCGACGGGACGCCGTGCCCCGACGAGACGATCAGTGTCGACGGGGTGGGTCAGACGGCCTCGTGCAGCGCGACCGACCGGGCCGGCAACACCGCCTCGGCGACCACGGACGGGATCGACCGCGACGCCACCAAGCCGACGATCACCGGCGCCGTCAGCCCGGCGGCCCCGAACGGCTCGAACGGCTGGTACACGACCGCCCCCACGGTGAGCTTCACCTGTGGTGACGCGACGTCCGGGATCGCCTCGTGCTCGGGGCCGACCACCCTGGGCGAGGCGGCGGCCGCGCAGTCGGTGACCGGGACGGCGCTCGACCACGCGGGCAACTCGGCGACGGCCACGGTGTCCGGGTTGCGGGTCGACCTGACCGCGCCGACCAACGTCCAGTTCGTCGGCGGCCCGGGGTCGGGTGCGACGTACCCGTTCGGGTCGATGCCGGCGGCGCCGACGTGCACGGCGAGCGACGCGGCGTCCGGTATCGCGTCGTGCGTGGTCACCGGGTACGCGACGACGCTCGGGTCGCACACCATGACGGCCACGGCGACCGACCAAGCCGGCCGGACGGCGTCCGTCACCCGCAGCTACACCGTGCAGGCCTGGCGGTTGAAGGGCTTCTACCAGCCGACCGACATGGGCAACGTGTGGAACACGGTCAAGAACGGCTCGACCGTGCCACTCAAGTTCGAGGTGTTCGGTGGGTCTACCGAGTACACGGCGACGAGCGTGGTCAAGTCGTTCTCGGCCGCCAAGATCGCCTGCTCAGCCACGGTGACCACGGAGGACGCCATCGAGTTGGTGACCACCGGGTCGACGGTGCTGCGGTACGACACCACGGCGGGCCAGTTCATCCAGAACTGGAAGACCCCCACGGTGACCGGCTGCTACAAGGTCACCATGACCACCCAGGACGGCTCGTCGCTGAGCGCGCTGTTCAAGCTGGTCTGAGGTCAGCTGGTCCGAGCAACCAACCCCGAGGGCCGGTCGCGCACCCGCGCGGCCGGCCCTTCGGCGTCCGGGCTGACTCCTGAGGCCACCGCCGCGTGGGAGTGGACGGTTCGTGCGAGCGAGTGGACACATCTGCCGCGACACGCCCACCCCCTGAACCCAGCCGGCGTGTCGCGGCAGATGTGTCCACTACTCCAGCTCGCGCGACCACCCGGCTCACAGCCCCGGACTCGGAGTTGATCAAGAGACACACTCGTGGGCAACTCTTAACGGGGGCTTTGCCCTACTCGAACATATGTTCGATTAGCTTCGTCCCATGCGTCAGCTCACCCCCGATCCGAGCCACCCGAGTGCCCTCGGGGGCGCCGAGGTGGCGCTCGGGGTCGGCCCGAGCGTGGTGCGGTCCGTGGCCGATGCCCTCGCCGGGTACGCCCTCGACCCGAGCTCGGGGGCCGGCGCATCGGGCGCGGAGCTGATCGATCTAGTGGCCGCGCTGGAACGTCTGCGCGCCGCCGCGAGCGCGGCGCTGGCCCGCACCGGCGTCGCGTTCGACGTCCAGCACCGAACCGAGCAGCGCGAGGCGGGCATGCCGGCCCGACGCCTCGGCCTCGGGGTCGCCGACCAGCTCGCGCTGGCCCGCCGGGTCTCCCCCGCGCAGGGTGCGCGCGACCTCGGCCGGGCCAAGACCCTGTGCTCCGACCTGAGGCACACCTTGGCCGCCCTCGCCCACGGGCAGCTCAACGAACTGCAGGCGCACCGGATCGTCGAGATCACGAGTGTGCTCGAGGTGGAGGATCGGGTGCTCGCCGACCTCGAGCTCGCCGGAGGAGGCGCTGCCGCCGAGCGCCTGGCGAGCCTCTCCACCCGGGCGGTCGAGGCCGAGACCCGGCGCCTGGCCTACCGGCTCGACCCGGAGACGTTCGTGAAGGCCCGGGTGAAGGCCGAGTCGGAGCGCCGGGTCACCGTCCGCCCCGCGCCGGACGGCATGGAGTACGTGTCGGGGCTGGTCGGCATGAGGGCCGGGATCGCCTGCTACAAGGCCCTCAAGCAGGACGCCGAGGCGAAGCGCGCAGCCGGGGATCCCCGAAGCCTCAACCAGATCCAGGCCGACACCTTCGTCGAACGCCTCACCGGGCAGAGCGTTGCCACCACCCCGGTCGAGGTGACCCTGATCCTCACCCCGGAGACCCTCCTCGGCGACGACGAACCCGCCGAGACCGAGCACGGGCCGATCCCCGCCGAGGAGGCACGGTCCTGGTTGCTCGACTGGCTCGCCGGCATCGACGACGACGCAGCGGTCGCCTTCCGCCGTGCCATGGTCCACCCGGTGACCAGGGACCTGACCCACCTGGACACCCGCTCCCGCGACTTCACCCCCACCATGCGCCGCGCCATCGGCCTGCGCGACCGGTACTGCTCGACCCCGGGGTGCGGCGCACCGCTGCGCCACATCGACCACACCATCCCGGTCGCCGACGGCGGGGAGACCACCGTGGGCAACGGGCGGGGTACCTGCGAACGATGCAACTACGCCAAGGAGGCGCCCGGCTGGCGGGTACGGGTGCTGGACGACGCGTCCCCCGGCGGTGGTCGGGTCGTCGAGATCACCACCCCGACCGGGCACACCTACCGATCCCAACCGCCGCCGCTGCCCGGCGTGCATCCGCGGCGGTGAGCCCGGTGACCTGTGCTACCACTCACCCCATGGACACCGCGCCGCTCGCCGGCACCCTGCTCGTCGCCGGCGCCTCCTCCGACGCGGGCAAGAGCGTGCTCACGGCGGGCATCTGCCGCTGGCTGCACCGCCAGGGCGTGCGGGTGGCGCCGTTCAAGGCGCAGAACATGAGCAACAACAGCGTCGTCACCCCGAGCGGCGCGGAGATCGGTCGCGCCCAGGGCATCCAGGCGGCGGCCTGTGGCCTCGAGCCCGAACCGGCCATGAACCCGGTGCTGCTCAAACCGGGCGACGGCATGCGCTCGCACGTCGTGCTGATGGGGCGGCCCGCCGAGCAGGTCCCCGAGCTGGGCGCGACCTCGTTCGCCCGCGCGCGGCCGATCCTCGCCGAGGCCGTGCTCACCGCCTTCGACGACCTGCGCCGCCGGTTCGACGTGGTGATCTGCGAGGGTGCGGGTAGCGCCGCCGAGATCAACCTGCGCGAGCACGACCTGGCCAATCTCGGGCTGGCCGCCGCCCGGGGCATCCCCACCGTCGTCGTCGCCGACATCGACCGCGGCGGGGTGTTCGCCTCCCTCTTCGGCACCCTCGCGCTCCTCTCCGCCGACGACCAGTCGCTGGTCTCGGCCTTCGTCATCAACCGGTTCCGCGGCGAGGTGAGCCTGCTCGACCCGGGGCTCGTCGCCCTGCAGCGCCTCACCGGGCGACCCACACTCGGCGTGCTGCCCTGGCTCCCCGGCCTCGCGCTGGATGCCGAGGACTCCCTCGCCCTCGACTCCCCCGTCGCCTCCGGCGGCCCCCCGATCGGCCGCGACGTGCTCCGCGTCGCGGCGATCCGCCTGCCCCGCACCAGCAACCACACGGACGTCGACGCGCTCACCTGCGAGCCGGGGGTCGCCGTCCGGTGGACCGTCTCACCGACCGAGGTCGCCGACGCCGACCTGGCCATCCTCCCCGGCTCCCGCGCGACCGTCGCCGACCTGGACTGGTTGCGCGCCAACGGGTTCGCCCCGGTGCTGCGTGACCGCGCCGAGCGGGGGCGTCCCGTGCTCGGCATCTGCGGCGGCTACCAGATGCTCGCCGAGACCATCGACGACGGCGTCGAGTCCGGGCGGGGCGAGGTCCCCGGCCTGGGCCTGCTCCCCGTCCGGGTCAGGTTCGCACCCACCAAGACCGTCGGCCGGCCGACCGGTTCGTGGCGGGGCGAGCCGGTGACCACCGCCTACGAGATCCACCACGGTCAGGCTGCCGTCGTGGGCGAGGCCGAACCCTTCCTGGACGGCGCGCGCCGCGGCGCCGTCTTCGGCACCACCTGGCACGGGGCGTGGGAGAGCAACGGGTTCCGGCGGGCCTTCCTGCGCGAGGTCGCCGCCCTGGCGGGCCGCGAGTTCACCCCGGCGCCGGACGTCGACGTGGCCGCGATGCGCGAGGCCCGGCTCGACGCCCTCGGCGGCCTGGTCGCCGACCACCTCGACACGGCCGCGCTCTGGCGCCTGATCGAGCACGGGCCCACCGCGGGGCTGCCGTTCGTGCCGCCGGGGGCGCCGTGAAGGACCTATTCGACGACCACACCGTCCAGGTACACCGGCTGACCGGTCGTCACCGACCGCACCACCAGCGTGCCCGCCAGTACCTGCCCGGCCATGGGCAGCCACATCACGCGCCGGACTCCTGCCGGGGCGGTGGCTGTCGCCGCCTCGGAGATCCGCCCGAGCCGGTGACCCGCCAGGTAGACGTCCAGCGCGCCGAACCCCTGCCCGCGCGGCACCACCAGCGCCACCGACCGTCCCCGCACCCCGGCGAGGGTCACGGTCTGGCGGGGAGACGTCGTCCGGATCAGGGTGCCCTTGTAGGCCGTCACGGCCGACCGCCGTGACCACCCGGACGACGCCCGCAACGACCGCTCGTCGAGCGGCACCGCCGTACAGCGCTCCGGTGACCAGGGCGAGGTCGCCCGGACGCCCGTCGCCCGGACCGCGAAGCAGTAGCGCAGTCCGGGGGTCGGCCGCATCAGGACTGCCGACCGGAAGATGCTGTTGCGGCGGGGGTAGGTCGTCGTGCGCTGCCCCGACAACGAGATCGTGGTCATCCGCAGGTCGAACCAGACCTCCGCCGGCGCGGACGGCGCGCTGTACTCGATGCGGATCGAACCAAGGCTCACCCGGGGCAACGGCGAGATCACCGGCGCGGTCAACGGGTCAGGGCCCGGGCCCGAGGTGGAAGTCGGGCCCGGGGTGGAAGTCGGACCCGGGGTGGAAGTCGGAGCCGTCGCTCCCGCCCCGACAGCGTTGGGTGCCGCGGCCACTCCCTCGGGGTACGCGTAGAGCACGTAGCGCGCAACCCCACCGGCGGGGATCGCCGTCCAGGCGACGCCCTCCCAATAGCCGGGGGAAGGGGCCTGCCACTGCTGCGCGGTCAGGGTCACGCTCTGCCCGACCTCCAGCAGCTCACCGACTGCGCTGATGTCCACGGGATTCCCCAGACCGGAGGTCGCCCCGGTCGGCACCCCGTACACGCGGAACCGCCAGCGACGCCCGTCCTGGGGAGCGGTGACCCTCAACGTGGCAGGGCTGCCACCACTGACCTGCAGCGTGGGTGACGGGCCGGTCCAGCGCTCACCGCCGCCGACCACCCGGACGACGACCCGGGCCGCGCCGCGCCACTCCACCAGATAGGTGCCCTCCGCCGTCCGGACCATCGCGTTGCTCATGCTGGCCCGAGGCCCCACGTAGCCGTCGAGCACGCCCCCCCAGACCGGGATCGCCGACGAGCCGTCGGCAGGCAGTCGCCAGAGGCCCATGGAGGTGACGCCGCTCGATCCATAGATCGCGGCGGCTGTGTAGGCGTCGCCGGAGGCGTCGTACGTCGGCCTCCCGACGAACGCGCTGGGGATGCCGGTCAGCGAGATCGTTCCGTCCGGGCGGCGGGTGATGAGTTCGCCGTTCACCTCGGCGACGAGAGCACCATCGGGCCGCACGGCCGGCTCGGTGACCTGCGGCAGGGCCACGTCGAGGGCCCGCACACCGACCGCTGCACGGGTGTTGCCCCCGCCGAGCGCCCGCTCGAGCCGCCCGCCCGAGCGCGGAACGCGCCAGACGACCGCGTTGAGACCGAGCGTCACGACGTACACCGACGACGCATCGACGGCGAAGAACGGCTGCAACCGAGCCGAGGTGGAGTCGGCACCCTCCGCGGGCTCGTCCTGGGCTCCGCCACCCGCAACGGTCGTGATCACCCCGGACGGCGAGATCGCCCGGAGGCGGTAACTGTCGGCGACGTAGAGGGTGCCGTCGGGGGCATAGTCGATCTGACTCGGCGCCATGCCCGCGGCCAGCGCAGGACCTCCGTCACCGGACGGCGCCGCTGCGCCGGGTGCGCCCGCCACCCGCACGACCCGGCCGCTCCGCAGCACGGCCACGCCGTCGGGTACCGCGATCGCCAGCTCACCGGTGACCGGGTTCACCGCCAGGTCCTTGATCCAGCGGAACCACGCCTGATCGACGGGCACGTTGTCACCGGCCAGCCAGGTGGACGCGTTGTCCGGCGGTGCGACCATGCCGACCACGTCGGTGACCTGCGGTCCGTCCGCCCGGGCGGGCTCGGCCGCGACCACGGTGGCCGTGGCAGCCACCAGGGCGGCGGTCATGACGGTGGCGAGTCGGTGGGCCGCGCCGCGGCCGGCGATGGTCATCACGTGGTGCAACCCCCTCGGGAGACGTCCCTCGGCACGCTACGACGTGCGCAGCGTCCGCACGGGCGAATCGGAGCAGCTCACGACTACGGTTTCCCCACGTCTCAGTTCCTGTCCTGCCAGGTACAGATGCACACCTCGTTCCCCTCGGCGTCGGCGAGCACCCACCAGGCCCGGGCGTTGGCGTCGCTGACCAGCCGCCCGCCCGCGGCGAGGGCCGCGGCGACCCGCTGCTCGGCGAGCTCGTGCGGCACGGTCACGTCGAGGTGGATGCGGTTGCGTTGCGGGCGGGGCTCGGTCATCTGCTGGAACCAGAACATCGGTCCGGTACCGCGCGGGTCGACCAGCGATCCCTCCGGATGCGTGCCCATCGGGCGGTAGTCGAGCACGGCCAGCCAGAACGGCCGGATCGCCGCGATGTCCAGCGCGTCGATCGCCACCTCGACCACCTGCGCCGCCGACGGCTCGGGCTCGACCCCCAGCGCGCGCGCCAGGTCGCTGACCGCCCGGGCGAACGCCACCTCCGCCTCCGTCGGGTCGAACCGGACGCCGTCCGTCACGGCCAGGTGCAGCGAGCCGGGTGGGCGCAGGTCGAGCTGGGGCGTGACGCCGTGCTCGTCGGCGAGCCCGGCGACCTGGACGGCCAGGGCGGCGGCCGCGCCGAGCGAGCCGCACGCGTAGCCGGCCTCGAGCCGGCCCATCAGGTACCGCCAGTCGGTCAGGCCGAGGGTCTGGAAGGTGACGGGGTCGACGGCCGGGGCGACATCGGTCATGCCGGGCATGCTGCCAGGGGGCACCGACAGCGTCACCCGGAGACGGCCGGGGCAGCCCGGCCCTGCAGCGGTCAGCGAGCCCGGAAGCCGCCGTCCACCAGCAGGTCGGCGCCGGTCATGAAGCTGGCGTCGTCACTGGCCAGGAACGCGACCGCCGCGGCCAGCTCGACCGGGTCGGCGCGCCGGCCCATCGGGGTCTCCGGCACGACCCCACCGTGCGGCTCGGCCGCGTTCAGCGGGGTGCTCACCCCGCCCGGCACCAGGGCGTTCACCCTGATCCCGTCGGGCGCCAGCTCGAGCGCCGCCGTCCGGGTCAGCCCGATCAGCCCCGCCTTGCTGGCGCAGTAGGCCGCGTACCCGATCGCCCCGGACGGGCCGAAGATCGAGGAGGTGTTGACCACGTTCGGCCCGATCCCCTTGCGCAGCAGGGGGATCATCGTCCTCAGCCCGAGGAACGCGCCGGTCAGGTTGATCCCGATCAACCGGTTCCAGGCCTCGAGCGACTCCGCCTCGATCGGCGTCACCTGCACGATCCCGGCGTTGTTCACCAGCACGTCGAGCCGCTCGAACCGCTCTTCCAGGACGTCGCGCGCCGCCTCCCAGTCGGCCGGCGACGACACGTCCAGGTGCAGGTAGGTGACGTCGAACCCCCTGCCCCGCAAGGCGTCCTGCGTGAGCCGGCCCTCGTCGTCCAGCACGTCGGCGATCACCACGGTGCCGCCCTCGGCGGCCAGTCGCTCGGCGTGCGCCGCCCCCTGGCCCCGCGCACCACCGGTGATCAACGCAATGCGGCCCGAGAACCGTTGCACCCCAATAGATTCCACCGAATCACTCCGTCTTCGCGAGCTGGGCCAGGGCGGTGAGCAACCGGTCGGTGTCGGCCAGGTCGTCGTTCCACT
>WBZP01002969.1_pt1 | contig 18938 bp, 15 predicted proteins | sample 5204301 | NCBI WGS metagenome assembly WBZP01 (sample SAMN12412401, study PRJNA552823) | activated sludge metagenome | isolation source: activated sludge from nitrification reactor of wastewater treatment plant... | place: USA: Pennsylvania | collected 2017 | reverse complement strand
ACGGTCCTCAGGACCGTCTGCGTCCGGGCTCACCCCGCAGGATGGCCGCGATGTTCTTGAGCTCCCCGGCGCCGCAGTTCGGGCAGTGCTGCATGTCGATTTCGAAGACAAGCTTGAGCAGCCGCGCCCAACTGATGCGGTAGGGCCGGTCCTGAACCGTCGCAGGGGTCGACCTAGGGCCAGTCCCGGGCAGGTTCGCAACCCAAGGTCATTGCTGTCAGCGCGGCTGCCGATCGGCTGCGCCTTGCCGGCATCGACCGGATTCTGCACGTCGACTCCTTGTTGCAGCGCCCCGTCATGGCCTCGCACCTCCTGGAGGCGATCTCCGCGGCCTGCCCCGCTGCGCTCGCGCCGCGCACCGGCGGCAAGCCGGTTGTCGCATCCCCCGCGAAGGGCTTCACCGCGACGGACTTGAATGCGCTGGCCGCGCCGCTGCGCGGGCAGCACGTCCTGCTGGTGGAGGACAACCCGCTGAACCAAGTGGTCGCCGTGGAGTCGATGCGCCGGGTCGGCATGACCGTCACCGTCACCGTCACCGTCGCGGCCAACGGCCTGGAGGCCGTGGAAGCCCTCAAACAAGCGCCTCCGCACAGGTTTGCCGCCGTACTGATGGGCTTGCACATGCCGGTTGCGGACGGGCTGGAAGCCACGCGCCGGATCCGCGGAGTTGCCAGGTGCGGCCGACGTACCGATCATCGGCATAACCGCGGCGGCCTTGCCGGAGGATCGCGAACGTTGCCTTGCCGCAGGCATAGTGGACCACCTTGCCAAGCCGGTCCTTCCCGAGTGGTTGATCCGCATGCTGCTCCGATGGTCCGCCAAGCGCCGCGACGCGGAGCCGACGCTGCCGACGCTCCGTCCGGATGACGACGCGTCGAGGGCCGCGTTCGAGCGCGACGTGCTGCACCGGTCTGTGCACGGCGACGAGTCCTTGGTGCGGAAGCTCGCGGGGATCTTTCGTCAGCGCGATCGCGACGCAGCGGCCGCGCTGGCGCGCTGGGTCGCCGACGGAGACCTGATGCGCGCGCGCGACAAGGCGCACGACCTCAAAGGCGGGGCCGGCGCGGTGGGCGCCCTGTCCACGGCGCTCGCAGCCGAGGCGCTGCAGCGCACCCTGGATGGCGACGGCGTCAACGTTCAGCAACGGGTGGCCGCGCTCCAGCATGCGCTGAGCGCAGCCCTGGAGGCGATCGACGCCTTTCTCTCCGATCCGGGCCCGCCCCTCTGACGCGCGCGGGCGTTCGTTTCACGCGGCTTGCAGCGATTCGGCCGGCACGCCGGCACGCACGTGGCTGACCGGCAGGCAGACCCGGAACGTCGTGCCCACACCCCGCTCGCTGCGGACCTCGATGCGGCCGCCGTGCCGTCGCACGATGCCGTAGGAAACGGACAGGCCCAGGCCCGTCCCCTTGCCCACGGGCTTGGTGGTGAAGAAGGGGTCGAAGATGCGCGTGAGATTCTCCGCGGCGATGCAGCAGCCGTCGTCAGCGACCTCGACGAAGACCTCGTCCTCCCCCAGCATGCCCGTTGTGATCACGATCTGGCCGCGCTTGTCGGCGCCGGCGAAGGCATGCGCGGCGTTGACCAGCAGATTCATGAAGACCTGATTGAGCTGCGAGGCAAGGCACTCGACCTGCGGGATCTCCCCGTAGCGGCGCGTGACGTCCGCCACGTACTTGATCTCGTTGTGGACGATGTTCAGCGTGCTATCCAGGCCCTTGTGCAGGTCGGCCCCCATCCACTCCTGCTCGCCGGCGTGGGAGAAGTCCTTCAAGTCCTGCACGATCTGCCGTACCCGCTGCACCCCGGCGGTCGATTCGGCCAGCAGGTCCACCACGTCTTCGCGCAAGTAGTCGAACTCGCAGTCCTTCAGCAGCGCGCGCGCGGCTGCGGCATCCGCGGCCGGCAGCACCCCTAGCCTGGCCTCGAGGGCCGACGCGATCTTGAGCAGGCTCGTCACGTAGCCCTGCAGCGTCGCGAGGTTGGAGCTGACGTAGCCGATTGGATTGTTGATCTCGTGCGCCACGCCCGCGGCCAACTGGCCGATCGAGGCCATCTTCTCCGCCTGCAGCAGCTGCCCCTGTGTTTCCTCGAGGCGGCGGATCAGCGCCTGCTGCTCGTCGCTGCGCTGCTGCAGTTCATCGCGCGCGTTCTGCCGCGCCATGAGATCCGACTGGAGCCGTTCGTTGCGCGCATTGAGCTCGTTGGACATCAGCTCCAGCGCGCGCTCGATCATCGTCCGCTCGGTCTCCGCATCGTCATAGGCCTGGCTGACCGCGCCCAGCAGCGCCTCCAACCCGGCCGGCACGGTGTCGACCGAGCCGAAGGCGCGCCGCAGCTGGCGCTGCAGCAGCTTGTGGTAGTCGGCACTCATGCTTCGGCCAGCGTCGTGATGGTCATGGTCTGGTTGTGCAGTTCACAACTCCCCAGCGTGCCCTGCGGACAGAGTTCGCCGTAGGAGTAGAAGCCCGTCAGCGTCGCGTTTGGCAGCACCTCGCGGACGGCGTCGAGTTCCTCCTCGGTGCGCTGGCGCAGCACCATGCGCCGCGCGACGCAGCTGACCAGCAGCGCGAGCTCCGCCTGCGAGCCGTCCATCCGGCCGACGCTGGCCACGGCCGCCCCGGAGGCGCCGTCCACCAGCCGGTCGAAGTTCGCCCTCATCAGCCGTGCCGTCGCGCCCTCCGGCACATCGCCGGCGAAGATCAGGCTGCCGGCCGCCTCGTCGACGCCGAGCACGCTGCGCACCAGCCCTTCCTGACCGTCCGGCCCGTCCAGCAACAGCGGAAACAGCAGCGCCGACCCAGGCAACGCGCGGGCATGCTCGCCGAGGTAGTTCTTGTACAGCGCCAGGGCCGATTCACCGTCGAGATCGAACAGCACGTTGCCGTGCGACCGGGTGATGCGCCTCGACGGGCCGAAGCGGTCCCAGCCGCCGAGCGAGCCGTAGCCGACCCGCAGGGCATCGCCGTAGATGCCCACGCCGACGGCCAGGCCCGGGCGGGCGGTGCCGTTGACGCAAACCAGCGTCCGCTCGAAGCGCTCGCCGTCGGCGGCCAGGCCTCCAGTGGCAGCCACCTGCGCCGGCAGAGCGACGCGCAGCGCATGCGCGAACGCGCTGCCGTTGACCTTCAACCCGTCGCAGAAGGCGATCACGTGGCGCAGGTCGGCACGAGTCAGTCCGTCGGCGATCTGCTGGGCCGCCTGCGCTCCGTCCGCTCCGTCGGCGATCTCGACGGTGCAAACCTCGACCGCGCAGCGGTCGAACTGCACCGCCGTGGCGGAGATCGAATCGTCGCGCACCATCACGTCGGCGACTTCGCCAGCGGTCGAACAGCCCACCAGCGCGCTGCCCGGAAAGGCGCCTTGCAGGCTCTCGATCAGGTCCGCGCGTTGCAGCAGCGCCCCGGCGCCGAACACCAGCAGCAACTGGGCCGGCGTGCCCGTCGGAAGCGGCGGTGTCCACCCCTCCCCTGCGGTCCATACATGTTGCCTGATTCGCATGCGTGTCTCCGTCCAGCCGCGCGGCCCCGACCCCGGACCGCGCGGCTTCGCTGGACATCCGGGTCGGCTTGTCGCCCTGTGTATCGGCTGGAAGGTGCGCGGGTTGAGTGACATGTGGCACAGCGACTGTCGCGACGAGCGCAGCGGCAGTTGCCGGTCGAGGACTTCCGCACAGTTCCCGGCACATGCCACTTCAGCCTTCGCCTTTCGAGCCGATTTCAGTACCGATCCGGCAGCAACCTCCTGCGGCGCGACGACCGAACCGACGTAACAGCGCTCAGCCCTGCCGCCCAGCATCCGAAGACCCGAATAGAAACTCGCACCGCGATTCCATGTCCACGACTGCGCCATCGACCAACGCCGCCCCGCAGGGCGGCCGGGCACCGCTGTCGCCACACGACGCGGTCGAACTGATCGAGCATTCGCAGACCGGGCACTTCGTCATCCAGGACGATCGCATCGTCTATGCCAATCCCACCCTGGCCACGCTGCTGGGCTGGACGGTCGAGGCGCTGGTCGGGCAGCCTCACGACGTGATGACGCCTCCGGAGCAGCGCGAGCGCGTGCGTGAGATCGTCGCGCGGCGCCTGGCGGGCAAGCCCGGCCGTCCCGGCCAGATGCCCTGCCTGCGCCGCGACGGCAGCCGGCTCGACAGCCGCATCGTGGCCACGGCCGTGCGATTCCGCGATCGGCCTGCGGTGCTGGTCGCCCTGCAGGACATCACCGAGCTGACCACGGCGCTGCGCCAGGCGCGCTGGAACGCCGAGATGCTGTCGCAGACCGAGTCCTTGTGCCGCTCGGGTTCGTTCGAGCTGTCGCTGCCCGACGGCGCCCTGGCGATGTCCCAGGGCCTGTGCCGGCTCGTCGAAGAGCCCGCGGACGCCGCCCGCGCCCAGCTCGACGACCTCGCCTGGATCCCGCCCGACGAGCGGGCCTATGTCGCCGGCATCTGGCGCGGCGCAGTGCTCGGGGAACCCTTCGAGTTCCAGCACCGCATCCTGACCCGCTCGGGGCAGCGCCTGATCGTGCTGCATCGCGGCCGGGTTGAGCAAGACGAGGCCGGCGGCCTGCGCGGGGTCGCCCTGCTGCAGGACATCACGGCGCAGCGGGATGCGGAACTGCGTCTGCAGGAGCTGGCCACGCACGACGAAGTGACCGGGCTGTCCAACCGCGCAGCCTTCATCGACCGCCTGGACGCCGCGATGGTCGCCGCCGGCTGGGATGAGCGCGCCGTGGTGCTGCTGGCGATCGACATCCCACGCATCGCTGAGTTGCGCGACAAGATGGGATTCGGCGCCGGCGATGCGCTGGCCATGACGCTGGCGTCGCGGCTGCAGGAACAGTGCCGCGACGGCGAGACGGTCGCACAACTCGGCAACGACGAGTTCGGCCTGATGCTCGAGCTGCCGCGCGAACTGGCCGACCTTGAAGGCGCCGTCGAAGCACGGGCAGCAGCGCTACGCAAAGCGCTCGAGGTGCCCGTCCAAATCGCGTCGACCGAGACCTTCGCACGCTGCGTAATCGGTGTCGCCTGCTTCCCAGGCGACGCCCAGGCACCCGCGCAGTTGATCGAGCTGGCGCAGACCGCCCGGCTGCGCGCGACGGCGGACAGCCCGGTCGTGCTGTACCGGCCCGACTCCAACGTGCGCGCGGTGCGCGAGATGCGCATCGAGGCCCTGCTGCGCCAGGCCATTGCCGACGACGAACTCGAGCTGCACTACCAGCCGCAGGTGGACATGGCCACCGGGCAGGTCGTCGGCGCCGAAGCGCTGCTGCGCTGGACTTCCTCGGCCCTCGGGACCATTTCGCCCGCCGAGTTCATTCCCGTCGCCGAGCGCACCGGCCTGATCGGCCGCGTCGGCGACTGGGTGCTGCGCCGCGCCTGCCTCCAGATCGCCAAGTGGCGCGCCGAAAGCGTCCCGTCGGTGCGCATCGGCGTGAACCTCTCGCCGATGCAACTGCAGCGGCGGGACCTGGCCAGCCACATCCAGTCGATCGTCCTCGAGGCGGGCATCGACCCGGCGCTGCTCGGGCTGGAAGTCACGGAGGGCACCGTGATGGCCGACCTTGCGCACGCGGCGACGATCCTGCGCGAGGTCAAGGCGCTCGGCATCGAGGTGTCGCTGGACGACTTCGGTACCGGGTTCTCGAGCCTGAGCTGCCTGCGCAGCCTGCCGATCGACGTCGTCAAGGTCGACCGCTCGTTCGTGCACGACGTGACGGCCTCGCCGGAGGACGTCTCCGTCACGCGCGCGATCATCACGATGGCGCATGGCCTGCAGCTGAAGGTGCTGGCCGAGGGCGTGGAGACCGACGGGCAGCTGAGCCTGCTGGCCGCCAACCGCTGCGACTACATCCAGGGCTACTGCTTCAGCCCGGCTCTGCCGGCCGACGGCTTCGCCGCCCTGCTGCGCGACGGACGGGCACTGCCCGAGCGCTTCGTGACGCGCGCGCGCAAGGCCCGAACGCTGCTGCTGGTCGACGACGAGGAGCACATCCTGTCCTCGCTCAAGCGCCTGTTCCGGCGCGATGGCTACCACATCGTCACGGCCTGCGGCGCGGCGGCCGCACTGGCGCGCCTGGCCGAGACGGAGGTCGACGTGATCGTGTCGGACCAGCGCATGCCGGGGATGACCGGCGTCGAGTTCCTGCGCCGCGCCAAGGAGCTTTACCCAGGCACAGTGCGCATGGTGCTGTCCGGCTACACGGAGATCCAGTCGATACTCGACGCGATCAACGAGGGCGCCATCTACAAGTTCCTCACCAAGCCCTGGGACGACGCGCTCCTGCGCGGGCATGTCGCCGAGGCGTTCCGGCAGAAGGAGCTGGCGGACGAGAACCGGCGCCTGTCGCACCAGGTAGAGAGCGCTAACGCCGAGTTTCAGGACCTCAACGCGCGCCTGGAAACGCTATTGGCACAGCAGCACGAAGAGGCGGAGCTGCTGTCGCTGGCCGCGTCCAGCACGCGCGAGGCGCTGGACGCCCTGCCCGCCGGTGTCATCGTGGTCGACGCCGACGGCACGCTGGCCTTTGCCAACGAAGAGGCGCGCCGCATCGTGCCGCAGGCGGCCGCGCTTCTCGGCGAGCCGGCTGCCGAGGCCCTGCCCGCCGAGATGTGGCCGGCCCTGACACGCGGCGAAGGGTCCGACCGTCTCGTCGACATCGGCGCGCGGCGCCTGCGGATCCGCCAGCGTCCCTTCCACGCGCAGAACGGCGCCGCGGGCCGCATCCTGCTGTTGACCGCCCAGATCGAGAGTGAGGTTGAGTAGATGGACGCCATGGCCTGCACCGCCCCCGTACCGCCGCAAGCGGCCGAGCCTCGCACGACGTCGCCGGAGGCCGCGCGGCGTCTGGCACACCTGTTCCGGCGCAGCATCGCCAGCGGCGCCATCCATCCGCTGCTGCCCGTGTTCCGGCTCCATCACGGCGTCGGCGACGGCCTCGGCGCACTGGCGCCGGCCGCCAGTGCGCCCTCAGCCCCGGTGCCGTGCGCGCCCATCGAGGTCGCAGCATTGCGTCGCGGCATTGGGGCGCTGCCGAGCCTTCCGCAGGTGGTGCAGCAGGCGATGGCCATCCTCAATGACGAAGGCGCCAGCATTGCCAGTGCCGTCGAATGCATCGAACACGATCCGGTGCTGGCCGCCCGCACGCTGCGGGCCGCGAACACGGCCTTCTATGGCTGCGCCGGGCGCGTCGCCACGCTGCGCGCCGCCGTCGGCATCCTCGGCCTGCGCACGGTGGCGGCCCTGCTGACCACCGCCGCGGTATCGGCCCAGCTTCACGGCACCTCGCGCAGCTCGGCCGTGCCGTACGGGCCGTTCTGGCGCCACGCCCTGACCACGGCGCTCGTCGCCCGCGGCCTGGCCAAGGTCAGAGGCCTGGATGCCGAGGTCGCATTCACCGCCGGCCTGCTGCACGACATCGGCGTGCTGCTGCTCGCGACGCAGTTTCGGGCCGAGTATGAGCAGGCCGTTGGTCATGCCACCCGATGCGACCTGCCGCTGCTCGGCGTCGAGCGTTCGGTGCTGGGCCTGGACCACTGCGTGGCCGGCGAGGCCCTGTCCCGCCACTGGCGGCTGCCGGCGCCCGTCACCCAGGCAATCGCCGCCCACCACACCCCGGCCAGCGGGACCGATGCGGCGGTGAGCATGGTGGATCTGGTGCACGTCGCGGACGCGCTGGCGCATGGCGTGCAATCGCCCGACGGCGTCGACGATGCGGTGCCGACCGTCGCCGTCAGCGTCTGGGCACGCATCGACCCCGGCACCCCTGCGACGCTCGACCTTCTGCGGTCGACTTCGGACGCCGTGGAGGCGTTGTGCGAAGCCCTGTCACTTTGAGTCCTGCACGGCCCGCGCGGCGCGCCTGCGCTGCGGCAGGGTGCGCGCCCGCTGCCGGCTCTGACTCGGCGGCAGCGATGCCGGTTCGTTGAGCCGGCTCGTTGACCATGCTGGCAATTGCCCCCGCCCCAACTATTGTGGACGAGCCGGCTGCGCCGGCCGCCGCCGTTGTGCTGTGCGTTGACGACGAGCCCAACATCCTCGCCGCCCTGAGGCGAAGCTTGCGGCCGCAAGGGTTCCAGGTGCTGACCGCCGGCGGTGGTCAAGAGGCCCTGGCCCTGCTGAGCAGCGAGCAAGTCGACGTCGTCATCTCGGACATGCGCATGCCCGGCATGGACGGGGCGGAGCTGCTCGAGCAGGTGCACGTGCGCTGGCCGGTCGCGATACGGGTGCTTCTTACCGGACACGCCGACAGTGCCGCGGCGATCGCTGCCATCAACCGCGGCCGGATCTACCGCTACCTGTGCAAGCCCTGGAACGACGCGGAGCTGCATGCAACCATCCACCAGGGTCTGGAGTTGCAGCGCCTCGAACGCGAGCGGCAGCGCCTCGAGGCCCTGACCGCGCGCCAGAACGCCGAACTGCGCGATGCCAACGAACGGCTCGAACAGCGCGTCGCCGAGCGGACCGAGGCGCTGGCGAAGGCGAACGACTCCATCCGCCGCAGCTACCTGACCGGTATCAAGGTCTTCTCGGGCCTGATCGAACTGCGCGGTGGCCGCCTCGCCGGGCACGGCCGGCGCGTCGCCGACATGGCGCGCAGGATCGCGCAGGCGATGGAGCGGCCGGACGAGGAGTCGCATCAGCTGTTCGTCGCGGCGCTGCTGCACGACATCGGCCACATCGGCCTACCGGACGCGATGCTCGTCAAGTCGGTCGCGAAGTACGACGCCGGCGAGACCGCGCAGTTCCAGCGCCACGCCGAACTCGGCGAGCAGTCCCTGATGCCGTTGGACGACATGCAGGCCGTCGCGGCGCTGATCCGCGCGCACCACGAGCGCTTTGACGGCCAGGGCTACCCCGACCGCCGCGCTGGCACGGCGATCCCGCTGGGTGCACGCATCCTGGCCGTGGCCGACTGCTTCGACGAACTGCAGAACGGCCACCTCGTCGACGCGCCGATGACGATGCAAGAGGCGCGCACGGTGATCCGTCATGGCCGCGGCAGCCAGTTCGATCCGGAGATCGTCGACGTCTTCCTCCACATCACCGAGCCGCAGCGGCCGAAGACGATCGCCGATGTGCCGCTGCAGGCCGCACTGCTCGAGCCGGCCATGGTGCTGGCGCGCGACCTGGTCACGCCCACCGGCGTGCTGATGCTGGCGGCCGGGCATGTCCTGAGCGCATCGCTGATCAAGCGCATCCAGGATTTCGACCAGCGGCTGGGCGGCAAGCTGATCATCCACGTCAAGCCGAGAGGCGCCTCATGAACTGCCAGCACGTACTGATCGTCGACGACGAGGCCGCGGTCCTTTCCGCGCTGAAACGGGCCTTGCACAGGCACTTCGGCGCCGCCCTCTCGGTGCTCGCGCACACGAGTGCGGGCGCGGCGCTGGACCTGGTGCGCGTGCGCGACTTCGACATCGTGATCTCCGACCTGCGCATGCCCGAGATGGACGGGATCACCTTCCTGCGCAGGGCCGCCGCGCTGCGTCCGCACGCCGTCCGCATGGTGCTGACCGGCTCGGCCGACTTCGAGACCGCGCAGCGGGCCATCAACGATGCCGGAGTGTTCCGCTACCTGTGCAAACCCTGGCGCAACGAGGACCTCGCGGCGCATCTCGAGGCGGCGCTCGCGCTGTCTGCGGGCGCGCGCGCCCAGCGCGACGCGGTACAGGCGTGGCACGACGCCGGCGAACGCCCATCGGCGCAGGAACTCGAACGGCGCCGCCTCGAGCAGCTCGAACCAGGCTTGACGCAGGTCGAGTTCGGCCCGGCCGGTGAGGTGCTGATGCCGTCCCTCACCTCGTTCGGTGACCTCGGGCGGGGGTGAGAGGCGGTCGATGCAGCGACCCAGATCAGCGTCGACTGTCCGACGCGTGCCGGGGGCGGCACGCAGGCCCGCTGCCCCGGCGCCGGCGCAGCGCCCCACGCGGAAGGCGTCGGCCGCCGCGAGTTACTCCTCGCCGATCACCGACGGCGAGAACGCAACGGCGCCCACCGGCTTCGGTCCGGCTGCCCAGGCCAGGATCATGTGCGCGGGCATCGGCTTGGCGAACAGGTAGCCCTGGAGCTCGTCACAGCCAAGATCGAGCAGGATCTCCCGCTGCAGGTGGGTCCCGACTCCTTCGGCGACGGCGCTCAACGACAGGTCGTGCGCGAGATGCACCACGGCGCTGACGATCGCCCGCGCGTCGGCACTGGTCTCGATGTCGGCAACGAAGCTCCGATCGATCTTCAGCTGGCGCGCCGGCAACGTCCGCAGATAACTCAGGCTCGAGTAGCCGGTCCCTAAGTAGTCGATCGACAGGAACACACCGAGGCGCGCGAGACCGTCCAGGGTACGCCGCGTAGCCTTGACGTCGCTCATCGCGACCGACTCCGTGATCTCGCACAGCAGCTGCGACGGGTCGACACGGTATCGCGCCAACGCGTGGCCAATGCGTTCAACCGGGTCGTCTTCGCGCAACCGGTGCGCCGACAGGTTGATGGCGACGCGCATGCGCACGCCCTCGTCGCGCCATGCGCCGATCTGGCGACAGGTTTCGTCCAAGACCCATTGGCCGAGCCTGCCGATCAGCCCGAAGCGCTCCGCCAGCGGGATGAACGCATCGGGCGCCAACAGCCCACGCTCGAGGTGCTGCCAGCGCAGCAATGCCGCCACGCCGCGGATGCGACCCAGTTTCACGTTAACCTTGGGTTGGTAGTGCAGGCGCAACTGGCCCTGCTCGACCGCGTGGCGCAGATCGAGGTGAAGATCGAGTTGGTTGAGCGCTCCGGCGTCCATGTGGGACTCGAACACGGCGTAGGTGTTGCCGCCGGCGCGCTTGGCTGAGTACATCGCCGCATCGGCATTTGCGATCAACTTGTCCCGGTGTCCATGGTCCGGATGCCCGACGATGCCGATCGACCCCGAGATCTCGACTTGCCGGCCCGCAATGTCCACCGGACGGGCCACCGCCTCGAGCACCCGCCGCGCCAGGCTCACAGCGTCCGCCACGCTGGTGGCGTCCTCGACCAGCATCATGAACTCGTCGCGGCCGATCCGCGCCACGGTGTCGCTTTCGCGCGCCACGCCTCGCAGCCTGGCCGCGGTTTCCTTGAGCAGCATGTCGCCGGCCGCGTGACCGAAGGAGTCGTCGACCGGCTTGAACCCGTCGAGGTTGATGAACAGGACGGCGATCCTGGCCGCGTGGCGCTGCGCGATGCCCTCCTCGGAACGTTCGTGGCGGCGCTGGGCGTCAGTGAGCCGGTCTTCGAGCAGCAAGCGGTTCGGCAGACTCGTGAGCGGATCGAGGAAGGCGCGCCGGCGCAGTTCCTCGTTGGCCGACTGCAACTGGACATTGGCACGACTGAGCGTGCCGCGCATGTGCGCATCGAGGGTCGACGTGAACAGTGTCATCGCCAGTAGCTCGAGCGTCGACAGCGACACCAGCACGCCGAGCTTGTCGCCGCCGATCCCGTCCGCGCTGAGGCATACGGAATCGGTGGGGAAGTTGGCCGCCGCCATGCCGGTGTAGTGCATGCCGCAGATGGCCAGACCCATCACCAGCGCGGCGCCGGCCTGGTACAGCAGGTTGCGCCAGCCCGCGAACGAGCGCAGCCAGAAGAATATCCACAGTGCCGCCGCCGAGGCCGCCACCGCGATTGCGGCCGAGGCGGCAACCAGCCAGGGGTCCCAGACGATGCCCGGCGCCATGTCGAGGGCCGCCATGCCCGTGTAGTGCATGGCGCAGATCCCGGCCCCCATGGCCAGCGCCCCGGCCACCAGGCGCCGCTAGGTGAGCGACCCACGCCTGGCGACAAACAGCGCCACCCCGGAGACGGCGACGCCGGCAACCCAGGAGGCCGCGGTCAGCGCGCCGGTGTAGCCGAGCGTGATCGGCAGGAAGAAGGCCAGCATGCCGACGAAGTGCATGCACCAGATGCCGGTCCCCATCGCAATAGAGCCCCCGACCCACCAGTTCAGCGCAACGCGGCGATCGTGCGTGCGGACACGCCTGGCGAGGTCGAGCTCGACGAACGACGCGAAACTCGCGATCAGCAGGGAGGCTGCAACGGTCCAGGGGTTGTAGTTGGATGTCAGGTAAGTCACGGCTGTTCCTCCACCGTCTGGCAGGCAGGCCAGCGCCTGGGCCGGTATACCCGGACGGACAGTGAGCCATGGATCGGCGTTTCGCGGGACAACTTGACCCCGGATGGCGCGTGGCGCCGAGATGGCCACCTTGCCGCACGCGGTGGCACTCGGCTGCGCGGCGATCATGCTGGCGCTGACGTTCACGCGGCTGGCCGCGCGGCTGGGCGGAATGCCCGGGATCCGTGCCCTCGAGCCCGGCGGAAGCACCATGTCCGCGCTGACGAACCTGAGTTGCCGGCAAGCTGCCGGTCGCCAACGGCAAATCCTGGCCGGGTGGAGCCGACCGATTTTTCCGGCGAACGGCCGGCTTGCATCAGGTCGCCGACCTTCGGGTTCAGACCGGGGCGCCGCCAGACCGCGGTGACATTGAACCGATCGCAGAGGTCATCAATCTGGCGCGACTTGAGCCTCTCGGCGAGCAGCTTGCGCAGTCCGCTGCGCTCGAAGATGGCGTAGGCAAACCCTTTGTTCATCTGCCGTGACACCTACCGGTTCCCGTCCCATCGCGGGCTTGTGCCGTGAATTGCCCGTGCCAGGCCTGGTTCGTCGTGTAGTCGCTCGTTGCACTGATGTCGTTGTTCAGACCCAGGGCTTTGAGCGCCGCCCCGGTCAGGTCAGCCAGCACCAGTGTCTTGCGCCGTTCACAGGCAAACCGCACGACCGAGCGCTCGGTCAGTTCTGCGGCCGGCATCGCCAGGATCTGCATCGTCAAAGCGGTAGACGCCGGCCGACCAGTACGGCTCGGTGGCCGGATTCCGACTCAAGCGCACGAGCGGTGCGACTTCGACCCTGATCGGACGAAGCAGATCCTCGAGAGAACCGGGATCAGCCTGCCGCAGCCGCACCTCGAGCACCAGGCGAGGTGCCTCGCTCGCGCGCCCATGCCGCGGCAAGGCGCTCCACCTTGGACAAGGCGGTTCCCGCCTCCAGAGCGGCAGCAACGCTCTTTCCTCCGAAGGCACCACTCTCGCGCAGCCAGAACATCAGCTTCTCGCTGGCGCCGAGGTTGCCGAGCGCGCGGCAGATGGCTGCCACGGCATCGCGATCCATGCCAAGGAATGCCTGCGGGTAGTACAGCCGGTTGCCGACCTTCACTGCAAAGACTTCACCCCGCTCGGCGGCCGGCGCCAAGGCTTGGCGCGTGAGCACCCAGGCCTGCGCCAGCTGCGCGCCGGGCAGGACGAGGCCATCCTTGACCCATTGGACACGCGCCGCCTAGCCCCGGGCGGTTGCACCAGGGAGGCCAGCAGTGGCCTGAGAGTGCGGGTTGTCCGAGGCAGGTGACTCGGTGTGCGTCACTCGGGCTCGAACACCCTGCGTCCTTGGCAATTGAAGCCCTTGCTTGCTGACCGCCGAGCGAAGAGTGCCGAGGTCTTCGCTGAGACGCCCAGCGGTGGCCTCCAGCTGCGCGATGCGGCGCGGCAGGACAGGAGAGCTGAGATCGGTGCTCGTAGGCGGACTCCAAGCAAATCAGGCCAACCTAGCGGGTGAGGCAACCGGAGACATCCTGCAACGTCGACAGGTGTCGGCCGCGACCATCCCGCTATGCCGACCAAGGGCGCCAACAGCCCGAAACCGGCAGCGACAGGCTTGAACGAGATGGCTCTCCTCGCGTCTATGCCGACAACCAATCATGGCGGAATAGCAGTGCCATTGGCGTGAACTTCACAGGGTGAAACCGGGCCGGTCTGCAACCGCAACGCTGGTGTTGCTGCCTGGCGCGTCGGCACTGGCAGCGCTGCGGAGTTGGCACGATGGTCTGTCGTCGAAGGAGCCTGTGACGCGGTACCTCAGTGAAGCCCGGGCGCCCGGCCAGTCGTCGCGTGGACTCATCGGGGCGATGCGCCGTGACCTTGCAAAGCCCTTCATCAAGCCCCGCGTCGCCGCAGTCCCGCGCCAGGCCGGCATCAAGACCGTGGCCGACCTCACGCTTCGAGTACCCCGCCGCATGCGTTGGTGGGCGGGCATCGACGGCCTTGGCGTGGCCGGTGCACTTCGGATCGAGGCGCCCTTTGCCGCGCATAAAGACCTGATTGACCGTGCTCGCGCGCTGCAGGTCAACAGCGCACCATCGGAAGTGGTTCCCAAGGAGAAGGTCGTCGTGCCGCATGAGGTCGACGGCACCATGGGCCTGCATCGTGCGCCGCGCGCGTCATGCGTCCTGCGGGCGAACAATGACTGCGAGGCGGTTCACGCTTGGCTCTCGCTGCACGAAGTGCCGGCAACGCAGCGGGCCTGCCGCAAGGAAGCCGAGCGGCTGATCCTGTGGGCCATCGTCGAGCGCGGAGTCGCACTGCCCTCGCTGGCCACCGAGGATGCCGTGGCGTATCGAGCCTTCCTGCGACGGCCCGCGCCGAGAGCGCGTTGGATCGGGCAAGCGGCGCCGCGCACCTCCGCCGAGTGGCGGCCGTTCGCCGGCGGGCTGTCCACGCGCTCCAGGGCCTATGCGCTGTCGGTGCTGAGTTCGATGTTCCAGTGGCTGTTCGAGCAGTGGTACGTGGTAGCCAATCCCTTCGCAGGCATCAAGGTCCGAGGCGCCAAGCAGGCGACCCTGGACACGACGAGATCCTTCTCCGAAGGGGAATGGAAGCTCGTGCGGACGGTCGCCGAAGGCAAGGAGTGGTCATACGGTTGGCAGCCGAGCGCCACCCAAAGGCTTCGCTTCCTGATCGACTTCAGCTACAGCACGGGGCTGCGCGCCGGCGAACGGGTGCACACCACGCTGGGAGCCATCGAGGCCGGCATCACGTCCAAGCGGCGGTGGGCGATCGTGAGGAGGCTCTTCGCCGCGACGGCCGATATCCTGGCCAACACGAACCCGGGGCTGGCCGAGAAGCTGCGGCGGGCCACGCCGCACTGGATGCGCCTCACGCACGCAACCCGTGCGCTTCAGCGAGGCGCCGAGCTGGCGACGGTGCGGGACAACCTGCGCCACGCCTCCTTGTCGACCACGTCCATGTACTTGCACTCGGACGACCTCCGCCGGGCGAAGCAGATTGGAGGGGCGTTCGAGGGGCCGGCGGTGTGATCGACGGGGGCACGTCGAAGCGTGTCAATCTGCAGGAAAAAGTGCGACTGCCCCGAACGCGGCTTGTCGTTGATCAAACCCGAAGCCTGATCGGACCCCCACTTTCCGCCGAGGCCGGCTTAATATTCGCCCGCCAAAAGCAGCCACCGTCGCGCCACAAGCGCACTGGAGACCGAAATGAGTTCAGATCCCCTGCCTCCTGCCGGGAGAGCCCCGTTGCGGCTGCATGTGCCCGAACCCACCGGCCGCCCCGGCCAGACGACCGACTTTTCCTACCTGCACCTGTCCCCGGCCGGCGCCGTGCGGCGGCCGCCGGTGGACGCCGCGCCCGAAAGCACCGCAGACCTGGCGTTCACGCTGGTGCGCGTGCTGGATGACGACGGCCGGGCCGTGGGGCCCTGGGCGCCCCAACACGACGCCGACCTGTTGCGCCGTGGCCTGCGCGCGATGATGCGCACGCGGGCCTTCGACGCGAGGATGTTCATTGCGCAGCGGCAGAAGAAGATCTCGTTTTACATGCAGTGCCTGGGCGAGGAGGCCATCGCCGTGGCGCACGCGCTGGCGCTGGCGCCAGGCGACATGTGCTTCCCGACCTACCGCCAGCAGGGCCTGCTGATCGTGCGCGACGACATCGACCTGGTCGAGATGATCTGCCAGCTGATGAGCAACGAGCGTGACCCGATGAAGGGCCGCCAGCTGCCGGTGATGTACTCGTACAAGCGCGCAGGGTTCTTCACGATCAGCGGCAACCTGGCGACCCAGTTCATCCAGGCGGTCGGCTGGGGCATGGCTTCGGCCATCAAGGGCGACACCAAGATCGCATCGGCGTGGATCGGGGACGGCGCCACCGCCGAGAGCGATTTCAACACCGCGCTGACCTTCGCCCATGTCTACCGCGCACCGGTGATCCTCAACGTGGTCAACAACCAGTGGGCCATCTCCACCTTCCAGGCCATTGCCGGCGGCGAATCCACCACCTTCGCGGCACGCGGCGTGGGCAGCGGCATTGCCGCGCTGCGCGTGGATGGCAACGATTTCCTGGCAGTGCTGGCCGCATCACGCTGGGCCGCCGAACGGGCGCGCAGCAACCTGGGCCCGACGCTGATCGAATGGCTGACCTACCGCGCCGGTGCGCACAGCACCAGCGACGACCCCGGCCGCTACCGCCCGGCCGATGACTGGCAGCGCTTCCCCCTGGGCGACCCCATCGCCAGGCTCAAGCAGCATCTGCTGCGCAGCGGCGACTGGTCGGAAGCACAACACCAGGCCTTGCAGAAGGAGCTGGAATCCGAGGTGGCCACCGCTGCCAAGGAGGCCGAACGTTTCGGGGGTGCCTTGATCGACAAGCACATCCCGCCTCTGGAAACCATGTTCGAGGGCGTCTACAAGGACATGCCCACGCACCTCGTCGAACAGCTGCGCCAGGCGCGGCAGGAGCGCTGACCGTGGCCCGCATGACCATGATCCAGGCACTGCGTTCGGCGATGGATGTGATGCTCGAACGCGACCCCGATGTCGTCATCTACGGCCAGGACGTGGGCTACTTCGGCGGTGTCTTCCGCTGCACCGAAGGGCTGCAGACCAAGTACGGCAGGTCCCGCGTCTTCGACGCGCCCATCTCCGAAGGCGGCATCGTCGGCTCGGCCATCGGCATGGCCGCCTACGGCCTGCGGCCGGTGGTCGAAGTGCAATTCGCCGACTACTTCTACCCGGCATCCGACCAGATCGTCTCTGAAGCGGCGCGGCTGCGGTACCGCTCGGCGGGTGACTTCACCGCACCGCTGACCATCCGCATGCCCTGCGGCGGCGGCATCTACGGCGGGCAGACGCACAGCCAGAGCCCGGAAGCACTCTTCACGCATGTCTGCGGCCTGCGCACGGTGATGCCCAGCAACCCCTACGACGCCAAGGGCCTGCTGATCGCCAGCATCGAAAACGACGACCCTGTGATCTTCCTGGAGCCCAAGCGGCTCTACAACGGCCCCTTCGACGGCCACCATGACAGACCCGTTGTGCCTTGGGCTCAGCATCCGATGGGCGAGGTGCCCGAGGGCCACTACACCGTGCCGCTGGACACCGCGGCCGTAACGCGGGAAGGCAGCGATGTCACGGTGTTGACCTACGGAACGATGGTCTTCGTCAGTCAGGCAGCGGCGCAGGAGGCCGGCGTCTCGGCCGAGGTGATCGACCTGCGCAGCATCTGGCCGCTGGATCTGGCGTGCATCGTCGCATCGGTACGCAAGACCGGACGCTGCGTCATCGTGCATGAGGCCACGCGCACCAGCGGTTTTGGTGCCGAGCTGGCGGCCCTGGTGCAGGAGCACTGCTTCTACCACCTGGAAGCGCCGATCGAACGTGTGACCGGCTGGGACACGCCCTACCCCCACGCGCTGGAGTGGGCCTATTTTCCGGGCCCGGCCCGGGTGGCCGCCGCGCTCAAGCGCGCAATGGAGAACTGAATTGAAACCCCCAAGCTCACTTCGTTCGCTGCCCCCCAAGGAGGCGCTCAGTACCTTCGGAACGGCCGGGCGGTACTGAGATGGCCAGCCATGTGATCAAGGTGCCCGACGTGGGCGAAGGCATCGCTGAAGTCGAACTCGTGGCCTGGCATGTGCAGCCGGGCGACACCGTGGCCGAGGACCAGGCGCTGGCCGATGTGATGACCGACAAGGCCAGCGTGGAGATCCCCTCGCCCGTGGCCGGCCGCGTGCTGGTGCTGGGCGGTGTCGTGGGCCAGATGCTGGCCGTGGGCGCGGAGCTGATTCGCATCGAGACGGCGGTACAGGGCCAGGCTGCCGCGCCGCCACCCGCCGCTGCAGCTGCTGCCGCACCCGCCACAGCACCAGCTCCAGGACAAGTCGCAAGCCCGGCACCGCAGCCAGCCCGCCAGGCGCCGGTGGAGCGCGGGGCAGCGCAGGTCATCGCCTCACCCGCGGTGCGCCGCCGCGCCTGGGAACATGGCGTGGACCTGAAGGACCTGCAGGCCAGCGGCACCGCAGGCCGCGTCACGCAGGCCGACCTGGACGCCTTTCTCGCCGCACGCCCCGTGACCGCGCCGAGACTGGCTGCCCATGCGGCGCCGGTCACGCTGGGCACCGAGCGCCACGAGCAGACGCTGGTCCCGGTGCTGGGCCTGCGGCGTCGCATCGCGATCCAGATGCAGGAGGCCAAGCGCCGCATCCCCCACTTCAGCTATGTGGAGGAGGTCGACGTCACCGAACTCGAAGCCACCCGCGCCGCGCTCAATGCACGCTGGGGCACGCAGCGCGGACGCCTGACGCCGCTGCCGCTGCTGATGCGGGCCATGGTGCTGGCCTTGCGTGAACACCCGCGGCTGAACGCCTGGTTCGATGATGAGGCCGGGCAGATCACGCAGCACGCCGGCGTGCACCTGGGCGTGGCCAGCGACACCAAGCACGGCCTGCTGGTGCCCGTGGTGCGGCATGCCGAAGCCCGCAGCGTGTGGGCCCTGTCCGCCGAAGTGGCCCGTCTGGCCGATGCCGCACGCGCCGGCCGCGCCACGCGAGCGGAGCTGAGCGGGTCCACCATCACCATCAGCAGCCTGGGTGCGCTGGGTGGCATCGTGTCCACGCCCGTCATCAACCGCCCGGAGGTGGCCATCGTCGGTGTCAACCGCATCGTCGAGCGGCCCATGCTGCGCAGCGGCGCGGTGGTGGCGCGGCGCATGATGAACCTGTCGTCTTCATTCGACCACCGGGTGGTGGACGGCATCGACGCCGCCCGCTTCATCCAGACGGTGCGCGAGCTGCTG
>WBZP01001246.1_pt2 | contig 18940 bp, 21 predicted proteins | sample 5204301 | NCBI WGS metagenome assembly WBZP01 (sample SAMN12412401, study PRJNA552823) | activated sludge metagenome | isolation source: activated sludge from nitrification reactor of wastewater treatment plant... | place: USA: Pennsylvania | collected 2017 | reverse complement strand
GGCCTTGTGCGGAATGTCGTTCATCAATTGATCGCCAAGGTTTGGAAGCCCAGTGTAACGCGCCGGCGCCATGCCATGCGCCGTAATGGGGTGGGCAACCCGGGGCGACTCTGCTAACCTCGTGCCGGAGTGTTTCAGTTCCCGGTCTGGAAGAAACCGCCATGATCCGTCCCGCGATTCAGCTTGCTGCAGTGCTTGCTCTGGTCTGCAACGCCTACGCTGATCAGTTCAAGCTGTCCAGCCCCGACATCAAGCCCGACGGGGTCATCGCCGAGGAGCAGGTCTATCTGGGGTTCGGCTGCACCGGCAAAAATATCTCGCCGGCGCTGAATTGGTCCGGCGCACCCAAGGGCACCAAGAGCTTTGCCCTGCTGGTGCACGACCCGGATGCGCCGACGGGCGGTGCGGGCTGGTGGCACTGGCTGGTGACCGACATCCCGCCCGATGTCGTCGAACTGCCCAAGGGCGCGGGCACGGCCGACGGCTCGGCGCTGCCCAAGGGCGCGCGCCAGATCAATACCGACTTCGGCGGCCCGGGCTGGGGCGGGCCCTGTCCGCCGCTGGGCGACAAACCCCATCGCTACAACTTCACGCTCCACGCCCTCAAAGTCGGCAAGCTCGACTTGGGTCCAGGGGCCACGGCTGCGCTGGCTGGGTCCACGGTCAAGGCCAATTCGATCGGCCAGGCGACGCTGACAGGACGCTATGGGCGCAGCCGGTGATACTTTGAACAGCGGACGGCGGTACCTCGCCACGGGAGGGCAGCGTGCAAGCGGCTGACATCGGAATCTTCATCAGGGCAGCCGGCTTTGCCGCCGACAAGCACCGCAAGCAGCGGCGCAAGGACGTTGACGCCTCGCCCTATATCAATCACCCGATAGCGCTGGCCGACCTGCTGGCGAATCAGGGTGGAGTGACCGATCCCGTGGTGCTCTGCGCCGCGCTGCTGCACGATACGATCGAGGACACCGATACTTCCGATGCGGAATTACGCGCGGCTTTCGGTGACGAGGTCGCCGACGTGGTAGGCGAAGTCACTGACGACAAGACCCTGGACAAGAAGTTGCGCAAGCAACTCCAGATCGAGCACGCGCGCGTCGCCTCGCCGCGGGCCAGACTGGTCAAGCTGGCCGACAAGATCTGCAATCTGCGCGACCTGGCCAGCGCCCCGCCGGCCGATTGGTCAGCGCAGCGCCGGGCGGAGTATTTCGATTGGGCGGCCGAAGTGGTCGCCGGGCTGCGCGGCAGCCACCCACGGCTGGAAGCGCTTTTCGACGAGGCCTGGCGACTCAGGGATGCTGCCTGGCGCCAACCCTGATCCCGCGGCGCTTTACGCCGGCGCCGCGCGGCTGATCGGGCGGGCCGATGGCCTGGTGATCTGCGCCGGGGCCGGCATCGGCGTCGATTCCGGATTGCCGGATTTTCGTGGGCCGGGCGGCTTCTGGCAGGCCTATCCGGCGCTGGGCCGTGCCCGCATCCGCTTCGAGGAGATTGCGTCGCCGGAAGCCTTTCGCCGCGATCCTCGTTTGGCGTGGGGGTTCTACGGCCATCGGCTCAAGCTTTACCGCAATACTGTGCCGCATGGCGGATTCGCTCTGCTGCTGGCCCTGGCCGGGCGCATGCGGCGCGGCGGATTTGTGTTCACCAGCAACGTCGATGGCCAGTTCCAGCGCGCGGGGTTCGCGGAGTCGGCCATTGTCGAGTGCCATGGCTCGATCCATCACCTGCAATGCGCGGAGCCTTGCAGCGACGCGATCTGGAGCGCGGACGGGCTGGCGCCCGAGGTCGATCTGGAAAACTGCCGGATGGTCTCCGACCTGCCGAGCTGTCCTCGCTGCGGCGGCCTTGCCCGGCCGGCCATTCTGATGTTCAACGACTGGGGCTGGGCCGACAATCGCACGCGCGGTCAGATCGAGCGGCTGAATCAGTGGCGGGGCAGGACGCAGTGCCCGGTTGCCATCGAGATCGGCGCCGGCGACGCGGTCGCCACGGTGCGCGCCTTCGCCGAGGGCCTCGGCGCGCCGTTGATTCGCATCAACCCGCGGCAATGGCAGGTCACGCGGCAGAGCGACATCGGCATTGCCGTCGGCGCCCTGCAGGGGATCGCCGGCATTCTGGCGGCCCTTGGCGGCGAACGCCCCGACGGTTCCGGTTGAGCGCTGGCGGGAATATCTCCCCGCGCTTCCGCGGGGTCGCTCAGCTTGTGTCGGATCTTGGTAGCCGGCTATAATCCGCCCCTTGTCCGGGCTGTTCCCGGGCAAAATCCACACGCCCGGCGCCGATAGGGTGGCTTCGCGCACGATCAGTCAGCGCGAAGCAGCACGGCCAGGCGGAGGTTTAACCCATATCGGAGACAGTCCATGAGCACTACCATGCGCCAGATGCTGGAGGCCGGCGTTCATTTCGGCCACCAGACTCGCTTCTGGAACCCGAAGATGGCCCCGTACATCTTCGGTCATCGCAACAAGATTCACATCATCAACCTCGAAAAGACCCTGGGCAAGTACCAGGAGGCGATCGCCTTCGTGCGCAAGATGGCCGCCAAGAAAGGGACCATCCTGTTCGTCAGCACCAAACGCCAGGCGCGTGAAATCATCGCCGAGGAAGCCCAACGCTGCGGCATGCCCTATGTCGATGATCGCTGGCTGGGCGGCATGATGACCAACTTCAAGACGCTCAAGCTTTCCGTCAAGCGTTTGAAAGACCTGGAACAGGCGATGCTGGAGGGCAACTTCGAAAAGCTGTCGAAGAAGGAAGCCCTGACGCTGCAACGGGAAATCGACAAGCTGAGGAAGTCCATCGGCGGCATCAAGGAGATGAACGGGCTGCCCGATGCGATATTCATCATCGACGTCGGCTACCACAAGATTGCCATTACCGAAGCGAGCAAGCTCGGCATCCCGGTGATCGGCGTGGTCGATACCAATCATTCTCCCGACGGCGTCGCCTATGTGATCCCGGGCAATGACGATTCCTCCGGTGCGATTCGTCTGTATGCCCGCGGTGTTGCCGATGCCATTCTCGAAGGCAAGAACCAGTCGATCAACGAAGTGGTGCAGCAGCTTGCCGGCGACGACGAGTTCATCGAAGTCGAGGATGCGGCGGAGTAATTCAGTACCTGAAACGTGACACAAGCGGTCGCGGGCGGCGCGCCGCCTCGCTACGGTTCTTCGTTTCACGTTTCACATTTCACGGTTCAATGGAGTCACAAGATGGCGGAAATTACCGCAAGCATGGTCAAGGAACTGCGCGAGAAGACCGACGCGCCGATGATGGAATGCAAGAAGGCGCTGACGGAGGCCGGCGGCGATCTGGCGAAGGCCGAGGAAATCCTCCGCGTCAAGCTCGGCAACAAGGCCAGCAAGGCGGCGACGCGGATTGCCGCGGAAGGTGTGGTAGCGATCCACATTGGCGCCGACGGCAAGCTGGGGAGTATTTTCGAAATCAACAGCGAAACCGACTTCGTCGCGAAGAACGAGGAGTTCCTCAAGCTGGCCGCGGACTGCGCGCGACTGGTGGCGGAGAAGAATCCGGCCGATGTCGCCGCGCTGTCCGCTCTGCCCCTGGGCGCAGGCACCGTGGAATCGACGCGTACCGCGCTGGTGGGCAAGATCGGCGAGAACATGAGCATCCGTCGCTTCGCGCGAATTGCGGCCAAAGGCAGGCTGACGTCCTACATTCATGGCGGATCGAAGATCGGCGTACTGGTCGATGTGGTCGGCGGCGACGAACAACTGGCCAAGGACCTGGCGATGCATATTGCCGCTTCGAAGCCGAAGTCCCTGGATTCCTCGGGGGTGCCGGCCGCATTGCTGGACACCGAGCGTCGCATCGCAATTGAAAAAGCGCGCGAAGCGGGCAAGCCGGAGGCGATGCTGGAAAAGATCGCCGAAGGCACGGTGCAGAAATATCTGAAGGATGTGACGCTGCTGGGCCAGGTGTTCGTCAAGGCCGAAGACGGCAAGCAGACCATCGAGCAGCTGCTCAAGGCCAAGGCTGCGTCGGTTGCCGGTTTCGCCCTGTACATCGTCGGCGAAGGCATCGAGAAGAAGGTCAGCGACTTCGCCGCCGAGGTGGCGGCGCAAGCGGCCGCCGCCGCGGCCAACAAGTAGGACCGGCACGACGATGGTTGCCGCGAAGTTCCGCCGCGTCCTGCTCAAACTCTCGGGCGAGGCGCTGATGGGCGAGGACGCCTACGGCATCAACCCGCGGATGCTGGGCGTGATCGTGGCGGAGATCAAGACGGTGACCGATCTCGGTATCGAACTCGGCGTCGTGATCGGTGGCGGCAACATCTTTCGCGGTGTCGCCGGCACGGCTACCGGCATGGATCGCGCCACGGCGGACTACATGGGCATGCTGGCCACGGTGATGAATGCGATGGCGCTGTCGGACGCGATGCGCAAGGCGGGAATCAACGCCCGCGTGCAATCGGCACTTCACATCGAACAGGTGGTCGAGCCCTACATTCGCGGCAAGGCCATTCGTTATCTGGAAGAAGGCAAGGTCGTGATCTTCGGCGCCGGTACGGGCAATCCCTTCTTTACGACCGATACCGCCGCGGCGTTGCGCGGATCGGAAATCGGCGCCGAAATGGTGCTCAAGGCGACCAAGGTCGATGGCATATACACCGCGGACCCGAACAAGGATCCGTCAGCCACGCGCTTCGCCCGAATCAGCTTCGACGAGGCGATCAGTCGCAACCTGGCAATCATGGATGCCACGGCCTTTGCGCTGTGCCGCGACCAGAAATTGCCGATCAACGTGTTCTCGATCTTCAAGACCGGCGCCCTCAAGCGCGTGGTGATGGGAGAGGAAGAGGGCACACTGGTCTTCGTTTAGTGCATGTTTGGGACTTTGGGAGTTTGGCATGATTCCTGAATTGAAGAAGACGTCTGAACAGAAGATGCAAAAGAGCCTGGAGACGCTGAAAGCCGACCTGGCCAAGGTGCGGACGGGGCGTGCGCATACCGGCCTTCTCGATCACGTGCATGTCGATTACTATGGATCGCTGGTGCCGATTACCCAGGTGGCCAACGTTACCCTGATTGACGCCCGGACGATCGGCGTGCAGCCGTGGGAGAAACCGATGGTGGCCAAGGTCGAAAAGGCGATTCGCGATTCCGATCTTGGTCTCAATCCGTCGAGCCAGGGCGAACTGATTCGCGTGCCGATGCCGGCGCTGACCGAGGAGCGGAGGCGGGATCTGATCAAGGTCATCAAGCACGAGGGCGAGAACGCCAAGGTGGCGATTCGCAACCTGCGCCGCGACGCGATCTCGCATCTGAAGGATGCGCTGAAGCGCAAGGAAGTCGCGGAGGATGAGGAACGCCGGGCGCAGGAGGATATTCAGAAGCTCACCGATCGCTACGTCGGGGAAGTCGATCGGGCTCTGGCGGACAAGGAAAGGGATTTGATGGCGATCTGACTGTGCGTGCAGTCACGGGGCACCGTCGCATTGTTTCAGCCTGGCGTAGCGCCGATTTGGCCGGCCTCCGGCTGCGTTGCAGCAGTTTTTCGGACCCGGCATGGCAGGTAGCGGTTGGGTTACGCTTCGGTCAATTTACAGTCTCCGGAAGGGTGTCATGACGGGAAAATTCACCAGCTCGACGCAGGCGATTCCAGGTGTCAGTGGCGTGCCGCGTCACATCGCGATCATCATGGACGGCAACGGCCGCTGGGCCAAGCAGCGCTTCATGCCCCGGGTCGCCGGCCACAAGCGTGGGGTCGAGACAGTGCGGGCGATGGTCAAGGCCTGCATTTCGCGGGGAGTGGAATACCTGACGCTGTTCGCCTTTTCTTCGGAGAACTGGCGGCGTCCCGCGGAGGAAGTTTCCTTTCTGATGAATCTCTTTGTCAGCGCCTTGCAGGCCGAAATCGCCAAGCTGCACGCGAACGGGGTACGCCTCAAGGTGGTCGGGGATCTTGCCGCTTTCGAGCCGCGCTTGCTGGCGCTGATTCGCGAAGGCGAAGCCAAGACCGCCAACAATTCCCGCCTGACACTGACCATCGCCGCCAATTATGGCGGGCGCTGGGACATTCTCCAGGCCATGAATCAGCTTGCCCTGGCGCATCCGGAAAAGGCTGGCGGCTGTGATGAGGCGGATCTCGCGCCGCACTTGATGATGGCCTATGCGCCCGAGCCGGATCTCTTCATTCGCACCGGCGGCGAGCAGCGCATCAGCAACTTTCTGCTGTGGCAGCTGGCCTACAGCGAGTTTCATTTCACCGATACGCTTTGGCCGGATTTCGACGACGTGGCGCTGGATGCGGCGATCGCATCCTATCGTCAACGCGAGCGCCGCTTTGGGCGAACCAGCGAGCAGCTCGGCCGCCAGGCGCGCGCCGTTGCGCTGCCGGCGTCGCCGACCACCCCACCGAGTGACGCGCCTGCCTCGGCAAAATCCGCCAAGGATGCTTAAGACCCGGGTCATTACCGCGCTGCTGTTGCTCGCGGGACTGGGGCTGATTCTGTTTGCCCTGCCGCCGCTGGCGGCGGTGCTGACTCTTGCGGCAATTGCCGGACTCGCTGGCTGGGAATGGGGCGGCCTGATGCGCCAGGACCAGCCGGCGCGGGTGATGTATGCATTCGTCTTGCTGTTGTTCTGCTGGCAGCTGACGGTGGCGGCGCCGGAGTTGGTCCCGGTGTTGCTGGCGGCGTCGGCGGTATTCTGGATTTTCGTCGCGCCGCTGTGGCTGCGTTTCAAGTGGACCCTGGCCGGCAACGACTTTTTCGGCTACCTGCTCGGCGCCCTGGTGATTCTGCCGACCTGGGCTGCCATGGTGGCCTTGCATGCGGTGAGTACCTGGTTGATGCTCGGGGTGATGGCGCTGGTCTGGGTCGCGGATATTGCCGCCTATTTCGCCGGCAGAGCCTTCGGCAAACACAAGCTGGCGCCGGGCATCAGTCCCGGCAAGACCTGGGAGGGCGTCGCCGGGGCAGTCGTCGGGGTCTTGATCTACGGTGCCACGGTGCTGTATTTTTCGCCGCTGGGCGTGGTGTCGAAGGACAGACTGCCGCTGGCGTTGCCGGTGATCGGAGGAATCTTGATTTTGCTCACATTGGTAAGTGTCCTGGGTGACTTGTTTGAATCGCTGTTGAAGCGTCAGGCGGGCGTCAAGGACAGCAGCGGTCTGTTGCCGGGTCATGGCGGCGTGCTCGACCGGATTGATGCGCTGACCTCGGTCCTGCCGTTGGCGGCGTTGATCCTTAACTTCGTTCGTCGATGAAACTCGCCATTCTCGGTGCGACGGGCTCGATCGGCGTCAGCACGCTCGACGTGGTGGCACGCCATCCGGATCGCTTTCAGGTGGTGGCGCTGACCGGCCACAGCCGGGTCGAAATTCTTGCCGCGCAGTGCCGCCTGTGCCGTCCCGCCTATGCCGTTGTGGGTAGCGAGGCGGATGCACGGTGCCTGGCGCCGATGCTCAAGGACTCCGGTTTGCGCACGGAGGTGCTGTACGGCGCGGATGCGTTGACCCAGGTCGCCACCCTGCCCGAGGTCGATGCGGTCATGGCCGCCATCGTCGGCGCCGCGGGCTTGCCGCCGACGCTGGCCGCGGCGCGCGCCGGGAAGCGCGTATTGCTGGCCAACAAGGAGGCGCTGGTGATGGCCGGCGCGGTGTTCATGGCCGAAGTGCGTCGTGGCGGAGCCCTGCTCTTGCCGATCGACAGCGAACACAATGCGGTATTCCAGTCCATGCCGCACAATTACGCTGGCGACATGGCGCGTGGCGGCGTAAGGCGCATTCTGCTCACCGCCTCCGGCGGACCATTTCGCTCCGCGTCGCTTGAAGCACTGGCGCGGGTGACGCCGGAGCAGGCCGTGGCGCATCCCAACTGGTCGATGGGCAGGAAGATCTCCATCGATTCGGCGACCCTGATGAACAAGGGCCTCGAAGTCATCGAAGCGCACTGGCTGTTCAACGCTCCGGTCGGCAGGATCGAAGTCGTGCTTCATCCGCAAAGCGTGATCCATTCGCTGGTCGATTACGAGGACGGTTCGGTCCTGGCCCAGCTCGGCAATCCCGACATGCGCACGCCCATCGCCCATGCCCTGGCCTGGCCCGAGCGAATCGATTCCGGCGTGCCGCCGCTCGATTTGCTGGAGGTGGGACGGCTCGAGTTCGAACGCCCCGACCGGGTGCGCTTTCCCTGTCTCGATCTGGCTTTTCAGGCACTGCGCGCGGAAGGCAATGCGGCGGCCGTGCTCAATGCCGCAAATGAAGTCGCGGTGGCCGCCTTTCTCGAACACCGTCTGCCCTTTCTGGGCATCGCCGAGCTGATTGCGGCGACGCTGGAGGCGGTGCCCCAGGCCGCACTGGTCGACCTAGCCGGCGTGCTGGAGGCGGACCGCCAGGCGCGTGCCGCGGCCACGGATATCCTGGCTCGTCGCTCTTATGCAGGATGGGCGCGACGCGCGCATGAATCCTGAACTGCTGGCCGGGTATGCAGGCGCCTTCCTCTTGGCGCTGGCGGTGCTGGTCGTGGTGCACGAAATGGGTCACTACCTGGCGGCGCGCGCCTGCGACGTGAAAGTACTTCGCTTTGCGTTCGGGTTTGGCAAGGTCCTCTGGGCGCGGCGCCACGGGCCTGACGGAACGGAATGGGCTATCTGCGCATTTCCGCTCGGCGGTTACGTCAAGATGTTGGATCAGCGTGAAGGCGACGTTGCCCCCGAGGATCTGGCGCGCGCCTTCAATCGGCAATCCGTGGGTCGTCGCGCGTTCGTGGTCGCGGCGGGGCCGACGGCCAATTTTCTGCTGGCGATCGTGCTCTACTGGGCCTTGTTCATGCATGGCGTGACTGAACTGAAGCCCCGTCTCGGCGCGCCACCGGTAGGCACGCCGGCGGCAACGGCAGGTGTCGGCGCGGGCGTCACGGTTCGCGCCGTGAACGGCCAGGCCATCGAAACCTGGCAGCAGCTGCGCTGGGAAGTCTTGCGGCGGGCGCTGGACAAGGAGTCTCTGCAGATTGAAGCGATCACCCCGCTGCGCGAGACGGCCGTCTATCGCTTCGACAGCGATCGGGTCGATCTGGAGCAACTCGAAAAGGACCCCTTGCGCTCGCTCGGACTGGTCTTGTATCGGCCGCGTCTGCCTCCCGTGATCGGTCGCGTACTGCCCGGCTCCGCTGCCGAGCAGGGGGGCTTGCGTGACGGCGACCGGGTACTGTCGATCGACGGCAAGACCATCGTCGAATGGGCCGAACTGGCGGCCATGGCCCGCGTCGCGGGGGGTCGGCGGCTGGATCTTCGGATCGAGCGGGACGGCCGCCAGCTGGAGCTGTCCGCCATCCCGCGGTTGACCGAGGAGGGCGGACACGAGATCGGACGTCTGGGCGTGATGGCGCAGGAAGTCCCCGCCTATGCCGAAGAGATGACCGTGGTGGTCAGTTACGGTCCGCTGGAGTCGGCGAGTCGGGCGCTGGCGCAAACCTGGGACACATCGATTCTCAGCTTGCGCATGATCGGTCGCATGCTGACGGGCGAATTGTCGTGGAAGAACCTCTCCGGACCGGTGACCATCGCCGATTACGCCGGGCAGTCGGCGCGCCTGGGTCCCAGCCACTATCTGCGTTTTATCGCGCTGATCAGCATCAGCCTCGGCGTCCTCAATCTGCTCCCCGTACCTGTTCTGGATGGTGGGCATTTGATGTATTATCTTGTCGAGTTTCTCAAGGGTGGCCCGGTGTCGGAGCGGGCTCTGGAAATCGGCCAACAGATCGGTTTTGCCTTCCTGGTGCTGCTGATGGCTTTTGCCTTCTATAACGACATCAACCGACTTGTTTCCGGCTAATTTTCGTCCAACCACATGAATAGTAAGCAGTTCCAGCGCAGACTAAGGTCGGCTTCGGCGGCCTTTCGCGCAGCCGCCATAGGCAGGACGGCGATGGTCGGTTTCGTCTCGGCCCTGCTGACTCATTCCGCCTTGGCATTCGAGCCGTTTAAGATCAAGGATATCCGGGTCGAGGGCATTCAGCGCACCGAGGCCGGTACCGTCTTTTCCTACCTTCCGGTGAAGGTCGGGGACACGATGAACGACGAGAAGGCCGCTGCGGCAATCAAGACATTGTTCGGTACGGGCTTCTTCAAGGACGTGCGTCTCGAAATCGACGGCGAGGTGCTGGTGGTGGTGCTGGAGGAGCGGCCGGCGATCGCTTCGCTCGAGTTCACCGGCCTCAAGGCCTTCAAGCCGGAGGATCTGAAAAAGGCGTTGCGCGATGTCGGTCTCGCCGAATCACGCATTTTCGACCGTGCACTGGTCGAGCGCGCCGAACAGGAACTGAAGCGGCAATATCTCGCGCAGGGACACTATGCGGTCCAGGTGACGACCACCATCACGCCGCTGGAACGCAACCGTGTCGGCGTCAATTTTGCAGTTACCGAGGGCGAGATCGCCAAGATCAAACAGATCAACATCATCGGCGCCTCCGCCATGAAAGAGGCGGACCTGCTCGATCTGCTGGTGCTGCGCACGTCGGGCTGGCTGACCTGGTATACGAAAAACGACCAGTATTCAAAACTGAAGCTCTCCGGCGACCTGGAAACCCTGCGCTCCTTCTACCTTGACCGCGGTTACCTCGAATTCAACATCGATTCGACGCAGGTGTCGATCTCCCCGGACAAGCAGGACATTTACATCACGATCAACATCACCGAGGGTGAAAAGTACACCATCTCGTCGGTCAAGCTCGCCGGCCAGTTGTTGTTGCCGGAGGCCGAATTGGCGAAGCTGGTTCAGGTCAAACCCGGCGACGTGTTTTCGCGCGAGAGAATGACCGAGACGACCAAGGCGATCAGCGAGCGCCTGGGCAATGAAGGCTACGCCTTTGCCAACGTCAATGCGGCGCCGGAACTGGACAAGGAAAAACGCCAGGTCGCGTTCACCGTGTTCATCGACCCGGGCCGTCGCGTCTATGTACGCCGCATCAACGTGGTGGGCAACACGCGCACGCGCGACGAGGTGATCCGCCGCGAGATGCGCCAGTCCGAAGCCGGCTGGTACGACGGCGAAAAGATCAACAAGTCGCGCACGCGTGTCGACCGGCTGGGGTATTTCGACGAGGTGACGGTGGCAACGCCGCCTGTCGCCGGAACCACCGATCAGGTCGACATGGAGATCAAGGTCAAGGAGAAACCGACCGGCAACGTGCTGTTGGGTGCGGGTTTCTCGAGTGCGGAAAAGTTCACGCTGTCGGGCTCGGTGCAGCAGCAGAACTTGTTCGGCAGCGGCAAGCACATCGGGGTTCAGGTCAGCACCAGCCGATCGAACAAAGTGTACTCGCTGTCGCACACCGACCCCTATTTCACAATCGATGGGGTCAGCCAGGGTTTCGACATCTATTCCCGCAAGACCGACACCAGCACGCTTGCGCTGGGCAGCTTCGGCGCGGACTCGTTTGGTGGCGGCCTGCGCTGGGGACTTCCGGTGGCCGAAGACGACTACCTCAACCTCGGTCTTTCGGCCGACCGTACCACGCTCAAGGTCGACGTGAACAGCCCCGTCCGCTATCAGGACTACGTCACCCGGTTCGGCGCCACCGGCAATACCTTGCTGACCACGGTCGGCTGGCAGAAGGACGGACGCGACAGCTTGCTGGTCACGACCAAGGGAGTGTATCGCCGGGCGGTGTTTGAGCTGTCCCTGCCGGGCAGCACCGCGACCTATATGCGCGCCACCTACCAGCACCAGCGCTTCTTCCCGCTCGACCGCAAACTCACGCTGGCGTTGAACGGTGAGATCGGGCTGGCCAAGTCCTACGGAAACAAGGATCTTCCCTTCTTCAAGAACTTCTATGCTGGCGGGATTGGCTCGGTGCGCGGCTTCGACTCCAGTTCCCTGGGGCCCCGCGATGTTGTCAACAATCAACCCCTGGGTGGCGACAAGAGGCTGGTCGGCAATGCCGAACTGCTGTTTCCCGTTCCCGGACTGGGGCGCGACCAGTCGATGCGCCTGAGCGTCTTCGTCGATGCAGGTAATGTCTGGGGTTACGACAGCAAGTTCAGTCTCGGCAGCCTGAGGTACAGCGCGGGCGTGGCTCTTACGTGGAACTCCCCGCTGGGCCCCCTCAAGTTTTCCTTCGCGAATGCCTTCAACAAGAAGATCGACGACAAGGTGCAGCGTTTGCAGTTCCAGATGGGCTCGGTCTTTTGATCCCTTCCCTATAGTGAGAAGATTATGCTGAATAAGTTTGTTGTTGCGGGTATCGCCCTCCTGTCCTTCTCCGTTTGCGCCGTGGCGGACGGCAAGATCGGTTTCGTCAACAGCCAGAAGATACTGAATGACGCTCCGCAGGCGGCGCGGGCGAAGAAGAGGATCGAAAAGGATTTCGAAAAGCGCGATCAGGATTTGCAGCGCATGGCCAAGCAGTTGCAGGGGATACAGGAGAGTCTCGACAAGAACGCGGTAACCATGGGTGAAAGCGAACGCCGCGCCAAGGAACGCGAATTCGGCGAGCTCAATCGCGATTTCCAGCGCAAGCAGCGCGAGTTCCGCGAGGATTTGAGTCAGCGGCAGAACGAGGAAACCGCGGCGATCTTCGAGCGCGTCAACAAGATCATCAAACAGATTGCCGAAGCCGAGAAGTACGACATCATTTTCCAGGAGGCGGTCTACGCCAGTCCGCGCATCGACCTCACCGACAAAGTGATCAAGGCCCTGGGCGACGGCACCAAGTAGCACGCATTGTCCGTGGTGCTGCGGCTCGACGAGATTGTCGCCCGGTTCGGCGGAGAGATGGTCGGCCCTGGCGATACGGTGATTTCGCGTGTCGACACCTTGCAGCATGCCGGCCCTGGTGCGCTGAGCTTTCTCGCCAATTCGAAGTATCGGTCGCAGTTGTCGACCACCCGCGCCGGCGCGGTGATCATGGCGCCGCCCATGATCGATGGCCCGGCGGCGGCGATATTGACGCCACAGCCCTATCTCTACTACGCGCGCGTGGCGCAGTGGCTCAATCCCGCGCCCAGGCCGGAACCCGGCATTCATGCGAGCGCGGTGGTGGAGGGCTCGGTAGCCGCGAGTGCGAGTATCGGACCCAATGTCTGGATCGGCCGCGCGGCCGCGATCGCCGAAGATGTCGTGATAGCGGCCAACTGCAGCATCGGGACGGGGGTCGAGATCGGAGCCGGCAGCTGTCTTGCCGCCAATGTCGCGATCTATGCCGGTTGTCGCCTGGGGATGCGTTGTGTGGTCCACTCCGGGGCCGTCCTCGGCGCCGACGGCTTTGGCTTCGCGCGTGACGGTGAAGGTGCCTGGGTCAAGATTCCACAAGTGGGGCGCGTGCTGATCGGGGACGATGTCGAGATTGGCGCCGGCACGACGATCGATCGTGGTGCCTTGGGCGACACAGTGATCGGCGACGGAGTCAAGCTCGACAACCAGATCCAGGTCGGCCACAACGTGCGCATCGGTGCCCATACGGCGCTGGCGGGCTGCGTCGGGATCGCGGGCAGCGCGGTTCTCGGCGCCCGGTGCACGGTCGGTGGCGGGGCGGTGATTCTCGGCCACCTGCACATCGCCGATGATGTCAACATCGCGGCGGGTACCTTGGTTGCAAAGTCGATCCATGGCGCGGGCACCTACAGCGGGGCCGTGCCTTTCCTCGAGCATGCCGGCTGGCTGAGGAATTTCTCGCGCTTGCGTCACCTGGATGCAATGGCCGACAGGATCCGCGTCCTTGAACAGCGGCTTGCCGAATTGGAGAAGAAGTCATGAGCGAACCGGGCGCAAGCGCGGCGGCGGCGTGCCGCATGGATATCCACCAGATTCTCGATTACCTTCCGCATCGCTATCCCATCCTGCTGGTCGACCGCGTGCTCGACGTGGTGCCTGGCGAGCGGATCACCGCGCTGAAGAATGTCAGTGTCAATGAACCGTTCTTTCCGGGTCACTACCCCCATCATCCGGTGATGCCGGGTGTGCTGATCGTCGAAGCGATGGCGCAGACAGCGGCCATTCTGGCCTTCAAGACCATGGGCAGCCAGCCCGACGAAAAATCTGTGTACTACTTTGTCGGCATCGACAATGCGCGCTTCAAGAAACCGGTCGGCCCGGGTGATCAGTTGATGATCGACGTCGCGCTCCAGGCCACCAAGCGCGGCATTTGGAAGTTCTCCTGCAGGGCCACGGTAGACAGTCAGCTGGCGGCGGAAGCCGATCTGATCTGCGCCGTTCGTCCGACACCCCGATGAGCATCCATCCGACCGCCGTGGTCCATCCGGCGGCGCGGTTAGGCCAGCGCGTCGCGGTCGGCCCCTATTCGATTGTCGGCGAACATGTCGAGATCGGCGACGACACGGTGATCGGTCCTCATGTCGTGGTATCCGGCCATACCCGGATTGGCAACGAAAATCGAATTTTCCAGTTCTGTTCCATCGGCGCGCCGCCGCAGGACAAGAAATATGGGGGCGAACCGACGCGGCTGGAAATCGGCGATCGCAACACGATTCGCGAATTCTGCACGTTCAACTGCGGCACCGCCCAGGATGCCGGAGTGACGCGCCTGGGCAATGACAACTGGATTATGGCGTATGTGCACCTGGCGCATGACTGCCAGGTGGGCAACCAGACCATTTTCGCCAACAACGCGCAGCTGGCAGGCCATGTGCGGGTCGGCGACTGGGCCATTCTCGGCGGCTTTACGGTGGTCCATCAATTCGTGCGCATCGGCGCCCACAGCATTACCGCAATGGGCGCCATTCTGCTGCAAGACCTGCCGCCTTACGTGATGGCCGCCGGCAATCCCGCCGAACCGCGCGGGATCAATGCCGAGGGCCTAAAGCGGCGCGGGTTTGCCGCCGATGCCGTGGCCGCGGTGAGGCGCGCCTACAAGACCTTGTACAAGAGCCGTTTGAAACTGGACGAGGCACGTGCGGCGATACAGGCGGAAGCCGCGGCCACGCCGGAACTGGCCCTGCTGGCCGGATTTCTTGCCGAAGGCGGAAGAGGAATGATTCGCTGATGGTGCGTATTGCCATGGTGGCGGGGGAGGCTTCCAGCGATCAGCTTGCCGCGCATCTCATCGTCGCCTTGCAAAAACATTTGCCGGATGCCAGGTTCTATGGCATCGGTGGCCCGGGCATGCAGCGCGCGGGATTTGTCTCGCTCTGGCCCGCGGACAGGCTTGCCGTGCGCGGCTATGCCGAAGTCCTGAGCCATTACCGGGCGATCACCCGCATGCGGCGCCAGTTGCTGCGCCGTTTGCGCAAGGACCGGCCGGACGTGTTCATCGGCGTAGACGGGTCCGATTTCAACCTGTGGCTGGAAAAGCGCCTCAAGCACGACGGCATTCCCGTAATACACTTTGTCAGTCCATCGATCTGGGCATGGCGCGGGAAGCGGATGAGCCGGATCGTCGAGTCGGTGAGCCACATTCTCGCCCTGTTTCCGTTCGAGCCCGAGTTGTACCGGGACACGGCGGTCAAGTGCACCTACGTCGGCCATCCTCTGGCCGATCTGATTCCGTTGGAAATCGATCGCGGCGCGGTGCGGGAGCGGCTCGGCGTGCCACTGGACCGGCCGGTGATCGCCTTGCTGCCGGGAAGTCGCAAATCCGAGTTGCACTTCATGGCCGAGACATTCGTCGAGACCGCCAAGCTGCTGTTGGTGCGCCACCCGGACCTGCGATTCCTGGTGCCACTGGTTTCGCGGGAAACGCGCCAGCAGTTCGAAACCGCGCTGTGGAAACTCAAGGCCGACGAACTGCCGCTGACCTTGATGTTCGGTCACGCGGCGGATGCGGTCGCCGCCAGCGACGCGGTCCTGGTGGCCAGCGGCACCGCCACATTGGAGACGGCGCTGGTCGGGCGCCCGATGGTGATCGTCTACAAGATGTCGCCGTGGTCCTGGCGCCTGATGCGCCGGATGCGCTATCTGCCGTGGGTGGGACTGCCCAATATCCTCGCCGGGCGCTATGTGGTGCCTGAATTTCTGCAGGACGATGCGACCCCGGAAAACCTTGCCCAGGCGCTGGGCAACCTGCTGGTCGACCGCCAGGCAGGCGCCTGCATCGCACGCGTATTCGCCGGCATCCATCGCCTGCTGCGGCAGGACACCGCGCAAAAGGCCGCCGCGGCGGTGCTGCCTTACCTGGCGCCGGCATGACGCATTGGGTTTGCGGTGTCGACGAGGCCGGACGCGGTCCTCTGGCGGGCCCGGTGTATGCGGCGGCCGTGGTCCTCGATCCGGCGAAGCCGATCTCCGGTCTGGCGGATTCCAAGAAACTTTCGGAACGCCGGCGCGAACATCTGGCCGTCGAAATCCGCGAGAAGGCCCTCGCCTTCGGCATTGCCTGGGCATCGGTGGAGGAGATCGATCGGGTCAACATTCTGCAGGCCACGCTGCTGGCCATGCGACGCGCCGTCGAGGCGCTTGCGCTGCAACCGGGCGAGGCGCTGATCGACGGCAATCGCTGCCCCGACCTGGCGATCCCGGCGCGTGCGATCATCGGCGGCGACGCCTCGGAACCGGCGATTTCAGCCGCGTCGATTCTGGCCAAGACCGCGCGCGACGCGGAAATGCGCCGACTGCACAAGCTCTTTCCGCAGTACGCGCTGGATCGTCACAAGGGCTATGACACGGCGGCACATCGTGCGGCGTTGCGGCTTCACGGCCCCACCCGCATTCACCGCAAGAGCTTTGCGCCGGTGCGGGTACTGTTCGCAATGCCGCGGGATCAGTGGCCATGAAGCGTCCGGCGCGGTCCGCGGCGGCGGTCCGCCTATCGCTGTGTTAGGGGCTTCGCATGGGCGATCCGCACTTCATCAGCTCGCGCCACAATTCGCTGTTCAAGGCGCTGCGCGCGTTGGCCGACGATCCCCGCCGCCAGGGCCGTGCGTTACTCGACGGAATTCATCTGGTGTCGACCTGTTTCGCGCGCGGCGTCGCCGTCAGGCAACTGTTGGTGAGCGAAAGCGGATGGCAGCATGTGGAAATCGCCGGGCTGCTGCAACGCGCGCCCGGAATCGATCGCGTGATGCTGTGCGACAATCTGTTCCGCGAAATTTCCGGGGTCAGCACGCCAACCGGGATAGCCGCGGTGATCGACATACCGGCGGTTGCCGCCGGCGAATTCTCGGGCGACGCGGTCTTGCTTGACGCGGTGCAGGATGCCGGCAATGTCGGGGCGATTCTGCGCACCGCGGCAGCCGCAGGAGTGTCTGACGTGATCCTCGGCAGCGGCTGCGCCGGGGCATGGACGCCGCGTGTGCTGCGTGCCGCGCAGGGTGCGCATTTCTCGCTGACGATCCGCGAACAGGTCGATCTGTCAGCGCTGCCGGCGGCCCGGGCAGAGAACTCGATTGCGACCGTCGCCCGCGGCGGCGTGAGTCTCTATGACCTCGATCTTGGCGGGCCGGTCGTCTGGCTGATCGGCAATGAAGGCGCGGGCCTGGCGCCGCAACTCGTCGCCGCGGCGAAGACACGCGTCACGATTCCGCTGGCCGGCGACGTCGAATCGCTGAACGTGGCGGCGGCGGCGGCCGTGTGCTTGTTCGAGGCAAGTCGTCAGCGCCGCCCGCAGAATGCGAACGAGCCCGCGAGCGGGCCCGGCAGGAGCAGCAGGCGGAACTGATCGCTACTTCTTCTTGGCGACCTTCTTGCCGGCCACAGCCGCCTTGAAGCCGGCACCCGCGGTAAAACGCGGCACCGTGGTGGCGGCGATCTTGAGTTCCTTGCCAGTTTGCGGATTGCGACCCAGGCGCGCGGCGCGCTTGGAGGACTTGAACGTGCCGAAGCCGACCAGGGTGACGGTGTCACCCTTGGAGACGGCCTTGACGATGGCGGCCATCGCGGCGGACATGGCCTTTTCGGCAGCCGCCTTGCTGATATCCGCTTCCTTGGCGGCGAGTTCGATCAATTCAGACTTGTTCATTCATCACCTCGTGAAAGTTATGATAGTGTCAGACCCCGGAATTCCATACGAATGGTAACCCAGAATGACGGGCCATTCCGCGCAGGTTCCGGGATTTTCGGGGCTTGTGGCCACCGCTCAATTGATCTGGGACAAGTCATGGCGTGGTTTTCCACGAAGCACCCCAAAGATCCGGATATCGGGATCTGCCGAGGCCCCCGGTCATGGCTGGTTTGATCGCGCCAAGGGTGGGTCGCAATGGCGATAAAATGTACCGGCCGGCAAGCTGCGCGGGCTTGCATGGCGCGATTCGGACGGCCCGACCCATGGCAGGCCGAATGGCCGCGATTCACGAAAGGACGCACAGGGAATGACGCTGGCTTGGTGGCACTGGATGGTTCTCGGTCTCGGCCTGGGCCTGCTGGAACTTGTCATCCCCGCCTTCTTCATCATCTGGTTCGGCCTGGGTGCGCTGCTGGTGGGGATTGTCATGCTGGCGATGCCGGGTCTGGCATTCAGCGCGCAGATCCTGCTGTGGACCGCCGCTTCGGTGGCGATGACCGTGCTTTGGTTCAGGGTCTTGCGCAAGGATGGCGGCAAGACGCGCTCCGGTCAGGCCAACGAGGTGCTGGGCGAGATCGGGGTGCTGATCCGCGCGGTCGAACCCCTGGCGGCGGCATCGACGCGCGGCGAAGTGCGCTTCCAGAAGCCGATCCTGGGCGCCGATGTCTGGCCCTGCCTGGCCGACGAAGCGATCGCGGCCGGCGAGCGGGTGAGGGTACTGGCGGTCGATGGCCAACTGTTGAGAGTCGGTAAATACTGAAGGGGTAGTCAATGGGCGAGTTCGCGATTTTCGTAATTGCCGTCTTTGTCTTCGTCGCGGTGACGATCGCCAAGGGCGTCCGCATCGTGCCGCAGGGCGAGGAATGGATCGTCGAGCGGCTGGGCAAATACCACGCCACCTTGCGCCCCGGCCTCAACATCATCATTCCCTACCTCGACCAGGTGCGCTACAAGCTGGTGACCAAGGACATCATCCTGGACGTGCAGGAGCAGGAAGTCATCACCAAGGACAACGCCGTGATC
>WBZP01002967.1_pt1 | contig 18942 bp, 17 predicted proteins | sample 5204301 | NCBI WGS metagenome assembly WBZP01 (sample SAMN12412401, study PRJNA552823) | activated sludge metagenome | isolation source: activated sludge from nitrification reactor of wastewater treatment plant... | place: USA: Pennsylvania | collected 2017 | reverse complement strand
CAGTGGCGCAAAAGCGACCCGGTGAGCGCAACGACAGGCCACGCTCGTTGCCAGCAGTGCTCATCGCCACAGCCCAACCATCACCAACGCCACCGAGCACGTCTTGGTCAGGCACAAAGACATCGTCGTAGAAGACCTCGGCGAAGCCAGGCTCGCCATCGAGTTGGGGGATCGGTCGCACCGTGATGCCATCGGCGTCGAGTGGGAAGACGAAATAGGTGAGGCCGTGGTGGCGCTTGCTCTCGGAGTCAGACCGGAACAGCCCAAAACCCATGTGGGCGTAGGCAGCGCGTGAGCACCAGATCTTCTGGCCATTGAGCACCCAGCCTCCGCGAGCGTCGTCGCGTTGGGCTGTGGAGCGCAGGGAGGCGAGATCGGAGCCAGCCTCAGGCTCAGACCAGCACTGGGCCCAGATTTTCTCGCCGGTGGCCATCGAGGGCAAGAAGCGATCTTGTTGCTCCTTGGTGCCATTCTCGAAGATTGTGGGGGAGAGCAGGAAGATGCCATTTTGGGAGACCCGACCTGGTGCGGCAGCCCGGTAGTACTCCTCTTCGAAGATCACCCACTCCACCAACGAAGCTGCGCGACCGTGGTACTCCTCGGGCCAGCTCACCACCGCCCAGCGGGCGTCGGCCAGCTTGGCCTCCCACTCACGGTGCGCTTCAAAACCAGCCGGGGTATCCATGGACGGCAGCGGCTGTTGGGGCACATTGGCAGCGAGCCATTCGCGGGCCTCCTTTTGGAAGGCGAGTTCGCTGTCAGTGAAGTCGAGATTCACTCGGTGTCTCCTTGCTTGACCTGGTCACGCAGTTCGTTCTTCAAGACCTTGCCGCCCAGATTGCGGGGCAACACGTCGACAAAGGCCACTTGGCGGGGCACCTTGTAGTTGGCCAGGGTCGCCTTGGCATGAGCCAACACGTCCGCCTCTTGCAGGCTGTCGTCGCGGCGTACGACGAAGGCCATGCCGACCTCGCCCATCCGCTCGTCGGGGATGCCGACCACGGCGACATCATTGACGCCATCAAGGCGCATCAGGGTCTGCTCGACCTCGGCTGGGTAGACATTGAAACCGCCGGAGATGTACATGTCTTTGAGCCGGTCGGTGATCTTGAGATTGCCAGACTCGTCGATGACTCCGACGTCTCCGGTGTGCAACCAACCGTCTTGGATCGCCTCGGCAGTCGCTTTGGGGTCATCGAGATAGCCGAGCATCACGTAGTCGCCCTTGAGGAGGAGCTCGCCCTCATCGCCAATGCGCATCTGCATGTTTGGCACCACGCGACCGCAGGTGTTGGCGATCGTCTCGGCGGAGTCGCCTTCGCGACACATGGTCACGACCACGGCTTCGGTCATGCCGAAGGCGGTGACGACCTTGTCAATCTGCAAGACATCTCGCATCTGCTCGATGAGTACGACGGGCACCACCGCCGCGCCGGTGACCGCCAGGCGCAGGGAGGTCAGGTCGTAGTCGCTGCGATTGGGTGCCGTCAGGATCGACTGGAAGATGGTGGGTGCGCCAGGCAAGAGGGTGATCTTTTCGTCCTGAATCACCCGCATGGTCTCGTCGAGGTCGAAGGTCGCCACCGGATAGAGAGTCGGGCCGAAGAGCAAGCCGACGATGATCCCGATCTTGTAGCCGAAGGAGTGGAAGAAGGGATTGATCACGAGATATTTGTCGGCCTCATTCACCCCGCCCAACTCGCCCCAGACCCGGGCGACGCCGACGCTTTGCCTGTGGGCCGACATCACACCCTTTGAGCGGCCCGTCGTGCCGGAGGTGAACAAGATGTCGGCGATGTCGTCGGGTGAGACGGCTGCTGCAATCGCATCGATGTCGATGCCGGGGTCGGCCTGGTCGGCGATCGGGTCAAGGCCGTCACTGAGGTTGATGATGGCGGTGTTGGTGGCCTTGCCGGTGGCCTGGAGGTCAGCGATCTGGGTCTTGCCAAGGAATCCGTCCGCGACCAGCACCAGGCGCGCGTGCGTGCGCTCCACCAGATCGGCCACTTCGGGAGCCACATAGCGTGAGTTGGCCGGCACCACAGTCGCTCCGGCGTACGACGCAGCGAGCGCAGCGACTGCCCAGTCGAGGCTGTTGGGGCCCCAGATCACGACCCGATCGGCGGGCTGGAGGCCCATGGTGACGAAGCCGCTGGCTACCGACCGGACCCGATCCAACAACTCCGCATAGGTGAGGGTGTTGCCCTCGAAGACATAGGCAGGGCGATCGCCGAAGGTCGCAGCAGCCTCGCGAAGTGCGGCTGGGATGGTGGCGGGCGCATCGCTCATTGACGTCTCCTTGAGGCCTGTGTTGGTCAGGCGCCGGGCAGTACCCAAGCTACCAAACAAGTGCTTGGTAGGGTAGCTTACTACTATGGAGAGCAGCGACCCCGGGACACAGTCTGAAGCCAATGAGGACTTCCGGCTAGAGGTCCGCACGTGGCTGGAAGAAAATCTGATTGGCGATTTCGCCAAACTCAAGGGTCTAGGTGGCCCAGGCAGCGAGCACGAAGCACACGCAGAGCGCCTCGCATGGGATCGTCACCTGGCCAAGCATGGCTGGACCTGCATCGGTTGGCCGGTGGAATATGGAGGCCGTGGCCTTTCGCTGGCCCAGCAGGTGATCTTCCACGAGGAATATGCCCGCTCCAATGCCCCGGCCCGCACCAACCACCTCGGCGAGGAATTGCTCGGCCCAACGCTGATCCATTTTGGCACCGAAGAGCAGAAGAAGCGATTCCTCCCCAAGATCGTCTCGGTCGAAGAGCAGTGGTGTCAGGGGTACTCCGAGCCGGGCGCTGGCTCAGATCTGGCGGCTGTCAAGACCCGAGCTCGCCTCGAAGGCGACGAATGGGTGATCGACGGTCAGAAGGTCTGGACCTCCATGGCCCACGAGGCTCAATGGTGCTTCGTGATCGCGCGCACTGAGCCGGGGTCATCACGACATGCAGGCCTGTCCTTCCTGCTCGTCGAAATGGACCAACCCGGCGTGGAAGTGCGTCCGATCATCCAGTTGACCGGCACCAGCGAGTTCAATGAAGTCTTCTTTGAGGGCGCTCGTACGCCGGCCGCCAATATCGTCGGTGAGCCAGGTGCTGGCTGGGGCGTGGCCATGGGATTGCTTGGCTTCGAGCGTGGAGTCTCCACGCTCGGCCAGCAGGTCGGCTTCCAACGAGAGCTCAACAACCTGATCGATGAAGCCAAGCGCAATGGGCGTTTTGATGACCCGATCCTGCGAGACCGGCTCGCCAAGATGCAGGTTGACCTCGAAGTCATCCGGCTCAATGCCTTGCGCACTCTTGCCGAGGAGCAGGCGCCACAACAAGCCAGCATCGCGAAGTTGCTGTGGGCCAACTGGCATCGCACTCTGGGTGAGTTGGCCATGCAGATCAGAGGAGCCGACTCCTTGGTCACTGCGCCCGAATACGATCTCGATGAATGGCAGCGCCTGTTCCTATTCACCAGGGCAGACACGATCTACGGCGGATCTGATGAGATCCAGCGCAATATCTTGGCCGAGCGGGTGCTCGGTCTGCCTCGCGAACCCCGTCCCAACTGACCTTCCCGACCATCAAGGAGAAGCCATGACCGCCCAGCGCCCCGAGCAGCCCACCCCCGACTACGTGCCCGCCCACAACTTGCTCAACGGCAAGGTCGTCGTGGTGACGGCCGCTGCCGGCGCCGGCATCGGCGCTTCCGTCGTACGACGAGTGCTTGAGGAGGGCGCCAGCGCAGTCGTCTTGGGCGACACCCATGAGCGTCGGCTGGCTGAGGCCCAAGAAGAGTTGAGCGGTGAGTTTGGCGCCGATCGGGTGCGCTCATTGGTCTGCGATGTGACCAACGAGGAGCAGGTCAAAGCACTCGTAGACGCGGCAGACGAGTTCGGTGGCGTCGACATCATGATCAACAATGCGGGGCTCGGTGGCACCGACTCCGTGCTTGAAATGACAGATGAGCAGTGGTCTCGAGTCATCGACATCACCTTGACCGGCACCTTCCGGTGCATCCGCTATGCCAGCAACAAGATGATCGAGAAGGGCAAGCGAGGCGTGATCGTCAACAATGCCTCCGTGATTGGCTGGCGCGCCCAGGAAGGACAAGCTCACTATGCGGCGGCCAAGGCCGGCGTGATGGCGCTGACCCGATGCGCGGCCCTGGACGTGGCCCCTCACGGCATCCGGATCAATGCGGTCTCGCCAAGCTTGGCCATGCACCCATTCCTGGCGAAGGTCACCTCTGATGAGTTGTTGCACGAGCTCAAGCAGCGTGAGGCATTCGGTCGCGCCGCCGAGCCGTGGGAGGTGGCCAACGTGATGGTCTTCTTGGCCAGCGACTACTCGTCGTACCTCACCGGCGAGGTGATCTCGGTGAGCAGTCAGCATGCCTAGAAGCACTGGGGCGGAGGTGCAGACGCGACGTCAGGAATTGCTGAGAATCGCGGCTGAGCTCTTCGCCGAGCGTGGCTACAAGGCCACCACCGTGCGTGATATCGCCGATGCCGCCGGCATCCTCTCCGGCAGCCTCTATCACCACTTCGACTCCAAGGAGTCGATGGTCCACGAACTGCTCGACTCCTTCCAGACCGAGCTCTTCGAGCGCTATGACGCGGTTGTGGCTTCGCAGGGGAGTCCGCGCGAAAAGCTCGAAGACATCGTGCGCTTGTCATTCGAAGCGGTTGGCTCACACCGGGCCGAAGTCGCGATCTTCCAGGCAGACAGCGCCTATCTGGCCACCTTTGAGCGATTCTCCTATCTCAAAGAGCGCAATCAACGCTTCAGGCAGTTGTGGATCGGCCTGCTAGAAGACGGCATCGCTAGCGGTGAATTGCGCTCGAATCTGAATGTGGAGTTGGTCTATCGCTTCTTGCGCGACACCGTCTGGGTAGCGGTCAGTTGGTATCGGCCCGGAGGCGACCTGACTCCTGAGCAAGTGGCCGATCAATATCTCTCGATCCTGCTTGAAGGGATCGCCAAGACAAAGCAAGACAACAACGAAGGGAAGTCCAATGGCTGAGGCCTACATCATCGACGCAGTTCGTACGCCGGTTGGCAAGCGGGGAGGCGCACTTGCCGCGATGCACTCCGCGGATCTGGGGGCACACTCGATCAAGGCCCTGATGGATCGCACCGGTGTGGATCCTGCAGCTGTCGACGACGTGATCATGGGCTGCTGTGACACGATCGGCTCTCAGGCGGGCGACGTGGCTCGCACCGCCTGGCTGGTCGCTGGATTGCCCGATCACGTGCCCGGAGTGACCATCGATCGTCAGTGCGGCTCCTCCCAGCAGTCAGTGCATTTCGCCGCTCAAGGCGTCATGTCTGGCACCCAAGATCTCGTGGTCGCAGGCGGACTGCAGAACATGTCGGCGATCCCGATCTCCGCTGCCATGTTGGTGGCTGACCAGTACGGCTTCACCACTCCCTTCGCTGAGTCTCCCGGGTGGTTGGCTCGTTTTGGCGACACCGAGGTCTCTCAGTTCAACTCCGCAGAAATGATCGCGGAGAAGTGGGAGATCACCCGTGAGCAGATGGAGGAGTTCGCCCTGGCCTCCCACGAGCGGGCCAAGCACGCGATCGCCGAGGGACGCTTCGTCAACGAGATCGCACCTGTTGGTGACTTCGACACCGACCAGTGCCCACGTGACACCTCCTTGGAGAAGATGGCTGGCCTGCAACCGCTGGCGCCCGGGGGGCGGATCACCGCCGGCGTTGCCTCACAGATCTCGGATGCGTCATCGGCGATGCTGATCGCCTCTGAGCAGGCCGTCAAAGACCACGGACTCAAGCCACGCGCCCGCGTCCACCATATTTCGGTGCGTGGAGATGACCCGATCTGGATGCTCACCGGTCCGATCCGCGCGACTCGTCATGCCCTGGACAAGGCTGGCATGAGCATCTCCGACATCGACCTCTTCGAGTGCAACGAAGCCTTTGCATCCGTCGTACTCGCGTGGATGAAGGAGCTCGACGTGCCGCACGAGAAGGTCAATGTCAATGGTGGTGCGATTGCGTTGGGTCACCCAATCGGTGCTACCGGCACCCGTTTGATGACGACCCTGCTCAACGAACTGGAGCGCACTGGAGGCCGATTTGGCCTCCAGACCATGTGTGAGGGTGGTGGCCAGGCAAACGTCACCATCATTGAGAGGCTCTGACACGCGGGAGTCCGCACTGGACACTCACCATCGGGTGCGCGAAGGTGACCACGTGGAGAGCAGACTGATCACACCGGACGATCTGGACGCCTGCACCGAGTGGTCGCTAGTGCATTCACGGGCGATCGCCCGCGACACGCCTTGGCACTGCTCACTGCACCCACGTCGAGTGCAATGGATGGCTTCGCGGGAGCTGGGTGCACCTGAGTTGCGCGTGCACCATGTCGACGGCGTGGCCGTGGCGGTGAGTCAGCTCCAGGTCGGCTACTGGGCCAATCAAGATGTCGCAACTGGTGAGGTCATGGTTGATCCAGAGCATCGGCGCATGGGCTTGGGCACCCAAGTGATCCGGGGCTTGGAGAAGCGTGCTGAAGGACTCTCCTGTCGGCGCTTGGTGTTTGACGGCCGCGACCTTCCAGCCACCAGGGAGTTTGCCGATCGCAATGGCTATGCCGTTGATCTGGCAGGGCTGGCTCGTTGCCTACACCTGAGCAAAGTGGACTGGGATGACTTTTCGGCACTCCTGTCGAGCGCAGCCACTCAAAGCGCCGACTATGAGTTCCTGCGACTGAGTGGCCCCACTCCTGCGGAATTTCTCCCCGGGCTGGTTGAGGTGTTCAATGCCCTCAAGGATGCGCCGGTCGGTGCAGCCCCGCTCGAAGAAGATGTCTTCAATGCAGAGCGGATCCACAGCACGGAGCGGCACTACAGCGGTCCTGAAAACCGCTTCTGGCAGATCATCGCCCGTCATCGGCGCAGCGGTGAGCTGGTCGGGCACACGGTGGTCGTGGTCGATTCGCTGACTCCGACGCACGCCGAGCAACACGAGACGAGTGTGAAGCGCAAGCATCGAGGCCACCGTCTTGGTTTGCGCCTCAAGGCTGAGATGCTGGCCTTGCTCCAGGCAGAGGAGCCTCAACTTGAGGCGATCACCACCTGGAATGCTAAGGACAATGTCCACATGGGACGGGTCAATGACGAGCTCGGATTTGAGGTGATGAGCGAGTGGATCGACGTACAGCGGGGCTTGTGCTGATCGTCGTACTCCTGGGGCTGACTGCAGCCTGCGGCGGACGAGTTTCGCAAGCTGAGCTGAGCAAGGCGTTGCGTGCTGGCCAGACAGTGACTGCATTTGGCGGATCGATCAAGGTGAAGTACGACGCCAAGCAGGCCAAGTGCGTGGCCAAGGTCTTGCATGCCTCAGGGCTCTCCGATGAGGCCCTTGGTCAGATCGTCAACCCCGAGCAGGACAAGCGCGCCTCGCGTGCCGACATCGAAGCGCTCGACATTGCTGGGGCCAAGCTGCAGGCCTGCGATCCGCAGACCCCGAATGTGTTGGTGCCTAGACCGAGTGTGGCAGTGCTGACGAGCGGCTTCGAAAACGGCCTGCGCGGTTATCCCTTCGGGAGCAAGGTCTTGGCGCAGGCCGAAGGAGCCCAAGCGGAGTGCCTGGCCAAGACGCTGCACGACTCGAAGATCAGCAACCTGAGTCTGGCTGTGTTGTTGGCCCAGACAGAGGCATACCAAGCTCCAGAAGCTGATCTGGCAGCCTTCAAAGCCCGCGCGGATGATCTCGGCGATTGCCTCGACCCTGCCAAATAGTCGATTGGCTCAGATCAGATAGCTCTGCGTGCGACGCAACTCAGCAGCAGCTTGGGTGACCACGCGAGTGATCAACTCGTCACAGGTCGGCAGCTCGTCGATCACGCCGACGACCTGACCAGACGCGAGCACACCTGCGTTGGTGTCACCCTCGACCAAGCCGGCCTTCAGCATCATCGGGGTATTGGCTGCCAAGGCCATCTGGTTGAGCGTGCGACCCTGGGCCTTGCGCATCTGATAGCCGTCCTTGGCCAGCTGCGGCCAAGACATCCCGCTCATCTTCTTGAACTCACGCGTACGCCGCAGAGTCGGGCCCATCCGCTTGATCGTGCTGGTCTCCTCGACCTGCTCGACGAACGGCGTGCGCAACATCCGGTGCGGCATCCCATCGACCTTCGCGGTCACGATGGTGCCATTGAGGTCGGCCTCCAGGTAGCGCTGCTTGACCGCATCGGGGACCCGTGACTCTTGAGTCAACAAGAAGCGGGTGCCCATGCCGATGCCGGCAGCGCCATAGCTCAGAGCAGCCGCCAGACCACGACCATCGAAGAAGCCGCCTGCTGCGATCACTGGGATGTCTACGGCATCAAGCACCGTGGGCAGCAGGAGAGTAGTTGGCACGGCACCGGTGTGGCCGCCGCCTTCACCGCCCTGGATCATCACTGCGTCAGCGCCCCAGCCGGCAACCTTCTTGGCATGCTTTGGTGCGCCGATGCTCGGGATCACGACGATGTCGTGCTCCTTGAGCTTGGCGATCAGCTCAGGCTTGGGTGCCAACGCGAAGCTGGCCACCTTCACTCCGTAGTCGATCAACAGTTGACAGCGGTCTGGAGCGTCTCCCGCGTCTGCGCGGAGATTGACACCGAAGGGAGCGTCGGTGCGCTCCTTGACCTCGATGATCGCCTTTTCCAACTCTTCGATCGTCATCGTGGCGCTGGCCAGGATGCCGAGGCCCCCGGCATTCGCCGTACCAACGACCAGGCGAGGCCCAGCGACCCAGCCCATCCCGGTCTGTACGACGGGATGCTTAATGCCGGTGAGCTCGGTCAGCGGAGTGGAAAGGAGTTGGTCGATCACTTGCTGGCCCCTGCTTCTGCCGGGGGCACCTCACGATTGCGCAGACCCTTGGGGTCGAGCATCTCCCTGATCAACATGAGCTCGCCGGCGCTCGGCTCACGAGTCTGCGGCACTTCGCCGTCCGCGTGGATCTCGAAGCCTGATGCGGCCTGGACTTCCTCAACGGTGACGCCTGGGTGCACCGAGACGAAACGCATGGTGTTGTTGGGGCCGTTGAAGTCGAAGACACCGAGATCGGAGACCACCCGGTGCACGTTGTGGAACTTCGTGGCGGCGGCACCTGCGGCCTCGGCGCGATTGCGGCCCACACCGCTGACGATGTCGACCTGCTCGACGAAGACACGTGAGGAGTGCTTGGGCACCCAATAGGAGGTCTTGTTGTTGACCGTGTTGCCCGGAGCGCCGCGTACGCCGAGGAGTTGGCGCTTGGGCTGAGCCCACGGGCCGATTGCCGAGATGTTCTGGTTGCCCTCACGGTCGATCTGGGTGGCACCCATCATGACGTGACGCTTGCCAAAAGGCACCACGGCTTCGAGCACCAAGCGGAATGGCATCCAGCCTTCAACCACGTCATTTGACGTGCCCAAAGGAGGGGCTCCCTGCAGGATGCGGGCCTCACCATCGGTGATCATGAGCAGTGGGTTGCTGGTCGACTTGGCCAACCGCGCGCCCAACGTGGGCAGCAGGCCCATGGGGGAGCCCATGATCTCGCCGTCATCGGCGAAGCAGTCAGCAATAGCGATTGCGCAATATTCAGCGCGAGTCACGTCACTCATCAGTTGGCCTCCTGGGCGAATGCCTGCACGGCGTCTTGGTAGTCAGTTTCGCTCCCCGACAGGAATCGAGCTTGGAAGGCGGCCCAATCCCCAGGGGTCTTGGCTGCGGTGGCATAGGCCTTCTGGAACTTCTCGTCACGCTCATAGGTCGGCGTACAAGTGGTGAAGTGGGCTCCGTTGGGAGTCTCGACCACGCCCGCCACCATGGTGCGGTTGAGCAGCATCGACTGGATCGGAGCGTCGAGAAGCATCCCGGCGGTGTCCATGATCTGTTCGGTGGAGACAAAAGCCTTCTTGGCTGCCATGCAGAACAGGTCGTCGAAGTACGGGTCTGGCCCGAGGTACTGCGCATTGCCGTATTTGTCGGCGCGGTTCATGTGCACGAGTGCGACATCCAACTCAAGAGCTGGTACGGCGAGCAAGGTCTCGCCATCGTCGTACGGGCTGGTCACGGTCTTCAGGGTGGGATCGTTTTCCATCACAGCAGAGCCGAGGCCGGCCCGCATCGGCAGGAAGGGCACCCGTGAAGCCGCGGCGCGAAGTCCGGTCTGGAACATGCCTTCATCCCACTCACGGAACTTCGCGGTCTTGTCCTGGCGAGCGCGGGAGAACAACGGCTCGAGCGGGATGGAGTCGAGGGTCGCGAAGGGATAGACGATCTCGCGGACCTTGCCAGCATCCAACAACAAGCCTGCATCCGGCCCGGCGTAGGAGATCAGGGTGAGGTCCTTGAGATTGCTGCGCAGGATGGCGCGGACCAGGGCCATCGGCTTGCGCCGTGAACCCCACCCGCCGATACCGACGGTCATCCCGTCTTCGATCTGCTCGATGACCTGCTCGGCGGTCATCTCCTTGCTGGGCATGCTCATGCGTTGTTTCCCTTCTGATGGGCCTTGTCGGTGCCAGCGAACTCGTCTCGGAGTTCGTCGCTGACGCCAGCGAGATTGAGCTCCATGGTGAAGCCCTGCTCGAAGCGATAGCTCTTGTTCACGTCAATCGGGTCGATGCCATTGAGGGCCTCCTTGGCCGCACGGATCACCCGGGTGTCCTTGGCGGCGATGTCCTTGGCGACATTTAGCGCCGCGGCATCCAGCTCTTCACGTGGCACGACCTCGAGGACCGAACCGAATTGCACAAGGTCGGCGGCCTTGATCGTGCGTGCGGTGAAGTAGAGGGTGCGCATCATGTGCTGAGGCACGAGCCTGGCCATGTGGGTGGCTGCGCCCAGTGCACCCTGATTGACCTCGGGTACGCCGAAGTAGGCGTCTTCGCTGGCCACGATGCAGTCGGCATTGCCAACCAGGCCCACACCGCCACCGACACAGAAGCCATTCACCGCAGCGATGACGGGTACGGCGCACTCGTAGACCGCCTTGAAGGCGGCGTAGCAGCCCTTGTTGGCACCGATCAGGGCGTCGAAACCAGTGGTGTTCTGCATTTCCTTGATGTCGACGCCAGCATTGAAGCCCTTGCCTTCTGCCCTCAGGATCACCACGTGGGTGTCGAGGTCAGCGCTGGCCTCATCAAGTGCGGCCGCGACGTCGTACCAACCCTGCACGGGCAGCGCGTTGACCTTGGGATAGTCCATGGTGATCACGCGGATGCCGTCGACACCGTCGTAGCTGCGAAGTTCGGAGGTGATGCCCATTTGACGCGCCCCTGTCTAACAAACCAAACGTTTGCTTGGTAGCCTATCAGGGTCGTCGAGGAGGTCGATCGTGAGTCTTGACTTGGGTCTGTCTGGCCGGGTTGCGTTGGTGACCGGGGGAGTCCGAGGAGTTGGCCTGGGCATCACCCGCCAATTCCTGGCTGCTGGAGCCACAGTGGTGACCTGTGCCCGCTCCGCTGCCGAACCAATCGAAGGCGCCACGCATGTGCAGTGCGATGTGCGCGACCCAGAGGCGGTCGCAGCGATGATTGAGCAGATCGTGGCCACCAAGGGCAGCCTCGACGTCTTGGTCAACAACGCAGGTGGAGCACCATTTGCGATGGCCGCAGACGCCTCGCCCAACTTCCACGACAAGATCACTGCCCTCAATCTGCTCTCTCCGCTGCTGTTGATGCAGGTGGCCAATCGAGTGATGCAGACCCAAGACTTTGGCGGGGCCATCGTGAATGTCTCGTCGGTGTCAGCGCTGCGCCCCTCACCGGGCACGGCGGCGTACGGCGCAGCCAAGGCCGGCCTCGACTCACTCACCCGCACTCTGGCTGTCGAATGGGCGCCCAAGGTGCGGGTCAATGCGATCAATGTCGGTCTGGTGCGCACGGAGCAGACCGACCTGCACTACGGCGGTGAGGAGGGAGTGGCAGCGATCAACCAGACCATTCCCCTTGGTCGCCTGGCCAAGCCAGAAGAGGTGGGTTCAGTCGCCGCCTTCCTGGCCTCCGGCCTGGCCGCATATGTCACTGGCGCAACCATTGAATGCCATGGCGGTGGCGAACGCCCCGCCTTCTTGACCGCTCTCGACAACAACTAGGAGAAACCATGAGCAAACTTCTTGAAGGCCGCGTGGCCATTGTCACCGGTGCCGGTCGCGGCATCGGACGCGAGCATGCCCTTGAGCTGGCTCGCCAGGGAGCCAAGGTCGTGGTCAACGACTACGGCGTTTCGCTTGCCGGTGAAGGCACGGGGGAGTCCCCTGCCGAAGAAGTCGTTTCCCTGATCAAGGGGATGGGTGGCGAGGCAGTCGCCAATGGCGCAGATGTCGCTGACTTCGAACAGGCCGGCGCCATGGTGCAGCAGGCCATTGACGAATTCGGTGGCCTCGACATCTTGGTCAACAATGCTGGCTTCGTGCGTGACCGGATGCTGGTCAATGCCACCGAAGACGAATGGGATGCCGTGATCCGCGTGCACATGAAGGGCCACTTCGCTCCGCTGCGTCACGCTGCGTCGTACTGGCGCGCAGAGTCGAAGGCCGGACGCGAGCGGGTAGCTCGGGTCATCAACACGTCCTCGGGCGCTGGATTGCAGGGATCGATCGGCCAAACGGCGTACTCCGCTGCGAAGGCCGGCATCATGGGCATGACTCTGGTGGCTGCTGCTGAGCTCAGCCGTGTCGGTGTGGCGGTCAATGCGATCGCACCGGTCGGGCGCACCCGGATGACCGAAGGCGCCTTCCCCGACATGATGGCTGAGTCGGAGGATGCCTTCGACGCCATGGACCCAGCCAACAACTCACCCATTGTGGCTTGGCTGGCCTCTACCGACTGCGACATCACCGGTCGAGTCATCGAGATCGAGGGTGGCCAGATCTGCCTTGAGACCGGCTTCATGCACGGACCCAAGCGCGACCTGGGTCGCCGCTGGGCCGCCGACGAGGTGGGTTCCGCCGTACGCGAGATGGTCGCCGAAGCGCCGACGCCCGAGCCGGTGTACGGCACCAAGTAGAGCCGTACGTCCAGCGCGCCGTACGTCCAACGCAAAACATGCACGTTCAATGGGTTGCAACCCATTGAACGTGCATGTACACCAAGTGCGCTTGGGATACCGTCAGCGGCGCAAAAGCCCCTTGGCGACGTGGGTCACCTGGACCTCGTTGGAGCCGGCGTAGATCATCAGGGCCTTGGAGTCGCGGGCGAGTTGTTCGACGCGATACTCGGCCATGTAGCCATTGCCGCCGAACAACTGCACTGCCTCCATGGCGACGTCATTGGCTGCGCGCGTGGCGTAGAGCTTGATCGCAGAGGCTTCAGCCAGGTCCATCACGGTGCCTGCCCGTCGAGCGGCCAAGCCCTTCAAGACCATGTTTTCGACATTGACCCGAGCAATCTCCATCTCAGCAAGCTTCAACTGGATGAGTTGGAGTTCGCCGATCGGCTTGCCATAGAGCATCCGGGTCTTGGCATAGTCGATTGACAGGCGCTGGCATTCCTCGATGATGCCGAGGGAAAAAGTGGCCATGCCAACGCGTTCGGCCACGAAGTTGGCCTTCGCCGACTCGCGACCATCCGACCCCGGCTTTCCAGCCAGCAACCGGTCACGACCCAAGCGGATGTTCTCGAAGAACAACTCGCCGGTCGGGGAGGAGTGATTCCCCATCTTGTGGAAGGGGTTGCCCTGAGTGAGACCCTCCATGCCCTTGTCAAGCACAAACGGCAGCACAGGTTGGTCGCGCCGATCCACTCCCGAACCATCGTCCAACTTGGCATAGACGACCATCGTATCGGCGTAGGGGCCATTGGTGATGAATGTCTTCTGCCCGTTGAGGATGAACTCATCACCATCAGGTTTGACCGTCGTACGCATGGCGCCGAATGCATTTGAGCCAGCGTCAGGCTCGGTGATCGCCCAAGCACCGACCTTCTCGAAGGTGAGGAGGTCGCGGGCCCACCGCTTGCGCTGCTCTGTCGTGCCCAGCGAGTTGATCGTGCCAGCCGCCAGACCGACCGAAACTCCGATCGCGGTGGGAATTCCGGGCACTACCTTGACCAACTCGATATTGGCAATTGCCGACATTGCCGGGTCAAGCCCGCCGGGATCCTCGGTTGGGGGCTCCTCGCCACGCTCCTTTGCCTCAGCGGCAGCGATATCCCAATCGAACTTCTCCGCTGCAGCATCAGCGATCCCGAAGGCAGCGTAAAACTCGCGTACGACGTCGTACGGCGGTAGGTCGCCGTGCTCGAGGTCGTCGTGACGAGGCCGGATCTGCTTGTCAACAAAGTCGCGGACAGCCTGCTTCACAGCGAGGTCGTCCTCGCTCCAGGTCCAGCTCACGCTCAGATCCTCTCGATTATGGTGCCGGTGGCCATTGCGCCACCCGCGCACATCGAGATGAGGGCACGCTGCTTGTCGGTGCGCTCCAACTCATGAAGTGCAGTGGTGATCAGGCGAACACCCGTCGAACCAACTGGGTGACCCAAGGCAATTGCGCCACCGTTGACATTGACCTTGGACAGGTCGGCCTTGGTCTGCTGAGCCCAGGACAACACCACAGCGGCGAAGGCTTCGTTGACCTCAAATAGGTCAAAGTCGCTCATCGACATGCCGGTGCGCTGGAGCAAACGATTGGTTGCGTCGATTGGCCCGTCGAGGTGGTAGTAGGGATCTGACCCGACCAACACGTGGTCAACGATGCGTGCGCGGGGCTTCAACCCCAGCGAGGCGGCCAAGTCTGAGTCCATGATCAGGCAAGCGGATGCGCCGTCACTGATTTGCGAGGAGGAGCCGGCGGTGTGCAGCCCATCAGGCATGACCGTGCGGAGGCCAGCGAGCCCTTCCATCGTGGTCTCGCGCAGCCCTTCATCGCGGCTGACCAACTTGATTTCGCCAGTGGGCTTGCCAGTCTCCTTGTCGATGACCGGCGCCTCAAGGGGAGCGATCTCCCTGGTGAAGCGGTCTTCGGCCCAGGCATTTGCAGCCTTGCGCTGTGACTCCATCCCAAAGGCATCGAGGTCGCTGCGACCAAGCCCACGGTTCTTGGCGATTCGGTCGGCGCCCTCAAACTGGTTGGGCATGTCGATCGACCACGAATCAGGCCGTGGGTTGCCGGCACCCTCGGGCACATTGGCGCCCAAAGGGATCCGGCTCATGGACTCCACGCCGCAAGCAATACCTACCTTGATGGTGTCGGCTTTGACCATGTCGTGGATGAAGGCAGCGGCCTGCTGTCCCGAACCACATTGAGCATCGATGGTGGTGGCGCCAGTGTGCTGAGGCTGGCCAGCATGTAGCCAAGCGCGCCGCACCATGTCATTGGACTGCTCGCCGGCCTGTGAGACACAACCGCCGACGATCTGCTCAACCATTTCGGCGTCAACACCGGCTCGCTTGAGCACCTCGGTCTGGACGAAGCCAAGCAACTCCCCAGGGTGGACTCCGGCGAGTCCACCCTTTCGCTTGCCCAAGGGAGTGCGTACAGCATCAACAATTACGGGGGTTCCCATGTATTCCTCTACAACTCGTGGGGGTGATGAATCAGTGTGCGACCGGGCAGAAACTGGTCTTCCAGGTGCTGACTCCGTTGAGCCATCCCGAACGCACTCGCACGATGTCGCTGAGTGAAGAGATGTCTGGGATGACGTCGGCGATCGCATTGAAGATCAGTTCGATCTGCAAACGAGCGAGGTTGGTGCCCAAGCAGAAGTGCGGGCCTGGGCCGCCGAAGGCAACGTGCTCGTTGTTCTCGCGCAAGATGTTGAAGGTAAACGGGTCCTCGAAGTGGTCCTCGTCGAAGTTGGCTGAGCCGTACATCAGTACGACGCGCTGGCCCTTCTTGATCTCAACGCCGCGCACGGTGGTGTCGTGCATGGCGGTGCGCTGGAAGCTGCTGACCGGCGAGGCCCAGCGCAAGATCTCGTTGTACGTCGTCTCGGGGCGCTCCTTCTTGAAGAGCTCCCACTGCTCGGGGTTGGCCAAGAAGGCACGCATGCCGTGAGTGGTTGCGTTGCGGGTGGTTTCGTTGCCAGCGACAGCGAGCAAGGCGACAAACCAGCCGAACTCCTCAGAGGTGAGCTTCTCGCCATCGACGTCGGCCTGGATCAGCTTGGTCACCAAGTCGTCTTGCGGATTGGCTGCCCGGTCCTCGGCCATGGTGTAGGCGTAGGCCAAGAGTTCGGTCGCAGCAGCGGTCGACTCCTCGGCGAGCTCGGGCACGTCATAGGAGGTCATCAGGTTTGACCACTCGAAGAGCTTGTGGCGCTCATCTTGAGGTACGCCGATCATCTCAGCGATGGTCTGCAATGGGAGCTCGGAGGCGACGTAGGTGATGAAGTCGCCTTCGCCTTGTTCGAGGGCCTCGTTGACGATCTTGTAGGCACGGTCATGAAGCTTGTCGCGCAAGAGAGCAACATTGCGCGGGGTGAATCCCTTGGAGATGATCCGACGACGCGTGGTGTGGCCATCGCCGTCCTGGTTGAGGATCAGGTTTCCGAGCATGTCGGTGATGATGGCGCGATCGGTGCCTGGTGCGTAGCGCGGTACGGCGGAGTTCTCGCCGGCGGAGAAGTCGGTGCCAGTACGGCGGGAAATGTCTTTGATGTCATCGAGCTTGCTGACCACCCAGTAGCCGTCATCATCGAAACCATCGACGCCGGGCGCTTTTGCGTTCCAATAGACCGGAGCGTTCTTGCGCACCTCGGCCCACTCTGCATAGGGCAACCGCTCGGCATACAGAGCGGGATCTGTGAAATCGAAGCCCTCAGGCAGATTCACGGTCATGGTCGTACTCCTCAGGTCGGGCAACCGCTGGGCACATTGTGTGACGCCGGTCGCATTTTGCTCTTCCAAAACCAACTGTCGGTATGTAGTGTCACCACATACTAGAACGTGTTTCAGAAAATGTGGAGGGTGACTGTGTCAGTAGTGCCAAATATCAAGCCCGGATTTGATCCGACAGACCCTGTTCAGAACGAGAAGGCGATCCCATTGCAGGAGTTCTTGGAGCTCCGCAAGAACGCGCCTGTCTGGTGGGTGTCTCAAGATGATGCGGCTTGTGCGGGCTTCTTCGACGGTGGTTTTTGGGCGGTGTCGCGTCACGAGGACATCTCGGCAGTCTCAAAGAACAGCACGGACTTCTCGGCAACCGAGAATGGCGTGATCATCCGGTTCGCACCCGATATGACTCGCGACCAAGTTGAGCTCCAGCGGGTCATGCTGGTCAACCAGGATCCGCCGCTGCACACCACCACGCGTCAGATCATCAGCAGAGGCTTCACTCCAAAAGCCATTGGTCTACTCCACGAGAGTCTGCAAGAGCGCGCCAACCGCATCGTGGATGAAGCTCTCGAGCGAGGTGAAGGTGATTTCGTTTCTGAGGTGGCAGCCGAATTGCCACTCCAGGCAATCGCCGACTTGATGGGCGTGCCCCAGGAAGACCGCCGCAAGGTCTTTGACTGGACCAACCAGATGCTCGCCTATGACGACCCTGATTTCAGTGGCGAGCCCGACGTGGCAGCCGCTGAGATCCTCGCCTATGCGATGGGTCTTGCGGATGAGCGCCGTAAGGAGCCCCGCGAAGACATTGTCACCAAGCTGGTTCAGGCTGGCTCAGATGGTAGTGGCGCGCTCACTGACGACGAGTTCGGCTATTTTGTGATCCTGTTGGCAGTCGCGGGCAATGAGACCACCCGAAATGCAATCACTCATGGGCTCAAGGCCTTCTTCGACAATCCCGATCAATGGGAGTTGTACAAGCGGGAGCGGCCGGCCTCAGCAGTGGACGAAATCATCCGTTGGGCCACCCCTGTGACCGTGTTCCAGCGTACGGCGTTGCGCGACGTCGAGGTTGGCGGACAGTTGGTCAAGAAGGGCCAGCGCGTCGGCATCTTCTACGGGAGCGGCAACCGTGATGACGAGGTCTTCACCGATCCCAACAAGTTCGACATCATGCGTGATCCCAACCCTCATCTTGCCTTTGGTGGGCACGGTGCTCACTACTGCATCGGCGCCAATCTCGCTCGACTCGAGGTTGAGATCATGTTCAACACCATCGCTGACAAGATGCCCAATCTCGCCCCCAATGGTGAGGCCCGCAGGTTGCGCCATGCCTGGATCAATGGCATCAAGGAGATGCCGGTCAAGTATTTGGCCTGAGCGCGGTCAGACACTCATCTGGATCGGGGCGTCGAGGATGACGCCCCGATCTAGGAGAAGACCGCGAGAGACTGTTGACTCACGGCCGCCAAATGGCCCGTGCTTGTCCATACATGGGCAGTACTGAAGGCATAGCCTTCGGCGGCTTGGTGCGTCTTGACGCGATAACCCCAGTAGTCATCAGGGCGGCTGGGTCGCTCGAAGGGCATCACCCCGAGTTGCCAGGTGAGAGTGCTGCCCGGGGCCGGTGTCTTCATGGCTGGCATGACTGCAGGCGGCCATGAGTCGATCAAGGCCACCAGGTGTAGGTCGGTGAATTCTTGCGGAGTCTCCCGGAGCCGCATCCAGCCAGCGAAGTCTGGTTGACCACCTGAAAAGGGCATGTCGCCCTCGCACTGTTGCAGTTGGACATGTTGGAAGAAGTCCGGAGTGAGCCCGGCGACGTACGGCAATTCCAGGCATTCGTCCACGGGGTTGAGTCTCATCTCAGGGGCGCGGTCGAAGTTGAGGCTTGACTCCCTGGCTGAGCCGAAGCTCGCCTGCAGAACAGCTTTCACCTGACCCTCTTGGATGATTTCGCAAGTTGTGTGGGTGACATTTGAGCCATGTCGAAGGAGCTTTGCGTTGAGTGCAGTAGCACCTGGTGTCATCGGGCCGACGAAGGTGGTTGAGACGGACCTCAGTCGGTGGTCGCCCAGATCGGCGATGGCTTCCATCCGGGCCAAACCCAATGCAGAGACCAATCCGCCGTAGGTGGCTCGGCCTTGCCCCCATCCTTCATCGATTTCGACATCTGATCT
>WBZP01002964.1_pt1 | contig 18954 bp, 14 predicted proteins | sample 5204301 | NCBI WGS metagenome assembly WBZP01 (sample SAMN12412401, study PRJNA552823) | activated sludge metagenome | isolation source: activated sludge from nitrification reactor of wastewater treatment plant... | place: USA: Pennsylvania | collected 2017 | reverse complement strand
CGATTCGTTAGTTCGCGTACTTGCCGGGATGTTATAGTGTGGACATGCGGTGGTGGGATAACCGTGCGGGCGCTGATTCAATCGACTGCGCGGTATTTTCGCCCGCAACGATACCCCATTCACGGAACCGCCCACAAGCCATGGCCACCTCTCCTGTTTCCACCGATATTCTGATCATCGGTTGCGGCGCCGCCGGTCTGAGCCTGGCGTTGCGCATGGCCGACGCCGCCCGCGTGGTGGTGCTGGCCAAGGGGCCGCTGTCCGAAGGCAGCACTTACTACGCCCAGGGCGGAGTATCGGCGGTGCTGGACGCCGGTGACTCCATCGAGTCACACTTGCAAGACACCTTGGTCGCCGGCGCCGGCCTGTGCCATGCCGACGCGGTGCGTTTGACGGTAGAGCACGGCCGGGAGGTGATCGAGTGGCTCAGCGCGCGAGGCGTCCCCTTCACTCGCGATCCCAACACCGAGAGCGGCGCGGACTATCACCTGACCCGCGAGGGTGGCCACAGCCACCGTCGGGTCGCGCATGTCGCTGATGCCACTGGGCGCGCCATTCAAACCACCCTGGAAGCGCGCGCCCGCGAGCATCCGAACATTACTCTGCTGGATCACTACATCGCGGTGGACCTAATCACCCGCCGCAAGCTGGGCCTGGATGGCAACCGCTGCCTGGGTGCTTATGTGCTGGACCGCCACGGCGGGCAGGTGGAAGCACTGGCGGCGCGATTCGTGGTGCTGGCCACCGGCGGGGCCAGCCGGGTTTATCTGTATTCCAGCAATCCCGACGGATCCACCGGTGATGGCATCGCCATGGCTTGGCGGGCGGGTTGCCGGGTGGCGAATTTGGAATTCATGCAGTTTCACCCGACTTGCCTGTATCACCCGCAGGCCAAGAATTTCCTGATTTCCGAGGCAGTGCGGGGCGAGGGCGGCATTTTGCTGCTGCCGGATGGTAGCCGGTTCATGCGTAATTTCGATGTGCGCATGGAACTGGCTCCCCGCGACATCGTGGCCCGCGCCATCGACCATGAAATGAAGCGGCTGGGCGCGGAATGCGTGTATCTGGACATCAGCCATAAACCGGCGGCGTTCATTCAGGAGCATTTTCCCAACATCCACGCCAAGTGTTTGGAATACGGTTTCGACATGACCCGACAGCCCATTCCGGTGGTGCCGGCGGCCCATTATACCTGCGGTGGGGTATTGACCGATTTACGGGCGCGAACCGACGTCGCCGGCCTGTATGCGGTGGGCGAAGTCGCGTTCACCGGCTTGCATGGCGCCAATCGCATGGCCAGCAACTCGCTGCTGGAATGCCTGGTGTTCGCGGCGGCGGCGGCTGACGATATTCACCCACGGCTGGCGCGCGCCCCGGAGCCGCCTCTGCTGCCAGCCTGGGATGAAAGCCGGGTCACCGACTCCGACGAGGAGGTGGTGGTCAGCCACAACTGGGCGGAATTGCGCCAGTTCATGTGGGATTACGTGGGCATTGTCCGCACCAACAAACGCCTGCAACGCGCCCAGCATCGGGTGGAGCTGCTGTTGCGGGAGATCGGCGAGTATTACGGCAACTTCCGCGTTAGCGGCAATCTGATCGAACTGCGCAATCTGGCGCAAGTAGCTGATTTGATTATTCGCTGCGCCTTGGCGCGGCGGGAAAGCCGAGGGCTGCACTACACCCTGGATTACCCCCAGGCCAACGAGTCCGCGCCAGTGCGGGACACGGTGCGGGTGCCGGGTAATTTCGCCGGGGTCGAAGCGCCGCCATTTTGGGGAGAGTGTGGCAGTGAGGGTCCTGATTTTAAAAGGACTGCTCCACGAAATTAAAGGACCGGCGGCGCGGAACTCCCGCCGGTCGGATCCACTGGCGCCGTGGGCCGAATCCGTCCGCGTCGGGGCCGTTCGGCCGGCAGACCCGGTTTCACCGACGTGGCCGGGATCTGGTGGGGGGGGACTGTCGGCAGGTTCGGTTCGACCGTGGACCCGGCGCGCGCCCGGCGCAGCCAGCCCAGCACTTGGCGCTCCACCGCATCCTGCCCGGCCGGCGTCAAATCCCGGAAGACCAGCATCCCCACCCCCAGCAGTAGGGTCAATCCGCCCAGGAAGGTGATCAGCGGTTGCAGGAAGGCGATTGCCAGCGGGGCCAGCACCGCCAGCAGGATGTGTCGGATTTTCACGGCATGTCCTCCATCGGTTGATCCTCGGCCAGTCCGGGTCGTCGCGCGAGAATAACCGTGCAGTTATCGTCCGGTTGGCTGCGTTGCTGGCGAATGTTCTCGGCCAGTTCGGCCAGCAGTTCGTCCGCCAGTTCCCCTAGTGGGCGGCGCGGCTGTCCAAGCAGCGCCGGCCAGCGATGGATGAACGCCTGCGGGTTGGCGAGATGCCAGAGTCCGTCGCTGGCGAGTAGATAGACCCAACCCGGTTCCAATTCCAGGGTGCGGCGGTCGCCCAACCCACGCAGGAACAGCGGCAGATTGCCCTCGTGCAACTCGAACAGTTCCTCGGCGATGGCTTCGGCGTAAAGCTGGGGGACGCCGAGGGTGCTGCCCAGCACGAAGGCCTGACTGATCTGGGAATTGGTTTGGACATGAACCCGTTGAATCCACTGTTGGCCATTCACCAGCCCGAGCATCGCCATGTGGGTGGCCGGCACGTGGTCCACGGTCAGGCACTGCGCCCGCCGCATATTCACGGCATAGACCCGCGAATCGCCGACGTGAAACAGCAGGGCGGGTCCACTGGGAGGGATTTCGAGCAAAATCAGGGTACAGCCGGTTTCCAGCCCGGCCGCTTGAAACTGCCGGTGCAGCCGGCGATGTAGCGCGTCCAGACCGCTGGAAATCGGGGCCAGCGCCACGGCGGCCGGAAGATCGAGCAGGCCCTCGATGGTCTTTTCGGTCGCATCCCGGCCATGGCTGTGACCACCCATGCCGTCGAGCACGGCTAGCCGCCGGTGCCCAAGCGGCCAGTCGGGCAGCCGTATTTCGGTTTCCTGTTCGTGCCAAAGCAGGCGGGCTCGTCCCTGGCCGTCAATGACGAGGTAATTGTCCTGATTTTCCTGGCGGCCATGGCCAGTGGGCGAGCGCAACGAGCGCACGGCGATTTCCAGGGGCCGATCAGGCGGGGACGGCATGGGGTCGAGAGCGTCCGTGATGTTCATGGTGGTATGACGAATAGATTCCGTGGGATCGTGATGGTTGCGAGGGCGGGCGCGACCGAACCCGCCCATCGGCGTCGCCCCGGCGCGTGACGGTTTATCCTCATGCTAAACTAGACAATAATGCGACTTGATACTGCTCTATCCAACCTATCTTCGGAGCCATCTGGCGAATTTAAGACTTATGGATCTCGAAACGCATCCTGAATCACTTGCAAAAGCGCGCGCCGCTGGCCAGCCGGACGAGACTGGAAATGCGCACCATGAGGAACCGACCATGGCCGAGGCGGGCGCGGAGGGCGAGTCTCCCCCGACGCTGGATGTCGCGGGATTATCCGACGCGGAGGCCAATCCAGCGGGTGCGGAGGATGGTCCCGACGCAGAGGGTGGTCCCGAAATCCTGGCGCCCGGGATGGTGATCGGGCCGGCCCAGCGCCGGGTTCGCCTGGTGAGCGATCTGAGTGGTCGGGGACAAATCTGGCTGGCGCGGGTGGTCGCATCGGCCTCTGACGCGGGTGAAGGCGCGCCGGAAGAGTTCCGGGCCATCAAGATTTTTCTGCCCATCGCGACCGGCGGCCGGGAAGCTGGTCGCGATGAACGGGCGTCGCGGGCGGATATGGTCAACTTGCGAAACTACCTGACCAAAGTCAAGGCCCGAGTCGATCTAGCCCTGAAGCTGGACCATCCGCACATTGCCCGTGCCTATGACTGGTGTCATGGCGCCGACGGCTGGCCGTTCGTCGAGATGGAATATCTGGATCACCATTACGGTCGCAGCCTGGCGCAACTGCTGCGCGAGCAGGGCCGGAGCGGATTCCCGTTCGAGACCGTGCTGGAATGGCTGCGGCCCGTCGCCGCCGCGCTGGATTATGGCCGCCGCGAATATCGGCTCGGCCATCAGCACCTCGACGCCGATATGGTGTTCGTCACCGCGCAGGGAGAGATCAAGTTGTTGGGATTCGGCTTGGCCGCCGAACCGCGGGAACCGCGCAGCGTGTTGTTCAGCACCGGCGATTCGACCGGGGCGGCCGGGCTGGTGGAGTCGGTGGCCGCCGAAACCACCTTCCGCCGCGACGTGTTCGCCCTGGCGCTGCTGGCTTACTGGTTGCTGGCGGGACGTAGCGCCTACGAGGTTCAGGCTTCGCAACCGAACACGGTGTCGCGCCCACCCGGCTTGACGGATGAGACCTGGCGAACCTTGCGCCGGGGACTGGCCTATCCGAGTGAGCTGTGTCCGATCGATGCCGGTAAATTCATGCGTGAGCTGGAAGCCGCGCAACAGCCGGCCATGCATAGAGCGCGTGGCCGCGCCATGGGTCTGAAGCGATGGGGGTTGGTGGCGGCTGGGTTGGGGCTGGCGACGACCCTGGGAATTTACTGGCTGGTTGGACGTTATTCTGGTGGGTTGGATCCGCTGCGGCCGGCGCCGACCGACGAAGCCGCATCATCGGTTCCGGCGCCGGAACCGGACGCCGGTTTGACGGTTTCCTCGCGGGACGCCGAGCGCGAGATCGATCTGCGCGCCTTCGAGTCCGCCAAGCTGGTGGATACGTTGCTGGCGTACCGGCTCTATTTGCAGCGTTGCCCGCGTTGTGGTTACGAAAAAGAAGGGCGAGCCGCCATCGCGCGCCTGGAGGCCCAGGAAAAAGCCGCTGTCGCGCTCTTGGAGGTCCAGGAAAAAATTCGCGGAATCAAGGCGGATTTTGAAAAATCGGCGCAAGCGCTGGAGAAGGAAGGGCGTGGCGACCAAGGTGACGACGCGCTGGCGGCGCTGGCGGCGCTGGCGGCGCTGGCGCCCGACGATTCCCTGGTGGCCGAAGGCCGGCGACGCCTCGCGCTAGGCTGGGCGGCGCTGGCGCAGGCAAGCCTGAACCAGGGGGAATTGGCCAATGCCCGGAAATGGTTGAAAAAAGCTGAATCGGCCCAGCCGAAACAGCTTGAACTGGCGCGGTTGACCCAGGCCTTGGAGCAGGCCGAGACCAAGGGTCAGGCCCGGCGGCTGGATGAGGAGGCGTTTGCCGTCGCCCGCCGCGCCGACAGCCGCCGCGCCTACTGGACTTATCTCGAGCGGTGCGCGCCGGGCTGCGACCACCGCGCCGATGCCGAAGCCGCGCTGGCTCGATTGGCGCCGGCTCATCCGGTCCTGCGCGATCGCCTGAGCGATGGTTCGCAAGGCCCGGAGATGGTGGTGGTTCCAGCCGGTGGGTTCCTGATGGGATCTCCACCTTATGAAAAGGGTCGCTACAGCGATGAAGCCCCCCACCCCGTGCGAATTGAGAAGCCGTTCGCTATCGGCAAGTACGAAGTGATGTTCCACGAGTACGACCGGTTCGCGGCGGCGACCGGGCGGGCGCGGCCCAACGACCAGGGTTGGGGCCGCGACCGGCGGCCGGTCGTCAACGTCTCATGGAAGGATGTCGTGGCCTATGCCGACTGGCTGTCGAAGCAGGCGGGCGCCCGCTATCGCCTGCCGACCGAGGCGGAGTGGGAGTATGCGGCGCGCGCCAGGGCGGCAACCAGCCGTTACTGGGGCGACGATCCCGACCAGGGTTGCGCCTATGCCAACGCCGCCGATCTGGACGGCAAGCAGGTGTTTGTAGGCTGGACGGCGATGAAATGCCACGATGGCCAGGTTTACACGGCGCCGGCTGGTAGTTACCACGATAACGATTTCGGCTTGCACGACATGCTTGGCAATGTGCTGGAATGGACCTGTTCGCTGTACGACAAGGATGCCTCGGCGCCGGTTCAAAATTGCGAGGAACCAGCCCGGGATCGGCAGTTCGTGGTGCGTGGCGGTTCCTGGAACGATGAGCCGCGCAACGTCCGATTGGCCGACCGGCATCGCAGCCAGCCCGAGTTCCAGGATTACTTCCTGGGTTTCCGCCTGGTTCGAGAGTTACCCTAAGTCCTGGTTCCCACCCCCGCGAATGAATCGGTCATGACCGCGCCCGTTCTGGTCCGATGGTGGCGGGGTATCGAGCAACTGGGTCAAGCCGTGACCCGACCGCTAGAGGGGTTGCTCGAGGAACTGGATTTTCTGGCGGTTGTACTGATGAGCGTTGGTTCCTTGCCGCGGGGAGAATGGCCGTTCCTGATCCGACATACCTGGCAGCAGATTTATTTCACGGCGGTACAGCAAGCGTATATTTTTACGGTGGTGGGCTTGATCATCGGCGTACTGATGGCTTTTCCGCTGATCGTGTTCCGTATTCAGGATCCTCATCTGCTGGGACGCATCATGCATATCATGATGTATCATCAGCTCAATCCCATTCTGGCGACGCTGTTCGTGGCGGGGTTGTCGGGCGCGGCCATCACCGCGGAACTGGGTGAACTCAGGGCGAACCAGGCGATCGAGCATTTGGTGGCGATGGGCGTCAATCCCTACCGTTTTTTCGTGCTGCCTCGCCTGATCGGCATGGTGCTGTCGCTACCGATCCTGGTGTGTTGGCTGAATGTCGGCGTCACGGTCGGCGCGGCGGCGATGCTGAGCATCTATCAGAATATTCCACCGACGGTGTTCTTCCCGGTTTGCCTGGCCGGTCTGACCTATGGATCGCTGGCCTTGACTGCTGGAATGGTGATCATTCAGGCTGTCCATGTCATTCTGGTGCAGACCTCGCGCGCCTTTCGGGTTGGCGCCTATGTGGATATTCCGCGGACCTTGCCCAGCGCCTTCGCGCGCTCGTTCATCGGCTGCCTGATCATTACTCTGTTGTTCTCGCTGGTGCGTTATGGCTGAGGCGGCCTTGCGGGTGTGCGACTGGGTCCTGGATCGGCGTCCGGCGCCGGAACCGTTCAATTTCCAGGCAATGCCTGGTGAGTTGTGGATGCTGGTGGGCGCGGTGGATTCGGGTCGGCGCGAGTTGATTCACGGCATGGCTGGCCTGGTCGAGCCGCGGGCGGGTCGTCTGGAGCTGTTCGGGCGCGACGTCGCGTACTTGGGGCCGCGCGCGCGCGCCAGCTTGCACAGCCGGATCGGGGTGGTGCTGGAGCAGCCGGGGTTGGTGCCGGCCTGGAGCGTGTTCGAGAATCTGGCGCTGCTGGTTCGCTATCATCGCCTGGCGCCGGGCGGCGCGGTCGAGGACTACGTGGTGGAGTTCATGGAGTCCTGCCGCTTGCCGCGCGCGATTCTCAGCCGGCTGGCCAGCGAGTTGTCACCGCTTGAGAGTCGCTGGATCGGTTTGCTGCGGGCGCTGGTCATCCGGCCACGTCTGTTGCTGGTCAGCGCCTACCTGCCCCAGGAAACCCTGGTGGCGGGCTATGGTGTGTGGGCGTTTTTCGCGGAGGTGGTCGAGCCGATGAATATGGCGATTGTGGTGGACGCCGGTCCGCAGGCCTTACCGATCAGCGCGGAGACGCGCCTGTTGGTGATGGACCAGGGGACGCTGCGGGCGGCGGGCCGAGCAGGAGAACTGGCGGCGCACCCGGATGCCGCCGTCCGGAGCCAGGTGAGGCTCGACCATGCTTGAGACCGCCATCGGCGCTCGCTATCGACGCTATCAGCGCGCGGTCGGCCTGTTGATCCTGGCGACGCTGGGTGTGCTGTTTGCCCTGCTGTGGATGGCGAACCGCCAGTTGGGGTTTTTCAGCCACACCTATCGCCTGCACGGCTTTCTCGACAATGTCCGCAATCTCCGGCAGACCACACCGGTGACATTGGCGGGGTTGAAGATCGGCGAGGTGCGCGATTTGACGATGACCGACGGTAACCAGATCCGAATCGGATTGATCCTTTACCACGAATACCAGCCGCGCATCCGCCAGAACTCGACCGCGCAGCTCAAAACCGATGTACTGGGGAACGCGACGGTCGAGATCAACATGGGCGATCCGGCGCGGCCCATGCTGGAGGATGGCGCAGCGATTCCCTTCCAGAGCGCCTCCGACCTGGATGCCTTGCTGCGGCAAGCCCAGGAACAACTGGGGCAGCTCGCCGCAGTGCTGGCCAACGTCAAGGCGATCACCGATGAATTGAAGCAACCCGAGGGTGCCCTGCTGGGCACCTTGAGCACCTTCGCCCAAGTGATGCGGGAGTTGGCGCCGCTGTTGCGGAATCTGACGGTCGCCAGCCAGGAGATGAGCCGGTTGGCCGTTGATCTGGCGGTGGTCGGCGCGCGGATTCGGGCGGGGCAGGGTGCGCTGGGCGGTCTGACCGATAGCGCCAGCCCGCTGTCCCGCCAGATTGCGGCCAGCGCGCAAAGGTTGCAAGCGGTCATGGCCGGCATGGAGGCGCTGGCCGGCCAGTTGCCCGGTTATGGCCGGCGGGTCGAGCATATCCTGCGCCAGACCGGGGCGATCACGGCCAAACTGGCTGAGGCCAGCGCGCATGCGCCTGGCCTGATGGATCAAAGCCGGGGGGTGACCGAGGATGTGAGCGAGGTGGTGACTTCGGTCAAACGCAGCGCCGTGCTGCGTGCCCTGAGTCCATCGGCGGCCACGCCCGCCCGGCCGTTGCTGGAAGCGCCCCGCGATTGGGGGGGAGCGCTGCCCAGCGCGCCATCGCCCTAGCTGGCGCGACGGTGATGACCGGGCGGACGGGCGGTGCGGCGCGGGTTGCCGGCGGGTTGCTGCTGGTGGGTCTGGCGGCCTGCGGCGGTCCGGCGCTGACGCCGTTGCAGTCGCAGTATCAGCACGAGGCGGAGCGCGCGCTGCGCTATCATGCCCGGGGCGAATTGCCGCGGGCGCTGGTAGCCTATCAGGAAAGCCTGCGCTGGGCCGAAATCGCCGACGACCGGCCGGCGATGCTGGCGCAGGACTTGAATGTTGGGGCGGTCGCGCTATATCTCGGCGACTGGGCGCTGGCGGAACGGAGTTTCCGGTGGGCGCAACGGCTGGCGACGGCATTGTCCAATCCGGAGGGCGAGTTGCGCGCGCGCCTGGGATTGGCTCAGGCCAGCCTGCGGCAGGACCGGTTCGAAGCCGCGCGCTCGGCGTTCCAGCAGGCGCTGGACGACGCGCGCGGCCGGGATACCGCCGCCGCGCTGGTGGCGCTGAACGGTCTGGGGCTGGCGCACCAGGCGCTGGGGCAAACGCCGGCAGCGCGGGTGGCATTGAGCGAGGCCGAGTCACTGGCCCGCGCCCATGGCGACCGACGCCTGCTGGCCGCGACGCTGGCCAACCGGGCATCCCTGGCGCTGCGGGTGGGCGAAGTGGAGCCAGCGGGGCGGTATTTGGAGGAGGCGGTCGATCTGGATCGCGCCGCCGAGAATCTGCCCGGTCTGGCTCAAGATTTGCTCCTATTGGCGCGGGTGCGCCAGCGACAGGGTGAAGCGTCCGCCGCGCTGGAGCTGGATCGGCAGGCCCAAACCATCATCAGGCATACCGGCCAGTACATCCAGACCGACCGGCGCAAGCGGGAGGAGGGTTTCCTGGAACATGAATCCAGTGTGCGTTTGCAGCAGGTATGGCTAAAATCAGACAAGCGGGATGGCCCATCCGAATGAGATCGCCATCCGGCTTGCGGAATGTTTGGAACGATCGCGTGGCTTTGACGGCAACGGCCGACGACGCTCGCCGACACCACGATGGGAAGCCATGAACAAGAAATCCAACACGCTGCCAGTCGACTATCGCCTGCATCAGTACCGCATCGAGGCGGTACTGGGCGCGGGCGGGTTTGGCATCACCTACAAGGCTGTGCATGATGCCTTGCAAACCCGGGCGGCCATCAAGGAATACTTTCCGATCGAGTGGTCCTACCGGGATCGCGACGACGTCAACGTCATGGCTAATACTCAGGGTGCGTTGCCGACCTCCGAGGCCGGCGAGGATGTCTGCTACGCCTGGGGCCTGGAGCGGTTCCTCAACGAGGCCCGGATCCTGGCCCAGGTCAATCATCCCGGCGTGGTGCGGGTGCGGGATTTCTTCGAGGCGAACGGCACTGCTTATATCGTAATGGATTACGAAGACGGCGAGCCGCTCAGCCAGACGTTGCAACGGGAAAAGACCCTGCCCGAGGATCAGGTTCGCCGCCTGCTCAGCGATGTGTTGCCAGCCCTGGGGGCGGTGCATGCGCAAGGCTATTTGCATCGCGACCTCAAGCCCGCCAACCTGTATCGCCGTTCGGATGGTCGGACCATTCTGATCGACTTCGGCGCGGCTCGGCAGGCCTTGGGCCAGCGCAGTAAGAATGTCACCAGCGTGTTCTCGCCCGGTTACTCGCCGATCGAGCAGTACATGTCCGAAGGCAAGGGCTACGGACCCTGGACTGACATCTACGCCGTGGGCGCGGTGCTTTACCATTGCGTCACCGGCACGGCGCCGATCGAGGCCCCGGCGCGTGCGTTCGACGACCCGCTCAAGCCGGCCGAGGACGTCGCGGCCGGACGCTACAGTCCAGTGTTATTGCGGCTGGTGGATCGATCCATGGCGGTTCGGCCCGAGAGACGCTTCCAGTCGATCGCCCAGATGCAGGAGGCGTTGAATGCGCCGGCCGAGGACGAAGGTGATCGCACGGTCAAGTTGGAGTTGCCGCTGCTGCGCCCGGATTTGTATCGCGGCAGCGAGAAGCCGCGTCTGGTGATCACCGAGCCGCCCAAGGATCCGCCGAAGCCCGCCAGCCCCGCCAAACCCAAACCCCGGTGGCTGGATTGGCGCCGGGGGGCTGGCGTTTTGGCGGTGGTGGCGGTGTTGGCCGGAGGCGAGGAGATGGTCCGACGGTTCATCGTTCCGTCGTTCATCAATCCGCCCCGCCAGCAGCAGGAGCCACCTCCCCAGCAGCAGGAGCCGCCCGCCGCTAAACTCCAGGCCGGTCAGAACTACACCGAACCGACGACCGGCATGGAGTTCATCTGGATTCAACCGGGCTGTTTCACCATGGGCAGCCCGGAAACGGAAAAGGGTCGCTACGCCAACGAAGCGCAGCATCAAGTGTGCCTGAAGGGTTTCTGGATGGGCAGGACCGAAGTGACCAATGCCCAGTACCGGCGGTTCAACCCCAACCATGACAGCGGCGCCTACGAATCCTACAAGCTGAGCGAGCCCGACCAGCCGGTGGGCCGGATTGGCTGGCAGGAGGCGGTTGCTTACGCCGACTGGCTTTCAGGCAAGACCGGCCTTCGCATCCGCCTGCCGACGGAAGCGGAATGGGAATACGCGGCGCGCGCCGGCAACACTGATTCCAACCCTTGGGGAGACGATCCAAATCAGGCCTGCCGCTATGCCAATATCTATGACGGGACGGCGCGGAAAACCAAACCGTTTCCATGGGCCAACTATTCTTGCGAGGATGGCCAGGGTGTGGTCGCTCCGGTCGGCCAATACGCGGCGAACAAGTTCGGCCTGTACGATATGCTGGGCAACGTCGCCGAATGGACCTGCTCCGAATACGATAGCGCCTATGCGGGCGGCGAAAGCCGATGCGCGGACCGGAATGCGGCGGCCGGTGTCCGGCCGGTGTTGCGCGGTGGTTCGTGGTCCGACTATCCAGGCTTGATACGGTTCGCCTACCGGGTTCCAACCGTGCCGGGAAACAAAAAATTCGACTATGGATTTCGCTTGGTGCTGGAGCCATGAACCAACCTGTAATTCTTAATGGAGAGTCCGGTATGGGCAGAGCCCTGCTGAAGGCGTGGGGGTTGCTGTTGGCGCTGGCGTTCGCGTTCTGGCTGCCAGCCGAGCCAGCGCGCGCGGCGGGTAGCGTGCCCGAGGCGCGGATGACGGCGACGGTGGTCGAGTTTCAGGTGCGTGGCGGTCTCGACGAGCAGGCCGGCGCGATCATCGCCGATCTGATGATGTCGTCCATCGCCAATACTGGCCGTTTCGTGCTGCGGGATCGGTTGCCGCTGTCGGCGGCAGCCAAAATCGCCAAGGCCAGCGAACTGGGCGAAACCGGGTTGCTCGATCCCAAGACCGCCGCCGAGCTGGGCCGTCGGTATGAGGTGGATGCCGTGGTGACTGGTGGGGTCTACAAGCTGGGGGATCTGATTACCGTCACGGCGCGGCTGATCGATACCCGGAATGCGTCGCTACTGCGTAGCGGTCAGATCCAGGGCAAGGACATCGACACCATCCAGATCAAGATTGGCGAGCTGGCGGCGATGATCACGGCGCCGTCGGATACGCCCAAGACTTATGCGCTGACCGTCAAGACCGAGCCGGCCGACGCCAGCGTTCGGTTGCCGAACAGCCCCAAGCCGTATCAGCCCGGCATCCAGTTATCGCCCGGAGAGTATGACCTCGAAGTGGCGCGACCCGGTTATCTGACGCGCAAGGGAAAGCTGCGGATCGTCGACCGCGACCTGACGATGAGCATCGCGCTGGAAAAAGCCAAGTATGGCCTGACGATTCGTCCGGACCCCGCGGACGCGCAGGTCCGCTTGCTCAACAGCACGATCCTCTATCAACCCGGCGTGGCGCTGACGCCGGGTGACTACGAAGTTGAGGTGGCGCGGGAGGGCTACATGGCCCGCAAGTTCCCGGTGCGGATTGTGGATGGGGATGTAGCGGTGCAGGTGGCGATGGAAAAGGCACCGCCGCCGCCGCCATCCCAATATCGTCTGACCGTACTGGCCGATCCCCCACAGGCTGCGGTGCGGTTGCTAAATTCGCGGACACCCTATCAACCCGGAGTGCAACTACCGCCGGGTGACTACCAGCTTGAAATCGCGCTAGCCGGTTATGAGACCGCGCGGGTGCCGACGCGGATCGCCAACAGCGACGTGACGCTGCCGGTCAGCCTGAAGAAGATCGAGCAGCCGGCCGCCTATCGCTTGACCGTGCAGCCCGATCCGTCGACCGCCCAGGTGCGGTTGGTGGATTCCAGCGTCGCGTACCAGCCGGGCGTATCGCTGGCGCCGGGTCGCTACACGGTTGAGATTACTCAATCCGGTTACGAGCCGGCTTGGGTGACGGTGCAAATCATTGACGGCGACGTAATGGCGCCGGTCAAGCTGACCCGAAAGGCCGTCGAACCGGCCAAGCCGGCATCGTATCGGTTGACGGTGCGCGCCGATCCCGCCAATGCCCGGGTGCGGTTGCTGAACGCCAAGACCGCCTATCAGCCGGGCGTGACGTTGCCGCCGGGCGCATATACGGTCGAGGTTTCCCTGCCAGGCTATGAGACGAAACAAATCCCGGTGCGCATCACCGATAGCGATGTGACGGTCCCGGTTGCGCTGGTCAAGGAGGTTAAGCCCGAGCAGTATCGGTTGACGGTGCGTACCGATCCATCGAACGCCCAAGTGCGGTTGGTGGGCGCGAAAACGTCCTATAAACCCGGGGTCTTGTTGCCGCCGGGCGCATATACGGTCGAGGTTTCGCAAGCGGGTTATGAGTCGCAGCGGACCACGGCGCGGATCGTGAGTGGCGACGCCACGCTTTCGGTGACGCTGGTTAAGCTGCCGGAACCCACCCAATACCGGTTGACGGTGCAGACCGATCCGCCGGGCGCGCAAGTGCGCTTGCGTGGCGCCAAAGCCGATTACCGGCCCGGGGTGGCGCTATCGCCGGGCGCATACACGGTCGAAGTTTCCCAGCCGGGCTACGAAACGAAACAGCTTCCGGTGCGGATCAGCGACGGTGATGTGACGCTGCCGGTGACGTTGACCCGGCGCGTCGAGCCTACCCAGTATCGTTTGACGGTGCGCGCCGATCCAGCGGATGCGCGGGTGCGGCTGGTGAATTCATCGTTCACCTACCGTCCCGGCGTACCATTGCCCCCGGGCGACTACGTCGTCGAGGTCACCGGCCGCGGCTACGAAACGAAGCGCGCGCCGGTGCGGATCAGCGACGGCGACGTAACGCTGCCGGTCGAACTCGAAAAGAGCGCGGTGGCGGCTCCAACGCCGACGCCAACTCCCGCCGCGCCCACGCGCGCCGGCGAATGGCGGATTGGCGCCGTGAGTGCCGATGGTTCGCTGGACGGTCCGGACCGGTCCGAGTTTATGCGGGTCTTTGGCGGCTATGTCGGGCGGACGGTGACGCGGGATACCCTGCTCGATGGCGCGCTGCGGTTCTACCAATCCACTGGAATCACGCTCGGCTTCGCCGTGCGGGCCAGTGCCTCGGGCACGGCCGAATTGTCTGGTCGGGCGGCCCGGCGGGTCCGGCGAACCTACGAAAGCAACATTCCGATCATGACCCGCAGCCAGCTTGAAAGTGCCGGCTTCGGGGTTTCGGTCCAGTGACACGGGAGAATTGCCGTTCTGCCGGACATTGGGTCAGCCTGCCTTTGGACGAGCCGGTCTGGGATCGTTTTTTCAGCGTATTTCCACTGGTGCTGGTGGGTGCCTGCGAGGAAGCGGTTCATCGAATCCTGACACACACCGATCCAGTGGTTCTCACGCGTCCTCGTCCCGGGGATAGCCGGGATGATCGATCATCGCGGTATGGTCGCCGCGCACGATCGGCAGGTAGCGGGGTTTCCAGGACCGCGACCGTAAATAAGTGTCGAGATCGCGTCCCGCCAGATCCGTCTTGCCAGCCACGCCTTCCTGCAACGCCCGTTCGATCACCCGCGCCCCAACCCGGATGCTGACTTCACGCAATTCACGCACCGGCGGGTAAATCCGTCCGGATTGCAGATGGGCGGCGGCGGTGTAATCCGCCAGTGCGTAGGCTGCTTCCAACACCATGCCATCGGTAATCTCGCGGCACTCGGCCAGAATCGCGCCAAAGCCCAGGCCGGGGAAGATGAAGGCGTTGTTGCCCTGGCCAATATGATGGATCCGCCCATCCTGAGTCACGTCCGGGAATGGACTGCCGGTGGCGACGATGGCCCGGCCTTCGCTCCAGTCCACGATGTCTTCGGGCAACGCCTCGCAGGCCGAGGTTGGGTTGGACAGCGGAAAAATAACCGGCTGCGTCGTATTGCGGGCCATCGCCTGGACTACCGGGTGGTTGAAGGAACCTGCCTGACCGCTCAGTCCCAGCAAGGCGGTGGCCTTGGTATGCTCGATGGTTTCCAGCAGGGTCGGGATGTCGTTGGCGATTTGCCAGCCCGCGATTTTCTCGGGCGGTTGCAGATAATCCTGCTTGTAGGCTTCGACGCTGCGGTCTTGTACCAGCAGACCGCGCGAATCGAGCACGCAAACCCGGTCGCGGGCCTCCTCCCGGCTAAGTCCTTCGCGCATCAGCCCTTGGGTGATGGCCCAGGCCACGCCGATGCCGCCAGCGCCTGCCCCGAGAATGACGATGCGCTGGTCGTGCAGCGCTTCGCCCTTGAGTCGGCTGGCGGAGAGCAGGCCGGCCAGCGCCACCGCGCCGGTGCCCTGAATGTCGTCGTTGAAGGAGGGGATCTGCTTGCGATAGCGTTCCAGCACCGTAAAGGCTACATCCTTGGACAAATCCTCCCACTGAATCACGGCGCGCGGCCAGCGCTCGTGGATAGCCTTGACGAACTTGTCCAGAAATGCCAGGTAGCGCTCGCCGCGTAGCCGCCGCTGGTGTACTCCGAGATAGAATTCGTCGTTGAGCAATTCCAACCGGTCGGTACCCACGTCCAGTTTCACCGGCATGGTATGGAAGGGATTGACGCCGCCGCCGATGGTGTAGATCGCCAGCTTGCCGATAGCGATGGCCAGCCCGCCGTAACCCTGGTCGCCGATACCGAGAATGGCCGAGGAGTCGGTGGCGACGATCATCCTCACGTCGTTCCATGGGAAGTTGCGGACCACCCGGTCGGCGCGGTCGATGTTGAGCGGCGAGAACGACAGTCCGCGCGGGTTCTGGTACAGGTGGCTGAACTGCTGCACCGCCTGGCCCACGGTCGGAGTGTAGATGATCGGCATCATCTCCTCGAGATGCTGCTCCAGCAGGGCGTAAAACAGGGTTTCGGCGCGTTCCTGCAAGGCGCGTAGATACTGGTACTTGGCGATGGGGTTGGGCTCGCGCAAAAAGCCGCGATAGACCCGCTCGACCTGCTGTTCCAGCGTGTTGACCTGCGGCGGCAGCAAACCGTCCAGCCCCAGTGCAACTCGTTCGTCCTCGGTAAACGCAGTGCCCTTGTTGCTGAGGACCAGCCGCAGCAGGGCGATGCCCTCCAGGTAAACTTCCATGTAGTCGCGATCTTCGGCATCCTTTTTGATATCAAAATACGGGCTAATCGGTTCTCGTTTCATCGGGTGGCTTCAAGAGTGGGATTCAAGATTGAGGGGATAGGACGCAACGCGGGTCCGGCCAGGCGGGATAGCGTGAGATAACGTTTATTTATGACAGCTATCGGCGGTAGGGTCAAACCGCGATGTTCCGCGATCGAACATCAAAGACCACGGGCCGGGGTTTCAGCGGGCCGCGGTCGGGTCGTCGTTTGAGTCGATGTCGGCGCGAGCCGGTTGCGCGCCCCGAAAGCCCTTTCATTTCACCCTGTTTCCCTCATCCTGACATATACTGTCCGCATCGGCCAACGTCGGTTGGCGCGCGGCGTTTTCGTGCAAGCCAGCCGCCGCCGGTCCTGCCAAAATCGAAGCGGCCCAGCAAACGTACAGGAAGGAGGATCACAATGAGTTACCAGAATATCCGGGTCGAAACCCGCGGCCCGGTGGCCCTGATCACCCTCAACCGACCCAAGGCTTTCAACGCCTTGTCCAATGAGTTAATGGACGAGTTGAGCCAGGCGCTGGATGCGGTCGAGGCAGACGAGTCCATCCGCGCCATCGTCCTCACCGGTGGCGAGAAGGTGTTCGCCGCCGGCGCCGACATCAAGGGCATGAAGGATTATTCCTACATGGACGCTTACAAGGGCAACTTCATCACCCGCAACTGGGAACGGGCCAGCCGCTGTCGCAAGCCGGTGATTGCGGCGGTGGCTGGTTACGCGCTGGGCGGCGGTTGCGAGTTGGCGATGATGTGCGATTTTATTCTGGCCGCGGACACCGCCAAGTTCGGTCAGCCGGAAATCAGGCTGGGCATTCTGCCGGGCGCCGGCGGCACCCAGCGCCTGACCCGGTTGGTCGGCAAGTCCAAGGCGATGGAACTGTGTCTGACCGGGCGGATGATGGATGTCGAGGAAGCCGAGCGGGCCGGATTGGTAAGCCGGATCGTGCCGGTCGCCAATCTGATCGAGGAAGCGGTCAAGACCGCCGAGACCATCGCCGGCTATTCGCTGCCGGCGGTGATGATGACCAAGGAATGCATCAACCGTGCTTACGAGTCCACGCTGGCCGAGGGCTTGCTGTTCGAGCGGCGGACCTTCCATGCCGTGTTCGCCACCGAGGACCAGAAGGAGGGGATGGAGGCTTTCTCCAACAAACGCGCGCCGGAGTTCAAGCATCGTTGAGACACGCTCGGGCGGTTTGCTTCGGTCGACGCCGCGCCAGCGGACGCATTGACCGGATCGTCTTGGGAATTCATTATATTTAATATTGTTAATGCCGGCGTGCTTCGGAATGCCGGAAATCGTGTAGTTCAAGAGCAACGAGAAAGGGATCAATGATGGAAATCAAGAAAGTCGGTGTCATGGGCTGTGGCGCGATGGGCTTGGGCGTGGCGCAGGTGTGCGCGCAGGCTGGTATTCCGACAGTTGCCGTCAAGGCGACGCCGGGTTCGACCGACAAGATTCGCGCGGGGCTGGACAAGTCGCTGGGCAAGATGGTCGAGCGTGGTAAGATGACCGCCGAGAAAAAGGATGCCATGCTCGGTTTGCTGCATTTCACCACCAGCGAGGAAGAAGTGGCCGGTTGCGATCTGATCATCGAGTCCATTATCGAGGATCTGGAGACCAAGAAGGCGTTGTTCCAGCGGTTGGAAAAAATCGTTTCGCCGCAGGCGATGCTGACCACCAACACCTCTACCTTGTCGGTAACGGCGCTGATGGCGGTCTGCAAGCAGCGCGACCGGGTGGCCGGCCTGCACTTCTTCAACCCGGCGCCGGTGATGAAGCTGGTCGAGATCATCCACGGTTTCGAGACCTCGGACGAAGTCATCAACACCCTGAACGAGTTCTGCAAGAAGGTCGGCAAGGATCCGGTCATCGTGCAGGACACCACCGGTTTCATCGTCAACCGCTTGCTGACTCCCTACATGCTGAGCGCCATCCGTCTGCTGGAGATGGGTACTGGCACGATTGCCGACATCGACCATGCGATGAAGTCGGGTGCCGCGCATCCGATGGGGCCGTTTGAATTGGCCGACTATATCGGCCTGGATGTGGTGGAGGCGATGACGCTGAACATTTATCAAGATATGCACCAGCCACATGTCTCCGCGCCGCACACCCTGACCCGTCTGGTCCAGCTCGGCTATCTGGGCCGCAAGACCGGCAAGGGTTTCTATGACTACTCGGTCAAGCCGCCGGTTGGAAATCCGGCCCTGCGGCATCCGGTGGCCTGAGCGCCATACCCTTCCTCTCTCCCTGCGGGAGCACGTTGTCACTCCCCTCTCCTGCCGGGAGAGGGGCTGCTTACCAGATCACCCCCTCTTCCAGCATCCTCACCCCCGTCTTCTGGCACCCAGGCCAGCCACGGTGACCAGCAGTCCGCTACCAGTCATCTCCTTTGTGCGTTGCAGCGCCGACTCAGCTCTTGGGAGGCAGGCAAAAACGGATGCAAACGGATACCTGTGTTATCGGCTGTTTCAGAAACGCTTGCGTATCGCCCGGAGCTTGCTGGACGTGATCGCCGATAACCGGCTGCTGGCCGAAAAGACCGGCTTGAGCGTGGCGGAAGTGCGGGGGTTGCGGGAGGAGAAGAATTGAGGTCGCGCTGACGACCGGCGTTAACTGTTTGGATTATTATCAACCCTGAGGTAATTGCAAAATTCTAAAAATCGCATGATTTTCTCAGCCAACCTGAATAAAAGAGTGGCTTTATCGAGTAAGTTTATGCAAAATAATGCTATTCAATCAATATTAAG
>WBZP01002963.1_pt1 | contig 18954 bp, 19 predicted proteins | sample 5204301 | NCBI WGS metagenome assembly WBZP01 (sample SAMN12412401, study PRJNA552823) | activated sludge metagenome | isolation source: activated sludge from nitrification reactor of wastewater treatment plant... | place: USA: Pennsylvania | collected 2017 | reverse complement strand
AAAACCGACGTTTTCCTCTCAAATTCCGCATCCGGAAACCGCTCTTGCCAGATGGAGCGCAAAAGCGGAGGTTTGGCCGCAAATTGAACTCGTCATTCCGGGCGCGACCGCAGGTAGCGGGCCCGGAGTGTCGAGCTTCCCCGGTGCGCAATGGCGCGCCTGAAGGCTCGATGCCGATGCATCGCCCCGGAATGATGGAGGAGACCGCCATGGATCAATCCCTGAAGAGCCCCGCGATCCGCTCCCTGGAAGACACCTTCCATCGCCTGATCGACCTTTCGCGCTCCGAGCCCGCGCCGCCGCTTGCGCTGCGGCTCGACCGGCTGAAGCGGCTCAAGGCCGTGGTCGCCGAGAACGAGCGGCGGTTCGAGCAGGCGATCTCGGCCGATTTCGGCCATCGCTGCGCGATCGAGACGGCGGTGGCCGAATCCATGTTCGTGCTGACCGAAATCAGCCATACCGCCAAGCACCTGAAGAAGTGGATGGCGCCGCAGCGCGTCTCCACCACGCTGCAATTCGCGCCCGCCACCAACCGCCTGATGCCGCAGCCGCTGGGCGTCATCGGCATCATCGCGCCCTGGAACTATCCGCTGCAGCTCACGCTCGCGCCGGCCATCGCCGCGATCGCCGCCGGCAACCGCATGATGATCAAGCCGAGCGAACTGGTGCCGCGGTTTTCGGCGCTGCTCGCCGAGACCATCGCGAAAAAGTTCGATGCCCGCGAGATCGCGGTCACCGGCATCGAGGAGGAGATCGCGAAGGCCTTCACGGCGCTGCCGTTCGATCACCTGATCTTCACCGGCTCGACGCGGGTCGGCCGGCTGGTGGCGGAGGCCGCAGGCCGCAACCTGACGCCGGTGACGCTCGAACTCGGCGGCAAGTCGCCTGCGATCGTCGACCGCTCCGCCGATATCGACGTCGCCGCGCAGCGCATCGCCTACGGCAAGCTGCTCAATGCCGGCCAGACCTGCATCGCGCCCGACTACGCCCTGGTGCCGGAGGCTTCGGTGAACGATTTCGCCGAAAGGCTGCAGGCGCACATGCAGAGGATGTTCGGCACCGACCCTGATAACACCGACTACACGTCGATCGTCTCGGACCGGCATTATGCGCGGCTGGACGCGCTGGTGGCGGATGCCACGTCCAAGGGCGCCACCATCCTGCAGCCGGCCTCGCCTTCCGACCCCGCCTGGAAGGGCAAGCGCAAATTCCCGCCGACCATCATCGTCGGCGCGACGGCCGACATGACCGTGATGCAGGAAGAAATATTCGGGCCGCTGCTGCCGGTGCTCGGCTACAGGAACGCCAGCGAGCCGATCGCCTATGTCAACGCCCACGACCGGCCGCTTGCGCTGTACTGGTTCGGCACCGACAACGCCGCCCGCGACGAGGTACTGGCGCGCACGGTTTCCGGCGGCGTCACCATCAACGACTGCCTGTTCCATATCGCGCAGATCAACCAGCCGTTCGGCGGCGTCGGGCCTTCCGGCACCGGCGCCTATCACAGCGAATGGGGTTTCCGGGCGCTGAGCAAGCTGAAGCCGGTGTTCTACCGCTCGCGCTTCAATCGCCTGGCCGACCTCTATCCGCCCTATGGCGCCAAGATCGCGCGGCTGCAGAAGCTGATGAAGCTGTTGTCGTAGGGGAAGAATACTGCCGTCATTGCGAGCGCAGCGAAGCAATCCAGCGTGCGACAACCTTGACATGGATTGCTTCGTCGCTTCCGCTCCTCGCAATGACGCAGAGAAGAGAACACGGGGGAAATACGCGTGAGTGATACTTTCGATTTCGTGATCGTCGGCGCAGGCTCCGGCGGCAGCACGCTGGCGGGACGGCTGTCCGAGGACAACAAAACGTCCGTGGCGCTGCTCGACGCCGGCGGCAGGAACGACAACTGGGTCGTGACCACGCCGTTCGCGCTGGTCCTGATGGTCGCAGGCCCCGTCAACAACTGGTCGTTCAACACGGTGCCGCAGAAGGGCCTGAACGGCCGCATCGGCTATCAGCCGCGCGGCAAGGGGCTCGGCGGCTCCAGCGCCATCAACGCCATGGTCTATATCCGCGGCCACCGCTGGGACTACGACCACTGGGCTTCGCTCGGCAATCCCGGCTGGTCCTATTCCGACGTGCTGCCCTATTTCAAGCGCGCCGAGGACAATTCCGATTTCGAGGGCGAGTACCACGGCAAGGGCGGACCGCTCGCCGTCAACAAGCTGCGCACCGACAATCCCGTGCACGAGACCTTCCTGCAGGCGGCGCGCGAAGCGCAGTTCCGGCTGCGCGAGGATTTCAACGGCGACGACCATGAGGGACTCGGCGTCTACCAGCTCACGCAGAAAAACGGCGAGCGCTGGAGCGCGGCGCGCGCCTACGTGCATCCGCACATGGGAACGCGGCCGAATTTGCGGGTCGAGACCCACGCGCATGCGACGCGCATCCTGTTCGAGGGCAAGCGCGCGGTCGGCGTGGAATACATGCAAGGCAAGCAGAAGAAGGTGCTGCGCGCCCGCCGCGAAGTGATCGTGGCATCAGGCGCGTTCCAGTCGCCGCAACTCCTGATGCTGTCGGGCGTGGGAGATGCCGCGGCACTCGGCAAGCATGACATCGCCAGCGTGCATCATCTGCCGGGCGTCGGGCAGAACCTGCAGGACCATCCCGACTTCGTGTTCGGCTACATGTCCGACAATCCCAACTTCAACGGCATCTCGCTGAAGCAGCTGCCGAAGCTGTTGCGCGCCATCGGACAGTACCGCCGCGAGCGCCGGGGGCCGATGACGTCGAACTTCGCCGAATGCGGCGGTTTCCTGAAGACGCGGCCCGATCTCGACATCCCCGACATCCAGCTGCATTTCGGCATGGCCCTGGCCGATGATCACGGCCGCAAGCGCCACAACGGCACCGGCTTCACCTGTCACGTCTGCCTGCTGCGACCGAAGAGCCGCGGCGAGGTGACGCTCGGCAGCGCCGATCCGTTGGCCGCGCCGGTCATCGACCCGAATTTCTTCGGCGATCCCGCCGATCTCGAAACCATGGTCGCCGGTTTCAAGACCACGCGGCGGTTACTCGAGACCCCGGCGCTGCGTCCGCTGCAGAAGAAGGACATGTTCACCGAGGGCGTGAACACCGACGAGGACATCCGCAACGTGCTGCGCGCGCGCGTCGACACCGTCTATCACCCCGTCGGCACCTGCAAGATGGGCAGCGATGCGATGTCCGTGGTCGATTCGAAGTTGAAGGTCCACGGCCTGGAAGGCCTGCGCGTGGTCGACGCCTCGATCATGCCGACGCTGATCGGCGGCAACACCAACGCGCCGACCATCATGATCGGCGAGAAGGCGGCGGACATGATCAAGGCGGAGATGCGGGCGAACTGAGGCCCGCATCGCTCAACGAGACGCTCTGTCATTCCGGGGTGGTGCGCAAGCACCAGACCCGGAATGACGGCTATATCGCCGTCAGCCCAGCAGGAAACCACCGTCGACCGTCACCACGCTGCCGGTCATGTAGCGCGAGGCGTTGGAGGCGAGCAGCAGGATCGCGCCGTCGAGATCGGATTCGGCGCCGACGCGGCGTTGCGGAATCTTTCTGGTGAGCTTCTCGCCGGCCGGCGTCGCCCAGAAATCGTGGTTCATCTCGGTGTCGATATAGCCCGGCGCGAGTGCGTTGACGCGGACGCCGCTGCTCGCGAGTTCGAGCGCCATCGCCCTTGTGCCGTGAATCAGCCCGGCCTTGGAAATCGCGTAGGGCGACAGCGCCTTCAGCACGCCGAGCCCGATCACGGAGGCGATATTGACGATGTTGCCGCCCTGCCGGCGCGCGACCATGCGCCGCGCCATCTCGGTCGCCAGGAAATAGGCGCCTTTCAGGTTGAGCCCGATCACGGCGTCCCAGTCCGCCTCGGTCTGCTCGGTCGCGAACTTCTCGATGGCAAGGCCGGCATTGTTGACCAGCACCGTTACCGGGCCGAAGGCGGCTTCCGCGGCATCCAGCGCGCCGGCAAGCGAGGCAATGTCGGTGACATCCATCTTCACCGCCGCTGCACGGCCACCCTTGGCCTTGATCTCTTCTTCGAGGCTTTTCAGCTTCGCCGTCTGCCGTGCCGCCAGCACCACGGCGGCGCCGTGTGCGGCCAGCACGCGCGCAAATTGCCGTCCCAGCCCCTGGCTGGCGCCGGTGACGAGGATGACTTCCCGGGAGACGTCGAACAGATCGGACATGGCGTTTTCCGCTGGGCCTGATATGCGCGCATCAATACAGATGAATTCGCAGCCTGCAAAGGCGCTACTACTCAGGGCGGTCGAGGTTGGCTAGAGTGCCGGCCCTCCGACCCCAAAACCAATCGAAAATCTCAAGGGAGCGAACACAGTGGATCTCGGGATCAAAGGCCGCCGCGCCATCATCTGCGCCTCCAGCAAGGGCCTCGGCCGCGCCTGCGCGATGGCGCTCGCGGGCGAAGGCGTGCACGTCACGCTGACGGCACGCGGCGCCGAGGCGCTGAAGGCCACCGCCGACGAAATCCGGAAGAAGAACCCCGGCGTCACCGTCACCGAAATCGTCGGCGACATCACGACACCGGCCGGCCGCGAAGCCGTGCTGAAGGCCTGCCCCGAACCCGACATCCTGATCAACAATGCCGGCGGCCCGCCGCCCGGCGATTTCCGCAACTGGACCCGCGACGACTGGATCAAGGCGATCGACGCCAACATGCTGACGCCGATCGAGCTGATCAAGGCGACGGTGGACGGCATGATGGCGCGCAAGTTCGGCCGCATCGTCAACATCACCTCGGCCGCGGTGAAGGCGCCGATCGAGATCCTCGGCCTCTCCAACGGCGCGCGCGCCGGCCTCACCGGCTTCATCGCCGGCCTGTCGCGCAAGACCGTGATCAACAACGTCACCATCAACGGCCTGCTGCCCGGCCCCTTCCTCACCGACCGCCTGCGCGGCACCGCCAAGGTCGAAGCCGAGAAGCGCGGCGTCACGCCGGATTCGATGCTGGCCGAACGCGCCAAGCAGAACCCGGCCGGCCGCTTCGGCGACCCCGAGGAATTCGGCCTCGCCTGCGCCTTCCTGTGCGCCGACAAGTCCGGCTTCATCACCGGACAGAACATCCTGCTCGACGGCGGCGCTTTCCCGGGCACGCTGTGAGAGCGGTCTGGTACGAACGCATGGGTCCGGCGGCGGAGGTTCTCACCTACGGTGAGATGCCGACGCCGGTCGCGGGTCCCGGCGAAGTGCGCATCCGGCTGGAAGCCTCCGGCATCAATCCGGCCGATGTCGGCCGCCGTGGCGGCGGCTATCGCGCGATGGAATATCCGCGCGTGATCCCGAACAGCGACGGCGCGGGGATCGTCGACCAGCTCGGCGAGGGCGTGACACGGCTGAAGCTCGGCCAGCGGGTCTGGCTGTTCAACGGCCAGCGCAACGGCCGCGCCTTCGGCACGGCGGCGGAATATATCGCGCTCGCCGAACATCTGGTGACGCCGCTGCCGGACCGGCTCTCCTTTGCGGAAGGCGCCACGCTCGGCATCCCCTGCATGACCGCATGGACCTGCCTGTTCTGCGACGGCCCGATCGCGGGCAAGACCGTGCTGGTCACCGGCGGCGCCGGAGCCGTCGGTCACTATGCGGTGCAACTCGCCAAATGGGGTGGCGCGCGCGTGATCGCCACGGTGAGCTCGGCGGCCAAGGCCGAGCAGGCGCGGCAGGGCGGCGCCGACCTCGTCGTCAACTACAAGACCGACGACGTGGTCGCGAAGGCGATGGCCTTCACCGGGGGACACGGCGTCGACCGCGTCGTCGACGTCGATTTCGGCGGCAATATCGACACCACGCTGAAACTCATGGGCATGAATTCGACCATTGCGGTCTATGCCACCAACGGCAACCGCACGCCCGTCGTGCCGATGCGCGAGTTGATGGAGAAGTGCATTGCGCTGCGCGCATTGGTGCTGTTCGCCCTGCCGCCGCCGCTGCTGGCGGCCGCGCAGGCCGACATTTCAAAATGGCTGGCGGCCGGCCCGCGCATCCATAACGTGGCCGGACGGTTCGCCCTGTCGGATACCGCGCAGGCGCACCTGGCGGTGGAAAAGGGCGACAAGCTCGGCACCGTGATCGTCGATTGCGCGCGCTGAGCGGCGCCGCATCGCAACCTGCATTCACAACTGATCGTGCGTAGCGGCGACAGGCCAACAGGCGCACCCGGTCGCGCGGCCGGGCGACTGCACGGCTTCGACCGCCGACGGGAAAATGCTGCTTGCGCGGTACGACGTTTGTCGAAATCGGTCCAGATAACGAATCTAATTCGTCAAATATATTGTTTTGCCGATTATTGTTGCGATAACGCCACAGACTTTTCGAACGAATGCTCTAGCATGCGAATATCGAATGCAACTACCGGGGCGGGAAATTCGCGGTAGATAATCGCTAGTCACAGCCCCGCTCCGTCCATTGAGAAGGAATCAATCGATGACGCGTGGTGCGAACAATCTTCTGCCGGCTCTCCTGGCGCTCGGGATCGGCGGATTCTGCACCGCCGGAAAAGCGGTCGCGGACTCCGCGCTGAAGCCGTCGCCAGCGATCAACTGGACGGGGTTCTACGCCGGCGTTCACGCCGGGTATGGCACCGGCGCTGGCAGCAACGCCGCGGTCAATCCGGCAGCGCTGCTCGCGCTGTTCCCCGGCGTCAACAACTTGACCTCGACCGCGTCGGCGCCGTTCACGCTCGGTGTCGACCTGTCCGGCTGGCTGGGCGGATTGCAGGCCGGCTACAACTGGCAGTCCGGCCGCACCGTCGTCGGTTTCGAAGCCGACGTCAGCGTTTCGAGGATCGGCGGCCAGGCCACGGGCTTCTACACGCTGCACCCCGTCTTTCTGATCGGCGATTTCGACGATTACACCGGCCGGGTGAAGCTGACCGAGGAAATCGACTATTTCGGCACGGTACGCGGCCGGCTCGGATATGCCGGCAACACCTGGCTGCTCTATGCCACCGGCGGTCTCGCCTGGGCGCATATCAAGGCGAGCCTCGAGAGCAGCCATGTTCGATTGACCAGCAACTTCCCGATCCCCGGATTTCCGGCGGCCCTCGATGGACGGGCCTCCGCCAGCGGAATCAGCCTCGGCTACGCGGCCGGCGCCGGCGCCGAGTGGGCATTCGCACCGCAATGGTCCGTCAAGGGCGAGTATCTCTATCTCAACTTCGCCCGCTCGGTGTCGCTTGCAATTCCCAGCGCGAGCATGACCGGAGGGTCGATCGAGCTTCACACCTTCAAGGTGGGGCTGAACCGGAAACTGTCACCGTAGCGCGACGATGACGAAGCCGGCGCGATCTAGCCCCGTCGCGTCGGCTCGTTCTCGTCGTGGCCGCTCGGGCTCGACGAATCCGCGGTGATGCGACCGCTCGTCCAATCCATTCCGAAGGCATCGAGACCTTCGGCCAGCAAATCGCCCAACATGGGTTCGCCGAGCAGGTAGCGGGCCGTGCTGCGGCCCTGCCGCTGCTCTAGCGCTTCCAGCCGCAGATCGTCCCAGTCCTCCAGGCCGCCGTCTCCCCGGCCGAGCCGCATCAGCGCCACCAGTTCGATCTGTTCATCCTCCGTGAGCGCGCCGATGAATCCCGCGATCTCGCGGACCACGGGGTCGTCAGCGCCATCCTCGAGCACGTCGACCATGACGTCATCGGCGGCATTGGAGCCGGACGCGGGATCGGTGGGCGCCACCTTGACGTCGAACGCGCGGGCTTTTTCGATGAGAAAGGCGATCTTTTCCGGCGAAATCGTCAATTCGGGCATGGCTCGTTCTCCCATGGCTCGCCTGACAACGCCGTACTGCAAGAGATGATCCATTGCGCGGAGAGACGGAAACCCGCAATCTCCCGAAGGGAAACGCAAGGGTATTGCGGGTCCGGGTCGTCCCCGGAACCCGCAGCCTGCACGAGTGCTAGGTGCGCTCGATAGAGAAGAAAAGGCTGAAGCGATGCAGTGGAGCGTGGGGAAGGTCAGGATCACCAAGGTCGTCGAGTTGGAAACGGTGGGTTCGACCCGCTTCATCCTGCCGCTTGCCACCAACGATGAAATCCAGAAGCTGCCCTGGCTGATCCCGCATTTCGCCACCGAGGAAGGCCGGCTGAAGATGTCGATCCACTCGCTGCTGGTGGAAACGCCGACGCGGCGGATCATCGTCGACACCGGGCTCGGCAACGACAAGCAGGGCCGCAACGTGCCGACCTGGAACAACCGCCAGGATCCGTTCCTGGAGAAGCTGACCGCGGCGGGCTTTGCGCCCGACAGCATCGACACCGTGCTGTGCACGCATCTGCATGTCGATCATGTCGGCTGGAACACCAGCCTCGTCGGCGGCCAGTGGGTGCCGACGTTCAGGAACGCCCGCTATCTGTTCGGCAAGACCGAGTTCGAACACTGGCGCGACCACAGCGAGGAGCCGGCGCATGTGGCTGTTTTCGCCGACTCCGTGAAACCGATCGCGGAGGCCGGCAAGGCCGACCTCGTCGCCAGCGACGCGAAAATCACCGAGGAGATCACGCTGATCCCGACACCCGGCCACAGCCCCGGGCATATGAGCATCCACATCCGCTCGGACGGCGAGGAAGGCCTGCTGACGGGGGACGTCGCCCATCATCCCTGCCAGATGACGCATCTCGACTGGTCGTCGACCGCCGACAGCGATTCCCGGCAATCGGCGGTCACCCGGCGCGAGTTGTTCTCGCGCTTCGCCGACCGGCCGGTGCTGGTGATCGGCGGTCACTTCAACGCCGGCCACGTCAAGCGCGAGGGCGACAGCTTCAAGTTCATCGCCCTCGGTTAGACCACCGCGACGGGGCGAGGTGCTGCATTGCGGCACTGCCGCACGATGGGTTGCAATCCCGCCCGCGCTGTTCCAAAAACCCCTCAAGTAAACAAGACCCACAAGGGAGTGCTGAAAAATGAAGCTCGTTCGTTACGGGGCCAAGGGTGCGGAAAAGCCCGGCCTGATCGACAAGTCCGGCCAGTTGCGCGACCTCTCCGCCCACGTAAAGGACCTCGACGGCGCGGCCTATTCGCCGGAGTCGCTGAAGAAGCTCGCGGCTATCGACCCCGCCTCGTTGCCGGCCGTTTCCGGCAAGCCCCGCTTCGGCGCCCCCGTGACCGGCATCTCCAAATTCGTCGCCATCGGCCTGAACTATGTCGATCACGCCAAGGAAACCGGCTCCCCGATCCCCACCGAACCGATCTTCTTCATCAAGGCCAACACCGCTCTCTCCGGCCCCAACGACGCGGTCGAGAAGCCGCGCGGTTCCACCAAGCTCGACTGGGAAGTCGAAATCGCCGCCATCATCGGCACCCGCGCCAAGTACGTCTCGGAGGCCGACGCCCTCAATCATGTCGCCGGCTATTGCTGCTGCAACGACGTTTCCGAGCGCAACTTCCAGATCGAGCGGCTCGGCCAGTGGACCAAGGGCAAGTCGCACGACACCTTCGGCCCGGTCGGCCCGTGGGTTGCGACCAAGGACGAAATCCCCGACGTGCAGAAGCTGTCGATGTGGCTCGACGTCAACGGCCAGCGCCGCCAGACCGGCAATACCTCGACCATGATCTTCTCCATGGCCAAGTGCATCTCCTACGTCTCGCAGTTCATGACGCTGCTGCCCGGCGACATCGTCACCACAGGCACGCCGCCCGGCGTCGGTACCGGCATGAAGCCGCCGCAGTTCCTCAACGTGGGCGACGTCATCACGCTCGGCATCGAAGGTCTCGGCGAACAGCGCCAGGAGATCATCGCGGCGTAATTCCATCGTCATTGCGAGGAGCGCACGCGACGAAGCAATCCATCTCTCCCCTTGTGGCGCCATGGATTGCTTCGCTTCGCTCGCAATGACGGCTGTGATGCGCTGCGCCCATAGCAAGGACATGCCATGAAACTCACCTTCTCCCCCGCCTCGCCGTTTGCCCGCAAGGTGCGCATCGCCGCCATCGAGCTCGGGCTGATCGACAAGATCGAGTTCATCTCCGCCGCCGTCGCACCGGGTCAGGCCAACGAGGAATATTCGAAGATCACGCCGCTGAAGAAGCTGCCGGTGCTGATCACCAATGACGGCGACGTCATCCTCGATTCCTACGTCATCGTCGAATATCTCGAAGAGACCGCGGGCGGCTCGCTGATTCCGGGTTATGGCCGGGCGCGCTGGCAGGCGAAGACGGATCATTCCCTGCTCGATGGCATGCTGGATTCCATGCTGCTGTGCCGCTACGAGAAGATCACCCGGCCGGAGCCGTTGCGCTGGCAAGCCTGGCACGACGACCACTGGAATCGGGCATGGACCGGCATGGCGCGGTTCGAACAGCGCGACGACGTACTGTCAGGCCCGTTCGGCATCGCGCAGATCGGTCTGGTCTGCGTGCTCGGTTATGCCGATTTCCGCTTCGCCGATTGCGGCTGGCGCAAGGCCTATCCCAAGCTCGACAAGTTCCATCAGAAGATGCTGGAGCGGCCCTCGATCAAGATCTCGGTGCCGCCGCCCGCCTAAGGAAGAACGCGCATGAGCCTGACCTTTAGAGCCGGCGACCTCACTGTTCACCGCATCATCGAGCAGGAAACGACTTTCCTGCCGGCGCTCGAAATGCTGCCCACGCTGACGTCCGACGTGCTGGCCGAGAATCGCGCCTGGATGCAGGCGGCCAACGCCATCGATGCCAATGACGTGCTGGTGCTGTGCTTCCAGTCCTATGTGGTGAAGACGCCGCACCACAACATCCTGATCGACAGCTGCATCGGCAACGACAAGCCGCGGCCGCTGCGCCCGAAATGGAACATGAAGACCGACGACACCTACATGCGAGCACTGGCGGCGGCCGGGCTTTCCGTGGGCGACATCGACTACGTCATGTGCACGCATCTGCATGTCGATCACGTCGGCTGGAACACGCGGCTGGATAACGGCCGCTGGGTGCCGACCTTCCCGAAGGCGCGCTACGTGTTCGGCAAGACCGAGTACGACTACTGGGCCGGAATGCATGCCAAGGCGCCGGTGCCCGTCATCGAAGACAGCGTGATGCCGATCGTGGAGGCGAAGCGCTGCGAGATCGTGGGCGACGATCACGCCATCGGCGACCACGTCCGCATCCTGCCGACCCCCGGCCACACGCCCGGCCATTCGGCCTTTACGCTGGGGCGCGGCAAGGACGAGGCGGTGTTCTCGGGCGACCTCATGCACTCGCCGATCCAGACGCGCTATCCGGAAATGTCGGTCAAGTTCGATGTCGATCCGGAAGCCGCGGGCAGGACGCGACGCAGCTTCCTGGAGCGCTATTGCGACACCGCAACGCTTTGCTGCACCGCGCACTTCCCCTCGCCGTCGGTCGGCCGGATCAAGCGCAAGGGCAACGGCTTCTCCTGCGAGACGGTGTGAGCGTGACGGGGGAAGCGCAGGACTTCGCGACCCTCTCCATCGAGCGCGTCGATCCGCATGTAAGCGTCGTCCGGCTGAACCGGCCGGATGCCTCCAACGCGCTCAACACCCAGATGGGACGCGACCTCGTGCGCTATTTCGAAGATGTGGCGCTCGATCCCGGCAGCCTGCGTTGCATCGTCCTGACCGGTGCAGGCGACAAGGCCTTTTGCGCCGGCGGCGACCTGAAAGAACGGCGCGGCATGACCGACGAGGCGTGGACGCGCCAGCACGTCATCTTCGAACGCATGATGCGGGCGCTGCTCGACTGCCCCGTTCCCATCATCGGCGTCATCAACGGCGCGGCCTATGGCGGCGGCTGCGAACTCGCCGGCTGTTGCGACTTCCTCTATGCGGCGGACGGCGCGCGCTTTGCGCTGACCGAAGTGACGCTCGGCATCATGCCCGGTGGCGGAGGGACGCAGACCCTGCCGCGCGCGGTCGGCGAGCGCCGCGCCAAGGAGCTGATCCTCACGGGCAAGCCGTTCACGGCGGCGCAGGCCCGCGATTGGGGCCTCGTCAACGAGGTGTTTCCCTCATCCGAGCTGATGCGCGAAGCGCTTTCGACGGCAGCGCGGATCGCGCGCAACGCCCCGCTCTCGGTCCGGCAGGCCAAATTATCGGTCCATCGCGGCATTCAGATGTCGCTGCGCGACGGGCTTTCGCTCGAGATCGAGGCCTATAACCGGCTGGTGCCGACCGATGATCGCCGCGAAGGCGTGCTGGCCTTCAACGAAAAGCGCCCGCCGGACTTCAAGGGGCGGTGAGACGCCTCCCTGCTCAATCGAACAGGCTCGGCGTGTGGTTTACCACGGCGCCTTCGATCTCCAGCATCTTCAGCTTGGTCACCACGCCGCCATTGGCGGAGAAGCCGCCGGGCTTGTTGCCGGCCGCCAGCACGCGGTGGCACGGCACCACGATCGGACAGGGATTGCGGCCGAGCGCCTGGCCGACATCGCGCGACAATTCCACGCCGCCGAGCTTTTTGGCGATATCGCCGTAAGTCGTGGTCTGCCCCGGCGGAATGTTGCGTGCGATGTCGTAGACGCCGCGATTGAAGTCCGGCACGCCGTCGAGATCGAGCGCGATTTCCTTGAGATCGTTCGGCTTGCCCGCCAGCAGTTCCGCCATGGCGTCGATCGCGCGCATCACCTCCGCCGGCGGCGCGGCCTCCGGGATATCGCCGTTGCGCTGGTGGATGCGGTTGCGGGTCCTTTCCGGGCTGCCCATCGGCAGCTGCACGCCGCTGATGCCGCGCGCTCCCCAGATCACGCCGCAGGCGCCGATCGCCGTATCGAAGATCGCAAATTGCTGGCCGGTCATGTCGCTCCTCTCGGGCTATCCGCCAGAGCTAGTCGTCGGTCCGAACTTAGGCTTGGAAATTGTTGCCATCCACCCGAATCCCGGCGAAATTTCGCGGGATCAACAGGCGGAACCCGGCATGCAAACCCTGCGCGTCAACGGATACGACATGGCTTACCTCGACGTGGGCCGTGGCCAGCCGGACGCGCCGCCGCTGGTCTGCGTCCATGGTTCGCTGTGCGACTTCCGCATCTGGTCGGCGGTGCTGGGGCCGTTGACGAAGAAGCACCGCGTGATTGCGGTCAGCCTGCGGCATTTCTTCCCCGACCACTGGAACGGCGTCGGCGATACCTATTCGATTGCCCAGCATGTCGATGACGTGATCGCCTTCATCGAGCATTTCGCGCAGCAGCCCGTCGATCTGATGGGCCATTCCCGCGGCGGGCACATTTCCTTCCGCGTGGCGCAGCGCCGGCCGGATCTGCTGCGCAAGCTGATCCTGGCCGAACCCGGCGGCGAACTCGATGCCACGCTCGACCCGAATTTCAAGCCCGGTCCCTCGCCGCTGGCGGCGCGGATCGCGGCATCAGCCGAAGTCATCGCCCGGGGCGACATCGACGGCGGCTTGCAGATCTTCATGGACGCGCTGGAAGGCCCCGGCGCCTGGAAACGGCTTCCGGCGGCGCCGAAGCAGGCGCTACGCGACAACGCGACGACGCTGATCGGCCAGACCCGCGACCAGCGGCCGCCCTTCTCCCGGACGGACGCCGAAGCGATCAGGACGCCGACACTCTTTATCGGCGGTGCAAAGACCAAGGGCGGGCTGCCGCTGGTGCTGCACACGCTGGCCGCCCATGTGAAGGGCTCGCGCACCGCGATGATCGACGGCGCCACCCATCCGATGTTCGAACAGCAGCCGCAGAAATTCTGCGAGGTCGTGCTGGATTTCCTGGGGGCGTGAGACGATGCAGAGCCGCCGCGTCAATGGCCACGACATGGCCTATGTTGAAGTCGGAAGCGGGCCTCCGCTGGTGCTGGTGCACGGCACGCTCGGCGATTTCCGTACCTGGAATTCCGTGATGGGTCCGCTGTCGGCCACGCACCGCGTGATCTCGGTAAGCCTGCGGCATTTCTTCCCCGAGCATTGGGACGGGATCGGCGACGACTACAAGATGGCGCAGCATATCTCCGACGTGATCGCTTTCATCGAGCAGGTCGAGCCGCAGCCGGTCGACCTGATGGGCCATTCCCGCGGCGGGCACATCGCCTTCCGTGTCGCCGAGCAGCGGCCGGACCTGCTGCGCAAGCTGGTGCTGGCCGAGCCGGGCGGCGATCTCGACGCCTCGCTGATCCCGCCGGGGACGGCACCACCGCCGCCGCTGCCGCTTACGCTGGTCATGCCGGCCGTGCTGCGGAACATCCGCAGCGGCGAGACCGACAGCGCCCTGAAGACCTTCGTCGACGGGATCGACGGCGACGGCGCCTGGGCGCGCCTGCCCGCGGCGGCCCGGCAGCAACTGCGCGACAATGTCTTCACCCTGCTCGGCCAGGTCGGCGAGAACCGGAAGCCGTTCACGCGGACACAGGCGGAGTCGATCCGCACGCCGACGCTGTTCATCGGCGGCGGCGACACCACGGGAAGCCTCGCCGCAGTCCACCGGATGCTGGCGCCGCACGTCACGGGATCAAAGACTGCGATCATCGACGGGGCGCGTCACTGGATGTTCGACGATGCGCCGCAGGCCTATTGCACAGCGGTGACCGAGTTTCTGGCGGCCTAGGTAGGCGATCCCTCCGCGACTGACACCGGCGGCCGACGGTGACCAGCCCGCTCCGGGCGCGGCCCCAAAACCTGGGCAGCCATCTGCAGGCATTGCAAAGATCCGATCCTCAGGTCAGGCGAATTCCCTACCGGAAGACAGCTTGACCCGGCCGAGCGCTGCAGGTAGCTTCCGAATACGGAATTCCGTATTCCAATCGGATGATTGCGATGATCCCGCTCGACCCCCTCCCGAATCTGATCGATCAGGTTTACTCGCGCATTCTGGAAGCCATCATTGATCGCTCGCTGCCGCCGGGCCTGCGCATCCGCCAGAATGAGCTCGCCGACCGTCTCGGCGTCTCGCGCCAGCCGGTCTCGCACGCGCTGCATCTGCTGCACCGTCAAGGCCTGGTCGCCGAGAGCGGCCGCCGCGGCTTCGAGGTGACCCGGCTCGATCCGGAACGCATCCGCCAGCTCTACGAGGTACGCGGCGCCATCGACGCACTCGCCGCACGGCTTGCCGCCCTCCGCGCCAAACCCGATGCCAGCGGCCGCGCGCGGCTGGAGACGGCGCTGGCCGCCGGACGCGCCATCGGCGGCAAGACCCCGCTCGCCGAACTGATCGCCCGCGACGTCGATTTCCACCGCGCCATCTACGCGCTCTCCGGCAATCCCGCGATCGAGGAGATGATCGCCCCGCATTGGCCGCATATGCGCCGCTCGATGGCGACCGTGCTGGCCGAACTCGACTACCGCGGCAACGCCTGGCGCGAACACGAGACCATCGCCGCCCATGTCCTGTCGGGCAATGCGAGAGCCGCGGAAGCCGCTTCACTGGCGCACGCGCTCGGCGCAGGACGGATGACCGAAGAGAGGCTGAGGGCAATCGACGTAGCGGCGTAACCCTCAGGTGCCATTCCGGGGCGGTGCGCTGCATCGAACCCGGAATCTAGATATTGCAGAGCGAGATTCCGGGCTCATGCTTCGCATGCCCCGGAATGACGACAAGAACCAAGGGAGAGGAAAACATGAAACTGACACCGCAGCAGATCGAATTTTTCCACCGTGAGGGCTGGCTCTTCCTGCCGGAGCTGTTCTCGCAGGAGGAAGTGGCCTTTCTCGCCCACGAAGCCGTCGGCATCTACGATGCCAACCGGCCGGAGGTCTGGCGCGAAAAGAGCGGCGCGCCGCGCACCGCCTTCGCCGCCCATCTCTACAACGAGGCCTTCGGCGTCCTCGGCAAGCACCCGCGCATGGTCGAGCCGATCGAGCAGGTGTTCGGCGAGAAGGTGTATATGCACCAGTTCAAGATCAACGCCAAGGCGGCCTTCACGGGCGACGTCTGGCAGTGGCACCAGGATTACGGCACCTGGAAACGCGATGACGGCATGCCGCAGCCGCGCGCGATGAACATCGCGATTTTCCTCGACGACGTGATGCCGATCAACGGGCCGTTGATGCTGGTCCCGAAGAGCCACAACGCCGGTGACCTCAAGGCCTCGCACGATCTGCAGACCACGTCCTATCCGCTGTGGACGCTGGACGAGGAGACGGTGACGCGGCTGGTGAAGGAAGGCGGCATCGTGGCGCCGACCGGTAAGGCCGGGGGCATGCTGATGTTCCACGGCAACCTTGTGCACGGCTCGGCAGGCAACATCACGCCCTATCCGCGCAAGATCGTCTATCTGACGCTGAACGCGGTCTCGAACTATATCCGCACGCCGACCCGGCCGGACTATATCGCCCACCGCGATTTCACGCCGATCCAGACGGTGGAGGATGATGCCCTGCTGCGGCTGGCGCGGGCGCCGCGGCAGGCGGCGGAATAATATCCTTGGCTGTCGTTCCGGGGCGCGCGAAGCGCGAACCCGGAACCTCGAGATTCCGGGTTCGACGCTAACGCGTCGCCCCGGAATGACGTCTTTTGATCGGATCGCTTCAAATGAATCTCTCTCGCCTTCTCAACGCCCGCCGCGCCGCCGGCAAGCCCGTTCGCGTCGCGCTGATCGGAGCCGGCAAGTTCGGTTCGATGTTCCTGTCGCAGGTGCCGCATACGCCGGGGCTGGAGGTGCCTGTCATCGTCGACCTCGATCCGCAACGCGCCCGGGATGCCTGCCGCACCGTCGGCTGGGACGATGCGAGGATCGCGGCGACGGATTTCACCGCCGATGCGATGAAGGCGATGTCAGGCAACATCGAAGTGGTGGTGGAGGCGACCGGCAATCCCGCCGTCGGCATCAGGCATGCCCGCGCCGCCATCGGCGCCGGCAGGCATATCGTGATGGTCAATGTCGAGGCCGACGTGCTGGCGGGGCCGCTGCTTGCCGAGGAAGCGCGCAAGGCCGGCGTGGTTTACTCGCTCGCCTATGGCGACCAGCCGGCGCTGACCGCCGAAATGGTGGATTGGGCGCGCGCCACGGGATTCCGCGTCGTCGCCGCCGGCAAGGGCACCAAATACCTGCCGGCCTATCACGACGTGACGCCCGACGGCGTCTGGCAGCATTACGGCCTGACCGCGGGCGAGGCGCAATCCGCCGGCATGAATCCGCAGATGTTCAACTCCTTCCTCGACGGCACCAAGTCCGCGATTGAAATGGCGGCGATCGCCAACGCCTGCGGGCTCGACGTGCCGACCGGCGGCCTTCTATTCCCGCCCTGCGGCGTCGACGACCTGCCGCATGTGATGCGGCCGCGCGAGCAAGGCGGCGTGCTGGAGAAATCGGGCGTCGTGGAAGTCGTGTCGTCGCTGGAGCGCGACGGCCGCCCGGTGTTCCGCGACCTGCGCTGGGGCGTCTATGTCGTGCTGGAAGCGCCCAACGACTATGCGGCCGACTGTTTCAGGCAATACGGACTGAAGACCGACGCCAGCGGGCGCTATGCGGCGATGTACAAGCCGTATCATCTGATCGGGCTGGAGCTGAACATTTCCATCCTGTCGGCAGCGCTCCGCCAGGAGCCGACCGGTCAGCCGCTGGGCTTCCGCGGCGACGTCGCCGCGATCGCCAAGAAGAACCTGCGCGCCGGCGAGATGCTCGACGGCGAAGGCGGCTATACCGTGTGGGGCAAGCTGATGCCGGCGGCTGCGAGCCTGAAGGCCGGTGCGTTGCCGATCGGTCTGGCCCACCGCATCAAGCTGAAGAACGACGTCGCGCATGGCGCGGTGGTGCGCTGGAGCGATGTCGAGTTCGATGCCGGCGACGCCGCCGTGCAGACGCGCAAGGCGATGGAAGCGGCGTTCTCGCGCTGACTTGCCTGGCACAACCCTCTCCCCACAAAGAGCGGGGCGAGGAAGTTCACCGATGGCGTGGCGACATTTGAGGCCCAACACCTACGGCAGCAACCGGCTCGCTTTGGCCTGCGCGAACCATTTCCGGAACATCGCCTCGGTATCCATCATCTCCGTGAAGCCGGCCTGGTTGATCTTCACGGTGGAGACGATCGAGGGCGGACCGGGCTCGGTCTGGCCGTAGCGCATCTGGTAGTCGGCGTACTGAAAGGACAGTCCGACGAAATCCTGCAGCGGCGGCGCAACGAGCGCGTGACGGCGGCGCAGTTCGTCCCATGGCGCGATCCATTTTGCGGATTCTTCGGCCAGCGACAGCGGCACGGAGTTGCCGGGCTTCATCTGCAGCGCATCGGCCACCGCCGGCCAGACGTTCTCCCAGGTGAACACATCGCCATTGGTGACGTTGAAGGCTTCGTTGCGCGCCGCGTCAGACTCGCCCGACCATGCGATGGCGCGCGCCAGCAGATCGACGTCGACCGCCTGGCTGACGCGCGGCGCTCCACCGGGATAGTCGAGGTCGCGGCCTGCCTCGCGCAGCATCGCGGCATAGACGCCGAGCGGCGGAATCAGATCCATCGCGCCGCCCATGGCAATGCCCACGATCAGCACGGGGCGCAGAATGCTGAAGTGCCAGGCCTTGCCCTTCTGCAGTTCGCGCAGGAAGTTTTCCTGCACCCAGTAGAAGTTCGGCTGTTCGTACATCTCCGAGCGGCCCTCGCGGGCCGGCACCTTGAGCGGCCGGACGTGGGAGCCGTAGGCCTTGGTCCCCTGCAGCAGGGCGACGTGCTTCAGGTCGGGCGCTGCGGGAGCAAGGGCCGCCATCAGGTTGCGCAGCATACGGTCGTTGATGTCGATCTGCTCCCGATCGCGCCAGCCGTCGATCAGGTTCGGAGACTCGTACAGCGCGGCGTAGACCAGATGGGTGGCGCCGCGCAGTTCAGTTACTGTCTTCGCGCAGCTTTCCGCATCGCGAAGGTCCACCGGCACGTGGCGGGCACCATGGAGATCGCGCGGCCTGCGGCGGGACAGGGCGATGACTTCGGTGCCTCCGGCCTGTCCGAAATGCCGCAACGCCGCGTTGCCGACGAGCCCCGTTGCACCCGCCACCACAACCTTCTTGTTCGCCATGCGCATTAATCCTCGATGGGCCGGACGCAT
>WBZP01002962.1_pt1 | contig 18957 bp, 15 predicted proteins | sample 5204301 | NCBI WGS metagenome assembly WBZP01 (sample SAMN12412401, study PRJNA552823) | activated sludge metagenome | isolation source: activated sludge from nitrification reactor of wastewater treatment plant... | place: USA: Pennsylvania | collected 2017 | reverse complement strand
CGCGCTCGAGGTGCTGGCGGCCGGCGGCGTGCACTGGCTCGCCGACGACGGGGCGGCGCCGCCGCGGCTCCCGCCGGTGCTCGGCGCCGACGACACGGCGCTGGGCGAGGTCGCGATCCTGATCTGGGTGCTGGCGATCGCCGCGGCGGTCGCCGCCACGGTGCGCCACCGCCAGCGCTTCACCGCGCTGATCTTCGTCGGCGTCACCGGGCTGATGGTGAGCCTCGCGTTCGTGCTGCTCTCGGCCCCCGACTTGGCACTCACGCAGCTGCTGGTCGAGGTCGTCACCGTCGTGCTGATGATGGTGGTGCTGCACTTCCTGCCGCAGTCCGCGCCGCCGGAGCCGTCCCGGGTCCGGCGGATCCGCGACGCGCTGATCGCTGCGGTGGCCGGGGTCGGCATCACCGGCATCGTCCACGCGGTGCTGACCCGGCCGCTCAACTCGATCGCGCCGTACTACCTCGAGCGCGCGCTGCCCGAGGGCGGCGGGACCAACGCGGTCAACGTGATCATCGTCGACTTCCGCGGCTTCGACACGATGGGCGAGATCGCGGTGCTCGGCATCGCCGCGCTGATCGTGCACGCGCTGCTCGGGCGCTTCCGCGTGCCGGCCGGAGCCGCGGTCGACATTGGAGCCGCGGACTGGAACCCGCTGCTGGTCGGCGTCGTCGCGCGGACGCTGCTGCCGCTCGCCACGACGGTGGCCGTCTACCTGTTCCTGCGCGGCCACAACCTGCCGGGCGGCGGGTTCGCGGCCGGGCTGGTGTTCGCCGCTGCCGTGCTGGTCACGCGCTTCGGGCGGCCGCCGGCACGGCTGGCGCCGCTGGCCTCGGTCTATCCGTTCTGGATCGGCGTCGGGCTGCTGGTGGCCACAGCGACGGGCATCGGCAGCGCGTGGTTCGGCTATCCGTTCCTCACCAGCTCGTTCGCCCATCCGGTGCTGCCGGTCGTCGGCGAGGTACCGCTCGCTACGGCCGCGCTGTTCGACCTCGGCGTGTTCATCGTCGTCGTCGGCGCGACGCTGCTGGCGCTGCTGGTGCCCGGGCTGCTCGCCGATCCGGTGCGTGCGCCCTCCGGCCCGAAAGGCGCGCGATGATCGAGTGGCTGCTCGCCTCGGGCATCGGGGTGCTCACCGGCACCGGGATCTGGCTGCTGCTGCGCGCCCGGACCTTCGACGTGCCGCTGGGACTCACGCTGCTGTCGTACGCGGTCAACCTGTTCATCTTCGTCATGGGCCGGGTCGCGCTCGCGTCGCCGCCGATCGTGCGCGCCGGCGCGACCGCGCCGGCGCACTATGCCGACCCGCTGCCGCAGGCGCTGGTGCTCACGGCGATCGTGATCTCGTTCGCGATGACGGCGCTCTTGCTCGCGCTGGCACTGAAGGCGCGCTTTGTCAACGGCAGCGACCTCGCCGACGCCGAGCCGGGCGGCGAGACCCCGGCGGTCGACCTCGGCGAGCTCGATCCGGGCGACTTCGGCTCCCGGAGGCAGCGGTGATCGACCCGGCCGACCACCTGCTGGTGGCGCCGATCGTGCTGCCGCTCGCGGCCGGCGCGACGATGCTGGTGGTCGAGCGCCGGTGGCCGCAGCGACAGGCCGCGCTGTCGCTCGCCGCGGTGCTGCTGCTGGTCGCCGTCGCCGCCCTCCTGCTGCGGCGTGCCGAGTCCGGCGCGATCGGCGTCTACCTGCTGGGCAACTGGCCGGCGCCGTTCGGGATCGTGCTGGTGCAGGACCGGCTCTCGGCGCTGCTGGTCGCGCTGACCGCGGTCGTCGCGCTGGCGAGCCTCGTGTTCGCGCGCGCCGGGTGGCAGGCGCGGGGGCCGCACTTCCACGCGTTCTTCCAGTTCCAGCTGGCCGGGCTCAACGGCGCGTTCCTCACCGGCGACCTCTTCAACCTGTTCGTCTGCTTCGAGGTGCTGCTGATCGCTTCCTACGCGCTGCTGCTGCACGACGCCGGCGGCCGCGCGCTGCGCAGCGGCTTCCACTACGTCGTGATCAACCTCGTCGGCTCGTCGCTGTTCCTGATCGCGGCCAGCCTCTTCTACGGCCTCGCGGGCACGCTGAATTTCGCCGACCTCGCGCAGAAGGTCGCGGTGGCTCCCGCGCACGACCACGCGCTGCTGCGCACCGCGGGGATGCTGCTGCTCGCGGTGTTCGCGATCAAGGCGGCGATCCTGCCGCTCGGCTTCTGGCTGCCCGAGACCTACCGTGCGGCGCCGGCGCCGGTGGCGGCGCTGTTCGCGCTGATGACCAAGGTCGGCGTCTACGCGATCCTGCGCACCTCGACGCTGCTGTTCGGCGCCGACGGCGGTCCGGTCGCCGAGCTGGGCCGCACGCCGCTCGCGGTGCTGGGGATCGCCACGATCGCGGTCGGCGCAATGGGTGCGCTCGCCGCGGTGCGCCTCACAGGCCTGGTCGCGTTCCTGGTCGTCGTGTCGGCCGGCACGCTGGTCGCCGCCGCGACGTTCGCGTCGGGCCCGGCGCTTGCCGGCGCGATCTACTACCTCGTGCACAGCACGCTCGCGGCCGCGCTCGCGTTCCTGCTGGTCGAGCCCGTCGCGCGGCAGCGCGGGGCGGTCGGCGACCGCCTCTACAGCGGCGCGCCGGTGGGGCAGTGGCCGCTCCTGGGCCTGCTGTTCGTCGTCGCGGCGGTCGCGCTCGCCGGGCTGCCGCCGCTGTCGGGCTTCATCGGCAAGTTCGGGATCCTCTCGGGCACCGCCGCATCGCCGGGGGCCGCGGCGCTGTGGTCGGCGGTGCTCGGGGCCGGGCTGCTGGCGACGGTCGCGCTCGCGCGCGCCGGCAGCCGCATCTTCTGGAAGTCGCACGGCGAGCCGCATGCGGCGGCGGGGCGCGTCGCCGGCGCGGAGCTCGCAGGGATCGGCATCCTCGCCGGCGCGCTGGCGGCGCTGGTGCTCGGTGCCGCCCCGGTACAGCGCTACGCGCGCGCGGCCGCCGAAGAGCTGCTCGATCCCGCGCGGTACAAGTCCGCCGTGCTGCTCGCGCCGACCGTGCGCCGCGTCGCGCCGCACGACGCCATCCCGGGGAGCGCACGGTGAGAGCGCTGCTGCCCGCACCCGTGCTCTCGGCCGCGATCCTCGTCGGCTGGCTGCTGCTCAACCAGACACTGGCGCCGGGGCACCTCGTGCTCGCCGCGGTGCTTGCCGTCGGATTGCCGCTGGCGTTCGCCCGGGTCCGCGGACCCTCGCCGCGGCTCGGGCGGCCGCTCGTCGTCGCGCGGCTAGCGCTGGTCGTGCTGCGCGACATCGTCGTCTGCAACGTCGAGGTCGCGCGGCAGGTGCTGGGTCCCGAGAGCGCGATCCGGCCCGGATTCTTCCGGCTGCCGCTGGCACTCACCGACGACCACGCGATCACCGCGCTCGCCACGATCATCACGATGACGCCCGGCACGCTCACCTGCGACGTCGCGGCGGATCGCAGCCACCTGCTCATCCACGCGCTCGACCTCCCCGACGAGGCCGCGCTGATCGCTGACATCAAGGCGCGCTACGAGGCGCCGCTGGCGGAGATCTTCCGATGACGCAACTCGTCCTGCCGTGGGTGATCGGCGCGTTCGCGATCGCGATCCTGCTGGCCCTCTCGCGGCTCCTGCGCGGGCCTTCGGCGCCCGACCGCATCCTGGCGCTCGACACGCTGTACGTCAACGGACTGGCGCTCACGATCCTGCTCGGCATCAAGCTCGGCACGACGATCTACTTCGAGGCGGCGCTGGTCATCGCGATGCTGGGTTTCGTCGGCACCGTCGCGCTGGCGAAGTACATCGTCCGCGGCCACATCATCGACTGAGAATTCCATGAACACGACGCCGGTTCTGCTTCCCTTCTGGGCCGACGCGCTGGTCGCCGCGCTGCTCGTGACCGGCGCCGCGTTCGCGCTGGTCGGCTCGATCGGGCTCGCGAAGCTCTCCGACTTCTACCGGCGCCTGCACGCGCCGACCAAGTCGACGACGCTGGGCGTGGGCGGCGTGCTGGTCGCCTCGGCGCTGCACTTCGGCTTCGAACTCGGCCACCCGAGCCTGCGCGAATTCCTGATCACCGTGTTCGTGCTGCTCACCGCGCCGATCAGCGCGCACCTCCTGGTCAAGGCGGCGCTGCACCTCGACCGGACGCGGCCGTCGCCCCCGCCTCCGCCCCCGCCCGCGTCCCCGGATTGACTCCTTCGGCCGTCGGCCAAGCGGCCGAATTGACGGCCTGACCGCCGCTCCCTAGCGTAGCGCCTCGCCGTCGCGAAAGGCGCCCGTTCCCGGGTGCTGCGCCGCGGCCGGAGGGATCGATGGCAACGAACGGCGGTGCACTGGCGTGGCACCGGCACGACGGGCGCGGGAGCGGCAGCGCGCGCGCGCCGACTGCCGGCGATGCCGACGACGACCTGACGTCGTCGCCGCTGGCGACACGGCTGCTGCACTGCCTGCTGGCGCTGCTGTGCTGCGTTGCGCTGGCGATGGCGTTCGGCCGGCTCGACATCGTCGCCGTCGCGGAAGGGCGCCTCGTGCCGCGCGTCGCCTTGCCGATCGTGCAGCCGGCGTCCTCCGCGGTGCTCGCCGAGATCCTGGTCGCCGAGGGCGACACCGTGCTGCCGGGACAGGTGCTGATCCGGCTCGACCCGGCCGAGGTCGAGGCCGACACCCGCGCACTCGCGGCCGAAGTCGCGGCGCGGCAGCTGCAGCTGCGCCGTGTCGACGCCGAGCTCGCCGGCGTGCCGCTGCAGCGGCTGGAGGGCGACGCCGCCGAAGCCTTTGCCCGTGCCGCCGCGTTGCAGCGCGCCAACGCCGCAGCGCTCGCCGTCGCGCTGGCGCAGGAGGATGCCGCACGCGCCCGCGTCGCGCAGGAGCTCTTCGCGGCCGGCGAGGTGGCGGCGAAGCTCGCGCGCACCGTTCCCATCTACCGGACCGCGGACGAGCGCTTCCGGCAGCTGCAGGCGGAGGGGTTCGTCAGCGAGCTCGCGGCGCTGGAGCGCGAGCGCGAGCACATCGAGAAGGAGCAGGAGCACAGGGCGCAGGAGCACACGGTGGCGAGCCTGCGGGCGGCGCTGCGCCACGCGGACGAGCGCCGCGCGTCGGTGCTGGCGAGTCACCGCGCGCAGCTGCACGCCGAGCGGGCGCAGGCCGAAGGCCAGCGCGCGCGCGCAGCCGAGGAGCTCGCCAAGGCGCTCGCGCGCGTCGCGAGCGTCGAACTGCGGGCGCCGCAGGCGGGGGTGGTCAAGGACATCGCGACGCACACGCGCGGCGCGGTCGTCGGCGCGGGAACGGTCCTGCTGACGCTGGTGCCGGCCGGCGAGGAGCTGCAGGCCGAAGTGCTGGTCCGCCACGCCGACGCGGGATTCGTCCGCGCCGGGCAGACGGCACGCGTCAAGCTCGCTCCCTATCCGTTCCAGAAGTACGGCCTCATTCGCGGCGTCGTCGAGCGGGTGAGCCCGGACGCGACGGCCGGCAGCGGGCCTCGACGCGAGCCGGGCGGGGACGCGCCGCCGCCGGCGGACAGCGGCTATCGCGCCCGCGTGGCACTCGATGCGCAGTCGCTGCGCTTCGACGGGCGGGCGCTGCCGCTCGCTGCGGGCATGCTCGTCGCCGCGGAGATCCACCTGGGCGAGCGCACGCTGTTCGAGTATCTGGCCGCACCGGTGCGTCGCGCGTGGCACGACGCGGCGCGCGAGCGTTAGCCGGGCTGCGTCATGCGCGACGGGTGGGACGGGGCGGTGGACATCGCGCTGGCGCCGGCGGATCTGCTGTGGGCGGCGGGCAGCGTGTGCAACCTTGCCGGCGTGCCGTTCACGCCGGCGCTGCTGCAGCGCGAGTGCCCGCCGCCGTGCTCGGCAGCGCAGCTCGTCGCCGTGCTCAGCCGGCTGGGGTTGCGTGCACGCGTGCTCGCAACGGGGGCCGACGTGCCGTCCCGGCTGCTGCCGGCGATCGTGTTCCTGCATCCCGGGTGCGACGCGGCCGGCAGCCACGACGCTGCCGCCGCCGGCTCGGCGGCTGCCGGATCCGTCGCTCGTACGCAGCGCCTCGCGCTGCTGGTCCGCCGCGACGCCGAGCGCGTGCTGCTGTTCCACGCCGGCAGCAACGAGCCCGCGACGATGCCGTTCGAGCGCTTCCGTGCGGCCGCGACCGGCGCGATGCTCGCCGTCGAGGTCGTCGCGGCCGCCGGCGACGGGGACGCGATCGAAGCGGTGGGCCGGGGCTTCGGCTGGCGCTGGTTCGCCGCCCGGTTCGTGCGGCACCGGCGCAGCCTGCGCGACGTGCTCGCCGCGTCGCTCGCCGTGCAGCTCCTCGCGCTGGCCACGCCGCTGCTCTGCCAGGTGGTCATCGACAAGGTGATTCCGCACGAGGTCGAGGGCACGCTCGCCGTGGTCGCCGCGGCGCTCGCGCTCACCGTCGTCTTCACCGCCGCGCTGGGGTGGATCCGCCAGCACCTCGTCATCCACGTGGGCACCCGCGTCGACGCGGTGCTCGGCGCCGCGGCGTTCGGCCACCTGATCGCCCTGCCGCTGCCGTTCTTCGAGCGCCGGCCGACGGGCGTGCTCGCCGCGCGCCTGGCCGGCATCGAAACCATCCGCGACTTCCTCTGCGGCGCGGCGCTGACGCTGCTGCTCGACATCCCCTTCGCCGGGCTCTTCCTCGTCCTGATGTTCACCTACAGCGCACCGCTGACGCTGGTCGCGCTGGCGTTCGCCGCGGCGCTCGTCGGCGTGTCGGTCGTCGTGGCGCCGCTGTTTCGCCGGCGGCTGGACGAGCAGTTCCTGCGCGGCGCGCGCAACCAGGCGCTTCTGACCGAGCACCTCGCCGCCATCGAGACCGTCAAGGCGCTGCAGATGGAGCCCTCGCTCGCCCGCCGCTTCGACGACGGCCTGCGCGACTACCTCGCGGCGTCCTGTGCGGCGCGCCGGCTGGGCAACACCTACGCGACGCTCACCGGCGCGCTCGAGCAGCTGCAGGGCGCCGCCGTCCTGTGCGCGGGCGCGCTGCTGGCGATGCGGGGCGGCGACTTCACGATCGGCATGCTGATCGCCTTCCAGATGTTCGCCGGCCGGCTCACTGCGCCGCTGGTGCGCCTGGCGGGGCTCTGGCAGCAGTTCCAGATGGCGAGCGTCGCGGTGCGCCGCCTTGCCGACGTGATGGACGTGCCCTGCGAGCCGCGCGGGCTGGTCGCGGCCGGGGAGGGCGGCGGACCGGCGGGGCTGCGCTTCGAGAACGTCACCTTCGCCTACGACCCGGCGCGCCCGCCGGTGCTGCGGTCGTTCGACCTCGCCGTCGCCCCCGGCGAGTGCGTCGCCGTCGTCGGGGCGTCCGGCTCCGGCAAGAGCACGCTCGCGAAGCTCCTCCAGGGTTTCGTCCAGCCCACCGGGGGCGCGGTGACGGTCGACGGTCGCGATACCCGCTCGCTCGGCGTCAACGAGCTGCGCGCGGCGCTGGGCGTGGTGCCCCAGGAAACGGTGCTGTTCGCCGGCAGCGTCCACGACAACGTCGCCGTCGGCCATCCGCACGCCACGCACGACGCCGTGGTCGAGGCGTGCCGGCTGGCCGGGATCCACGCCGAGCTGCAGGCGCTGCCCGAGGGCTACCGGACGCGGCTGGGCGAGCGCGGCAGCGGTCTCTCCGGGGGGCAGCGACAACGTGTCGCAATCGCGCGTGCGCTCCTGCGCCGGCCGCGGGTGCTGCTGTTCGACGAGGCGACCAGCAACCTCGATCCGGCGGTGGCCGAGGAAGTCGCGGCGACGATCGCGCGCTTCCGCGGCCGTGCGACGATCCTGTTCATCACCCATCGGATACCGGCGGCGCTGGCGCCCGACCGGGTGGTCGCGCTGGCACGCACCGAAGCCGCCGACGGCGAGGTCATCGGACGCAGCCCCGGCCGTCGCTGCGGTATAATTAAAACCGTCCCGCAACCCACTCCGCCCCCGCCATGAAAGTCCTCGTTCCCGTCAAGCGCGTCGTCGACTACAACGTCAAGGTCCGGGTGAAGCCCGACGGCTCCGGCGTCGACCTCGCGAACGTCAAGATGTCGATGAATCCCTTCGACGAGATCGCCGTCGAGGAAGCCGTACGCCTCAAGGAGAAGGGCGTCGCGACCGAGATCGTCGCGGTGTCCTGCGGCGTCGCCGCGTGCCAGGAGACGCTGCGCACGGCGCTCGCACTCGGCGCCGATCGCGCGATCCTGGTCGAGACCGACGTCGAACTGCAGCCGCTCGCCGTGGCCAAGCTCCTGAAGGCGCTGGTCGACAAGGAGGCGCCGCGGCTCGTCGTCTGCGGCAAGCAGGCGATCGACGACGACGCCAACCAGACCGGGCAGATGCTCGCAGCGCTGTTGGGCTGGGCGCAGGCGACCTCGGCGTCGAAGCTCGACATCGCCGGCGACCGCGCGACGATCAAGCGCGAGGTGGACGGCGGCCTCGAGACCATCGAGGCGGCGCTGCCGCTGGTGGTGACCGCGGACCTGCGCCTGAACGAGCCGCGCTACGCGACGCTGCCCAATATCATGAAGGCGAAGAAGAAGCCGCTCGACGTCGTGGCGCCGGCGGTACTCGGCGTCGACGTCGCGCCGCGGCTCGCGACGGTCAAGGTCGCCGAGCCGCCGAAGCGGCAGGGGGGAGGCAAGGTGGCCGACGTGAAGGAACTCGTCGCCAAGCTGCGCAACGAAGCCAAGGTGATCTCCTGACATGAGCATTCTGATCCTCGCTGACCACAGCAACGCGGCGCTCGCTTCCGCGACCCTCAACACCGTCACCGCCGCGCAGAAGATCGGCGGCGACATCCACGTGCTCGTCGCCGGCAGCGGCGCCGCAGCGGCCGCGCAGGCGGCGGCCGCGATTTCCGGCGTCGCGAAGGTGCTCGTCGCCGATGCGGCGCACCTGGCGGTTCCGGTGGCAGAGAACATCACCGCGGTGGCGCTGCCACTGATCAAGAGCGGCGGCTACGCCCACGTGCTCGCCCCGGCAACCGGCTTCGGCAAGAGCGTGGCACCGCGGATCGCCGCGCTGCTCGACGTCGCGCAGGTCTCCGAGATCATCGCCGTCGAGTCGCCGGACACGTTCGTGCGCCCGATCTATGCGGGCAGCGCGTTCGCGACCGTCCGCTCGGCCGATCCGGTCAAGGTGATCACCGTGCGCGCGACCGCCTTCGACGCCGCCCCGGCCGGCGGCGGCAGCGCCGCCGTCGAGAGCGTCGCCGTCGCCGCGGACTCCGGGCTCGCCCGGGTCGCCGGCCAGGAGATCAGCAAGTCCGACCGGCCCGAGCTCACCAGTGCCCGCGTCGTGGTCTCCGGCGGGCGGGCGCTCGGCAGCGCCGAGAACTTCCGGCTCATCGACGCGCTGGCCGCCAAGCTCAACGCCGCCGTCGGGGCATCGCGGGCCGCGGTCGATGCGGGCTACGTCCCCAACGACTACCAGGTCGGGCAGACCGGCAAGATCGTCGCTCCCGACCTCTACATCGCGGTCGGCATCTCGGGCGCGATCCAGCACCTCGCGGGCATGAAGGACAGCAAGGTCATCGTCGCGATCAACAAGGACCCCGAGGCACCGATCTTCCAGGTGGCCGACTACGGGCTGGTCGGCGACCTGTTCGAGGCCGTTCCCGCGCTCACCGCCGAGCTCGGCTGACCGCCTCCCGCGCCAGTCGCGGCCGCCGGGGCCGCGGCGCGGCGTCGCCCTGCCGCCGTTGAGCGGCCGTCTCGACCGCTGCCGTGGCGTCGCGGCACCGGTCGGACCGCCGCCGTGGCCAGGCCGGCGCAGCAAGGCCTGGCCCTAGGCGGCGCGTGTCGCCGCCCCGATTAGAGCGTTCTCTCTAGACGCCGGCGCTAGTCTTGGATGTTGCCCACTTTCGCCACCATGAGGTCCCACGATGAGCACCTATCAAGCACCCCTGGCCGAGATGCAGTTCGTCCTCAACGAGCTCGCCGGCATCGACTCCGTCGGCCGGCTGCCGGGCTTCGAGGAGGCAACCCCGGACGTCGTCGCGGCGATCCTCGAGGAGGCCGCCAAGTTCGCGACCAACGTGCTCGACCCGATCAACTGGACTGGTGATCAGGAAGGCGCGCGCTGGCACGAGGACGGCTCGGTGACCACGCCGACCGGCTTCAAGGACGCGTACCGGCAGTTCTGCGACAACGGCTGGAACGGGCTGACCAAGAATCCCGACTACGGCGGCCAGGGCCTGCCGCAGCTGCTCGCCACCGCGGTCGAGGAGATGTGGCACTCGTCCAACCTCGCCTTCGACCTCTGCCCGCTGCTCACCCAGGGCGCGATCGAGGCGCTGGAGCTGTGCGGCTCCGCGGCGCTCAAGGCCCGGTTCCTGCCGAAGATGGTCGCCGGAACGTGGACCGGCACGATGAACCTGACCGAGCCGCAGGCGGGCTCGGACCTCGCGGCGGTGCGCAGCAAGGCCGTGCCGCACGGCGACGGGACCTACCGGATCTTCGGCCAGAAGATCTTCATCACCTTCGGCGAGCACGACTACACCGAGAACATCGTCCATCTGGTGCTCGCGCGCACGCCCGACGCGCCCGAGGGCGTCAAGGGCATCTCGCTGTTCGTCGTGCCTAAGTTCCTGGTCAACGACGACGGCTCGCTCGGCGCGCGCAACGACGTGCGCTGCGTCTCGATCGAGCACAAGCTCGGCATCCACGCGAGCCCGACCGCCGTCCTCGCCTACGGCGACAACGGCGGCGCGGTCGGCTACCTCGTCGGCGAGGAGAACCGCGGCCTCGAGTACATGTTCATCATGATGAACCTCGCCCGGTTCTCCGTCGGCATGGAGGGAGTCGGCATCGCCGAGCGTTCGTATCAGCGCGCCGTCGCCTACGCGCGCGACCGCGTCCAGGGCAAGGCCGTCGGCCTGGGAAAGGGCGATCCCACGGGCCCGATCATCGGGCACCCGGACATCCAGCGGATGCTGCTGACGATGCGCGCGTACATCGAGGCTTCGCGCGCGGTCGCCTACGTCACCGCCGCGGCGATCGACCACGCGCACCACGAACCCGACCCGGCGGCGAAGAAGCGCCACCAGGCGTTCGTCGAGCTGATGATCCCGATCGTCAAGGGCTGGTCCACCGAGATCGCGCAGGAGGTCACCTACCTCGGCGTGCAGGTGCACGGCGGCATGGGCTTCATCGAGGAGACCGGTGCGGCACAGTACTACCGCGACGCCCGGATCACGACGATCTACGAAGGCACCACCGGGATCCAGGCCAACGACCTCATCGGGCGCAAGACCGCGCGCGACGGCGGCAACACGGCGCGCAGCGTGGCCGCCGAGATCGCGCGGGTCGCGGCCGAGCTCGCCGCCCATCCCGATGCGCAGCTGCGCTCGATCGGCAAGCGGCTCGCCGCGGCGTGCGCGGACCTCAACCAGGCGATCGACTGGGTGGTCGGTGCCTTCGGCGCCAAGCCGCGCGAGGCGCACGCCGGGGCGATCGCGTACCTGCGCCTGTGGGGGCTCGCCGCCGGCGGCTGGCAGCTCGGGCGCTCGGCGTTGGTCGCCGCCCGCCACCTGCACGAGGGCGTCGGCGACGCCCGCTTCCTGCGCGCGAAGATCGTCACCGCGCGCTACTTCGCCGAGTGCCTGCTGCCGCAGGCCGGCGCGTGGCGGGAGACGCTGATCGAAGGCGGCGAAGCGGCGGTGGCGATGCCAGTCGACAGCTTCTGACGCCGGCCGGTCGCGGCGGGCGGGCGGTCAGTCCGCCGACTGCGCGGAGGCGTCGCCGTAGTAGCAGAAGCCGCTGCCGCGCCTGACCTTGATCCGGTACATCGCGGCGTCGGCGCAGCGCATCAGCGCGTCGGCGTCGCCGGCGTCGTCGGGGAACACGGCGATGCCCACGCTGGCGCCGACCGACAGCACCGTGCCGCGGTGCTCGACGGGCATCGACAGCGCGGCGATGAGCTTCTTCGCGACGCCGCCGCAGTGCTCGCGCGAGCGCAAGCCGCCGAGGACGACGACGAACTCGTCGCCGCCCAGCCGCGCGACGGTGTCCTCCTCGCGCACGCACTGCGCGATCCGGCGCCCGGCCTCGACCAGCACGGCGTCGCCGGCGTCGTGCCCGTGACGGTCGTTGATCGCCTTGAACCGGTCGAGGTCGACCAGCAGCAGGCAGACCAGCAGCTCATGGCGCCGCGCCTGCGCCAGCGCCATCGCGAGGCGGTCGCGCAGCAGGATCCGGTTGGGCAGCCCGGTCAGCGGGTCGTGGTGGGCGAGATGGCGGATCCGGCGGTCGGACTCGATGCGCTCCTGCACGTCGACGAACACCCAGATCGCGCCCTTCGCCGGCGCTGCCGGGTCGATCGGCGTTGCCTTGATGTGGCACCAGAAGCGGCTGCCGTCGCCGCGGAGGACCTCGTGGTCGCCTTCGTGCGCCGTGCCGGCCACGAGCTGCGCCGCGATGGCGGTCGCCTCGCCGGCGTCGGCCGGGACGCCGAGGCGCGCGAGCGGAGCCTCGACCAGCGCCGCCGCCGGGCGCTGCAGCAGCACAGCCATCCGCGGGTTGCACTTCTCGACGACGCCGCCGCGCACGTGGGCGATGCCGACGGTCGCCGCCTCGAGGATCACGGTCTGCTCCGACAGCACCTGCGACAGGTTGGCGTTCGCCGCCTCGGCCCGCTCGCGCGCTGCGGTGAGGTCTTCGACCATCGCGTCGAGCGCGAATCGCCGCTTGAGACCCTCGACGATCGATTCGTGCATGTTCCGCGACGCGCCGATCAGGAACATGATGAAGATGAGCACGCCGACGAACAGCACCCAGTGGGAAAGCCCGCTTCCGGTCGCGAAGTTGACGAGCAGCGGCAGCAGCGTGGGGATCATGTAGAGCAGGTACGCGCGGCGCGACGCCGACAGCGTCGAGACGCCCCCTGCGGCGAGTCCGATCAGGATCGTGACGCCCGCCGTTTCGTGGGCCGCGCCGCCGTAGGGGAAGAGGAACGTGCCGTACAGCGCCCAGATGAGGCCGCTGCAGAAGCTCGTCACCAGGAACATGCGCTGCCATCGCGCGAGCGAAACGGACCCCGACTCGACGCGCTGGAACCTGAGCCCGAGCACGATGCGCGACGCGAACACCATGGCCGCGAACGCCGCCCAGAGCACGACGTTGAGGGTCGGCGCGACGGTGGACTGCAGCAGGACTGCGAGCGCGACGCCGGCGATGTTGCCGGGCAGCCCCACCTTCTGCGCGGCAAACAGGTGGCGAATGCGCGCGGCCTCGACGTTCGCGGCGAACCGCGGATCGGCCTCGGGGCGCTCAAGCGCGTAAGGCTCGGTCACGCCGGAACCCGTTCGTCGCCTCGCGCCGCGTCCGACTGCGCGCCAAGCTCGGCCAGCGCGGCGTAGAGCCCCGGTGCGGCGGCGATCACGCGCCCGCCGGCAGCGAGGCCGCCCGGCCCCGGGTAGGGCAGCACGCGGCCGCCGGCCTCCTCGACCAGCGCGAGCCCCGCGGCGGCGTCCCACGGGTGCATGTGCGGCTCGACGAACCCGTCGAAGCGTCCCGCCGCGACGTGCGCCAGCATCAGCGCACCCGCGCCCATGTCCTTGACGGCCGCGCCGGCGCGGAACAGCGCCGCCCGCGTGGCCAGGTGCAGGTCGAGCGGATGCCGGGGCACGTGGCCGGCGGCGATGAGCGCGCGGTCGAGCGCCTCGCAGCCGGACACGGCGATGCGCTCCTCGCCGCACCACGCGCCGGCACCGCGCTCGGCCCAGAAGAGCTCGTCCTGGCAGGGGTCGTAGATGACGCCGATCTCGCGCCGGCCGCCGGCGACGAACGCGATCGAGACGCACCAGTAGCGGATCCCGTGCACGAAATTCAGCGTGCCGTCGATCGGGTCGACGACCCAGAGCCGATCGCCGAGCTCGCCGCCGGACTCCTCGCCCAGCATCGCGTCGCCGGGGAAGGCGGAGTCGAGCGCGGCGCGCACGTGCGCCTCGACCGCGCGGTCGGCGGCGCTGACCCAGTCCTGCGGGCCCTTGGCCTCGACGGCGAACTCGCCCCGGCGGCGGAACCAGTCGAGCGCCAGTGCACCGGCGTCGCGCGCGAGGTCGCGCGCAAACCGGGTGCGCGCCGTCAGTTCCACCGGGGGCACGGCGTCGGGTGGCTCGCGTGCGTCAGCCGGGCGGGATGGCGATCACGCCGTGGGGCGCCAGCGCGACGCCGGTGGTCGCGCCGACGGCCAGCGGCCGGTCGACCGCGCCGTTGATGACGAACAGCGGGCCGATCACCGTTTCGATCGTGTACTCCATCGTGTTGCCGAGGTAGGCGGCCTTCGCCACGGTGCCGGTGAGCGGCGAGGCGTCGGCAGGCACGAGGCCGATCGCCTCGGGGCGGATCGCGACGTCGATGTCGCCGTCGGCGATGTTGCGGTGGGGCACCGCCACCGACAGCGGCCCGAGCTCGATCTCGCCCTCGGCCGCCCCGTGCCGGCGCAACGTGCCCCGCACGCGATTGGCCTCGCCCATGAAGCCGGCGACGAAGCTATCCCTGGGCTGCGCGTAGAGCTCGCGCGGGGCGCCTTCCTGGGCGATCACCGCCTTGTCCATGACGATGATCCGGTCGGACACGGCGAGCGCCTCCGACTGGTCGTGGGTGACGTAGACGACGGTCAGGCCCAGGCGCTGCTGCAGGTCGCGGATCTCCTCGCGCATCTGCCGGCGCAGCCGCGCGTCGAGGTTGGACAGCGGCTCGTCGAACAGCAGCACCGCCGGCTCGAGCACCAGCGCCCGCGCGACGGCGACGCGCTGCTGCTGGCCGCCGGAGAGCTCCGAGGGCAGCCGCTGGTCGAGCCCGGTGAGGCCGACGGTGGCGAGCGCGCTGCGCGCCTTCTCGTGCGCCTGCGCCTTGCCCTGACCCGACACGGTCAGGCCGTAGCTCACGTTGTCGAGCACGCTCATGTGCGGGAACAGCGCATAGCTCTGGAACACCATCGACACGTCGCGCTCGGCGGCCGGGATCTTGGTGACGTCGACCTCGCCGATGCGGATGGTTCCCGAGGTGGGCAGCTCGAGCCCGGCGATCATCCGCAGGATCGTCGTCTTGCCGCAGCCCGAGGGTCCCAGCAGCGTCACCAGCGAGCGGGCGGCGATCGTGAACGACACGCCGTTGACGGCGGCGACCTCGCCGTAGAGCTTGCGCACGTTCAGGAATTCGATGGAGGCGGCTTTCATGTCGGTGCTCGGATCCTCGGTCGGTGTCGCGGCGGGTCGGGTCGTGCGTGCGGCGCTGCGTGGCGTCAGGCCGCGTTGCGGCCGATGGTCGCCAGCCGCGGCGCGGCGGCGCCGCGGCGGCCGAGCTTGCGCTGCCCGACCAGGAAGTTGATCAGCCAGATCGCGGCCAGCATCAGCACGATCAGCACCGAGCAGTACGCGATCGCCACGCCGTAGTCGCCGTTCACCACCCGGTTGATGATGTAGGTGGTGGCCATCTCGTACTCGGCCGAGACGAGGAAGATCACCGCGGACACCGTCGTCACCGCGCGGACGAAACTGTAGATCAGCGCGGCGATGATCGCGGGCTTCAACAGCGGCAGGATCACGCGCTTGAGCGTGGTGAAGCCGCGCGCGCCCAGCGTCGTCGACGCCTCGTCGAGGCTCTTGTCGATCTGGCTCATCGCCGCCATCCCGGCGCGCACGCCCACCGGCATGTTGCGGAAGATGAAGCACAGCACCAGCACGATCGCGGTGCCGGTGACCTCGATCGGCGGTACGTTGAAGGCGAGGATGTACGACACGCCGATCACGGTGCCGGGGATCGCGAACGAGAGCATGGTCCCGAACTCGAACGCGCTCTGGCCGACGAACTTCTGCCGGGTGAGCAGGTACGCCGACAGGATCCCGAGCGCGGCGGTGAGCGGCGAGGCGATCGCCGCCAGCTTGATCGTCGTCCAGAACGAGTTCCACGCGGCCCCCGCCCAGATCACGCCGTTGGGCGTGAACTCGATCGCGAACGCCTTGACGTAGTGGCGCAGCGTCGGCGTGTAGTCGCGGCCCCAGGTCTCGACGAAGCCGCCGACGACGGCCATCGCGTAGATGACGACGGTGAGCGTCGCCCAGGGGAGCGCGATGCCGTAGCACAGGCGCTTGACTCCCACCGGCAGCTGCGTGGGCAGGCCCGAGTCGCCCTTGCCGGCGAGCGAGGTGTAGACCTTCCTGCCCAGCACCCGCCGCTGGGCGAAGAATGCGACCAGCGCGAAGCCGAGCAAGAGCAGCCCGAGTGTGGCCGCGCGGCCCTGGTCGAGCTGGGCGCCGACGACCGAGAAGAAGATCTCGGTCGACAGCACGCCGAAGTTGCCGCCGAGCAGGATCGGGTTGCCGAAGTCGGCGATCGCCTCGATGAAGGCGATCAGGAACGCGTTGGCGAGGCCCGGGCGCATCAGCGGCAGCGAGACGTCGACGAAGGTCCGCCAGCGGTTGGCGCGCAGCGTCTGCGCGGCCTCCTCCATCGAGGGCGAGACGCCTTCGACGACGCCGATCAGCACCAGGAACGCGATCGGCGTGAACGCGAACACCTGCGCCAGCAGTACGCCCTGCATGCCGTAGATCCACCGCCCCGGCTGGATGCCGAAGGCGAACTCGAGGAACTGGTTGATGAGGCCCGAGCGGCCGAAGATGAGGATGAGGCCGAGGCCGATGACGAACGGCGGCGTGATGATCGGCAGCACGGTGAGGATGCGCAGCAGCTTCTTCTGCCGGAACGAGGTCCGGGTGACGATCAGCGCGAACGCGAGCCCGAGCGCCGTGCAGCAGGTCGCCGTGGTCAGCGCCAGCGCCAGCGTGTTCCAGGCCACGCCGCACCGGGTCGAGCCGGTGATGCAGCCCAGCCCCCAGATCTTCTCGGTGGTAAGCCGGTTGCCGAACGCCGCCAGTGAGAACGCGCCGCCGGCGTCCTCGACCGCGGAGAGCAGGATGCGGAACACCGGGAAGAACGTGAACACGATCACCAGCGAGGCGACGGCGACGACGCTGCCGGCGACGAAGGCGTCGCCCTTGAAGAACCCGCGCCCGGCGAGCCCGACCGAGAACAGCATCGCGAACGCGGTGGCCACCAGCGCGGCACCGAGCCCGACGCCGTACTGGCCGACGGCCAGCGCCGGGAGCGTGCGCGCGAGCGACTCGTAGTACCAGCCGGTCGGTCCGATCGCGAACCCCTGGGCGAAGAAGCCGGCGAAGCCGACGGCGCCGATCGCGATCAGCGCGTTCGCCCGCGTGGCGCGGGCGAGCCCGGGGGCGAGCAGGAGTCCGGCGAGCGCGAGCAGCGCGCCCAGCGGCCATAGCCAGACGCGGCCGTGCAGCGACGCCTGCAGCCACGCCGGCGCCGCCTCCTTGGCGCCGAAGTGGGGCACCCAGCGGAACAGGAACACGCTGTCCTGCAGCGCGTACCAGGGCAGCAGCAGGAAGCCCGCCGCCCCGACGGCGAGCCAGAAGGCGATCGAGCCTCGGCGGTCGGTCATCGACGCGCTCCGTCAGTGGTGGGTGGCGCGCCGCCCGGCCGGCACGCGCCTCGGGCGGCGCGTCACCGCGTCGCCGCGTTGATTTCCCGCTCCCAGCGCTCGAGCAGGCGCTTGCGCGTCTCGCTCGACCCGTACTTCGCGAAGTCGTAGCTGATCACCTTGATGTCGGTGAGCTTGGGCACCATCGGCGGCAGCACGACGGCACGGTTGGTCGGGATCGCGTACTCCTTGACGTCGAGGCCGATCTGCTGCGCCTCGGCCGTCAGCGCCCAGTCGTAGAAGCGCTTGGCGGCCTCGAGGTTGCGCGCGCCCTTGATGATGGCCATCGAGCCGATCTCGTAGCCTACGCCTTCGCAGGGGAGGATCGGCTTCACCGGGAAGCCGGCGACGATCTCGTTGATCACGCCGTGCAGCACCGAACTGCCGAGGAAGATCTCGCCGCGCTTGACCGCGGTCATCGGCCCGATGCCGGAACGCGCATACGAGCTCACGTTGGCGTTCAGAGCCTTCATGAAGCGGAACGCCTCCTCCTCGCCGAACACCTGCACCAGCGAGGCGAGCATCAGGTAGGCGGTGCCCGAGGAGTTGGGGTTGCCCAGCATCACCTCGCCCTTGTAGACGGGGTCGGTGAGGTCCTTCCAGCAGGCGGGCACCGGCAGCTTCTTCTTCGCCTGGATCTCGGTGTTGTAGCCCAGCGACAGGATGCCGCCGTAGACGCCGGCCACGCGGTTGCCGGACACCTCGGTGATCCGGCGCGCCCAGTCGTGCAGCTGAGCGACGTTCGGCGACGCGTAGGTCTCGAGCAGGCCTTCCTCGGCGGCCTGAAGGTACGCGTCGCCCGGGCCTGCCCACCAGACGTCGCCCTTCGGGTTCGCCGCCTCGGCCTTCACCTGCGCGAGCATCTCGCCGGTCGCCTTCTGGATCACGGCGACCCGGATGCCGGTCGCCTTCTCGAAGCCGACGGCCATGCCCTGGCACCACGCGGTGTTGGGGGAGCTGCAGTAGAGGTTCATCTGGCCCTGGGCGGCGGCCGGGAGCGGCAGCAGGGCGGCGAGCGCGAGCGCGACGACGGCGACGAAACGGTGGGGCATCGGTGGACTCCGGTGGCGTGCCGGTGCCGGCGGCGAGGGGCGCCGGCACCGTGGCGGGCGAGGGCGGTCAGCGGGCGATCGAGCCGACTTCGCGGTCCCAGCGCTCGAGCAGGCGCTTGCGCTCGGCCGACGTGCCGTACTTCGCGAAGTCGTAGTTGATCAGCTTGATGTCGGCGACCTTGGGCGAGAGCGGCGACAGAGGCGTGCCCGTGTTGGACGGGATCTGGTACTGCTTGTTGTCCTGCCCGAGCTTCTGCGCCTTCGGCGTCAATGCCCAGTCGACGAACTTCTTCGCCGCGTCCATGTTGCGCGCGCCCTTGACGATCGACATCGAGCCGATCTCGTAGCCGGTGCCTTCGCAGGGTGCCGCGCCCTTGACCGGGAAGTTGGCCTGCGCCTCGGTGACGACGTCGTGGATGAAGCTGACGCTGGCGAG
>WBZP01002958.1_pt1 | contig 18975 bp, 25 predicted proteins | sample 5204301 | NCBI WGS metagenome assembly WBZP01 (sample SAMN12412401, study PRJNA552823) | activated sludge metagenome | isolation source: activated sludge from nitrification reactor of wastewater treatment plant... | place: USA: Pennsylvania | collected 2017 | reverse complement strand
CGAGGCCGCTTCGCCAAGCCACGCGAGTACAAAACGCTCCACACCTGCAACCGCTGCGCAGTCCTCACCCACCACAAAGACCGCGTCTGCACCGACTGCCGCGACTACCTCCGCGACCACGAGGGGGTAGAGCAATGGGCCAGCTGAGACACGACGACCCCACGCCGATCCGCGACACCGCGAGGGCCTGGCTCGACGCCGTCAGCCGCATCGACGGATGCCCCGGATGCCCCAACACCGAGACCCCTAGAACGTGGGCCGAGACCCCCGCTGGATACCTGCTCGCCTACCTCTGCCGCGACTGCGGAGCGGCCTGGACACATGAGACGAAGGAGACGTAAATGGCCTGGTTCAAGATTGACGACGGCTTCGAATCGCACCCAAAAGTGAAGGCTTTGCCGCGAGGTGCCGCTCGACTTCGTGCGATTGGCTTGTGGACTCTTGCGGGCAACTGGTCGGCGCGCAACCTCACAGACGGCTCGATCCCGGCCCACATGCTGGCCGAGCTCGGCGCAACCAAGGCTGATGCGACACACCTCGTCACCGCTGGACTATGGCACGCCCACGGACACGACTGCGACGGCTGCACCCAGCCTGACCTGGGCGGATACCAGTTTCACGACTGGTCCGACTACCAGCCCACCAGGGAGCAAAAGGACGCCTTGCGTGAAGCAAAGAGGCGTGCTGGTGCTCAGGGTGGGGTTGCGTCAGGTCAAAGCAGGAGGGAAGCAAAGACGAAGCAGAGTGCTTTGCGTTTGCTCACGAAGCAGACGAACACCCGACCCGTACCCGTACCCCAAGAGATTGCTAACGCAATCTCGTCCGGCGTCGAGGCGACACCGGAGGCGAGTCATCGGCCCGATGTCGAACGCGTCTGCGAGCACCTAGCGGCCAGCGTCGAAGGGCGTGGAGTCAAGCGACCGACCGTCACCAAGGCATGGCTCAAATCAGCCCGCCTGCTCATCGACCAAGACGGCTACAGCCCCGACCAGATCACCTGGCTCATCGACCGCACCGCCGTCGACCCGTTCTGGTCCAGCAATGTCCTGTCAATGCCGAAGCTCCGCGAGAAGGCCGACCAACTCAAACTCAAGTTCGGCGGCGTTCGACAAGCACCCCGCCAGCCCGGAGCTGTGGAGTGGACCTGACGATGATTCCCGACAATCACGACCCAGCCGCCGAGCAAGCCGTCCTCGCGGCATGCCTCCAAAGCCGACTCGCCCGAGACGCTGCCCGCAAGGTCATCACCGGAGCCGACTTCTGGCTGCCCACTCACGAAGCCATCTGGGACGCGATGGGCCGACTCGACCGGGCCACCAAAGAAGTCACCCCCGTCTCGGTCGTCTCAACCCTCGGTGGCAACGCCCACGCCGTCGCACGGATGCCCGACCTCGTCACCGACCCCGCCATGCCGAGCCAGGTCACCACCCACGCCGAAATCGTCCGCTCTTGGGCCACGCGCCGGCGACTCACCACCGCCGCCCAACACGTCCTGCAAGTTGCCGCCAGCCCCAGCGTCAACCCCGTCGGATTCGCCGCCACCGTCGCCAGCCAGTTCGCCGCCATCCGCGACTCCGGCCTGCCCGACTCCACCAGTGCCGAAACCCTCGCCGAACTCCTGGCCGAACCCGACGACGAACCCGACTGGGTGATCCCCGGCCTCCTGGAACGCCGAGACCGGTTCATCCTCACCGGCCAAGAGGGCCTCGGGAAATCCGTCGTGCTCCGCCAAATCGGCATCATGGCCGCAGCCGGCCTACATCCCTTCGGCGGTCACCGAGTCAAACCCGCCACCGTCACCATCATCGACGCCGAGAACTCCCGCTCACAGATCCGCCGCAAAGTCCGCCCCCTCATCGCAGCCATCGACCGACTCGGCGGACAAGACCCCAGCGACCGCGTCGTCATCGACTGTATCCGCCGCACCGACATCACCACCGACAAAGTGTTAGCCGAGATTCACCACCTGCTCGACGCCACCCAGCCGGACATCGTCATCATCGGCCCCCTGTACCGGCTTGTGCCGCGAGGGATCAACAACGACGACGACGCGACGCCACTGCTGGCAGCGCTCGACACCATCCGTGACCGTGACCACTCGCCCGCGCTGCTGATGGAGGCTCACGCGGGTCACAGCATGGGGTCCAGTGGTCGCCGCGACATGCGCCCCCGTGGCTCGTCGGCCCTTCTGGGGTGGCCCGAGTTCGGCTTCGGCCTGCGCTACGTCGAGGACGGCGCAACGTCGTACGCCGATCTGGTGCCGTGGCGTGGCCAGCGCGACGAGCGTGACTGGCCCGACCGGCTCCGCAAAGCAGCGAGCAGCCCGCACCAGCTCGACTGCCGATGGCTGCCCCTGGACGCTCCCGACCTTGACCGATGGAGGACCGCATGACCTGCCTCTGCACCGGAACACCGCCCTGCTGGGTGTGTGCCGACCCAGAAACCCCCGCCAGAGCCACAGAAACGGCCCGTAGAGCGACGCAGGGGGCGAAAAGGGGTTCGGATACCCCCGAGGTCCTGGAAGTCGCTCAGATGTTCGAGACGGAGGAGAGCAAGTGACCACCCCCGAGTGCGCCAACTGCCACCGACCCAGCGCCAACGCGGTCATCTGCGCCCGCTGCGTCACCACCCTGGAGCGCGCCATCGGCAACATCGCGGCCTACTACACCGACCTCGACCAGGTGGTGCGCGTCAAGGCAACCCGCTACTCGACCAACAGCCGCACCAAGGCCAGTGTCGGCAAGGTCCAACCACTGCCGATCGACGGACGGTTTGCTGACCCGGCAGCCGAGGGCAGTGACCTGCTCTGGTCCACCCGCAACGACCTGACCGTCTGGTGCCGCATGGTCCTCGACCACTGGCCACCGCTGACCGGTCCGGCCTGCGTCGACTGTGACCACCCCGCCTGCCGTGCCACCCGAGCACGACGTCACCCCGAGGACACCATCAGCAGCATGTGCGCCTACCTGTGCCGGATGCGTCGCGCCATCGCTGTGGAGGTCTGGGCAGCCATCATGCTCGATGAGGTTCTCTACCTCGAAAGCCGCCTACGCAGGTTCATCGACCGCCCCAAGGACCGCTGGTATGCCGGCATCTGTGGGTTCGTCCTCGACCCGGCTCGTGCTCACGACCAGGACTCGTGCGCCTGCGCCTGCCACTACGGCGACGTCTGTGACATCGAGGGCGGCTGTGGGGCCGACGTGGCGACCATCGGGGCTGCGGTCTGCCAGCGTGACCTCTACGGCAGCGATGACCCGTGGATCCGGTGCGGCGACTGTGGCACGACGTACACCCGCGAGGAGCGACGCCGCACAATCCTGGCCGAGGCTGCCGACCGCGAGGCCACGACCGAGGCGATTGCCCGCGTGGTCTCCACCGTCAGCGACCACGACATCGACCACAAGCGTTTGGCCCAGCGGATCCGCACCTGGTCACGTCGCGGTCTGTTGCAGGCGCACGGGTCTCGCGTGGTCGACGGGCAGAGCAGGCCGACCTACCGGATCGGGGACGTACTGACGCTTCTCGCAGCTGACCGGCGTGTCTCCGTGAGCGGCTCGGGGTAGGCGCGTGCTAGGTTTGTCACGTCGATTTCAACGGACGACGTGCGCCCTGAGCCTGATGGCCGGGGCGTTTGTGGTCTCAGCCCTTGGCTTCCTGCCGGTGCATCCAGTCCGCCATCCACCGCAGCAACTCGTTCTGCTGTTCGAGCAGCGCAATGATCTGGTCGTTCTGGCTCAACCCCTCGATAGCCCGCTGGGCGCTCGCCCGGTCGCGGCCCTTCTCGCTGCTGAAGAGCGCCATCCGCTTCTCGCCGTGGCGCAGGTCCCTGGTCTTGTCGCTCATGCACCCTGACCGTACGCCGGTAAGGCGGTGAGTGGAATGGCCAAAGCCAAGTACGGCTACGAACACCGCAAAGCCCGAGCATCATGGGCAGTCATCGTGCAACGTGGTGATGCCGTGTGTGCCGAGGCCGTGTGCCTGATGGATGAGCGCACCATCTACCCCAACGACCCCTGGCATGTGGCACACGACCCAACCGGGACCATCGTCATCGGCGTCAGCCACGAACGATGCAACACATCAGAGGCCGCCGTCAGAGGCAACTCGATGCGGTCAGAGGGCGTCGACGTCGCCAGCTGGTTCGAGTAAGCGCCGAGTTTTTGAGGGCGCTGACCCAGAGGACCCCGCCCGCGACACTTTTTTACATTCACTTGATTTTCCGCTGAGGGGGTTCGTGTTGTCTCCTCAGCCCGAAGTGTCTGGCGTGGTCACTGCTGCCGCATCGGGTGACCAGCGTGACCTGCTAGTTGCGTTGCGTGCCCGGATCGCTCGTGACATCGACAGCGATAAGACGCCTGCTCGTGACCTTGCCGCTCTGTCGCGTCGGTTGTTGGAGATTGCGAAGGAGATTCGCGCTCTAGATGCGGCGACCTCGAAGGATGATGTTGGCCAAGCAGCCGAAGTCCCTGACGAGAAGTTCGCTACTTCCTGAGGCGCGCCATCTGGTGCTGCCGAAGGGCATCCGCACAACCGGGTTCCCCTCGGTCGAAGCGACGTGCCGTCAGCTCGGTCTGGAGTTTGACCCGTGGCAGCGGACTCTGAATCGCTGCATCCTGGGAAAAGGCAAGCGCAGACAGTACGCGGCTGACACAGTCGTGATGTCGATTCCTCGACAGGTCGGCAAGACCTGGGATATCGGCGCACTGGCGTTCGCGTTGTGCGTCCAGTCGCCGGGGTTGACGGTGATTTGGACGGCGCACCGTTTCAAGGTGGCTCGGGAGACTTTCGAGTCGCTGCGCTCGTTGGCTCGGTCGCCGAAGTTGGCTCCGCACATTGACCAGGCCCCTATTGGTGGCGGCATTGCCTCTGGTGCAGGCAACGAATCGATCACGTTCCGCAACGGCTCACGAATTGTGTTCGCTGCCCGCGAGCGTGGCGCGGTTCGCGGGTTCACCAAGGTCGACATCATCATCTTGGACGAGGCTCAGATCCTCACTGATGGTGCGCTCTCGGATATGGCTCCGACACAGAACCAGGCCGACAACCCGCTGATCATTTTGATGGGCACGCCACCGAGACCGCAGGACCCCGGCGAGGTGTTCTCGCGGTTGCGGGCTGAGGCACTCAAGGGCGAGTCGGATGACGTGCTCTATGTGGAGTTCTCGGCGCCTGCGAACGCCGATCCTGATGACCCAAAGGCGGTTGCTGAGGCGAACCCGTCGTATCCGAAGCGGACCAAGCCGAAGGCGATTCGTCGGCTGCGGAAGCTGCTGAGTGTCGAGGACTACATGCGCGAAGTCCTGGGCATCTGGGACGACGACGTGCAGGTCGGCAACGGGGTTGACGTGTTGGCGTGGGGTCGGCTGGTTGACCGTGGGGTTGAGCCGGATGCTCGTGCGTTGTTGGTGTTGGATGTGTCACCTGATCGGCGGTCTGCGTCGATTGGCGTGGCGTCGGATGCTGGTGACGGTCGCACGTTGGTGATGGTGCGCCGAGAGCCTGGTTTGACGTGGGTTGTGCCGCGCGTGCAGCGGTTGCTGGCGAAGCAAGACATTGTCGATGTCGCATTACATCCGGGCACGCAGGCTGGTGCGCTGATTCCGGAGCTGGTTGCAGCGGGCGTGGAGTTCTCGACCTTGACAACCGGCGATGTGGGCCGGTCTTGCGGCTGGTTTCAGGAGGCCGTGAAAGACGGCTTGATTGTGCATCGTGGGCAGCCGGACTTGAACGCGGCTGTGGCGAACGCTCGGACTCGGCGCTCTGGTGAGGCCGAGTACTGGGACCGCCGAGACCCAACTATCGACATTTCACCTGTGGTTGCCGTGGCGAACGCGGCCTATCAGTGGGGCAATCAGCGGTCCCCCGACTATGACGTTCTGGATTCGATCTACTGAGGGGGCGATGTGACGACTGTGCTTGACCTTGTTGGTGTCGCTGCCTTGGGCGGCTTTGCGTGGTTCGTGTGGCCTCCGTTGGTCCTGTTGGTCCTTGGCGTGTCTGCCCTTGTTGTCTCGTGGCGACTGGCGGCATCGTGAGCTTGTTCTTCCGTCGCGCCACTGAGGAGCGCGCCATTACCGACATGGCATGGTCCAAGGTCAGTGAGCCTGCGGTACCGGGCTGGGACGCGGCTTTGGGGATCGTGCCGGTCTTTGCTGCGGTGCGCCTGATCGCTGAAGCGGTCGCCACGCTGCCGTTGCAGCAGTACCGGAAGGTTGGCAGTGAGCGTCAACCGATGCCGTTGTCGAAGGTGTTTGAACCGCCTTCGGGCTCTCGCTTGTCGTGGGTTCAGCAGCCGTTGGTGTCGCTGTTGATGCGAGGGAACGCATATGGCCTCTTGAGTGGATACGACGCCTCGCTGGGCGGTATGCGTTCGACGGCCACGTGGTTGCATCCGGACAAGGTCCGGAATGTCGAGGGTGTCTGGTATTACAACGGTCGCAAGGTGGAAGGCGACCTCCTGCACATCCCTGGCCTCAGTGCTCCGGGAAGTGTTCTTGGGGTCTCGCCGTTGACGATGTGTCGTCAGGCCATCACTGCGGGGGCCGATGCCGAGAGGTTCATGTCGACGTGGCTCTCGAACCGCGCGCGACCTTCGATGGTGTTCCGCAACACCGAGAAGGCGTTGCCGAGTGCTGACGCTGCGGTGATTAAGGAGCGCGTGAGTTCCACGGTCCAGTCTGGTGAGCCGTTCGTGATCGGCAAGGACTGGGAAGTCACAATGCTCGGCCTGTCGGCTGATGATGCCGGGTTCGTGCAGTCGGCTCGACTCTCGGCAACACAGGTGGCGACGGTGTTCGGGATTCCACCGCAGATGATCGGCGGAGACGCGGGAAGTTCGCTCACCTATTCGACGGTGGAGCTGAACCAGATCCAGTTCTTGACCAACACACTTCGCCCTTGGATTACGCGCCTCGAAGAGGGGTTCAGCAGCTTGCTGCCGCGTCCGCACTACGTGAAGTTCAACGTCGACGCCATGCTGCGGGTCGACACCAAGACCCGGCACGAGGTCTTCCAGATTGACCGGAACATCGGCCTCAAGAGCATTGATGAGCTGCGCGCCCTCGAAGACGAACAGCCACTACCTGATGGCCAAGGAGCCGACTACACCCCACTGGGGCAAATGGGCGCTGCCCGAGCCAAGGAGGCACGATGAGCAAGGAACTTGAGCGGCGGCAGTTGCGCGAGCCGGTCGCGGTCCGCAGTGGCGACGGCGACACGCCTCGGATCGGTGGCTATGCGTTGAAATTCAACAAGCTGTCCCGCAATCTGGGCGGCTGGGTGGAGCAGATCGCACCAGAGTCGCTGAACAAGTCTGCGGGCGATGGCTGGCCCGGCGTGATGGCCCGCTACAACCACGAACTTCTGCTCGGCAGCATCGCAGGGGAGTCGCTACGGCTCGCCATCGACGGCACCGGCCTCGACTACGAGGTTGACCTGCTGGACGACCCTGCTTCTCAGCGCGTCCGCGCGTTGGTGGCGCGCGGGGACGTGTCACGGTCCTCTTTTGCCGCTTACATGCACGAGTCCGACTGGTCCCTCACTCCTGACGGCTTCCCGCTGCGCACTGTGCTCGGAATGTCGCTTGTTGACGTGGCTCCAGTTGACGATCCTGCCTATTACGACACCTCGACAGGTCTGCGGTCGCTGGCTGAGGCGAGGTCGCTTGACGTGGCCGAGGTCGAGCAGTTGGCGCGGGAGAATCGACTGACTGAGCTCATCAAGCCTGCTGTCGAGGTGTTTGACCTTGGCGGCTCCAAGAACTCCGGCCAGGCGGGGCAGGGCGAAACCCACCCCTCGGGCCAGGTCAGTGTGCTGCTGCGCGCACTGGATTTGAAGAAGCAGCTCTGACGGCAGGGTGCAACCCACCGTCGCTCATCAAACTCACCTTCTGAACCTCTGAAAGGGGCTCGTCATGGCAGATCACGCCTTTCTCAAGCGCCTTCGCGAGCAGCGCCAGAACACCTGGGAGCAGGCCAAGTCCCTGCTCGACAATGCTGCTGCGGAGAACCGCGACCTGACCGCCGAAGAGCGGTCGCAGTACGACCAGATGAACGCTGACCTCGACGCTGGTGCGGAGACCATCCGCTCCATCGAGGAGAGTGAGCAGCGCAACGCTGAGGCCGCTGAGGCTTTGCAGCGGATCATGGACCAACGGCCAGTAGAGCCCCGTGAGCAGGAGAACACCGCGCTGCGGTCTTTCCTGCGCGGTGAGGCGCGCGCCTTTGACCTCAAGCCTGATGGCAAGGTCGATTACCGTGCACTGACCAAGGGCACTGCCACCGCTGGTGGCAACACCGTCCCGACTTCGTTCTATGACCAGCTGATCGCACACATGATCGAGGTCTCTGGCGTCCTGATGGCTGGCCCGACGGTGCTGAACACCGACTCGGGTGAGTCCATCGAGGTTCCCACCACGACCGCGCACTCTTCGGCTGCCATCGTGGCTGAGAACGCGGCCATTGGTGCCTCTGACCCCGCTTTCGCGAAGCGGACGTTGGGTGCTTACAAGTACGGGGTCTTGCTTCAGGTCAGCAACGAGCTGCTGTCTGACACTGGCGTTGACCTGGAGGGCTACCTCGCTATGCAGGCTGGTCGCGCTCTGGGCAACGCCTTTGGTGCCCACTTGGTGACCGGCACCGGCTCGGGACAACCGACCGGTGTGATCACGTCGGCCACTACCGGCGTGACTGGTGGGACCGGTGTCGCTGGTGGGTTCACTGCCGACAACCTGATCGACTTGTATTTCTCGGTCATTGCCCCGTACCGCAACAGCGCGTCATGTGGGTGGCTGATGAAGGACGCCACGCTGGCGAATGTCCGCAAACTCAAGGACACCGCCAACCAGTACCTGTGGCAGCCGTCGATCCAGGCCGGTGCGCCCGACACGCTGTTGGGGAAGCCGGTCCACACCGACCCGAACGTGGCCGCTGTGGCGACCTCGGCGAAATCGGTGGCGTTCGGCGACTTCTCGGCGTATTTCGTGCGCCAGGTCAATGGCATTCGCTTCGAGCGGTCCGATGACTACGCCTTCAACACCGATCTGGTGACCTTCCGCGCCCTGCTGCGTGGTGACGGTCTGACCGTCGACCAGACCGGTGCAATCAAGGTGTTCGCGGGCGCTGCTTCCTAGCGCTAAGAACCTTGCGGGCAGCGGGTGACTGCCCATATCCCCGCTGCTCGCAAGGCCCCTTGTTTTCAACTCTCTCCGTGGAGGTTTCTGTGAAGGTCCAGATGAAGTCGCGCATCTCCGGCACTCGGGACGGCCAGGATTGGCCCGAGATTGGGGAGGTCATCGACCTGCCTGACACCGAAGCTGTGGACTTGCTCAACGCTGGGCTGGCTCAGGTGCCTGGCGAGGACGAGGGCGCACCTGTCACTCGGCCTGCTCCGAAGGCCACCAAGCGCGCCCCGAAAGCCAAGGCGTAGCCGGTGTCCGTGCTTGACCTTGAGACCTTCAAAGCCCACGTAGGCTTGTCGGGCTCGGAACAGGACGCCGCAGCGCAGCGCATCCTCGATGCTGCCGAGGCTGCGGTGGCTAGGGTCATCGACTCGCCACTCAGGGTCGGCACCTACACCTGTACCGCGACCTCTGCTGGGTCGGTAGTCCTGCCGCACGTGAACGTCTCTGCGGTCACGTCGCCTGCCGGAGTGACCGTGAATCCCGCGACGAGCATCGCCAAAGGTTCGTTTAGTGCGGGTGACGTGCTCACCTATACCGCTGGATTCGACGCGCTGCCTGCTGACTTGGAGTTGGCGGTGTTGGAGTTGGCGCGGCACATGTGGGCGTCAACCATTCGCAAGGGAGGCAACCGCGCCGTGGAGTCGGCTGCCGCGCTGGGTGGCTATCTACTGCCTGCTGCAGTGGAGTCCTTGCTGGCCCCACATCGGTCGCTGGGGTTCGCGTGATTCCTTCGGTCATTCCTGCGGTCACTGACGCCTTAGTGGGCTTGTCTGAGGCTGCGGTGGAGCCGCTGGGGTTCGTCGTATTCGACGGTGTCGGGCTCGGTGAAGATCCCTCCGATTTCGTGGTGGTCGGCATCCCTGACCCCACCTCCTCGAACCTGTCGACGGCGGCGACGGTGGAGCAGGATTGGGCGACGCTGGGGAATCTCTCCCGCGACGAGTCCGGCTCTCTGGACTGCATCGCCTACGCCGTGGACGGCGATAGTGACCAGAAGGCAGCGCGTGACCGCGTTTTCGCTGCGGTGGCCGCGATTGGTGCGGCTGTCTTGTCTGACCTGACCCTCGGTGGCGTGCCGGGGCTGCTGTGGTCCGGGGTCCGGATCACCCATTACGACCAATCTCAGTCCGACTTCGGCGCTGAGGCCCAAATCAGTTTCCAGCTCGGTTTCCGGGCACGCATCTAGGAGGCCCTGGTGGCAAAGATCCGCAACGTTTCCGGCGAGGACCGTTTCGTCCCCTCGCTGTCGCGCCTGGTGATGGATGGCCAGGTGATCGAGGTGGACCCCGATCACGTTTATGCCTTCACTCAGTCGGCCATTTGGGAGGCGGTCGACAAGGAAGCGAAGGCTGCCGAGCTAAAGGCCGAGGCCGACTATCAGGCTGCTCTTGCTGCTGCGAACCCGGTGACTGAGCCGGACGACGCGCCAGACGGCACCCCCACCACTGACAACGACGAGTCCCAGGAGGGCTGACAGATGGCTATTGCTTCGGGGCTTGCCGCCCAGATTGGCGTTGCTGCCGAATCCACGTATGGGACCTATGTGGCTCCGACTCGGTTCCCGGAATACAACAAGGCTGACCTGAAGAAGAAGAAGAACGTTGTCCAGGGCGGCGGGCTCGCGGCTGGGCGGATTGCTCAGCTGGGGTCGCGCCGCGTGGTCACCTCTGAGTCCGTCGAGGGTGGCTTTGAGCTTGAGGTCGCCAACAAGGGCATGGGGCTGCTGCTGGCCCACCTGCTGGGGTCCTCAGCTACTCCGGTCCAGCAGGGCGCGACGGCTGCCTACCTCCAGGCTCACACAGTGGGCGACAACATCGGCAAGTCGCTGACCATCCAGCATGGCGTACCCGACTTGACTGGGACCGTGCGCCCATTCACCTTCAAGGGCTGCAAGCTCTCCGGCGCTGAGTTCTCGTGCAAGGTGGGCGAGCTGCTCACCATGTCGCTCGACGTCGATGGGCGGCAGGCATCAGAGGTTGAGACTCTGGTAGCGGCATCACTGGCGACCGGGGTCGCCCCGTTCCACTGGGCACAGATGTCGGTCAAGCTCGGCACGTTCGGCGCTGAGGCTGCGGTGTCCGGGGTCAAGGGCTTCTCGGTCAAATTCGACCGAGGCATGGCCTCAGAGCGCTTCTACGCCGGCTCGGCTGGACTGAAGGCAGAACCGGTGATGAACGACTGGCTGAAGGTGTCCGGCTCGGTCGAGGTCGACTTTGTGAACAAGGCCGACTTTGCTGACCGGTTCGCCTCCGACGCCTCCACGTCGCTGGTGATTGAGTTTGTGGGTCCGCTAATCGCTTCGACGTACTACCAGACTTTCCGGATCAAGGTTCCAATGGTGTTCTTCGACGGCGACACCCCGACCGTCGATGGCCCCGATGTCACGAGCGGCGGTTACCCGTTCGTCGCGCAACTCGACGGCACGAATCCGCTGGTGTCGATTGACTACATCTCGACTGACACCACGCTGTGACCGAAATCAGCATCCGGGGTGCGGAGGACCTCGAGAGGCTGGCGAAGCAGCTCAAGGAGGCGGGCCGCAACGACCTCCGCAAGGAGCTGCTGGCCGGCATCCGTGCCTCAGTCAAGCCGATCATCTCTGACATCCGTGACCGGATTCGGGAGCGGCTCCCGTCTAGTGGCGGGCTCGCTGACCGAGTGGCGACAGCGACCATCAGTGCCCGCACGCGCCTGACTGGCAAGTCGGCTGGGGTGAGCCTGATCGGGAAGCGTGGCAAGTCGATGCTGTCGCGACTCAACGAGGGCATTTTGAAGCACCCGCTGTATGGCAACCGGTCCCACTGGTACACGCAGGCGGTGGAGCCGGGGTGGTTCGACAAGGCCATCATCGAGGACTTGGACCTGCTACAGAAGAACATCATCGACGCAATGGAGAGGGTGGCCGAGAAGGTCGCCCAGGGGGTCTGAAAATGCGCTACGTCTATACGCCAGAGGGTGCCGAGCCGCAAAGCTGGGAGTACGACGCCTCGCGGTTGTTGTCGCCTGAGGCTGAGGCGATTGAGCGGCATACCGGCTGGACGTTCGAGGAGTGGCAGGCCCAGCTCGGTCGCGGGTCGATGCTCGCCCATCATGGTCTGTTGTTCGTGCTGTTGAAGCGGTCGAGGCCCACACTCAAGTGGGACGAGGTCGTCTTTTCGTACGCCGAGGTGGACTTCGAGCTGGACGAGGACGAGACCCGCGAGGCTATCGCTGCGTTGGAGGCTGAACCCGAGTTGTCCGAGCGTGAGCAGGCTGCTTTGGACCTGCTGCGGGGGACGCTTGATGAGGCCCCAAAAGCGTCGGACGAAGCCCTCGAGCTGAGCGACGAGAACGCTATCTCGGGCTCCTAGCTCACCTGCTGAACATTCGTCCTTGGGAGTGCGACCTGCTGACGGTCGCTCAAGAGAACGCCCTGTTGGCGTGGATTGACCAATACCAGCGTGATGCAGCGAAGGCTGCGCGCGACAACTAGACAACGGCGAGGCGGTGGTCACGGTGGCTGACGCCAAGGTCAAGTTTGACATCCTCGCCAAAGACCAAGCCTCCGACAAGTTCAACAAGGTCGGGAAGGCGGCGGACCAGCAGCGCGGCAAGATGCAGTTGCTCGGCAAGGCTGGGAAGCTCGCCGCGATGGGGCTGGCGGCTGGCCTGGTGGTCGCTGCTGGCGCTGCGGTGAAGTTCGTCCAGGCCGCGATTGAGGACGAGGCGTCGGCCAAGCGGATGGCGACTCAATTCCGCAACTCTGCCGGTGCGACGAAGTCGCAGATTGCCGCGACTGAACAGTGGATTAGTGCTCAGGGCCGCGCCAAGGGCGTGGCTGACGACGACTTGCGGCCCGCATTGAGCAACCTGGTCCGGGCGACCGGTGATGTGGGGAAGGCGCAGAAGCTCGCCGGTCTGGCGATGGACATCAGCGCGGGCACGGGCAAGGACCTCGGCGCGGTATCGACGGCGCTGGCGAAGGCCCAGAACGGCAACGTGGGTGCCTTGTCGCGGCTTGGTGTCAAGACCAAGGACGCCGAGGGCAAGACGATGAGTTTCAAGAAGGTTGTCGGCCAGTTGGGCGACACCTTCAAGGGTGCGGCGTCCAAGCACGCCGACACGACGGCGGGTCGGTTCGCTCGGTTGAAGCTGATCGGGTCCGAACTGGGCGAGTCGATTGGCGCGAAGCTGCTGCCACCGATTACCGAGTTTGCTGGGTTCCTGCTCAACCGAGTGGGGCCTGCGTTGTCGAAGGCTGGCGGCTGGATCAAGACCAACCTTGTGCCGCCACTGGTGGCGGTCGGTGGGTTCATCAAGTCCAAGGTGCTGCCCGCGTTCGCTCAGCTCAATGGCGGAGTCAGCAAAGTGACCGGCCCGTTGGCTGCGTTCGCTGGCTGGATCAAGGGCAAGGTTGTGCCCGCCATTCAAGAGGTGGCGTCCTATATTGGGCAGCGCGCCAAGCCGGTGATTGCGGCGTTTGGCGATGTGTGGCGGACCAAGATCCAACCCGCACTGTCTGCTGCTGCCGCGAAGTTCCGGGCCGTGCAGCCCGCTATCTCGGCAGTCGGCTCCTTCCTGATCTCGCTCGGCAAGGCCGTCTTCAAGGTCGCCGCGTGGATTCTGTCGAAACTGCTGCCGCCGCTGGGTCGGTTGGCGGGCTGGATTCTGTCGAAGGTTATTCCGGCTGTCGCCTGGCTGGTGACGGGCCTGATCCGTGTCGTGGGCGCCATCGCCAAGTTCGGGTCGGCACTGATTCGCGGCATCGGGTACGCGATCAAGTTCGCGTCGTCCATCAAGACGAAGATTGGCAACGCGTTGGACTTCATCAAGCAGCTCCCTGGCAAGGTCAAGAGCGCAGTCTCCGGTGCCGGGAAGTGGCTGGTGGATGCGGGCAGGAAGATCATCGAGGGCTTGATCAGCGGCATCAAGTCTTCGCTCGGCAAGCTCGGCTCGTTCCTGCGCGGCATCGGCAAGTTCGTTCAGGACCACAAGGGCCCCCCCGCCGAGGATGCTCGAATGCTCACCCCGGCAGGCATCCTGATCATGGATGGCTTGATGCGTGGCATCGAGTCGCGCAAGCGCGCGCTCGGGAAGCAACTCGCGAGCGTGTCGGGGATGGTGTCCGGTGTTGGCGGGGATTTGTCGCTGGCTCCTGTTGGCGGCTTCGGTGGTCGCCCTGGCAGCGGTTCGGTGGGGTCGTCGTCGGCGTCGCATGAGGCGCTGGTGGCGGCGTTTGTGGACGCCCTGGACCAGATCGACTGGCGGATCAGGGGTCAAGACATCGTCGCAGTCTCGAACAACTTCAACCGGGTGCGTGGGCACAGGTGAGCGCCACTCCCGTCGTGCAGCTGCTTGTCGGCGTCGGCTACACCACCGACATCACGTCACTGCTGTCCATCAAACTGCCCGTGTCGGTGACCCGTGGCAGGTCGGATGAGTTTTCGGACGTGCAGCCGTCCACGATGAGCCTGTCTCTGGACATCTCGACCACCACACCCCCGGCGAGTGTCGCGGTCGGTACGCCGATCAGGCTGCGGGTCACCGTCAACGGCGTCACGACCAATCGGTTCACTGGGGTCGTGGAGTCCACTCAGGTGACGTGGCCGAAGGGTGCTGAGGCTGCGTGTGTGGTGTCGGTGACTGCCGTAGATGCAATGGCGGCGCTGAATCGTCGCAAGCTGCCCGCGACCCTCACAGCCACGATCATGGCCGCAGCTCCCTCGGTGTATTGGCCGATGCACGAGGCAGAAGGTGCGACGAGTGCAGGCGATCTGTCAGGCAAAGGCGGGCCCCCGCTCATGGTGGCGCAGCGGGGCACGGGTGGCACCTTCTCGATGGGGTCGGGTGATGGTGCGCCCACGCAGTCGCTGGGGTGCGCGACGTTTGAGCGGGCCTCCGCGACTGCTGGCCCATATTTGACCACCACGCTAACGAGTGCGCTTCCGGTCGCACCACCAGGCACCTACAACTGGGGCTTTCTGGTCACGTTTGTGGTGGCGTCCTCGACGGTGGCTGCACAAACGTTTGTGCGGCTGCGTCGCCCTGACACCGAGCCGCAAGACGGGGCCCCGCTGCTGGACATCGGCTGTGACGGCTCGGGCTACCTCCGGGTGTCGAGCGCGTTCAAGGCGGGCGTCACCAACTCGTCCACCATCCAGGTGTGCGACGGACTCCCTCACCACGTGTCGGTGTTTGGGGTCGCGGTACCAGGGTCGCCCGAGATCTTTACGACGGCGTGGCGCATTGACGGCGGCGTGGGTGCTCACCTTGGTGGCGCCGTCTCCACGGGCGGAACGCCGTGGCCTGGGGTGACGGTGGTGGAGGTTGGCGGCTCGCTTTCGACCGGAGCTAACCAAGCGTCGGCCTCAATTAGTGACCTGGCCTACTTTCCGATCTCGGCACCGACGACCGCCACCGACGACATCGGCAAGGCTGCAACGACCGGATTCACCACCGACCGCACCGACCAGCGCATCGGGCGGTATCTCGATTGGCTCGGCATCACAGCTCGGTCTCTTGAGACCGGGGCGGTCACTGCGACCGCGCATCAGGACACCACTGACCTATCTCCTGTCGCCGCAATGAACGCGGTAGCTGCCACCGAGCGGGGCCTGGTGTTTGTTGACGGCTCCGGGCGGCTGGTTTTCCATGCCCGTTCCCACCGTTACGGCGCAGGTTGGACGGCGTTCGTTGGGTCGGAAGACTTTGACGAGTCTCTGACTTTCACCACCGACACGCAGTCACTCATCAACCGCGTGACGGTCTCGCGGCCCTTCGGCTCCACGGTCACCTTCTCCGATCCATCCAGCATCACCGCCTATGGCGAGTATCCGACCGAGGTCGAGCTGCTCATCAGCGGACAGCAGGCGCCCCCGACATCGGAGAGCATCCCGGTAGTCACCAATAGTGGCGCGCTAGAGGCGTTTGCCGCTGCCGCTTGGATGGTGAACACCAACTCCACTCCCCGGCCTCGCATCTCGACGGTGGGGGTCGATCTGCTGGCGGCATCACCAACGATGGCCGCTCAGATGCAGGCGCTAGAGCTCGGGTCGCTGATCGGGATGACGGGGCTGCCCATGCAGGCACCCGGCAACACAGTGTCGCTTTTCGTGGAGGGCTGGACCGAGACCATCGGCCTCGACGCCTGGGAGATGCAGCTCAACACCAGCCCCAATGACTCACCGCTCAAACTCGACTCGGCCTACGGGGCCTTGGACTATTGGAGGCTCGTGTGAGCGTCAACAGCACCCCGGCCACGTGGACGCCTGGCGAGATTGTGTCGGCAGCCAAGATGAACACGGAGGTCCGCGACTTTGCTGCCGGTGTACAGGCGACGTGGGACATCTATGTGCCGACCGTCACCGGGACCACGAACCCGTCGATTGGCAACGGTGTCCTAACGGGCCGGTACCTCCGCCTCGGCAAAACCATCATCTGCACCATCGTGATGCAGATGGGCTCCACGACCACCTACGGGTCGGGCACGTGGACGATCACCCTGCCGGTGGCGTCGGTGTGGGCGTCGCAAACCGATGTGTCGATGGGGTCCGCTCACCTGTTTGACACCTCCGCGACGGCTCGCAAGACCGGACAGGTTTTCAATGTGGGTCAGTCGACGGTCCGGATCGTCACCGACTCCGCGACCCTCGTCGGCACCGCTGTCCCGTGGACGTGGGCGACTGGTGACGTGCTGAGCCTCGACCTCGTCTATGAGGCCAATTAATGCCCCGCTCCCCCGAGGACCCGGCAACAGGCGGCATCCGCATCGCTGCCGAGTTGGCCACGATGGCGGCGGCTGCCGAGGTGGAGAAGCGGACCCGGATCCGGCTGCTGTGGATTCACGCGGCCGGGAAGGTCGGTATTGGGGCGCTGATGCTCACCACGGGCGGCCTGCCCCCGATGGAGCATTACGTGGGCGTGTGGACTCGTGGTGTGCTCGGCACGCTGGCCCTGGTCGGTGGCCTGGTGCTGGTCGCATCACTGCCGCGCTATCGGCGGCGGGGCGTGCGGTGCGGTCTGGTGCTCATCGGTGTCTGGGACATCGTGATGATTGCGGGCCTGATCGCCACCCTGCTGCTTGCTCCCCCAGTGTTTTCGTGGCCGTGGGAGGCCACTTCCGCCGAGATTCCCCGGCCCTACGTCCTCGCCGTCTACACCGCCCTCAGCTCGATGGTCTGGGATGTCCACCTCCCCGCGTTGAGGCGGGTGCCATCGTGACCGCGCCGCTGATTGTGGACGCCGCATGGACCGCTATCGCTGCTATCGCGGTCGCGCTCATCTCCGGCCCTCTCGTGCTGGTGCTGCGGTCGCGCATGTCGAAGGTCGAGGAGACCCAGCAGGACGTTGGGGCCAAGCAGACCGAGCTGACCGGCGTCATCGTGGACCTTGCGGCTCGGGTGAAGACCCTTGAAGACGAGTCGGGCCGGATGAAGACGTGGATTCAGGCGGCGGTCCCGTGGATGCGTCGCGCACATCGCCGGCTGCTTGAACTCGATCCGACGTGGTCGGACGAGCCACCCGATGAGCCCAAGCTCTAACCCACCCCCGCTCCTCGTGACGGGGGTCTTTTCGTTCCATCAGGAGGACCCGCTATGCCGCTCATCATGGGCCACATCGAGCCCCCCGAAGCTGGGGACTCCCCCGCCGGCGTCGCCCGCTCAGTCGCGTCCGGTCTGGCTGGCCAAGACGTCAACGTCCACACCACCAGCGACGGCGTCATCGTCCCGCTGCACTGGGTCAAGGGCCACGGTTGGCAGCACGCTGACGGGAGCCCGGTGAAGACGCCCATCACCAGCATGACGCTGGCTGAGGCCCGTGAGCTCCGCAATAGCCGGACCCCCTCGGCGCGGATCGTGCCCGTCACCGAGATCCTCGACACCCTGCCTGCCGGGTTTATCGCATGCCTCGAAGCCAAGCCCGACGAGCGGCTAGAGGACCCCGCCACATGGGGGCAGGTCGCCAAGCACCCAGTCATCGTCATGACCATCCAGCAGTACGGCCGCACCCCCGCGTCACGCGCGCGCTGGGAAGCGAAGGCGCAGCGTCGCCTCCGTGCCGCCCACGCCGCCGGACTGCCGACGATGCTGCTGTGGCGTGAGCACATCCCCGCCGACTCGCCCTGGTGGGACGGCTTCCTGACCTCCGTCAAGGGCGCACCCAAGTCCCAGGCCCTCCCGGAGGGCGTCATCCGTGTCCCCAAGTCGGTGCCCTCGATGTCTGAGGCGCGGCTCGCTTTGGCCTCCGTGATCGCGGCAGGCCCCACACCCACCACCACATCATCGGAGGCACCCGCCATGCTCATGTCGCAAAACGGCTGGCCAGCACTCGACTCGACGTCGACCCGGCTGCACACCTGGATCATCCCCGCCCGCACCGGCTCCATCCGGCTGCGTGTCCGCGAAGGCTCAGCGGGCTTCCTGCTGGCCCACTTCGCCCTCTGGTTTGCCGAGACCATCGAGCCATTGCGCGGCAAGGTCGCCGACGACTGGGGCTACGCCTCCCGGCCCATCCGAGGACAAGCCACCGGGCTGTCCAATCACGCCGCTGGCTGCGCCATCGACCTCAACGCCACCCGGCACGCACTCGGCAAGCGCGGCACGTTCGGGCGCACTAAAGCCGCCCGCATCGTCGCCCGCCTCGCCCTCTACAAGGGGTGCCTGCGGTGGGGTGGCCAATACACGCGCCGCGCCGACGAAATGCACTTTGAGGTGGTCCAGTCCCTCGCATCCTGCGAGACCGTCGCCCGCCGCCTCATGTCCACCCCGCGCGGGCAGCGCCTGCTGCTCGCCAACCCATCACAGAAGGCGGTGATC